>Ga0134122_10000662_pt1 | contig 23727 bp, 22 predicted proteins | sample KB302_FD_96461 | JGI IMG/M metagenome (GOLD analysis project Ga0134122, IMG submission 96461) | Terrestrial soil microbial communities without Nitrogen fertilizer from Kellogg Biological Station, Michigan, USA - KB3-0-2 | ecosystem: Environmental > Terrestrial > Soil > Unclassified ...
CCACTTGCTCCTGGAACGACATTCCCGAGTAGTCGAAGCCCATGTCGCGCGGCATGGTTTCGGCGAACACCTCCTCCAGGGCCTGCATGCCCTGTCGGGTCGTGTACCCGGGCGCCAGCAGCCCGTTGATCTGCGCTGCGCGGTACTCGTTGAAGCGCATGGTGAACTCGGGGCCGTTCACCTGCTTCATGGTGACCAGCGTGGAGAGCGGCACCGGGTGGCCGGCCGCGTTGCGCACGTAGAAGCGGCCGACGTTGTCCGCCTGGGTCCTGAACTCGCCCTCCGCCTGGACATACACCTGCCAGACGCGACCGTACTGGTTGAAGTAGTTCACGAAGGCGCCGCCGAGGAAGGCCTGAAGCGCCTGGTAGACCGAGTTGAGCGCGATGCCTTGCTTCAGGACCTTGTCGCGATCCACCTCGGCGAAGAACTGCGGCACACTCGGCAGCAGGGTGGTGAAGAGGCGCGCGAACTCGGGTCGTTTCCGGGCGGCCGCCAGGAATTTCTCGGTATTCTCGGCGAGGAACGCGGGGTCCTTGCCGGAGCGATCCTCGAGCATGAACGTCACGCCGCCGGAGGTTCCGATGCCCGGGATGGCCGGCGGGGAGAACGCGAAGGCCTGCGCCTCGGCCACGCCGGCCAGCTTCTGGTTCAGCTGTCGGATGATGACCTCGGCCGTGAGCCCGTGCTTGTCGCGTTCGTCCCAGTCCTCCAGCGTGATGAAGTAGAACGAGTTGTAGGTCGTCGTCACCAGGCTCAGCAGGCTGAAGCCCGCCACGCCGGTGTAGTACTTGATGCCCGGCTGCGTCTTGAAGAGCGCGTCGAGCTTGTCGTTGACCGCCGCGGTGCGGTCGAGCGAAGCGGCCATGGGAAGCTGGACGTTGGCGAAGATGTACCCCTGATCCTCTTCGGGGACGAACCCCCCGGGAAGCCGGAAGCCGATGAGGCCTGACACGGCCGCGGTGACGCCCAGCAGGAGGATCGCGACGGCGGCCTTGCGGATCAGGAAGCGGCTCCCGCTCATGTACCCGCCCATCACCCGCTCGAAGATCTGGTTGAAGCCACGGAAGAACCACCCGAGCGGACCGCGCATCTCGCGCCGGGGCCGCAGGAGCAGCGCCGAGAGCGCCGGGCTCAGCGTGAGCGCGTTGAAGGCCGAGATCAGGACGGACACCGCGATGGTGACCGCGAACTGCTGGTACATCCGCCCGGTGATGCTCGGGATGAAGGCCGTCGGGATGAACACCGCGGACATGATGAGGGCGATGGCCACGACCGGTCCCGACACTTCCTCCATGGCCTTCAGCGCGGCGTCGCGCGGAGAGAGCCCGCGCTCGATGTGCTGCTCGACCGCCTCGACGACCACGATGGCGTCGTCCACCACGAGGCCGATGGCCAGCACGAGGCCGAAGAGCGTCAGCGTGTTGATCGAGAATCCCAGCAGGGGAAAGATCATGAACGCGCCGACCAGCGCGACCGGCACGGCCAGCAGCGGAATGAGCGTCGCGCGGAAGCCCTGCAGGAACACGAAGACGACGATGACCACCAGGATGAGGGCCTCGACGAGCGTCTTGGTGATCTCCCGGATTCCGGCGGTGACGGCCAGCGTCGTGTCGAGCGACGTGACGTAGTCCAGGTCGGCAGGGAAGCGCGCCTTCATCTGCTCCATCAGCCTGGTGGCGCCCTTCATGGTCTCGATCGCGTTGGACCCGGGCAGCTGGTACACGGCGATGAGCGCGGCGGGCTGACCGTTCAGGCGGCCCCGGCGGATGTAGTTCTGCGCGCCGAGCTCCACGCGGGCGACGTCCTTGATGCGCACCAGCGCCCCATCCGGCCGGGCCCGCACCACGACGTTCTCGAACTCCGCCAGGCTCTTCAGCCGCCCCTGTGCCAGCACCGTGTACGTGAACTCCTGGCCGCGCGGGATTGGATCGCCGCCCAGCTGGCCGGCCGGGTTGACGGTGTTCTGCGCCTGCAGCGCGCTGGCGATCTCGTTGACGGTGATGTCGAGCTTCGCCAGCGTATCGGGATTGATCCACAGCCGGATCGCGTACTGGGACGCGCCGAAGATCTGCACCTGGCCGATGCCGGGCACGCGCGTCATCGGGTCGTTGATGTTGACGTACGCGTAGTTGGCGAGGAACAGCGGATCGTACGTGCCCTTCGGCGAGTACAGCACGAAGATCCCGAGCGGGCTCGTGACCGACTTCGTGACGCTGACGCCCTGGTTCACCACGTCGGGCGGCAGCTGGGAGGCGGCCTGCGAGTATCGGAGATTCGCCAGCACCTGGTCGACGCTGGGGTCGGTGGTGACGTCGAAGTTCACCCGCAGCTGCATCTGGCTGCCGGCGCCCTGGTTGAGCGAGTACATGTAGAGCATGTTGTCGACCCCGCTCATCTGCTGCTCGATGGGCGTGGCCACCGACTGCTCGAGGGTCACCGCGTCGGCGCCCGGGTAGCGCGCGGTGAGCAGGATCTCCGGCGGCGCGATGTTGGGATAGAGCGCGACCGGCAGCTGCACCATGGCGACGACGCCGACGATCACCATGAGGATGGAGATCACCATGGCGACGATGGGCCGGTTGATGAAGAATCTGGCCATCGGTTTACTTCGGTGAGCCGGGCTCGGCTGACGTGACCCGGACCTTCTGGCCGGCCCGGACGCGATCGCCGCCCTCGACGACCACGCGCTCGCCGGGCTTCAGTCCCTCGGCGATGATCCACAGCGGCCCGACACGCGCGTCGACCTTCACCTTGCGCACGTCGATCGTGTCGTCGGGGCGGACCACCGCGATCTGGTTGACGCCCTGCACGTCCTGGACGGCGCGCTGCGGCACCAGCAGGGCCCCCTTGCGCACCTCGGCCACGACGCGGACCTTCGCGTACTGGCCCGGGCGCAGCACGTTGCCCGGGTTGGGAAACACCCCGCGTGCGAGCACGGTGCCGGTCGTCACGTCGACCTGACGGTCGAGCGCCACCGCTCGCCCACGATGGGGGTACACGCTTCCGTCGGCCAGGATCAGCTCGAACTCGACGTCGCGCGGCGCCTTCGGGTCGGTGTCCCACCGGCGGAAGAGGAAGAGCGCCCGCTGCTCGCTGACGGGGAACTCGGCGTAGATCGGATCGGCCTGCGAGACCGTCGTCAGGGGGTTGGGGTCGCTGGGCCCGACGAAGTCGCCGATGTTCGCCACGCGGAAGCCGGCGACGCCGGAGATCGGGGATACGACCCGGGTGTAGCCCAGGTTGAGGCGCGCATCGGCGAGCGCGGCGCCCGCGGCGGCGATGTTGGCCTCCTGGGTCTTCACGTCGGCCTGCGATTTCTCGAGCGCGGCCCGCGCCTGCGTCACCGCGGCCTGCGAGTTGAGCACGGCGGCTTTCGCCGACGCCACCGCGGCGAGGTTGGCGAGATTGCTCTGGACGGCGTTGTCCAGCTCCTGCTGGCTGACCGACCCCCGCTGGGCCAGCGGCGTGTAGCGTGCGACGTCGAGCTCGGTCTGGCGCTGCGTGGCCTCGGCCCGCTTCACCTGCGCCTCGTCCTGGGCGACCTTCGCGACGGCCTGCTCGATCTGCGCCTGGCTCGCGCTCACCTGGGCCCGGGCCTGGCTGAGCTGCGACTCGGCCAGGCGGACCTTGGCTTCGGCCTGGTCCACGGCGGTCTGGAACGGCCGGGCATCGACCTGGAACAGGAGATCGCCGCTCTTCACGGGCGAGCCCTCCTGGTAGTTCTGGCTCACGAGGTGGCCGCTCACGCGTGCGCGAATCTGGGCGTTGACGTAGCCCACCAGCGAGCCCACGTACTCGAGGGAGATCGGCACATCGCGCTCGATCACCGGCTCGACCTTGACGGGCGCCGCCGGCGGCGGCGCCGCCGCCCGCGAGTCACGGCAGCCGGCAGCCACCGCGCTGATCGAGATGAGCACGAGGGCCCGGACGATCCGCCTCTTCATGGGCTGTCGACCTCTTGCTATTCAGAGTCTGGAAACCGCACGAAGGTTGCAGCGGACATCAGGGGCCGAATGTAAACACGTACACCTGCAGCCCGGGATCGTCGCTGACGAGGGTCAGCACGTGGTGTCCACGGGGTGCGCGGGCCACAAGACGAATCATGCCTGCTCGGTCAAACCGCGCCACGCCGTCAGGGCCGATGTCGGCGCCGCGTGCCGTCCCGATCGGCGTCCCGTCGAGCAACACCGCGACCGCCGCCTTCCCCGACGCTCCCGGTCGCATCACCGCGTTGACCTCGCCGGCCGTGAAGGGAAGGACGAGCTTGCCGGTGCCGTCCTGCAGCTCGACGTACTGGGGCGAGCTCTGCCACCGGCCGTCGAGTGAGAACGTGCCCGGCTCGCGCCGCGCGGTGCCGACGTAGGTCTCGGCCGTGATGCCGGCGTAGGACGGCTCGCCCGTCTTCGCGAATGCCGCCGCCTCGGGACTGATCGGCGGCAGCGTGGCCCCCGGGTTCGCCGCGACCAGAAGGCGCCGGAGCTCCGCCTCGATGTCGGCGTAGCGGCCCTCGCCGACCCACCGCTTCACCAGTGTTCCGCGTGAGTCGAAGAGGTACTTCGCCGGCCAGGCGTCGTTGCCGAACGCCTGCCAGGTCGCAAAATCGTTGTCGAGCCCGATCGGGTAGGTGAGCCCGTGCTCGCGAATTCCACGATCGATGTGCTCGGCGCGCTTGCCGAACTCGAACTCGGGCGCGTGCACGCCGACGACGACCAGGCCCCGGTCGGCGTACCGGTGGTGCCACGCCTTGACGTAGGGCGAGGTGCGGATCCAGTTGACGCAGGTGTACTCCCAGAAGTCGACCAGGACGACCTTGCCGCGCAGCATGCCGGCGGTGAGTGGCGGTGAGTTCACCCAGCGCTCCACTGTGAAAGTGGGCAGGGCGCCGGCCGCGCCGGCGGCGCTGCGATGGCCGAGATTGTAGGCCGCCGCCATGGTCATCGCCGCCGTCGTGAGGAACCGACGGCGGCTCGTCGCCATCTCCGTTCGCCCTCTCACCGCTTCCCGTATTCCGTGAACACGTAGTCTCTGGTCTTCACGATGGTGTGGCACGCGAGCCCGCACTTGGCGTCGTTGCCCTGCGGGGGCTGGTCGGCCATGGTGTTGGGCGTGAACGTATCGGACGCGGCGTCATACTTGAACGCGCCCCATCCCCAGCCGCCGCTGTCCGAGAACCTCTTGCCGTCCTTCACCATGAAGTCGACGTCGTGCAGGCTTGCCGGCACCGACGTCGTGGTGAAGGTCTCGTGCTTCTTCGGGTTCCAGTGGATCTTCGCCATCTTGACGCCGTCAGGGAAGGGCTGGCCATTGCCGGGAATACCGGACTGGAAGGCCTTGATCATCTCGGGATTCGCGAGGGTCACGGCGAGCAGCGTCTCGCTGTGGCTGATGGAGACGGTCTGCCAGCCTTCATACCCTCTGAACTCGGAGAACGCGAGCCCGTTCGGCACTCGCACGGAGTACTTGGCCTGGCCGGCGTCCTGCGCGGCCACCAGCCTGACGCCCACCACGGCCAGTACCGAGACGGCCAGCAACACCACCATGATCACCACCGACGAAACGCGCTTGGTCTTCATCTCCACTCCTTTCGGGGATCATCGATTAAGAGACTATCTCGACGTCAGGCGTTGCGCCGGCCATGTCCAGCTCGTACGGCGCGCGCCTGGGTAGACGTTAGCGCGGTGTTCCTCGCGCTCGTCACGGTTGGCACGGTGCCGGCCATGGCCGCGTCGACGGAGGACGACGACGGTCAGCGACGAGCAGGCTCCGCGCGGTAACGAGGTGCCGCCCATCTGCGGTCCGCCCCCGGGGCGCGAGGGCCCCGGGGGCATCACTTTTCATCCCTTCCGTTACCTCAGGGCGTGAGCGCCCCCACGAGATCGGAGAGGCGCGGCAGCTCGTCGAGCCGCGCGACGAGCTCCTCCACGCGAGTGATGGCGGCGGGGCTGAGCACCACACCCGCCAGCTCGCGAAACTTCGCGCGAATTTCGTCTTCCCGATAGGGCTCCTGGAAGTCGCCGCGGGCGCTTTCTCGCAGCCGTGTGACCTGACGCCCATCGGTGAAGGTGACGGTCACGCGTGCCGGCTTGAGTCGCGGCACGCTCGCGTTGAGCGCCGGGTCCTCGCGCACGGCGACCCTCCGGCGGATCGCCGCGATCGCGGGATCTCGAACCGCCTCTTCGGTGAACGCGTGATACCCGGCGTTCCCTCGGAGAATCAGCGCCGCCGCCGCGTGCGGGAGCGAGTACTTCGCGGCGAAATAGTTGATCGGGTCGGGCTCCCGCATGTTGGCGGCGAACCGATACGTCGCGACGTCGACGCGCGCGATGTGCTCGGGACGGGGCTTGTGCTCGGTGAGGATGTCCTCGAGCGCGTCCAGCGCGGAATAGATGGGGTTGCAGCAGGCGCGCAGCCGGAAGTAGTTTCGCGTGATCTCCCATCGCCGGCCGAGCTCTTCCGTCACGGGCTCGGGGCGGAACCCATCGCCGACCAGCTGGCCAAACGCCTCCTCGATCGCGTTCGGCTGCGCGGCGACGCCGGCCAGGGCCAGCTCCGGCGCCAGGATTCCCGCGAAGCCGCTCATGCCCCCGGCGACGTTCAGCGCGGTGGCGCCGGCGACGGCGTTCGTATATCCCGGGTTGAGGAGCAGGATCGCGCCGAGCCTGAGCGCCAGGCTCGTCTGGACGCCATTCAATCCGCGCACCCGTGCACCGGCGCCCACCGCGCCCAGCAGAGGCGCCTGGCCATTCTGGTGAGCGAGGGGACGCGCCGTCAGGCCGGCGCCCAGTCGAGCCGCGACCTCGTACCCGAAGATGAGCCCGGCCAGCGTCTCCCGGCCGGATCGTTGCAGCCATTCGCCTGAGGCCAACGCCGTTGGCAGCGCCTGCACGGCTCCCTGACAGGCGACGTAGCGATGGCCCTCGCATAGCTCGATGGAGCGTCCGGCCAGCCCGTTGAGAAACGCGGCCGTGCGCGGATCCGACGTCGGTGCTCCTGGTGCCAGGATCGTTGCCCCCCGGCCGCCGGTCGCGATCAGTCGGGCACGGACATCGGCGACTTCGGGCTGGACCGAGCCGGCAAGAATCACACCGACCGTGTCGAGCACCACGAGCTTGGCGTGCTCGCGCACGGGCCCAGGGATGGCTTCCCACGGCGTCCCGGCGACGAAGTGCGCGAGTTCTTCGATGGCTTGGCCCATCGTGAGGTCCCCGCCTATTTCAGGGGCGGCGTGACTCCGGCGGGCAGGGGCACCTGCGCGACGTTCAGCGTCATCGACACCAGGCTGTAGTAGCCGACCGCGCCGACGAGATCGACGACGCCGCGCTCGCCGAAGGCGTCCTTGACGCGCTGGAACGCCGCATCCGAGACGCGGCCGGTCGCCAGCAGCTCCGCGACGAAGTCGTAGACGGTCTCCTCGTCCTTGGCCATGCCCGCGGGGCGCTGGTTCGCCGCGATGGCATCGGCGATGGCCGGGCTCAATCCCGCCTCGAGGGCGAGCCGGCGATGCGCGTAGAACTCGTACTGCGCCGTCCACTTGCGACCGGCCATGATGATCGCCATCTCGTTCAGTCGCTGCGGGATCGAGGTCCCGAAGCGCACATAGGCGCCGACGCGCTGGACGAGATCGCAGAGCTCGGGGCTTCGCAGCAGCGCATTGAAGGGGCCGCGCAGGCCGGCGCCGCGCGGGCCCGACTGGATCGCGTCGGCCACGCGCTTCTGGTCCGCGGTCATGGTCTCCGGTGTCAGCGTCGTGAATCTCGAGTCACTCATCCCGTGTCTCCTTGACGGTGTCGACCCGACCGGCAGAGTAACAGGCGCCCGGAGCCGCCGCTGACCTCTTTCGGTATACTCGGCCCGGCACGCGAGCCAGGAGGAGCAGCGGATGATCACGACGGACGTGTACCCCGGCAAGGATCTCGGCACGCTCGAGCTCACGATCAGCGACGAGATGGTCCAGCACTACATCAAGGGGCTCGACGAGCCGAACCCGTGGTACACGACGGCCTCGCCGTTCGGCGGGCCGGTGGCGCCGGTCATCGTCTACCAGCAGGCGGACAGCGAGTTCAAGGGCTGGTACCTCGACAACCTGTTCGGCAACCTCTGGCGCCGCCAGGAATGGGAGATCCATGCCCCGACGCGCGTGGGACAGATCTTGACGTGCAGCGCGCGGGTGGCCGATCGCTACCGCAGGCGCGACCGCGAGATCGTCGCGCAGGAGATGTGGGTGCGAGACGAGGCCGGGCAGCTGCTTGCGCGCAGCGTCCATCACCAGAGCTTCCTGGCCGAGCAGACCAGCGGCGAGGTGGCCTTGCGCGATCCCGCGAGCAAAGAAGGCGTGCGGCACGGGGGTGACCCCGCGGGGGAGCCGCTGTCGCTCGAGCTCCACAAGACGTTCACCGACGAGATGTGCAACGAGTTCTTCTTTCGCAGCCGGAACTATCACAATGACAAGGCCGCCTCGAAGGAGCTCGGCTTCGGGGACACCGTCATCGGGGGCCGCATGACGCTCTCGTGCGTCACCGAGCTCCTGACCCGGCATTTCGGCCGCGGCTTCTACCTGGGCGGCCGCCTGGACGTGAAGTTCACCAACGTGCTGTGGCCGAACGAGCCCTTCACCACACGAGGGATCATCACCGGCCGTCGGATCGAGAACGGCCAGACGCGCGCCGAGGTCACCGTCTTCTGCGAGAAGGCCGACGGAACGAAGATCATCGTGGCGAGCGCGAGTGCGCTCGAGGTGTGAAGTCGACCGGCATCACCCGTGCGCCTGGAGATGCGCACCGACCAGGCGGGCGATTGTGACCGCGACGTAGAGCTGCCCGCCGACGGCCTCGAGCACGGCGATCCCACGCGCCACCTCGGTTCTTGGTACCACGTCACCGTAGCCGAGCGTGGCCAGGGTCACGAAGCTGAAGTAGATCGCGGTCGACAAGGCGAACGGCGCCGGGAGGCTGGCGCCGGCCTCTCCGAAGGAGCCGGGCCAGGTGAGCTCGATTTCCCAGTGGAGCAAGCCGAAGAACAGGCCGGCCAGCAGGTAGACGCTCAGCGCCGCGTAGATCTGCTCGGCGTTGATCACCTGGGCGCGCACGGCGAAGCGCGCCGCGCTGGCCGCTGCCAGGAGCGCCAGGATGCCGGCCACCACCAGGGCGCCCGACGTGACACCCCGGCCGACCGTGGACGCCGGCACGATGCGCAACCCCATGGAGACGGCCGCGAGGACGATGAGAAATATTCGCCAGCGCTGCCCGGGGACATCGAGCAGCGCGATGAGGAGGCTGAACGCCAGGAAGATCTGAAGCAGGTCGGCGTCGAAATGAAGGGCGTTGAGCAGGGGCGCGGCGGCGAGCGTGAACAGCAGCGTGTAGAAGAGGATCCCATAGCGATGGGAGCCGTGCACTCGCGCAAGCCAACGCGGCGTCACGGTGTGACGATCGGCATCCAGTAGACCGACGCCGCGATGATCAGATAGACGGCGAGCAGCTGGACACCCTTGAACCACGTCGCCCGCCCGTCCCCCGCGGTCGTCACCACGATGAGGGTGCCGAGCAGGAGCGCCCCGAGCTCGAGCCGGCTGAACGCCAGGTTCAACGGGGCGGGGGCGACCATCGCGCTCAGGAGCACCAGCACGGGCGTCACGAAGAGGGCGATCTGGATCGAGCTGCCCATGGCAATGCCGACGGAGAGATCGGGCTTGTTCTTTCTCCCCATTGCGATCGCCGAACCGCTTTCGGCCGCTCCGCCGATGACCGCCAGCAACACCATGCCGATGAACATGGGCGACATGCCGAGCGCGTGACCGGTCGCCTCGGCGGCGCCCACCAGGATCTCGCTCATCCACGCCGCACCCGCGGAAGCGGCCAGCAGCGTGCCAATCGCGCGCGGCGAACTCCACGCCGGTCCGTCGTGGTGCGCGGGACTGGCGTCGGGGTGGTCCACGGCGAAAAAGTCCGGATGGGTCCGCACCATGTAGACGAGGTAACAGCCATAGGTGACGAGGAGCACCACGGACGTCATGAGATCCACGGTCCGGGTCGAGGCCGGCTCGGAGGTGCCCAGGAAGCGATGGAACGCCGCGGGCACCGCCAGGGTGATGACGGCGAGCATCAGCATGCTGGCGTATGCTCGCGCCCCGGCCGCGTTGTAGTCCATGACGTGGAATCGCCGGCCGCCCAGCAGGAACGCCAGGCCGAGCGCCAGCAACCGTTCGCCAGAACAGCGCCGATGAGCGAGGCCCGCACCATCTCCACGAGGCCGGCCCGCAAGGCCACGACGGCGATGATGAGCTCGGGCAGATTGCCGAACGTGGCATTGAGCAGCCCGCCGATGGCCGGGCCGGTGTAGGCGGAGACCTGCTCGGTGCTACGGACGATGAGGGCCGCGAGCGGGACGATGACCAGCGCCGCCACGAAAAAGACCAGCGGCGCGGCCGCGCCGGTGCGGTCGAGAATGACCACGACCGGGAGCAACACCAGCAGCCATTCGACCGACGGTCGCAACGCCATGCAGTGGACCTCCGGGGCAGCCCGATTGCCCGCGAGGCAGCAAAGCCACGCGGTTCTGGTCGTTGCGACGGCCGTGTCGACCGTTACTTTTTGATATCGCGGGCGGAATCGCGGGCGTCCTGCTTGATGTCCCGCTTCTCCTGCCGACATTCCGCGCGCGTCTTCTCGTCGCCTGCCTTGCACTCGGCCTTGGCGTCGCGTCCGTCCTCGCGGCCGGTCTGCCTCGTATCGCGGGCATCCTGCCGATCATCCCGTCGATCCTGGCGCCGCTCCGAGCCCTGCGTCTGTGCGTAACTCGGCGCCAGCTGGGCGAGTGGCCCCACGGCGAGCGCCAGCGTCAAGACGACCATCCGAACGACAATTGTGGTGTGCATGGGTCCCTCCTCGCGTCGTCCAACAGTCCAGGAGTGTATCGACGCCTTGCGGCGCCACCATGGGATCTTGGGCCTACACTCCGCGGCCTTTCGCGAGCCGCCGTCGGGCTTTCCCCGATCTTGCGGTTCGACCCCCGAGCGACGTAGATTTCGCCCACCTCTCAAGGCGCCCGCTCCAGAGGAGGTCACTCGCATGACGCCGAAGGGAATGCTCACCGTCGTGGGAAGCCTCGATATCGCGCAGTTCTGGCCGGCGACGAAGGGGACGAGATCGTCCGATGGGGACACCGTGCACCTGAAGGTCGATCCCGCCACCTCGTTCCTCTTTCAGACCTCTCCGTCCGCGAAGCCGAAGATCACGAAGGTGTTCGTCGACACGCACGTGAACGACGGCGGCCGGATCCAGAAGACGATCACCGCCAAGAGCGAGATCAAGATCCGTCTGCAGGGGATCGATGCGCCCGAGCTGCACTTTCCCGTGATTGGCAAGCGCGACCCATCCAAGAAGGGCAAGTATCCCGACTTCCGGCAGCCGTACGGTGCGTCCGCCGCCAGCGCTCTTCACGCCCATCTCAAGCCCCTGCTGCCGTCCGGCGGCGGCACGGTGATCCACGCGCGATTCGTCACGCAGATCAACAAGCCGGACGACGCCATCGATTCCCATGGCCGGTTCGTCGGGGACGTCATCGTGGGAACCGCGGGCAGCCAGAGCATCAACGCGTGGATGGTCGCGCACGGCTGGGCGTACCCGCTCTTCTACGACTCGATGACCGCGTCCGAGATCAACGTCCTGCTCGACGCCTGGAAGACAGGCCAGGCGGTGGCCGGACGCCCGGGGAAGGCTCTGCGGAAGCCGCTGCAGGCCTTCCGGCCGGAGCTCGACGCGAAGAGTGCGAAGCTGCCGGACGGCGGCAAGCTGAACGTTCCGAAGATCTTTCGCCGCCAGGCGAAATTCTGGACCGAGATCGCCGGTCCGTTGTCAGCGGCGCAGTTCGTCGCGCGCCTCAACAAGAAGCTGCCGGGCAAGCCCGACAGCGCCTACCCGCTCGATTATTTCCTCGCCAACGCGAGCACGCTCAACCCCAAGAAGCGGGTCACGCTGGCCAGCCAGGTCGGCGCTCAGGGACAGGCGAAATTCAAGCCGGAGGGCCTGGTGTTCCGCGAGGATCCGTCGACGCTGTTCGACGCGGCGAACAAGAAGGTGACGAGCTGGTAGGGCGGCGTCTGCTCACCCCTTGAGCAGCGCGAACGCGATCAGGCCGACCAGGCCAGAGGCCGCCACGAGGATGGGCTCGGGGATCTTGTAGCGCCACAGGATGGCCAGGCTCGCGAGGGCCACGAGCGCCGTCGGCGCGTCGTAGATCGCCTTCCTGGCCAGCAGAATGACCGCCCCCGCGATGGCGCCCGTGGCGGCCGAGGTCGCGCCCAGGACGAACGCCTTGAGCAGCGCATTGTCACGGTTCCGCGCGAACCACGGGGCCGGGATGATGGTGAACAGGTAGACCGGCAGGAAGATGCCGACGGCGGCCGCCATCGCGCCGAGGAAGCCCGCGGCGAGAAAGCCGATGAAGACCACCGTGATGACGACGGGGCCGGGGGTGATCATCGCGACGGCCACCGCGTCGATGAACTGCTGCTCGTTCAGCCAGCCGAATTGCTGCACCACCCCCTGGTGCAGGAAGGGCACGATCGCGAGCCCGCTGCCGAACACGAAGGCGCCGGCCTTGGTGAAGAAGACGAGGATCTGAAGCAGGATCTGATCGCTGCCGACCTTGAGGTTCACGAACCAGCGCTCGATCAGCCAGATGATCGTGACGACCGTGGCGCCCCCGACGGCGGCCAGCAAGGCCTGCCGCCGCGTCGGGTGCGCGCGTGCCAAGAGGGTCACGAGCCCCGCGATGACGAAGAACTCGGCGAGCTCCGCTTCCGCGATCATGGTGACCAGCGCGAGCGCGATGAAGACGCTCCAGAGCAGGGGATCCCGCTTGTTGGTTGACCGCGCCAGCTTGTAAGCGGCGATGGTGATGATCGCGATGACTGCGGCGCCGATGCCATAGAAGAGGGCCTGCATCCACCAGAGACCGCCGAAGCGCCGGTAGGCGATCGAGATGCCGATCACCATGATGAACGACGGCACCACGAAGGCCAGCCCCACCGCCGTCGCGCCGAGCACACCCCGCTGGAAGTACCCCAGCGCGATGGCAAGCTGCGCGGCGAGCGGCCCCGGCATGATCTGGGCGAGCGCGACGCCGAGCCGGTACTCGTCCTCGTCGATCCATCGCCGCCGCTCGACGAGGTCGCGGTGCATGAACCCGACGAGCGCGACGGGGCCGCCGAAGCCGAGCGTGCCGAGATACAGGAAGTAGCGGACGAGCTGACCGAGACTGGCCCGGGCCGGGCGGTCCGCGACCGCCGGCGCTGCCGCGGCCGGCCTCATCGCCGCTTGGTGAGCTCGTCCAGGAGTGTCGTGACGCGCGCCACGATGGTGTCCCGCGCGCGCTTGAAGTCCTCGCTCACCGGCGGGACGTCATCCCACCGTTCGATGTGTCGCGCCCCCGCCGCCAGCGGCCCGAGGTCACAGCCGAAGGTGACCACCGTCGTGGCCTGCTCGACGTCGGCCGGCGTCGGCTTCCGCGGCCGTTGCGCGCGCACGTCGATGCCCTCCTCGAGAAGCCCCTGCGCCACACGCGGCGGGATGGCGGCGTCGGGCTCGAGCCCCGCCGAGTCGACCGCCACGGCCACCCCGCGCGCCGCTGCGAGCCGGCGGAACTGTTCCGCCGCGATGACGCTCTTGGCCGATCCGTGAAGGCATACGAAGAACACGCTGGGTGCCATGTCGCTCTCCTCCGACGGCGATGCCGCTTGGGCGCCGTCGCATCCCGGGAGTGTAACCGCAGAGTTCGCATGTAGCAATCGTTGCGCGGAGACACCGCCGCGAGCAGGGCCGATGGGGCTGACGCCGCGACGACGCCCCGCGCGACCCCACCGGGGCGTACTGCTAACTAGCAGCCATATCAGACATATCTACACCTAGCGCCTCCGGCTTGACATGGTAATGAAACTATTGTTTCATACAGCAACAAAACGACATCACGGAGGACTGAGATGAACAACCCGTACGTGGAGGAGACGCTGATCAGAGAGTTCATGGCGGACGCGCAGCGCAGCGCCGCTCGCCGCCACATGCTGCACGGACTCGACGCGGGACCCCGCGTTGCCGGCCCGACGTGGATCGTTCGCGTGCTGCGCGCACTGTGGGGGCCGCGGCCGCCCCGGGTCGAAAAGCTGGTGACGCGATGACGCCCGGCACTTCTCCACCTCGCTGGCCGGCCTCGGTGTCGCGGCTGCGGTCGGCCTGTTCGTGTTCGCGACCATGCTGACGTTGGCTTTTCGCGGCGGGGCCTGGAAGCACACCTCGCGCGGATGAGCTCCGGAGCGCCCGTCAGAGACCGGCGGACGCGACGGAAGGCGGACGCTGGCTGACGACCAGCGCGCGTTGGCGCTCCAGCCGCTCGAGGGCCAGATCGATATGCAGCGTGAGCTGAAAGAGCTCGGCGAAGTACATCAGCGCGACGTCGGTCTCCTCGACGACCTTCCGGCGGAGGTTACGCAGGAAGGCAATCTCCGCCTCCACGGCCGGGAGCGATGACGACTCGCCCCGAGCCAGGGATTGACGCAAGAGCTCGTAGCCCCGTGCAATGCGGCGGCGCTGTCGTCGGTCCAGGAGCGGGAGCACGAGGCCGAAGAGTGGCAGGAGCAGCGTGGCAACCGGCAGGACCATCAGCACGAGGCGGTCGAGCATCCCGGCGACCCAGAACGGGAAGGTACGCTCGAGCCACGATGGCCCCCCGCGCAGGTAGCGGCGTGCCTGCTCGTGCAATGGCAGCCCGACGTTCGCCTCCGAGGGGAACTGCCCGGGCCGCTCGAGCAGACCGCCCTTGCGGTGGACCCGGTCCGCCGCGTTCAGCAGGAGCCGGACATGGTCCGGATGGATTCCCGGTCGGACGGCCAGGGTCGCCGTGACGCCGATGATGACTTTCTCCTCCCGGGGGATGTTGCGGGCGATGTCGAGCATGCCCTCGCCGATATGCAGCGGCGCCACGAACGTATACCGTCCGGCATAGGCGAGATGGCGCCGCACGCTCATGAGGTCAACGGCAGGATTTTCGACCAGTCGATGAATCAGCTCCGAGCGCGGCGCCATGACGAACAAGGCGGCGTCGATGTCGCCGGACGTCAGCGCCCTCTCGGCGGCGGTGCCGCCCACGGCGAGCAGGCGACTGGTGCTGGGTGTGACCTCGTTGTCGGCGAGGAGGCGCAGGGCGAGCTCGCGTGTGCCGCTGCCTTCCTCGCCGATGGCCACCCGTCGCCCCCGGAGCTGCGAGAGAGACGACACGCGGAGTTCCTTGCGATAAAAGATCCACAGCGGCTCGTAAAACAGACTTCCGATCGCCGTCACGCCGGCAGCGTCAGCCGGAGCCGTGCCGCCCTGAACGAAGCCGACGTCGACTTCGTGCGCCGCGAGCCGTTTGAGCGTGGCGACCGAGCCGGGGCCGGTCTCGATGGCGAGCGTGAACCCTTGAGAGGCGAGGATCTTCTGGTATTCGAGCGCGTACGCATAGTAAGCGCCGTCCACCCGGCTCGTCGAGATCACGAGGTGACGCGGCGGCAGCGGTCCCGCGAATCGGTTGGCGGCCAATGCGCCGAGCACGAGCGCCACGACGACGGTGGTGCCGATCAGGGCCAGGCGCAGCCAGCGTAGCGAGCGCCTTCGGCGCGGGATAGCGGGGCGTGACATCATCGGGCTCGCCGGCAGTGAAGCGCGGCATGCCCGAGCCCCTCAATCCGACCTTGGTCCTATCCCCGCTCGGACCAGCCCTCGGGCGGATCGCACGCCACGGTGCCCATGTCCGCCGGCACGGAGATCTCCAGGAGCTCCAGGTCTCTCGACGCGGCCGTCTCGTTGTGCCGCAGGCCGCCCGGGATGTAGAGCGACTCGCCTGACTTCAGGCGCACCTTCTGGCCGTCCTCGAACACCAGGTCGACCCACCCGCTGAGCATGTACACGAACTGGCCCTCGCAGACGTGGTAGTGCCAGCCCGTGGGCTGCGTCATGCCCTCGGCGCCGATCGTGACCTGGGCACGGATCTTCCCGCTGCTCGCGGCGGTGACACCGAGGTCGCGGTACTTGAAGAAGGAGCGCCGGCCCGCCACCAGCGGGGCGGTCGTCGGCGTCGCGTACGCCAGCTTGCCCGGGGGGGTCACGACTGGCGGCTGTCCGCTCGGCGTGCTCGCATCGTTCATCATGGAGGCCTCCTCTGACTTCGTAGCGCCGATACTACTCCATCCCCGCGCAAATTGAAGTCCGAGTGTCCCCATGCGGACTCGCATCGTCACATCGCTGACGCCCCGGCAAAATCTGGATTCTGCCATCGCGCGTCAACAGCGCGGAAATCCGTGCGCGGAGGTCTGGCACACCCGCTGCAGTTCCGCCGCCGGGGCTGGTCGAACGCCCTGAACTTTCTCTCGAAGGAGACCTCATGACTGGCAATCCGTGGAAGATGACGGCAATCGGCATGGCGCTGGTCGCGACGACCGCCCTGATCACCGGCGTCGTGGTGGCGAATCGATCGAAGCCCGACGAGCGCCCCGCAAAATCCATCGGCGCGATCACCTCCGAGCCCGCGGCGCGGCCGGCCACGCCGGCGCAGGCGACGGCACCCGCGCCGGCCGTGCCGAAGGCGGCCATCGTCAAGGCCTGCAACGAGGAGGCGGCCTCCGCGAGCGGGCCGCGCGACAAGACGCTGGACACCGTCAAGGACGGCGCGGTGGGCGCGCTGCTCGGCGCGGCCGCGGGCGCCGCGGGTGGCGCCATCGCCGATGGCGGCAAGGGCGCCGGCAAGGGCGCCGCGATCGGCGGTCTGGTGGGTGGCGGCGCCGGCGCCCTCTACGGCCTCAACGAGAACCGCAAGCACGATGCTGCGTACCGTGACGCGTACGCCGGCTGCCTGCGCGCGCGAGGGTATCGCGCCTAGCCGCCGAGATACGCGCGGCGGACGTGCTCGTTGTCGAGCAGAGCGCGCGCGGTGCCTTCGAGCACGGTGCGGCCGGTCTCCATCACGTAGCCGCGGTCGGCCATGCGCAGCGCCAGGTACGCGTTCTGCTCGACCATGAGCACGGTCATGCCCTCGCGGCGGATCTCGGCGATCAGCTCGAACGTCCGCTCCACCATCGTGGGGGAGAGCCCCAGCGAGGGCTCGTCGAGCACGAGCAGCTTCGGTCCGGACATGAGCGCCCGCGCGATGGCGAGCATCTGCTGCTCGCCGCCCGACAGCGTCCCGCCGAGCTGCGCGGCGCGCTGACGCAGCACGGGGAAGCGCTCGAGCACGCGCTCGAGATCCTCGGCGGTCCGGCTCGCGCGGCCGCGCACGAAGGCGCCCATCTCGAGATTTTCGCGGACGGTCATCTCCGGAAAGATCCGGCGGCCCTCGGGACAGTGCGCGATGCCGGCGCGCAGGATCTCGTGGGCCGGCCGGCCGTCGATGCGCGCGTCGAGAAAGGTCACCCGGCCGCCGCGCGGCCGGAGCAGCCCGGAGATCGTCTTGGCCGTGGTCGTCTTGCCGGCGCCGTTGGCGCCCAGCAGGCACACCAGTTCCCCGGCGGCCACGCGCAGGCTCACGCCGTGCAGCACCTCCACGTTGCCGTAGGCGACCCGGACGTCCTCAAGCGCGAGCATCGGCCTGCCCCGCGCCGAGATAGGCGCGGATGACCTCGGGGTCGCGCTGGATGTCGGCCGGGCGCCCTTCCGCGATCTTCTGTCCGTGGTTGAGCACCACGATGCGGTCGGAGACGCCCATCACCATCTTCATGTCGTGCTCGACGAGCACCACGCTGACGCCCTGCGCGCGGATCTGCTGGATCAGCGCCATGACCCGCTGGGTCTCGGCCGGATTGAGCCCCGCCGCCGGCTCGTCCAGGAGCAGCACGGCGGGCCCCGGCGCCAGCGCGATGGCGAGACCGAGCAGGCGCTGCTCGCCCAGCGAGAGATTGCTCGCGATCTCGTGCGCGCGGGGCGCGAGACCCGTGAACTCCAGCAGCCACGCCGCGCGCGCTGCCAGCGCGGTTTCCTCGCGTTGCGTCGCCCGCGTGTTGAAGACCAGGGCCCAGAAGCCCGCGCGCCCGAGCCGGTGACCGGCCATCGTGACGTTCTCGATCGCGCTGCGCTGCGGGAACACGCTGGCCTTCTGGAACATCCGCACCAGCCCGTGGCGGCACACCTCGTGAGGCGGCAGCGTGGTGAGGTCGATGCCCGCGTCGCCGAGCACGCGGCCGGCGGTCGGCGGCAGAAAGCCGGTGATGACGTGGAACGCGGTGGTCTTGCCGGCGCCGTTGGGGCCGATCAACGCCAGGATCTCCCGGCGCGCGAGCGAGAAGGTGACGTCCGCCAGCGCGGTGAGCCCGCCGAACTTCACGGTGACGTGCTCCACCACGAGCGGTGCGGCATCGCCGGCGGCGCGGCGGTCGCCGACCACGAGGGCCTCGCCGCCGGCCGCCGGCGCGGGCAGGGGCGGCGGCGTGCGCCGCCGGAGCCGCTGCAGCGCGTCCACGATGCCCCGCGGCATGAACATGATCGCGAGCAGCAGGATGACGCCGTAGATCAGCATCCGGTAGAACGCCGCCATGCGGAGCAGCTCGGGCAGGAAGGTGAAGACGACCGCGCCCACGGCCGGGCCCGCCACGCTGGCCTGGCCCCCCGCGACGACCATGACCACCATCGTGACCGTGTTGTAGAACGCGAACAGCTCGGGCGACAGGAACTGCGTGTAGTGCCCGTAGAAGCTGCCGCCGACACCGGCCAGCGCGCACGCCACCACCATCGCCACCAGCGTGGTGCGATAGGCGCTGACGCCCACCGACTCCGCGAGGCTCTCGTTCTGCCGCACGGCGGCCAGCGCGCGCCCGAAGCGCGAGCGCAGCAGGCGCGCGCAGAGGCCATACGTGACGGCACAGAACGCCAGCATCACGTAGTAGTACTGGCGCTTGCTCGTCAGCGCGAAGGCGGCCCGGCCCAGATCGAACGGCGGCACCCCGGGCAGGCCGAGCGGCCCCTGCGTCAGCTCGATCCAGTTCGTCGCGATCAGGCGGATGACCTCGGCGAAGCCGATCGTCACCAGGACGAAGTAGGAGCCGCGCAGCCGGAGCGTCAGCGTGCCCAGCAGGTAGCCGACCAGCGCGGCCAGCGCCGCCGCCGCCACCATGCCGAAGAGCGGCGAGAGGCCCCACTGCAGCGCGAGCAGCCCCGAGGTGTAGGCGCCGATGCCGAAGAACGCCGTGTGGCCGAGCGTGAGCTGGCCGCCGGCCAAGAGCAGATTCATGCCGGCGGCGGGCAGGAAGAAGATGCCCGACATGATGAGCAGGTGGACGTAGTAGTCGTCGAGCACGAAGGGGGCGCCGGCGAGCACGGCCAGCACGGCGGCGGCACGCACGGCGTGGCTCACCGCAGGCGCTCGCGGCGACCGAACAGGCCGGCGGGCCGGAAGAGCAGCAGCAGGATGATGACCACGAAGCCGATGGCGTCCTTGTAGCCGGAGGAGATGTACGCCGCGCCGAGGCTCTCGGCCACGCCCAGCAGCAAGCCGCCCACGATCGCGCCCAGGAAATCGCCGAGGCCGCCCATGATCACGACGGCGAAGGACTTCATGGCGGCCTGGTCGCCCATGGCCGGGTAGACCCAGAAGACACTGCCGAGCAGCACGCCGGAGGCCCCGGCGAGCGCCGCGCCGAACGCGAAGGTGGCGGTGTACACGCGGTCCACGTCCACGCCGACGAGACGCGCCATCTCGCCGTCCTGGAACGTCGCGCGCATCGCCTTGCCCAGGCGCGTCTTCTGGATGAACAGGTGCGAGGCGATGATGAGCGCGACGGCGGTCGCGCCGGCGAAGATGCGGATGGCGACGACGTGGATCGGACCGAGGACGATCGGGATCGGCGAGAACGGATGGCGGATGGTCTTGGGCGAGGGATCCCACACGAGGATCGCGGCATTCTGGAGAATCACGGACAGCGCCACCATCGCCAGCATCGGAATCTCGACGGGCTGGTCGCGCAGCCGCTTCAGCACCACGCGCTCCACGACGGCGCCCGAGAGCCCGACGGCCGCGATGGCCACGGCGCTGGCCAGGAAGAAGTTGATCCCCAGCGAGCCGAAGAGCGAGAAGAGCAGGAAGGCGCCGAGCATGTAGAACTCGCCGTGGGCGAAGTTCACGACGCGCATGATGCCGAAGATGAGGGTGAGCCCGATGCCCATCAGCGCGTACCCGCCGCCGATGACGAGACCGTTGACGACGTGCTGGACGAGCTCGGCGATCATCGAGAGGAGGCCGGCGGGTCCGCCTCAGCGGCCCGCCGGCGCCGTGGTCGTGGGCTGAACCGCGTTACTTCGCCGCCGCCGCGTTCCAGAGCTTGGTGCTCGGAGTGACGCCGACGACCGCGTACTTGCCGTCCTTCACCTGCGACAGGATGATGTTCGAGAAGCTCTGCCCGTTCTTGTCGAACTTGATGAGGCCGTAGAGACCCTTCATCTCGGCGCGACGCAGGGCCTCCTGGACCTTGGCCGGCGTGGGATCGCCCGCGGTGGCCAGCGCCTGCGCGACGAGATTGACGGCGTCGAATCCGCGCATGCCCTCGACCACGCCGATCCACGGCAGGCCGCGCTTCTTCCACTCCTCCACGTAGGCGCGGCTGGCCTCGGGATCACCGGCCAGCGAATAGTCGTACGGGTTGTAGAAGTTGATGAACATCACACCCTCGCTGGCCGCCGCACCCGCGAGCTGCACGATCGAGTCCGGCCACGCCGAGCCGCCGGTGACGAGCACCTTGGCGTTCAGCCCCAGCTCCTTCATCTGCTGGAGCATCTTGGCGGTCTTGGGCGCGTCGTCGGTGATGATCACCGAGTCCACGCCGGCGGCCTTGAACTTGGTCAGCTGCGCGTAGAAGTCGGTGTCGGCCTGCCCGACGTACTCGACCAGCTCGACGTTGCCGCCCTGCTTCTTGATCACGTCGCCGAAGGCCACGACCGCGCCGCGTCCCCAGTCCGTGTTCACGGCCAGGTAGCCGATCTTCTTCATGCCGAGCTGCGGCAGCAGCGGCTCCACGCCGAGCGCCTCCAGCTCGCTGGTCGGACTGATGCGGCTGACCACCTTGGAGCCCGGCGTCTTGGGATCCGTGATCTTCCCCGAGCTGGAGGTCTCCACGACGATACCGACGTTGTGCTGGGCGGCCAGCGGCATCATGGCCAGCGTCATCGAGCTGCCCCAGGCGCCGATGATCACCGGCACCTTGTCGCGCACGATGAGCTTTTCGGCGGCGTTGCGTGTCTCCGCGGGATCGGACTTGTTGTCCTCGATGATCAGCTCGAGCTTGCGCCCGTTCACGCCGCCCTTGGCGTTGACGCGGTCGAGCGCGATCTTGGCGCCGTTCACGATGTAGGAGCCGGCCGCGGCGATGGGCCCGGACAGCGGCTGGATCATACCGACCCGGAGCGGTTCCTGCGCCTGGGTCGGCCATGCGCCGCCGAGAACGAGGCACGCGCTCATGACAGCTAGCAGCTTCACCACGGACTTGCCGATCTTCATCGCATCCTCCTGTCGTCGTGCTGCGCTCGCTGCGGCAGGCGGACTATCTCACGCCGCCCCGCGGCGGCACAACCGCTGTCCGCCTGCTCGCGTCGTGGGCAGCCCGCGGCTATTCCGGCACCCCCACGGTGACCACGCGCTCGCCGGCCGCCACCGTCGACAGCGTGGTGGATCGCACGTACACACCATCGACCGGCGAGGCGAAGCTCTCCAGCTCGTCGCCGTACACGCTGTGGATGCGAGCCAGCACGTCGCCGCGGCGGACCGGGGCGCCCAGCGCGACCTCCGTGGTGAGCAGGCCGCCGCGCGCAGCCCGCATCCCGACGAATTCCCGGATGCGCACCGTCCGCGCGGGGCGGACGGGATCGCCCGGGAGCATCTTCAGATGCTGGAGCGCGTTGCGCACGCAGCGCGCGCCGATCTCCACCATGTCGGGCTCGAGGCGCCCGCCCTCGCCGATCTCGAAGGTGAACGCGGGCACGCCGGCGCGCGTGGCTTCCACGCACAGGATCCCGTCGCGCACGTACATGCCCTTGTCGGTCTTGACGAGGTAGCCGGAGCCGAAGGCCATGCCCAGCGCCTCGGCGCGCTGCGAGGCGTCGCCCATCCCGGGGTGCGGCAGGATGGTGATGGGCACGTAGCGGCCGCCGCGCGTCGGCGTGTGGCAGTCGATGGCCGCGTCACACGTGCGGATCAGGCCGAACAGGATGTGTGCGATCTTCTCGGCGAGGCTGCCGTCCGGATTGCCGGGAAAGCACGTCCACGGATCGGCGGGCGCCTGGTCCAGCGGCGATTTGAGGTAGTGGCTGAGCGCCAGGCGGTGGTCGGCCTGGAACGCCAGCGGATTCTGGACGAGGACGGCCACGATGCTGCCGGCCAGCCGCGCCGGATCGAGCTGGGCGAGCACGCGGGCCACGATGGCCACGCCGTTGACCTCGTCGCCGTGGATCGCCGCGCCCAGGTAGAGCCGCGGCCCCGCCGCCGCCCCGTTGACGAAGAGCGCGGGCAGCGAGATGCGCGTGCCATCCGCCAGCTCGACCAGCTCGATGGCGTGACGCCGCTTCTCGCCGCGCGCGACCGTGACGCCGGCGACCTCCATCAGCGGGCGCCCAGGTAGTCGAGCACGGTGGCCAGATGGACCTGCGCGACCTGCAGCACCTCGTCCTGCTCCACGTACTCGTCGGGCCCGCCCATGCGGTGCACGCGCGGTCCGTACACGGCGGTCGGGATGCCCTCGCGGCGGAAGAAGCGGCCGTCGGTGTAGCCCAGGCGAATGACGGGAATGGGCGCCTTGCCCAGCACGGCGCGGCCGTTGGCGACGAGCGCGGCGATCAGGGGATCGCGCGGCGGGCTGACGTAGGGATCGCACCGGTTGAGCGCTGTGACCTCGACGTCCTTCGAGCCCGTGGCCCGCAGCCGCCGCCGGATCTGTGCCTCCAGCGCGCGCGTGGACATGCCGGGCGGCAGCCGCAGATCGAGCTCCGCCTCCGCTCGCGCCGGGATCAGGTTCACCTGGCCGCCGCCGCGCAAGGTGCCGAGGCTCATGGTGAGGTGATCCGCCATGCGGCCGGTGCCGGGCCCCCAGCGCTTCTCGACGATCAGCCGCTGCCGCCGCATGACGTCGGCGATGTCCTTGCGCGTGCGCGCCGTGGCGCCGCCGAGCGCCTCGATGGTCTTCACCGCGCGCAGCGTCTTGGCGATGGCGCTGGTGCCCTGGCCGTACGCGGAGTGGCCGGACACGCCGGCGGCGGCCAGCCGCAGCCAGAGCACGCCCTTCTCGCCGATGCCGATGGACCACGTGCCGGACGACTCGCCGATCAGGCAGGCGTCGCCGCGCACCTCGGGCACGTTGGCGAGCAGCCACTCCGTGCCCCAGCGGCCGCCGGTCTCCTCGTCCGAGGCGAAGGCGATCGTCACGCGCCCGTCCAGCTCGACGTCGCGCTCGCGGAGGAGCGACACGAGGAACAGGGCGACGGCGAGCCCGGCCTTCATGTCCCCCGCGCCGCGCCCCATGATCTTGCCGTCGGCGAGCGTCCCCGCGAACGGCGGGAACGTCCACCCGTCCCCCGCGGGAAACTCGTCGAGATGCCCCGACAGCACGAGGTTCCGTCGTCCCGTCCCGAGCGTCGCGATGAGGTTCGGCATGCCCGGCTTCGGCTCGTGGATCTGCGACTTCAGCCCGCGCGCCGTCAGGTAGTCGGTGACGAACGCGACGAG
>Ga0134122_10000663_pt1 | contig 23699 bp, 28 predicted proteins | sample KB302_FD_96461 | JGI IMG/M metagenome (GOLD analysis project Ga0134122, IMG submission 96461) | Terrestrial soil microbial communities without Nitrogen fertilizer from Kellogg Biological Station, Michigan, USA - KB3-0-2 | ecosystem: Environmental > Terrestrial > Soil > Unclassified ...
CTGCCAAACGAGCGCACGATGGACGGGCTCCCCCGTCTCCGGGTCCCAGGCGACAATGGTCTCCCGCTGGTTCGTGATCCCGATGGCGTCCAGGTCGGCTCCCTGGATCCCCGCGTCGTCAATAGCCTGTACGCAGAGCCGCTGCGTCACCTCCCAGATCTCGGCGGCGTCGTGCTCGACCCAACCGGGCCGGGGGTAATGCTGCTCGAACTCCGAATACGCGCGCCCGGCGATCCGGCCCTCGCGGTCGAAGACGAGGCAGGTGGTCCCGGTGGTGCCCTGATCGATGGCGAGGATCAACGGAGCGCGAAGCCTAAGTGCCCCGTCAACCGGTGCACGAGGCACGCGTCCCGCGTTAGGGTGCCGGACTCAGCCAGAGCGACTGGAAGGAGGAGCAAAGTGCCTGTGGAGGTGAAGAACTTCAACTCGCCCGACGAAACCCGTCCCTTCGAGGGAAAGGGCAAAGCCGACGTCTGCAACCTCGGCGGCAAGGTGGTCGGCCGGGCGGTGTTCGAGCCGGGCTGGAGATGGTCCGACAACATCAAGCCGATCGCCGGAACCGACTCCTGCGAGGTATCCCACCTGGGCTACTGCATGTCGGGCCACATGCGGGTTCGAATGGACGACGGCTCCGAAACCGACATCGGTCCCGGCGACGTGTTCGCCATCCCGCCGGGTCACGATGCAGAGATCGTGGGCGAGGAGTCCTGCGTGATGATCGACTTCGGCGAGTTCGGCGACTACGCGAAGCCTGCCTAGCCGGGCCCGCGGCGTCATGAGCACGAACGTCGAGGCGCACATCACCGGAACCGTGTGGAAGGTCGAGGTCGCGGTGGGCGATCAGGTGGATGAGGGTGACACCGTGGTGATCATCGAGTCGATGAAGATGGAGATGCCGGTAGAGGCCGAGGACGCCGGCACCGTCACCGAGATCCGCTGCGAGGAGGGTCAGTCGGTCCAGGAGGGCGACGTCCTCGTCGTCCTGGAATGAGCGCCGACGCCGAGCTCGCGGGCGGGAAGCTCGTGCTCGATCACCCGGCCGAGGCCGTTGCCCGCCTGACGATCTCGAATCGCCAACGACGGAACGCGCTCGACCACGAGATCCTCGAGGCCCTCGCCCAGGCCCTGCCGGAGCTCGACCGCGGAATCGAGATCCGCTGTGTTGTCATCACCGGGGCCGGAGAGGTTTTCTCGGCGGGCTACGACATCGCCGGCATTCCCGAGGAGACCTTCGCCGCCGACGCGGAGGCGCTCGTCGCCCATCCCTTTCACGCCGCGATGGAGGCGGTGAGCACCCACCCCTACCCGGTGCTGGCTGCAATCAACGGCCACTGCCTCGGCGGAGGCCTCGAGCTCGCCATCCGATGCGACCTGCGTCTGTCCGTGGTGAGCGCCAAGCTCGGCATGCCCCCGGCGAAGCTTGGCCTGATCTACGGGCATACCGGCCTCCAAGCCTTCATCGACGTGGTCGGCCTCGCTCGCACGAAGGAGCTCTTCCTGACCGGCCGCAACCTGAGCGCTCCACGAGCGATGGCGATCGGCCTGGTGCACGACACCGTCCCCGACACCGAGCTCGAGGTCACCGCCCTCGAGCTAGCCTCTGAGGTGGCCAACAACGCCCCCCTCGCGCTGCGGGGAAACAAGCACGCGATCGAGACTCTCAACTCCTACGCCCGCCTCACCGAGGAGCAGGAGCGCGAGCTGATCGAGCTGCGGCGCTCGTGCTTCGACTCCGAGGACTTTCGCGAGGGCATCCGGGCCTTCGCCGAAAAACGACGGCCCGTGTGGCGCGGCCGATAGTCCGCGGAACGCCCTAGTGCGAGAAGAGCGTCGCCCGCAGGTCAAGCACGCGCTGGGCTGAGCCCTCGAATTGCCGCCGCGGCAGCTTTTCCGAGCGCAGCCTGCGCCGGAGCGCTCGCCCTGCGCGAGCGGCGTCGTGCTGGTCCGTGAACAGGAGCAGATCGGTGCCCGCCCTGGCGGCGGCGGCGCCGGCCTCGGCGGCACCGCCGAAGCGGCGGGCCGACACCGTGTCGAGCGCGTCACTGATCGAGACGCCCGCGAACCCCACCCGGTCACGAAGCTCCCGCGTCGCGATCCTCTTCGAGAAGGCCGCCGGCTTGTGCGAGAAGTGCGTGTAGATCGCGGTCGAGATCATCACCATGTCGCCGTCGTGTGCGGCGAAAGCACGAAACGGCCGCTCGTCGATCCGCCGCAGCTCCCGGCGCCTGAGGCGAATCCGCTGGACCGCGAGGTCCGTGCTCTCGGTCGCCGCCCCCAGGCCGGGGAAGTGCTTGCCGGTGGCCGCCACGCCCCGGCGCTCGAGCGCGGTGGCGAACGGGATCGCGATCCTGACCACGCGGTCGGGCCGGCTTCCAAAGCTCCGGCGCTCCGCGCTGATCGCGCTGCCGGGCCGACCGACGTCCAGAACCGGCGCCAGGTTGACGTTTACACCCACCCGCTTCAGGTTGCGCGCCGTGCGAGCTCCCTCGTGGCGGCTGTAGTCGGCGCCTCGGCGCCCCATCGCGTGCGCGGACGCGTCCGGCGCCCCGGAGAGACGCTTCACGAGCCCGCCCTCCTGATCGATCATCACCAGCAGGGGATCGCGGAGGGCCCGGGGCCGGTGGATCCCCTGAAGCCGGCGGATCAGCCGGCGGGCGTGGTCGCGGCTACCGAGGTTGTCGGAGAACAGGATCACGCCGGCAAGCCGGCCCTCGCGAATCATTCGCCTGATTGCGCGCGGTGGATGCCGGCCATCGAAGCCGGCGACGATCCGCTCGCCCGCGAGCAGTCGCACGGTCAGATCCCCGGCATCGGTTCCCCCCGCGCTCTCGCGGGCGTCGGGTCCGCGGGTGGTCCCGTCGGCGAGCGCCACCCAGATGCCCACCCCCAACGCGACGGCGGTGAGCCCGGCAATGGCTCGTCGCCTCCAGAAGGTCAGCTTCCTCGCCAGAAGGGCGAATCTTAGGACCGCGATCGGCGGCGTCTGGAGCGTCGGCGAAAGGGAGGAGGCGCCTCTCAGGCGGAGTGACACGCCTGAGAATGCGCCTCCTGGCCCTGCCGCTTTCCTCCCTCGCCCAACAGAACACGAAAGCGCCGCAAAAGTAGCGTTTGGCCGTCCGGGAGTGCGCCTAGCCTTGCCTGCTGTCGGCCATGGAGCGGACGGCTGATCCCGGATGCCGCCACTGATCACCTTCGACGAGGCCATCGAGCTGGCCGAGATTTCGGACCGCGACCAGATCGCCGACCTGGTCGAGCGCGCCTGGCAGGTCCGCAGGGAGCGCTTCGGCGACTCGACCGACATGTGCTCGCTCGTCAACGCGAAGTCCGGGGGCTGCGCCGAGGACTGTGGGTTCTGCGCCCAGTCGCGCTATGCCGAGGCGGACACCCCGATGCACGCGATGATGGACGCCGAGCAGATCCTCGAGCATGCCAAGGCGGCCGAGGCGGCGGGGGCGCACCGGTTCTGCATGGTCACCCAGGGGCAGGGCCTCTCCAAGCGCGACTTCGAGAAGATCGTCGACGGCGCGCGCCTGGTTGCGGAGCACACGAACTTGAAGCGTTGCGTCTCGGTCGGCCACATCTCCGCCGATCGTGCGAGGCGGCTCGCAGACGCGGGGGTGCAGCGGGTCCACCACAACGTCGAGACCGCGCGTTCCTACTACCCGGAGGTGACGACGACGGTTCGCTACGAGGGGCGCACGCGCACGATCGACGCCGTCAAGCAGGCGGGGCTCGAGACGTGCGTCGGCGGCATCCTCAATCTCGGCGAATCGCCGCGCCAGCGCGTGGAGATGGCGTTCGAGCTGTCCGAAATCGATCCCACCTCGGTGCCCATCAACCTGCTGAACCCGAGGTCTGGCACCAAGTTCGGCGACCGGCCGCTGATGGACCCGTGGGAGGTCGTCAAGTGGGTGGCGATCTTCCGGCTGATCATCCCGGACGCCCTCTTCCGCCTCTGCGGTGGGCGGGTCGAGAACCTCGACGAGCTGCAACCGCTGGCGGTCAAGGCGGGGCTCAACGGGGTGATGATGGGGAACTTCCTCACCACCCTGGGCGCCGAGCCCGCGGACGATCGGGCGATGTTCGAGGAGCTTGGGTTGAACGTGGCGCGACAGGCCGACAACGGCGCGAACCCCCGGCCGGACAACCGCGCCGGCTGGCTTGAGGGCGAAACGCCCCACACCCCTATGGAGGAGCTCGTCGACAGTCAGGCGGAGGCCGACTTCTGGGATCCCTCGACCCAGCTCCGGGTGATCAAGAAGAAGCACAAACCGCCGCCTTACCCGGAGCCGGCCGGATGGGGCGACTAGCTCAGTGAGCGACGTCGTCGAGCGCCTCGAGGAGCTTCGGGGGGCGGGGCTCTATCGTCGCATGAGGCTGGTGGAGGGCCCTCAGGGGCCGCGTGTGACGCTGGACGGCGCCGAGGTCCTGCTGCTCTGCTCGAACAACTACCTGGGCCTTGCCGACCATCCCCGGGTCCGTCAGGCGGCGGCCGACGCCGCGGAACGGTACGGCGCCGGCGCCGGCGCCTCCCGCCTGATCTCCGGGAACATGTCCCCGCACCGCCGGCTGGAGGAACGGCTCGCCGCCTTTGCGGGCTACGAGGCGGCGCTCTTGTTCGGGTCGGGCTATCTGGCCAACCTCGGGGCGATCGCCGCTCTGACTGGCCGCGGCCGGGCGGTCTTCTCTGACGAGCTCAATCACGCGAGCATCATCGACGGTTGCCGGATCTCGCGGGCCGAGCGGTTCGTCTACCGCCACGCCGACCTGGAGCACCTCGCGTGGGGGCTGCGCAAGGAGGCGCGCCACGGCGGGCTGATAGTCACCGACGCGGTCTTCTCGATGGACGGCGACGTCGCACCGATCGCCGACCTGCTCGATCTGGCGCGCCGCCACCGATGCCTCCTGATGGTCGACGAGGCGCACGCGACGGGCGCGCTCGGTCCGGCCGGGGCCGGCGCGGTGGCCGAGGCCGGGCTCTCCGGAGAGGTGGACCTGATCGTCGGCACGCTCGGAAAGACGCTCGGCAGCTACGGCGCCTACGTCTGCGGAAGCGCGCAGCTGGTCGACCTCCTGATCAACACGGCGCGACCGTTCATCTTCTCGACCGCCCTACCCCCTCCCGTGATCGGCGCCGCCCTCGCCGCCCTGGCCCTCCTCGAGGGACAGCCGGGCCTGGTCAAGCAGCTCGTGCGCAACGGCGCCATCCTGCGGGAAGCCCTGGCCGGCCACGGCCTCGAGGTGGGTCCGTCGCGCACCCAGATCGTCCCGGTGGTGGTCGGAGAGGCTCGGCAGGCGACGGCGCTCTGCGAGCGGGCGCTCGAGGGCGGGGTGTTCGCTCAGGCGATCCGGCCGCCGACCGTGCCGGAGGGCACTTCGCGCCTGCGTCTTTCGGCGATGGCCAACCACCGGCAGGACGAGCTGCACGCGGCCGCCGGCGTGATCGCACACACCGCCCGCGACCTGGACATCGTGGTGGGGGGCGAGGCGCGAACGGGTCCCGCCTGGCGGCTGCGCCGCGCCGCCTAGCGCGCCGTGAGCCACCCGGCGCGGGGCTTCTTCGTCACCGGTACCGGCACTGAGGTCGGAAAGACGGTGGTGGCCGCGGTCATCGCGCGCTCGCTTGCCGCCGCAGGCGCCCAGGTGGCGGTGTTCAAACCGGCCGTGAGCGGCCTGGCGGAGACCGGGGAGCCCGACCACGTTCTGCTTCGCCGGGCCGCCGGCTCGACGCAGACGGACGACGAGATCGCCCCGTATCGCTACGAGGAGCCCGTGTCCCCGCACCTCGCCGCGGAGCTGGCCGGGAAGCCGATCGAGCCCGCCGGACTCGTGGGGGCCGCCCGCGCCGCCGCGACCGGTGCCGATTACCTCGTCTGCGAAGGCGTCGGCGGGCTGCTGGTGCCGCTGACGCTCGGCTACCAGGTGCGCGACCTGGCTCGCGAGCTCGCTCTGCCGGTCGTGATCGCCGCCAAGCCGGGACTAGGGACGATCAACCACACGCTGCTGACGGTCGAGGCGGCTCGAGCGGTGGGCCTTGAGCCGGCCCTCGTCGTCGTAACGCCCTGGCCCGAGGATCCATCGGTCGTTGAACGCTCGAATCGCGTCACGATCGAGCGCCTGGGTTCCGTTCGGGTCGAGCCTTTGCGCGAGCTGGAGCTCGGTGCTCCGGAGTCCTGGCCGACGCTGAGCGTTGGGGATTAGCTCGCCGGCTGCTCGCTGGTGGCGAGCTCCGCCGCCCGCGTCGCCCGTGCGGTCGCGTCGGCCTGGGGCACGCGCCTGTGGCGCGAGCTGATCAGGGCCAGGGCGACCACGACTCCGGCGACAACGACGGCTGTGGCGACCTTCATCGAGGAGGCGAAGGCGCCGATGAAAGCGTCGTGGGCCGCCGAGGCCACCTCGCCTGCTTGGTGATGATCGAGTCCCGCAGGGACTGCCGATTGGCCACCTCCCAAGCCGTGCGCGACCTCCTCGCGCTGGGCCGTCGTGAGCCCCGATCCGGCCAGCAGCTCGTTGACCCGCGAGCGGGCGGCGGCCTGGAACACGGCGCCGATCACCGCGACGCCGAGGGTGCCGCCGACCATCCTGTTCATCGACAGGATGCCCGAGGCGATCCCCGCCTTGGCATCGGCGACGGCGTTCATAGCCGCCGTGGACATCGGCGAGATCACCAGCGCCATGCCCATGCCCATCAACACGAACGAGGGCCACAGGTCGGTGTAGGTGGTGGTCGCATCGATTCGGGTCAGCCAGAACAGCGCCACCGAGACCAGCGAAAGCCCCACGGCGATCGGCAGGCGAGATCCGATCCGATCGGTGAGCCGGCCGGCGAGCGGGGCGATCAAGACGATCATGAGCGTCGCCGGAAGAAACCGGACGCCGGCCTGGAGCGGTGAGTAGCCGAGGATGTTCTGCAAGTACAGCGCGATGAAGAAGAACTGCGCGAGCATTGCGAAGGTCACGATCAGGGCGATCACGTTCGCGCCGACGAAGTCGCGGCTCGCGAACAGCGGAAACTCGACCATCGGTGCAGCAACCCTCCGCTCAATGAACGGGAAGAGGGCCAGCATGAGGACGGATCCGGAGAGCAACGCAACGATCGCCGGCGACCCCCAGCCCCAGGAGTTGCCCTCGATCAGCGCCAGCACGAGCGCGGTGAGCCCCGCGGTCAGGGTGACGACGCCGGCATAGTCAACCTCCCGGCCGACCGTCTCGTCGCGGGACTCGCGGACCGCGAACACGGCAGCCAGGACGGCGGCCACGCCGACGGGGACATTGATGTAGAAAATCGCCCGCCAGGAGACGGTTTCGGTCAGAAAGCCGCCCAGCACCGGCCCGACCGCCAGCGCCAGCGCGGAGACCCCGGCCCAGGTCCCGATCGCCTTGCCGCGCTCGGCGGGCGGGAAGGCGTTGGCCACGATCGACAGAGTGGCGGGCATCATCAGCGCGCCGCCTATCCCCTGCACGACACGGCTGGCCACCAGCCAGGTCGTGTTGGGCGCCAGCCCGGCGGTCGCCGAGGAGAGCGTGAACAGGACAACCCCGATCAAGAAGGTCCGGCGGCGGCCGAAGATGTCGCCCAGGCGTCCGCCGGTGGCGAGCAGGACGGCGAAGGAGAGCGTGTAGCCGTTGATCGTCCACTCGAGGCTCGAGAGGCTTGCCCCGAGATCGCGCTGGATCGACGGCAGCGCGACGTTGACGACCGTGTTGTCGAGCATGATCATGAACAGGGCGAAGCACATCGCACCGAGCGTCCACCACTTGCGGTTCTCCTCGGTGATCAGGTGCCGGTACCGCGTCATCGGCGGGCGCTCCTTTGGACGGCCTCGTGGGCGATGGCGAAGTCCTCGTTCGACAGCAGGGCCTCGAGCGCCGCGAGGAGCTTGCGCCGCTGGCCGGCGCTGAGCCCCTCGGCGAAGGCCTCGAACTCGGCGGCACGGCGGCTCGCGAGCTCGCCGACCAGGCGATGACCAGCCTCGGTGATGGCAATCCGGCGCACGCGCCGATCCTCGGGGTCCTCGGTGCGGCTGACCAGCTCCCGCTCCACCAGGGCATCGACCGCCCGCGTCGCCGTCGGCGGCATGATCCCGAGCTCCTCAGCGAGCTGCCGGATCGGGCACGGGGCGCCCTGATCCGAGTCGAGCGCCACGAGCGCCTTGACCTGGGTCAGCGTGAGGCGGCTCTCCTCGATCGCCTGCAGGAAACCCCCGCCGCGATCGTACGTCCATAGATGCCGGAACAGGGCCATCAGGCCCTCGGCTATCCGCCGGCGGTCGGCGGCCTCCGAGGTCCGGGTGGGTCTGCGTGGCGCGCTTGTCGTATGCATCCAAAAATAATGATTGCAGATCTGCAATCGTTTCAAGAAAAGAATAGTTGCTTATGTGATGCACATCACAGAGCCGATTTCCGCCGCGACTCCATCTAAGGTCGCCGCAGATGAGCGATCGGCAGGTCCCAGTCGGCTCTTCCGCTACGGCCGTCGGCGAGTTGGACCACCGCCACCTCTGGCACCCGTTCACCCAGCAGCGGGATTGGTGCGACGAGGAACCGCTTGTGATCGAGCGCGCCGAGGGCACCGACCTGGTGGACTCGCAGGGGCGGCGCTACATCGACGGGGTCTCGTCTCTGTGGTGCAACGTCCACGGACACCGCCATCCCCTGATCGATCAGGCGGTAAGCGAGCAGCTCGAGCGGGTGGCCCATTCGACGACGCTCGGCCTCACCCACCGCGGCGCGGCGGTGCTCGCGGCGCGCCTCGCGGAGCTCGCTCCGCCCGGGCTCGAGCGCGTCTTCTACGCGGACTCGGGCTCGGGCGCCACCGAGGTCGCGCTGAAGATGGCGTTTCAGTACTGGCAGCAGCGCGGCGGGCAGCACCGACGGCGCACGTCGTTCATCTGCCTGCGAGGCGGCTACCACGGCGACACTTTGGGAGCGGCGTCGGTTGGGGGCATCGACCAGTTCCATGCGACCTACTCCCCGCTTCTATTCCGCGCGCACCATGTGGAGCCGGGAGACATGGAGCAGCTCGAGTGCGTGCTCGACTTCCACGCGGAGGAGACCGCAGCCGTGATCATCGAGCCGCTGGTGCAGGGCGCGGCGGGGATCCGAGTCCATCCCCCCGGGTACCTCCATCAGGTGCGCGAGCTCACGGAGCGGCACGGCGTGCTGTTGATCTGCGACGAGGTCGCCACCGGCTTCGGGCGGACCGGGACGATGTTTGCCTGCGAGCAGGAGCGGGTCGCGCCGGACTTCCTCTGCCTGGGGAAGGGGCTCAGCGGAGGCTACCTGCCGCTCGCCGCCACCCTGACCACCGAACGCGTCTACGAGGGGTTCCTGGGGGCCCCGGACGAAGGGCGCACCTTCTTCCACGGGCACACGTTCACCGGCAACCCGCTTGCCTGCGCCGCCGCTCTCGCCAACCTCGATGCCTTCGAGCAGGAGGGAACGCTGGTCCGTCTGCAACCCAAGATCCGCCTGCTGGGCGAGCTCCTTGCTCAGGTGGCGAAGCTGCCCCAGGTCGCCGAGGTGCGCGGGCGGGGCTTCATGGCCGGCGTCGACCTCGGGGACCACGACCCCGCCCTTCGGCTCGGCCATCGCGTGACGATCGAGGCCCGCCGCCGTGGGGTGATCGTGCGCCCGCTCGGCGACGTCGTGGTCCTGATGCCGCCGCTCGCGATCTCAAAGCAGGACCTGCAGCGCCTGGTGCATGCCGTGGCCGCGTCGATCCCGGCCGCCTTCGCCTCCGCCTACGGCGAGGCGCCCACCGCCGAGCTCGCACAGGCCGCCTAGCTCCCGGCCGGTCCGCACCTGGTTGCGTCCTGGGCCCGCGGGACCGATAGTTGGTGTGATGAAGGTCGTTTCGGCGCGTAGTAGGGGCATGAACGAGACCGTGGCCGCCCCGGCCAGCGAGATCCCGACCGACGCCGATCTCGCCTTCGACGAGCTCTACCGGCGAGCTCGGGACGACGTTCACGCCTACGTGGCCGGTCTGCTGCGCGACCGCTCGGCCGCCGAGGACGTCACCGCGCTGGCCTTCGAGCGCGCCTACCGGCGCCGGCAAAGCTTCAATCCGAGGCGCGGCACGCGGCGGGCCTGGCTGTTCGGGATCGCCCGCAACGCGGCGCTCGACGAGCTGCGCCGGCGCCGGCGGGAGGCGACGCTGGTTGCCGAGCCCGCCGACGAGGCGGCGATCCCGCCGGACCAGGGAGCCGAGGTGGCGATCCGGCGGGCAGCGCTGCGGGACGCACTCGCAACCCTGGCGCCGCGCGAGCGCGAGCTGGTGGCGCTCAAGTTCTTCGCCGGGCTCACGAACCCCGAGATCGCGATGGTGATCGGGGTCTCCGAGACGAATGCCGGCACCCGGCTGCACAGAGTGATCGAGAAGCTGAGGAGGGCCTGCGATGAAGCTGCGTGAGCACGAGATGCCGCTGGATCCAGAGGTCGAGCGCGAGCTGGAGGAGATCGACCGCGCCCTCGGCGGCGAGCCGGTCGACTCCGACCTCGACGCGCTCGCCGAGCTGGCCCGGGCGCTCCGCGAGGAGCGCGTCTCCGCAGAGCCCCGCTTCGCGGCGGAGCTGGACCAGCGGGTCGCCGATGGCTTTCCCCGCGCCGGCCGGTTGGATCAGCTGCGCCGGAGGCTGACGGCCGTGCCGCCGCGCCGCATCCTGGCCCCGGCCGGCGCCGCAGCGACCCTGCTCGTGGTCGTGGGCGTCGCGATCAGCCAGAGCGGCGAGATCGGTGGTGGAAACGGCAACGGCGGCATCAGCCCGCAGCCGGCGCCGGATCAACCAGTTGGGGTTTCGCCGGCCCGGCCCAGTGGGGCGGGAGCGGAGCCGGCGGGCGGTGCCCCGGCCGAGCGTGATGCCCAAGCCACCTTCCTCCGCGACAAGCGCGCCGCGAGCGCCGCCAACGTCCCGCTCGCCAGGCGCAGGATCGCCCGCCGCGTCGACCTGGCGCTGTCGACCTCCCCCGAGCGTTTTCGCGACGCGGCCGACGGCGTCCTCGACGTGGTCCGCGACCACCGTGGCTTCGTCGTCCGCTCGAACGTCTCCGGGGGAGATCCCGACGCGCCCCGGTCGCAGCTCGGCCACGGGAGCTTCACCCTTCGGATTCCCGTCGGCGAGCTGGGCGCCGCCCTGGGCGACCTCTCCGACCTGGGCCACGTGGTCTCGCGAACGGACGGGACCCAGGACATCACGAGCCGTTTCGTCTCCGTCAAGAAGCGGATCGCAGCGCTCGAGAAGGCGCGCCAGAACCTGCTGCGCCAGCTCGCCGACGCGACCACCGTGACCGAGCAGGAGAGCATCAGGCGACGCCTCGAGATCGTCGAGTCGCAGCTCTCCGCGGCCCGGGAGGACCTCGGCAGCGCGCAAAGGCGCGTGCACCTCGTGCCCGTCAGCGTCACGATCGACGCGGACCGGGCACTCGCCGACGGCGACGGCGGCGACGGCTGGGGGCTCGGCGACGCCGTCGACGATGCCGGCAAGGTCCTGACCGTGACCGCCGGCGTGCTCCTGGTCAGCGCCGCGGTCCTCGGCCCGCTGGCCATCCTGGCGGTGCTGATCTGGCTGGGCGTGCGAGCGCTGACGCGCCTGCGGCGCGAGCGGGCGCTGGACCAGATCTGAGGGACCTACTCCTCGTAGGGCTCGAAGTCCGCCTTACGCGCGCCGCACACGGGGCAGAACCAGTCGTCAGGGATCTGATCGAAGGGGGTGCCAGGCGGGATGCCGCCGTCCGGATCGCCCTCCTCCGGGTCGTAGATGAACCCGCAGGAGGTGCAGATCCAAAGCTGAGCAGTCTGAGTGTCGGCGGACATCGGGCGCCAGCTTACTCACTAGTCTGGCGCAAGATGGCCCCGGCGATCCCCCGTCCCGCCTCCTCGCTGATCCTTCTGCGCCGCAGTGGGAAGCACCGCGAGCGCGGGGTCGAAGTGCTGCTCGTCCAGCGGAATCCGGACGCGAGCTTCATGCCCGGCGTCTGGGTGTTTCCCGGCGGCGTCGTTGAGGCCGACGAGCAGGTGACTCCCGAGCTCGAAGCCGGGGGCGAAGCCGACGCTGAGGAGCTCGCCCACCGGGCCTGCGCGATGCGGGAGCTGCGGGAGGAGGCAGGGATCAAGCTGCCCGGCGACACCGAGCTCCTGCCCTGGTCGCGGTGGATCACCCCCGAGCTCGTCCCGGTCCGCTTCGATACCCGCTTCTACGTTGCGCTCGCTCCGCCTCACTCCCCGCCGGAGCCCGACGGCGCGGAGACCACCGAGGCAGCCTGGATCTCGCCGGGCGCGGCGCTCGACCGACACGCGGCCGGCGAGCTCACGCTCGTCTTCCCGACCATCAAGCATCTCGAGGCGCTGCTTCCGTACTCCAATGCGGACGAAGTGCTGGCAGCGGCGCGCGGACGCCGGATCGAGCCGATCATGCCGCGCGTCGTGGGCAAGGGCCAGGAGCGGCGCGTGGTCCTTCCCGGTGAGCCGGGATACTGACGCCACGGGCGTGGGGCGGGCTTATTTTGGGAAGGGCTCGAGCCCTGCGTGCCAGGGACCCGCCGGATACGTGTGGACCCCCGACTCCTCGACCTCCTTGCGCACCTGCTTGAACAGCGCGCCGCCGTTGTCGAGCGCTGCTTCGAGTTGCTCCCCGTTCCGCTCGCCCAGGCGCCAAAGGAACCACAGCTGCTGCTCGGAGACGCCGAAATCGATCTCGTTGTCGATCGTGGTCACCCACTCGAGGAACGCGGGGCTGAACACCTCGCGCAGGGCGACTGGGTCGTACTCGTGCGGCACGGTCGCCAAGAAGCGCCGGTTGAAGTCCAGGCTCTCGAACTCGACCTTGCGGCGCGAGGCGCGTTGCATCACCAGCTCGTCGGGGCGGCGCTCGATCGACTCCACGTTGAAGGGCGGCATCACCTTGGCCAGATCGGGCACGTGCGACTTGGCCAGTACAGCACCGGGAAGCACGGCCTTCGAGAACAGCCCTCCCTCCTCCCGCTCATCGGCGTCACAGGAGGCACCCCAGAAGCCGTCAGCGAGCTGCCCGGTGATCCTGTTGGTTCCGCCCGGACACAGCGCCACCGGCCCCCCAACCGGGTTGATGCCGCCCACCGGCTCGTAGACGAGGTCGCGATCGGTGGCCACCGCCTGCACTGCCTCTCCCCAGGCCCGGGCCTCGTCGCGGGCGCCCACGCTAGCGGGCCGCCTGGTCGAGGGCCCAAGCCGTCACAGCGCCCGGTGGAACAGCTCGACGAAGTCCTCCGTGCTCGGCTCACGCGGATTGACGAGCGTCGACCCCTCGCCCATCGCGTCCTCGGCGAGCTGCGGGATGCCTTCCTCGGGGACACCGACCTCCGACAGGCGCCCCGGCAGGCCGAGGCGCGCCCTCAGCTCGCGAACATGATCGGCGAGAGCCCGCCCCACCTGCTCGTCCTTGCCGCGGGCATCCACGCCGAGCAGCTCGGCGACGCCGCGAAACTGGTCCGCCACCTGCTCGCTCGCCACGGCGTTGAACTCGATCACCGGCGGCAGGTTGATCGCGTTGGCGACCCCGTGCGGGACGCCGTGGCGGGCCCCGCAGGGGTGCGACATCGAGTGGGTGATCCCGGTCGCGCCGAGGCCGGTTGGCGCGATCGCCAGGTCCGCGGCGATCAACATGTTGCCCCGCGCCTCCTCGTCCGAGGTGTCGGCCACGGCGCGTTCCAGGTTGTCGCGGATCAGCCGGATCGCTTGCAGCGCATAGGCGTCTGCGTGCGGGCTCCACTCCGTCGAGGTCACGCCCTCGATCGCATGGGTGAGGGCGTCCATGCCGGTCGCTGCGGCGATGGGCGCGGGTAGGGTCGCCGTCGACTCGGGGTCGAGGATCGCCAGGTCGGGGGCGACCGGGAAGTCGAGGATCACGAACTTGATCCCACGGTCGGGGTCCTTGATCACCGCCACGGGGCTCGCCTCCGAGCCCGTACCCGCCGTGGTCGGGATCACCGCCATCGGCGCCAACGGAAGCGGCCTGCCCATCCCGTCGCCCTCGCGCGGCAGTCCGAACACGCCTTCCCAGTCCGGAATCGTGCCTCCGTGGCTGAACACCACGTTGGCGGCCTTCGTGGTGTCGATCACGGACCCGCCGCCGACGGCCAGGAAGCTGTCGGCGCCCTGGTCCTTCGCCTGCTCCGCGCATCTCGTCACCACTCCTGTATCGGAGTCCTGCGGAACGTCTTCGAAGACGCCGACGACCTCGAGCCCGCCATCGGCCACGCCGGCCTCGGCCTTCGCCGCCAAACCCGTGCCGCGGATCACCTGATCGGTGACGAGGAGCACCCGTTCGGCGCCCTCCTTGGCGAACTCGAAGCCGGCGCTCCCGATCAGCTCGCGTCCGGCGACGACTCGCGTCGGTGAGGCGAACTGGTAGAAGTCCTTGAAGGTCAAGCCTGGATCAGATCGGAGCGTCCCTGGGCCTCCAGTTGGGCCTTGTAACGCGGGAAGACCGGCTTCGTCAGCGGCACCAGCCTGAGGATCTTCGCCACCGGCCCCTTGGCCTTGATCTGGCCCCGCGCCAGGGCCACGGTGACGTTTACCTGGCCGAGCCAGAACCGGTGCGCGGTGTCGGCCTCCATCGACATCACGACCTCGGGCTCCATCTCGGACTCGCCGAAATCCACGTCGCCCGGCTGGCCCTCCTGCAGGCGCACGGTGATCGCCGATTCGGGCTCGCGGTACTCGTAGCGGACGATCGTGTTCGCCTTGCGGAACTTCGGCGCCAGCTCCTCGTCCTCCGTCAGGTCAACGAACAGCTTCCCGAGCGTCTCGTAGACCTCCTGAGCGTCCTTGAAGTAGGCCAACTCGTCTCCTCTCCTCGTGCTCGCGATCCCGCCGCGGGCGGATGGCCAGATCCTATGCTCCCGCCCCCTCTCCCCCTAACGGACGCGGCTCGGGCCTAGCCGCTGAACCGCGCTGCCACCTCCGGCCAGTTGACCACGTTCCACCAGGCGTCGAGGTAGTCGGGACGGCGGTTCTGGTACTTGAGGTAGTAGGCGTGCTCCCAGACGTCGACGCCGAGCAACGGCGTCTTGCCGTCGGAGATCGGCGAGTCCTGGTTGGCCGTGCTGACCACCGCGAGGCCCGAGCCGTCACGGACGAGCCACGCCCAACCGGAGCCGAAGCGGTTCACACCGGCGTTCTTGAGTTCATCCTTGAAGGCATCGAAGCCGCCGAAGGCATCGTCGATCGCGGCCCTCAGGTCGCCCTCCGGCTCGCCACCGCCGTCGGGGCTCATGATCTGCCAGAAGAAGGTGTGGTTCGAGTGCCCGCCGGCGTTGTTCCGCACGGGGGTCTGGATGTCGCCCGGCAGCGAGGAGAGGTTGCGGAGCACCTCATCCACATCGGTGTCCGCCCATTCGGTGCCGTCGAGCGCCGCATTGGCCTTGTCGACGTACGCCTGGTGGTGCTTGTCGTGGTGAACGCGCATCGTCTGCTCGTCGATGTGGGGCTCGAGCGCGCCGTAGTCGTAGGGGAGGTCGGGAACTGAGTAGGCCATCGAGGTCTCCTTCTGCCTTCGGGCTTGCGTCTTGATTGTCAGGGGCCGCGATGCCGGAGCCTATCCAAGCGTCTCTCTAAACCCCTGACGCCAGCTTGGATAGCGGGGCTGCCAGCCCAACTCGCGCTTCGCCTTGGCGTTCGAGGCACCACGGAGCTCCGTCGCGAAGGCCACCGCGAAGCGCCCTGCCACGAGTCGGGCCAGGAGCGTCGGCACTCGACGGGGGCGGCGGGCGCCCAGCGCCTCCGCGTAGACGGGCAGCCACTCGCGCAACGGCGCGGGCTCGTCGTCCACGACGTTGTAGATGCCGGGTGCTCCCCGGTCGAGCGAGGCGACTGTGGCCGCGGCCGCGTCTTCGGTGTCGATGAAGGAGAACATCCCCTGGCCTCGACCCACGATCGGAAAGCGGCGGCGGCGCACCTGCTCGGCGATGTTGCCGTCGGGGGCGTAATACGTGCCCGGCCCGTAGAACTGACCGTAACGCAGCACGATGCCCTCCAGCCCGGCCGTGTTGGTTGCCTCGCGCTCGTGCTCCAGGGTGGAGTCGGCTCCCGCGCGGAAGGGCTCCGGCGCATCGGCCCAGGGCCGCGCGTCTTCGTCCTTGACCATCTCCCCCTCGGGCGCATAGAGGAAGGCGACGCTCTGGGTGATGAGCCGCTTGACTCCGGCGGCGCGCGCCGCCTCGATCAGGTTGTGGCCCCCTTCTGCGCGCGCTCGATTCGTTGGCCCGTAATCGATCTTTCGCGGGTTGTACTCGCTGGGAAGGCGGGTGAGCTGGCTGATCGCGACCTCCGGCGCCGCATCCCGCACCGCGGCCTGAACCGCCTGCGGGTCGAGCGCGTCACAGACGACGGGCGCCGCACCAGCCGCCTCGATGCGGGGGGCGTTCTCCGGCTTGCTCGTCGTCCCGGTGACGTCGTGCCCCGCCGCCACGAGTTGGCGCACCAGCGGTACCCCGATCACCCCGCTCGCCCCGGCCACGAACACCCTCATCAGGCGCCCCCTCGTCGGTCCGTGCTCCCCCCCGCGGCCTGAAGCCTCGTCGAAACCCAGGCGAGGTAGGCGAAGAACACCCCGCCGAGGGCGATGTACAGGGTGTCGAAGATCCCCCTGGCGTCGCTGCGCGCCTGGCCCACGTCGAAGGCGTGGTTGACGGCGTGGAGCCCGTACCAGAGCGCCCCGAGCAACAGCACCGGGACCCGCCACGCCGGGCGCTGGGCCGCGACCAAGACGGCGACGCCAAAGGCCAGAACAAACGCGCCCACGTCGCCGACATAGTGCGTGTTCTCGACCCCGTAGTGGCCGACCTCGTCGTAGAAGGTGCCCGGCGCGACCAGAGCCAGCGCGCCTGAGGCGACCTGGATCAGACCGAGCACCACGAGCACCGCCCGCATCGCTCGCTCGCTGATCAAGGGCCGGCCTCCACGGCCCGCGCGGTCACGGCCCAGGTCGACGATGGGGCGACGACCGCTCCGCCGTCGACGACGAAGTCCGCGAGGGCAGCCCGGAGGTCGGCGGCGATCTTCGGCCTGATGTCGTCCACTCGCTCGCCCCACATGCGCAGCAGCTCGGCTGCGGGACCGAGCGCCATGTTGAAAGCGACCGCGTGCTCGAGGTCGTCGCCGATCTTGTACGGCAGGTCCTGGCGGGCGAGGCGGATGTCCGCGTAGCCGGCATGCTTGAGGAGGTCCGTCACCGTGTCCGCGTTGGCCATCGAGAACGGCCCGGGTCCGCAGCGCGGCACGTCGTACTCCTCCGGCTCCTCGAGGTACTGGTCGACGACCTGTTCGGCCCGGTGCATGAATTCGTTGTCGAGCTTGCGTCGCCAGACGACCATGTTCAGGAGCCCGCCGGGCACCAGGGCCTCGCGCACGTTGCGAAGCGCCGCCACAGGGTTTGCGAAGAACATCGTCCCCATCCGCGAAAACGCGTAGTCGAAGGTCTGGTCGAACTTCGTCAGCTCGACGTCGCAGGTCGCGAAGCTGACGTTCTCGAGACCGGCCTCCGCCGCCTCCTCGATCGCCGTCTCGATCATCCGCTCGGCGACGTCGACTCCGTGCGCATGGCCGCTGGCGCCGACAAGGGCCGCTAGCCGCACCGTCGTATCGCCGAGCCCGCAGCCGATGTCGAGCACCCGGTCGCCCTCCTGCGGAGGGCGCGCCGCGAGCGTGGCTTCCCCGTGGTCGCGCAGCCCCTCGGCCACGACATCGCGGTACTCGATCCAGATGTCGAACAGGGGGCCGTTCCAGGCCTCGGTCGCCTCGACGTTGTCATCGACTACGCGGACCGCGTCGTCCACGATCGCTGAGTCTAAGCCCGCGCTGTCGTGCGCGACCACGCGACCGAGCATGTCGACCTCGTCCCACGCCTCGGCGATCAGCCCGCGCTCGATCTAACGCGCTGCTCCCGCCAGCCCGGCGGCTTCGAGGGCCTCCCGGTGATCCCAGAAGAACTCGGCCAGCACGACCTTGCCGTTTCTGAAGGTCGTCACCTGGCTGAACCGCATTTCCCCCTCGAGTCCCGACTGCGCGCCGGTCATGTGCGCTCGCATTCGAGTGACCACGACATCACCTGCATCGATCAGATCCTCGATCACCGAGTCGCGGCCCACTGTTTCCGCAAAGCCCTCATAGAAGGAGCGCACTGCGTCCTTTCCGCGAAAGACACGCTCCGGCCAACCCTCGGCCGCTCGGAGCACCACGTCGTCGTCCCACAACCCCACAAACGCATCCATATCGCCCCGGTTCCAGTACTCCAGATCCTTCAGCACAAGCTCCACGTTCTCCCGCGACATGGCCCGCGAAGTATCTCGCGTCGGCGCGCGCCGGGCAGTGGCTGACCGGGAACCCGGCCCTAAGAAAGCCGCACCGCCTAAGTGGTCTTGACCACGAGGACCGAGCAGTTCGCCCTGTGGGCGACGGTGTTCGGGACGCTGCCGAGAACCCGGCGGTTCATCCCCTTGTTGCCGATCACCAGGAGGTCGGCGTTGCATTTCTCCGCGAGCTCGACGAGCGCCTTCGCCGGGTCTCCGCTCCCGGTATGCGTCGCGCAGTCGATGCCCTTGCTCTCGATGTCCCTCTCGGTTCTGGCCAGGATCTCCCGAAGCTGGGCCGCGGGATTCCAGGCGAATTCCCGCTCGTCGACCTTCCCGGATGACGATCCCCGCGCCGGGTCACTGTAGGCGCTCAGGAGGACAAGCCTCGCGTCGAAGCGCCGCGCCATCTCCACCGCCATTTCGACGGCTTTTTGCGCCGTTCGCGAGCCGTCCGTGCCCACGGCGATCGTTGAGATCATCTCGGCGGCGACCCTACCACCCGTGCGCGATCAGTCCGACGTCGAGCGACTCGGCGCGATCGGTAAAGATGCGAACTCGCTCGATTCTGCCGTCCGCGAGGTAGTAGACGTTCCCCGGTTTCGGTGTCCGCCGGGATGCCGCTTGCAAATCACAATCACTTTGGAGGAGAGCAATGGCCGACACCACCTGCCACATGTCGATCTCCCTCGACGGCTTCGTCGCCGGGCCGGATCAAAGCCGCGAAGACCCGCTCGGCAAGCGGGGCCGCGAGCTTCACGGCTGGCACCTTGGCGACGAGCGCGCGAACGAGGCGGACGCCACCGCCGAGCGCCGTTTGCTGCGCCCCCGCGGCGCCTACATCATGGGCCGCAACATGTTTGGCCCGATCCGCGGCGAGTGGGGCGAGGAGTGGTCGGGCTGGTGGGGGCCCGAGCCGCCCTACCACGCGCCCGTGTTCGTCCTAACCCATCACACTCACGCGCCGATCGAGATGGAGGGCGGGACGGCGTTTCACTTCATCACCGATGGCTTCGACGCCGCTTACGCCCAGGCCCGCGAGACCGCCGGCGCAGACGGCATCGACATCGCGGGCGGCGCCTCGACCGTCCGCCAAGCGCTGCTGGCGGGCGTCATCGACGAGCTCTGGCTCGACATCGTCCCCGTTCTACTCGGGTCCGGCGAGGGGATATTCAACGGCGTCGCGGAGTTCGATCTTGAGCCCGACGAGGTCCTCCATTCCCCACTGGCGACGCACATCTGCTACCGCCGGGCGGGATGAGATGGATACACGCAACCGTGCAAGCACCTGCAGCAGGTACCTGCGAAGTAGCGGGGCAGGATTTGAACCGGGCTCGAATGCTTGGATGCTAAATCGGGGCGGCCGGATTTGAACCGGCGACCTCACCGACCCGAACGGTGCGCGCTACCAGGCTGCGCCACGCCCCGAGGCGACCCATTCTGCCAAAGGCGCTTAGGGGCTACAGCTAGCCGCCCACCGCCGACACGGAGGCTTCAATCTCCTCCTTCGACGGCGAATCCTGCAGCACCTGCGTGCCCCCCGGCCCGCTGACGACGACGGACGGGCCCTGGACTCGCAGGCTCAGATCGGCGGCGAGCCTGGCGTCCGCCTCCACCCTGTCCTGGACGGTGCTCGAGTCCCGAGCCGTCTCCCATGCATCGCGGTCGAAGTCGGGGATCGCGTTTCCGACGTCCCGGAGGAACTCGTCCGAGACGGTGTGCGCAGGGGCCTCATCCTGGTTGCGGAAGAACAGGTCGATGTACTGCCACTCCCGGTCCTGCTCGCCCGCCGCGGCAGCGGCGTAGGCGGCCTTCGTGGTCTCGGCCTCGCCGAGCGAGAGGTGGCGGAACTCGAGCCTCGCCTCGCCGCTGCGCACGTATTGCTCGATCAGCGGGTCGACCGTCTCGAGCTGGTAGTCGTCGCAGGTCGAGCATTGGAGGTCGTTGAAGACGGTGATGGTGACGGCAGCGTCGCTGGGCCCCAGGTCGGGGCCGTCCTGTGGAAGCCCCGCGATCAGCTCCTGGGTCTGCTCGCCGCCGCTGATGGTGATCTTCTCAGGACCCCCTTCGCCGACCGACAGCGAGACAGCGGCAGCGATCAGGCCGATGCCGCCTACGCCCAGCAGCAGGCGCGGCAGCCACGGGCTATTCATCTACCCGGCGACCGCCTTGTAGTAACGAACGGCCAGCCCCGTCAGAAGCGTCTCGAAGCTCTCCTCGATCGGGCCGCCGCTCTGTCGCGAGTAGGCGGCGAGGCCGCTTTGCTCGATCGCCTCGCTGCGAGCGACCACCTCGTCGACGAGGTCCGGATGCTCGTCGCAGAAGAAGGCGCCGATCGAGTAGAGCTCGGTGTCCATCAGCGACTCGAGGAAGGAGCCCACCTCGCCGGCCGGCGGCTCGGTTCGGGGCGGAAGGGGCTTTGCGTGGTCGGCCACGGTTCGAACATCGTAGATGCCTGATGTGGCGCAATTTGCGCCCAAAAACGTTGACACATCCGTCCCAAGCGATAAAAATCACTACGCAAACGACACGGAGGAGACCAACGCGTGGCCATTCACTTGACGCCCAGCGAGCTCGCCGACGAAGTCAACATGCAGCGGCGCGAGGTGATCTCGAAGTGCATGGAGATGGGCGTCCCGATCTTCAACGGTCGTATCGACAAGACTCTCTTCCTCTCCTCGCTGCGCCAGTTTGCGCAGCAAGCCAAACAGCCCCAGGCCGCTGCCTAATCCGGTTCGCTGAGATAGCCTTCGCTGCGGGCGGCCTCAGCCGCCTCGTCGGCGTCGCGGCGCATCCGCGCGCGATCGGCACCTGAGTCCGGAAACCAAGGAGGAGAACAGCATGGAGACAGCGACCGTCGAGTCCCGTTCGGCGACCGGGGCCGGCTCGGCGACGATCGCGGACCTCCTCCCAGCCGCCGTGCGCAAGTACGGCTCAGCCGACGCCGTGATGTACCGGGACGAGGGAGGCGAGTGGGTCACCCGGAGCTTCGAGGAGGTCGGCGAGCGGGTACGCGCCCTGGCGCTCGGCCTGATCGACCTCGGAGTCCAAAAAGGGGACAAGGTCTCGATCCTCGCGAACACCCGCCCGGAGTGGACCTACTACGACTTCGCCGCCCTCACCGCGGGCGCGATCGTGGTGCCGATCTACCAGACGAACTCGCCCGAGGAATGCCAGTACGTGCTCGAGAACTCCGACGCCAAGGTGGTGATCGTGGAGGACTCGGAGCAGCTGGACAAGATCCGTCAGGTGCGCGACCGCTGCCCCAAGCTCGAGCACGTGGTCCGTATGACCGGCTCCAGCGACGACGCGATCTCCGACGACGAGCTGGCTGAGCGCGGCGCCTCTCACCAGGAGTCGGAGTGGGAGGAACGGTGGCGCTCGGTCGCTCCCGACGACGTCTGCACGTTCATCTACACGTCCGGAACCACCGGCCCACCAAAGGGCTGTGTGATCTCGCACGGCAACTACCGCGCGATGCTCAACATGTCGCTCGAGCAGACCGTGCTGGAGTCGGGGCGGATCACCTACCTCTACCTGCCCCTCGCCCACTCCTTCGCGCTCCTGATTGAGCTGCTCAGCTTCGACGTCGGCGGCGTGCTCGCGTACTGGGAGCGCGACCCGTTGAAGATCCTTCCCAACCTCGCCGAGGTCAAGCCCCACTACTTCCCCTCCGTGCCGCGGATCTTCGAGAAGATCTACACGGCCGCAACCTCGAAGGCGGAGAACGCCGGAGCCGTCCAAAAGGCCATCTTCAACTGGGCCGTGGGCGTGGGCCGCCGGGTTCGCGAGCTCGAGCGACAGGGCAAGTCGCCATGGCCGCCGCTTCGCATCCAGCACGAGATCGCCGATCGCCTGGTGCTGTCGAGCATCCGCAACCTATTCGGCGGCAGGATCGTCGAGGCGGTCACCGGGGCCGCTCCGATCAACCCAGAGATCCTCCGGTTCTTCGACGCCGCGGGCGTGCTGGTGCTCGAGGGCTGGGGGATGACGGAGACCTCCACCGCAGCGACCATCTCGCGGCCAGACGAGTTCAAGTTTGGAACCATCGGCAAGCCGTTCCCGGGCTGCGAGGTGAAGATCGCCGACGACGGCGAGATCCTGGTGCGCGGCCCGAACGTCTTCCAGGGCTACTACAAGAACCCCGAGGCAACCAGCGAGACGCTCGTCGACGGCTGGCTGCACACAGGCGACATCGGCGAGGTCGATGCCGATGGCTTCATCAAGATCACCGGCCGCAAGAAGGACATCATCATCACGGCCGGTGGAAAGAACATCACCCCGGCGAACATCGAGGCGGAGGTGAGGCAGCACCCCCTGGTCTCACAGTGCGTGGTGATCGGCGATCGCCGGCCCTATCTCGTCGCCCTGGTCACGCTCGACCCGGAGGAGGCAGCGGCATATGCCAAAGAGCATGGGCTCGCCGCCGAGCCCGAGGCCCTGGCCTCCCACCCGCAGGTCCGGGAGGCGATCGAGGCGCACATCGAGAAGGCGAACCAGAAGTTTGCCCGCGTCGAGCAGGTGAAGAAGTTCGAGATCCTGCCCCAGGATCTATCCCAGCAGGAGGGTGAGCTGACGCCGACCCTGAAGGTGAAGCGAAGCGTGGTCGCCGAGAAGTACGCCGACAGGATCGAGTCGCTCTACTCGAGCTGACGGCCGGCGCCGCAGGCTAGTCCGGTTCCGCTGCCTTCGAGTCCGGCTCGGCCCGCTCGGAGCGGGGCTGCTGCCTGAGCAGGACCGCCGTGGTCTGCTCCAGGACGCGCCGCCAGGCGGATTGCTGCTCCTGCTCCCGCTCCACCTGGTCGAGCACGTGGCGGACGCGGCGAGCCGAGATCTGGATGCCGTGACGCTCGGCGATCGCCTTGTACCGGTCGTAGTCGCGGGCGAGCCTCAGGGTCACCGACTGGAAGCCGTGCTTGGCGATCTCCAGGCGGGCGCTGTAGTCGAGGATGGACGTGCCGAACATGAGCTCGTCGTCGAGCTCGGGCTCGATCAGGATGATGTCGACGCCCGGGTAGCGCTGCTCCCAATGCTGGACGGCGACGTGCAGGCGCTCGTGAGAGAGCACCCGGAAGGCCTGGTTGCCTATTGCCGTGAACCCCATGTCGGAGACGCGACGGGCCCTGGTGCCCGTCACGGTGGGGATCCGCTTGCGGAAGTCGTTGGCGTAGGGGACCAGTGGGTTGATCACGACGATGAACTTGGCGCCGTGCTCGACTGCGACATCGACATTCGTGGTCGAGCGTATGCCGCCGTCGATGAACTCCCGGCCGTTGATTTGGACCGGCGTGTAGATCATCGGCAGCGCGCCGGATGCGGCGACCGCGGCCGAGATCGGGACGTCGGCCCAATCGCCATCGCCGAGCACCACCCGC
>Ga0134122_10000664_pt1 | contig 23684 bp, 20 predicted proteins | sample KB302_FD_96461 | JGI IMG/M metagenome (GOLD analysis project Ga0134122, IMG submission 96461) | Terrestrial soil microbial communities without Nitrogen fertilizer from Kellogg Biological Station, Michigan, USA - KB3-0-2 | ecosystem: Environmental > Terrestrial > Soil > Unclassified ...
CGCGGCGAAATTGCTCGGCGGCTGCTTCATCCGGATGCGCGGGAAGGAGCTTGACCGCGACCCGCCGCTTGAGGCCAAGGTGAAACGCCTCGTAGATGGTGCCATGGGCACCCTCGGTTCGACGATGCTCCAACCGGTAGCGGCGGTCGAGGATTCGAGGCGTGGATTCAGACAGGGCGACGGGCACTTGGCGCACCCTCAGCGAGCGAGCGTCAACTCTTTGACCGAGACGCGCTTCGGCTCGGGGTAGGGTACGCCTTCGCCGCGGATCGCGCGCCAGAGGATGCGGTTGAACAGGTCGTCGTCCGAGGCGTCCACGGTTTCGAGGTCGAGTTTCGCCGAGGCTTGCGCCGCCGCTCCCGCCGCGGGGTTCAGCTCGTCGAGCGGCACCGGAGGGACGAACGGGTGGTAGGGGGTGAGATCCGCCTGGCGGCAGAAGATTTCGCGCAGGGGCCGACCGTAATGATCGAACTGCGAGAGGTTGCCGAGGTGGAGGATCTCCTCGATCGTCGCCAGCACGTCGGTCGTGTTGGCGAAGCGGTGGCTGACGCCCCCGTTGTTGTAGGCCGAGATCGCGAGCATCACGCTGCGGTGCGAATCGACGTGGTCGGGGCCCGCCTGGGCGTCGTCTTCGAGCGCGAAGATCACCGTGTTGCTCCAGAACGGGCTGGTCGAAAGCGCCTCGACGATCCGGCCGAGCGCCAGGTCGTTGTCCGCCATGTGGGCGCGCGGCGTCATCTGGCCCGGCCGGGCGCCGGAGGTGTGATCGCTCGGCAGGTGGAGGATCTGAAGCGCCGGCATCTTCCGCTCCGCGACGAAGCCGTTGAAATCCCGTAGCCAGACCTCCAGCCGCTTCTGGTCGGGGATCTTCATGTCGAACGCCGGATAGTCCGGGCTGGTGTAAGGCCGCAAGGCCGCCTTGGTGGAGCGATAGGTGACCGGGTTCGAGCCCTCCACCGGCTCGGCGTACTCGCCGTAGACCCGCAGGCTCAAGCGCTTGGCGATCGCCAGGTTCCACAGGTAGCCGCTGGCGGAGTCCTCTTCGGCGCCGTCCTCCTCGCGGCCGGGGCGCCGGTCGGAGTAGAAGGAGGAGACCGTTTTCTCGGTAAAGTCGGTGACGTAGGCGGCGGTGGACCAGGGGTGGCCTTGAGCGCTGACCTCCGCGTTGACGAAGAAGCGGTCGAACAGGCCGAAGCGCTCGGCGAGCGCGTGGTGGTTCGGCGAGACCTCGCGCGGGAAGAACAGGAGCGAGGGGTCGCCATCGCCTTGGGGCAGATCGCCGAAGACCTGATCGTAGGTGCGGTTCTCCTTGACGATGTAGATGACGTGCTCGAAGGGAGGATAGACACCCGCCGACCGGGTGCGGTCCCAACCGTTCGCGCGCGTAACCCTCTCCGTGAGAGCCGCCAAATCGCCGAGCGCCGCCTCCGGAATCACCGAGAGAGTGCCGTTCAGCTGGCCGAGGGTGTAGCTGTGGGAGTCCTTCCCGAGCTTGGCCAGTGGCTGCTCCATTCCGGGATTCGGCCCGGTGCCGCGCCCCTTGGCGTCGATCACCAGCAGGTCGCCACGGTCGGCGAGCACCGCCGTCGGGTACCAGCCGACCGGAATGCGCCCGGCGAGCCGGTCAACTGTGCCCTTGGTTTTCTTCGCTCCCGCGGCGGCGGCGACCCCCGACGTGCGGGCCGAAAGATCGAAGACCGCGACGGCGTTCGCATCGGCTTCGGCGACGAACAACCGGCGGCCGTCCTTCGAAAGCGCGAGCGCGTTCGGCGTCGAGCCTTCGTGCGGGCCGGCCGGCGGCGGATCGAGGAGGGTGGCGATCACCTTCCGGCGGGCCGTATCGACCACGGCCACCCGGTCGGTGCTCGCCGAGGCGACGAACAGGCGCGTGCCGGTCGCGTTGAGCAGCAACGCGGAGGGATGACGGCCGACGGAAACCGAGCCCGTGTTCTTGAGTTTGCCGTCTTTGCCCGGCCGGAAGATCGCGACGCCGTCTCCTCCCCAGGCGGAAACGTAGACCGCGCCGCTCGGCGCCACCGCGACGGCGTACGGGTAGAGCCCTGTCGCCAGCCGTTCGAGCACCTTGCCGGTCGCGGCATCGAGAACGGCGAGCGTGTCGGAGAGGTTTTCGGCGACGTAGAGCCGGGCTCCGTCGCGCGAGAACGCGAGGCCGGCCGCGTAGCGGGTGGCCTCTTTTCCTTCGGGTTTTTCCGCCAGGACGAACGGCGGCAGAGCCTTCGCGGCTTGGCCCTCCCAGGCGTAGCGATAGACAAGATCCGAATCGGCGCCGGAGGCGTAGAGCGTTTTTCCGTCCGGTGAAAACGCGAGCCCAAGGAACGCCGCCGCCTGGGGAAGCGTCTGAAGCACCGCCCCGGAACGGCGATCGACCACCTGGATGCCCTGCTCGCGCCAGCCGCTCGAAAGGACGATCAAACGCTCGCCCCCCGGGGCGAGCAGCGCGTTGATCGGCAGATTGCCCAGGTCGTAGAGGGCTCCGGCGGGGTCGAGCCGCGCCCCCGTGGGCAAGCGGTTCGCGTCGTCCTGGGGAGGAGCGGCGGAAGCGATGGCTGCGCCGTAGAGAAGGACGAGAAGGCAGGCGGCGGGGGGGATCTTGTTTGGCATCGGGCCGAGAGTGCCCGAAAGGCGTTCCGAGATGCAAGAGGCCGCCCTGGTATGCTCCCCGGCTCGCGCCGGGATTTAAGCGCCGGGAGCTGGAGTCGAATGTTTCCCCACGAACGCATCCGCAACTTTTCGATCGTCGCCCACATCGACCACGGCAAGTCGACGCTCGCCGACCGGATTCTCGAAAAAACCGGTTCGGTCTCCTCGCGCGACATGGTCGCGCAGTTGCTCGACGACATGGATCTGGAGCGCGAGCGAGGGATCACGATCAAGGCCCGCGCGGTCCGGCTGTTCTTCAAAGCTGCGGACGGCGAGACCTACCAGTTCAACCTGATCGACACCCCCGGGCATGTCGATTTCGCCTACGAGGTCTCGCGCAGCCTCGCCGCCTGCGAGGGCGCCCTGTTGGTGGTCGATGCCGTCCAGGGGGTCGAAGCGCAGACGCTCGCCAACGCCTATCTCGCGGTCGATGCGGAGCTCGCGATCGTTCCGGTGATCAACAAGATCGACCTGCCCGCCGCCGATCCCGAGCGGATCAAAGAACAGATCGAAAACGTCATCGGCATCGACGCCCACGACGCGGTGCTCGCCTCGGCGAAGGCCGGGATCGGCATCGAGGACGTGCTCGAACGGGTGGTGCGCGACATCCCGGCGCCCACCGGCAATCCCGACGGGCCGCTCAAGGCGCTGTTGTTCGATTCCTGGTACGACCCGTACCGCGGCGTCGCCTGCATGATCCGGGTGATCGACGGCACGCTCAAGAAGGGCGAAAAGATCCAGCTGATGGCGAGCAGGCGGGTCTATTCGGTGGACGAAATGGGAATCTTCAGCCCAAAGGCGGCCGGAGTCGCCTCGCTTTCGGTGGGCGAGGTCGGTTTCTTCTACGCCGGGATCAAAGATCTGATCCAGGCGCAGATCGGCGACACCGTCACCCATTCCGACCGGCCGACGGCCGAAGCTTTTCCCGGCTTCCAAGAGGTCAAACCGGTGGTCTTCGCGGGCCTCTACCCCGTTTCGGCGGACGACTACGAGGGCTTGCGCGACGCGGTGGACAAGCTGCGCCTGAACGACGCCTCGTTCAGCTTCGAGCCCGAAAGCTCGGGCGCGCTCGGTTTCGGATTCCGCTGCGGTTTTCTCGGCCTGCTGCACATGGAGATTATCCAGGCGCGGCTGGAACGGGAGTTCGACCTCGACCTGATCACCACCGCGCCGGGCGTGCGCTACCGGGCAAAGACCACCGACGGCAAGCAGTTCGAGGTGGACAGCCCGGCCAAACTGCCCGACCCGAGCAAGCTCGACTATCTGGAAGAGCCCTACATCACCTCGACGATCGTCTCGCGCGCCGAGTACGTGGGCGCGATCCTCCAGCTCGCCGAAGATCGCCGCGGCGAGCAGAAGAGCCTCCAATACCTGTCCACCGACCGGGTGCTGATCCAGTACGACTTCCCGCTCGGCGAGGTGATCCTCGATTTCTACGACCGGCTCAAGTCCTGCTCGCGCGGCTATGCGAGCTTCGACTACCAGCTGATCGGCTACCGCCGGAGCGACCTGGTAAAGCTCGACGTCCTGGTGAACGGCGAGGCGGTCGATGCCCTCTCGCTGATCATCCACAGAGAGAAGGCCTACCCCCGCGGCCGTATGCTGATCGAGAAGATGAAGGACCTGATCCCCCGTCAGATGTTCGAGGTCGTCCTCCAAGCCGCCATCGGCTCCCGGGTCATCTCGCGCGAAACCGTGCGGGCGGTCTCCAAAAACGTCATCGCCAAGTGCTACGGCGGCGACATCTCCAGGAAACGCAAACTGATCGAGAAGCAGAAGGAAGGCAAGAAACGCATGAAGCGGGTGGGCCGGGTGGACATTCCGCAGGAGGCGTTTCTGGCGGTGCTGCGGATGGATTGAGGTTGTCACCTAAAGGTGACGTTCGCAACAAACACCTTGAAAATCGAACGGTGGTGTTTACGATTTTCAAGGTGTTTGGGTCAATATTTCCGTTTGTAGAGCTCCCGCAGCGACTTTTCGACGGCTTTGATCTTCCCCTTGTCCTTCCGGCGGGCGAGGGCGTCCGATCGGGTGCGCAGGCTGGAGGCCTCCTTCTGAAGCTTTCGCCAGCCCTCCAGCCGCTCCAGGGAGAGATCGCCTCCCTCGGCCGCTTCGCGGACGGCGCAGCCCGGCTCACTTTCGTGGGCGCAGTCGCCGAACGCGCAGGAGCGGGCCAGTTCCTCGATGTCGGAAAACGCGGTGCCGGTTCCTTCTTCGGCGTCCCAGAGCTGGATTTCGCGCATGCCCGGGGTGTCGATGACCAGGGCGCCGCTCGGGGCGAAGAAGATCTCTCGGTGGGTCGTGGTGTGGCGGCCGCGGTCGTCGCCTTCGCGAACTTCGAGCGTGGCCTGGGCCTCGTGGCCGAGCAGGCGGTTGATCAGGGTGGACTTGCCGACGCCGGAGGAGCCGAGGAGCGCCACGGTCACCCCCCGGGCGAGGTAGGGCGAGATCGCCTCGATGCCGTCGCCTTTTTTCGCGGAGAGCAGGTGAACCGGCGCGCCGAACGCGATCGCTTCGACCTCGGCGAGGCGCGCCTCGGGGTCTTCGCACAGGTCCGCCTTGTTGAGCAGGAGGACCGGTTGCGCGCCGCTCTCCCACGCGGCGGAGAGGTAGCGCTCGACCCGGCGCAGGTTGAAATCGTTGTCGAGGCCACAGAGCAGGAAGATCACATCGACGTTCGCCGCCACCACCTGATCTTCCGTGCGCCGTCCCGCCGCCTTGCGCGAAAAAGCGCTCTTCCTCGGCAGTACCGCTTGGATACGCCCCTGTTTTCCGCCCGGCGGGACTTGGATCGCCACCCAGTCTCCGACCGTCGGCAGCTCGCCCGCGCTTTCCGCGTCGTGACGCATCCTTCCCGAGCTGGTCGCTAGAACGTCGCCCCGCTCGGTCGCCACCACCAGCATGCCGCGCTGGGCGATCACCCGGCCGGGCAGACACCCCTTGGCTTCGTGCTCGGCGAAAGTCGCCGCGTGAGCCGGGGTCCAGCCGAGGTCTTCGATCGTCATCTTAGGGATTCTGCGCGCAAAGGGAGGCCGAGGTCGAGCGGCACGCCCGGGGAACAACCGGCGCGCCGGTTCGGTTGCTTCGTCTCAAGACGTTCGTGCATCCCCAACAGCTCAGGAGCGGTTCGATGAAACTTCCTGCCCCCTTCCGTCGGCCCGTCCCTTCGCGCGCGGCGCTTTGCGCTCTCGTCCTGTCGCTCGGCCTGCTGCTCGCACTCTTCCCCCAGGCCGCCCGGGCGCAGGCGAACGGCGTGATGATGCAGTACTTCCATTGGTACACGGACCCGGCCGATCCGCTCTGGGTGAAGGTCGCGAACGAGGCGCAGAACCTCTCCGCCGCGGGCATCACGGCACTCTGGCTGCCGCCGGCCTACAAGGGAACGAGCGGTAACGACGTGGGTTACGGCCCGTACGACCTTTACGATCTCGGCGAGTTCAACCAGAAGGGGTCGATCCGCACCAAGTACGGCAACCGAGCCGAGTACCAGGCGGCGATTGATGCCGCGCATGCCGCGGGAATTCAGATCTACGGCGACGTGGTGTTCAACCACAAGGCGGGAGCCGACGCCACCGAATGGGTCGAGGCGGTGCGCGTTGAGTCCGGCAACCGCAACCAGGAGTACGGCGGCAACGTTTCGATTCAGGCCTGGACCCGGTTCGACTTTCCCGGGCGCGGCAATACGTACTCCCCTCTCAAGTGGCGCTGGTACCACTTCGACGGCGTCGATTGGGCGCAGAACCTTCAAGAGGCGGGGAAGATCTACAAGTTTCGCGGCACCGGCAAGGCGTGGGACGAAGAGGTGGACACCGAGAACGGCAATTACGACTACCTGCTCTACGCCGACCTCGACATGGACCACCCGGAGGTGCGCGCCGAGCTGAAAACCTGGGGCCTCTGGTATCTGAACAGCACCGGCATCGACGGCTTCCGGCTCGACGCGGTCAAGCACATCCAATTCACGTTCTGGAACGAGTGGCTCGATTCCCTGCGCCAGACCACGGGGAAGCCGCTGTTTACGGTCGGCGAATTCTGGAGCTACGACACGGCGAAGCTGAACAACTTCCTCACCAAGACCGGCGGCCGAATGTCGTTGTTCGACGCCCCGCTGCACCTGAACTTCTATAACGCCTCCAAAGGTGGCGGCAACTACGACATGCGCAACCTGATGGCCGGCACGCTGATGCAACAGCAGCCGGCCAAGGCGGTGACCCTCGTCGAGAACCACGACACCCAGCCGCTCCAGGCGCTCGAGTCTCCCGTCGAGGGCTGGTTCAAACCGCTCGCCTATGCGTTCATCCTGCTGCGCGAAGAGGGCTACCCGTCGATCTTCTACCCCGACTATTACGGCGCGAGCTACACCGACCGGGGAAAAGACGGCAACCTCCATACGATCGACCTGCCGTCGTACAAGACGATTTTGAACAAGCTGCTCGCGGCGCGGAAGGGCTACGCCTACGGCCCCCAGTACAACTACCTCGACCATTGGGACGTGATCGGCTGGACCCGGCTCGGCAATGCGCAGCATCCGGAGGCGATGGCGGCGATCCTTTCCGACGGCCCCGCCGGCTCGAAATGGATGGAGGTCGGCAAGGCGATCGCTCGATTCACCGATATCACCGGCAACCGGACCGACGTGGTCACCACCAACGAGTGGGGTTGGGGCAACTTCCCGGTCAACGGCGGCTCGGTCTCGGTCTGGGTGCAGGACAAGATCGTGCCCGGCACCGTCTCGGTCCTGTTCAGTTGCGCCAACGGCACCACCGTCACCGGCCAGGACGTCTACGTGGTGGGAGCGCCCGCGCAGCTCGGCGGGTGGGACACGACGAAGGCGTTGAAGCTCGGACCGTCGAGCTACCCGACCTGGACCGGCACGGTCGCGGGCCTCGCCTCGAACAGCCCGATCGAATGGAAATGCATCAAGAAGCAGGGCACCTCGGTCGTCTGGCAACCGGGCGCGAACAACGTCGTCACGACCCCCGCGAGCGGCTCGACCACGGCGTCGGGCTCTTTCTGATGAAAGCGGCGATCGGGGTCGGCGCCCTTCTTCTCGCCGCCTGCGCATCGACGGCGCCCTCGGTCCCCGCGCCGGTTTCGGGGACCAACCCGCGGGTGAAGGTCACCGAAACCCCGATCGAAGGGGCTTCGGGACCGCTCTCCCCCTCCGAGGTGGTGGGAGCGTCCTGGTCGCGGGCGCTCACCCAGGCGATCTGGTCCAATCGCGACAGCCACGCGGCGCTCGTCTACCGCGATCGGCTCTGGGTGCTCGGCGGCTGGGGCGCCGGCCCGCTCGGCGACGTCTGGTCCTCGGCCGACGGCCTCTCCTGGCAGATGGCAACCGCGGAGGCGGCCTGGCCGGCCCGAAAGGCGGCGGCCGCCGCGGTTTTCGCGGATCGCATGTGGCTTCTCGGCGGCTCGCTCGGCGTCGAAGTGCTCCGCGATGTCTGGTCCTCGACCGACGGCGCCACCTGGAGCCGGGCGAAAGACGCGCCCTGGTCGGCGCGCCACAATCATGCCGCGGCGGTGTTCGACGGGAAACTCTGGGTGCTCGGCGGCTGGGGCGACCGGGCCAAACCCGGCGAACCGGGCGATCTGAACGATGTCTGGTCCACCGCCGACGGCGTCACCTGGACGCAAGTGATGGCCTCGGCCCCCTGGTCGCCGCGCAACGGCCATTCCGCCTTGGTGTACGACGGTCGGCTCTGGGTGCTGGGAGGCTGGGGGAAGCGTGAGGACGGAACCGAGGGGAACCTCGCCGACGTATGGTCCTCCGCCGACGGCAAGACCTGGCGGCGGGAGAGCACCAAAGCTCCCTGGGCGCCGCGCAACCATCAGGCGGCGGTCGTGTTCGCCGACCGGATCTGGGTCCTCGGCGGCTGGGGGGTCGGAGACCTCAAGGAAGGAAACCTGAACGACGTCTGGTGGACGAAAGATGGAAAGACCTGGCGCCCCGCCACGGGCCAAGCCGAGTGGCTGCCGCGGAACGGCCATGCCGCGGTGGAATTCCTCGGCCGGATGTGGATTCTCGGCGGCTGGAGCCAGTTCGTCGGCGGCACCAGCGTCAACGACCTCTGGTGGGCGAAATAGCACGCTTTGCAGCCCTCGGATCTCGCCGGTTAGGAGAGTTCCCGCCCCCCGGGTAAAATCGACGCCATGGCGGCACCTGTGTTTCTCGACGACATTCGCGTTGACCCTCCGCTTTGGCTTGCGCCGATGGCCGGGGTCACCGATCGTGATTTTCGGTTGATCGTCCGGCGGATCGGCGGCGTGGGCGTCGTGTCGATGGAGTTCGTCTCGTCCAAGGCGATCGTCAACGGCAATCCGCGGACCCGTGAGCTGATGTACTTCAGCAAAGAGGAGCGGCCGCTCGCGATCCAGATCTACGGCTCGGACGCCGCCACCATGCGCGAGGCGGCGCTGGTGGTCGAGGAGCTGGGCGCCGACATCTGCGACATCAACATGGGCTGCCCGGCGAACAAAGTGCTCAAGGGTTGCGCCGGTGCCGCCCTGATGGGCGATCTGGCCTTGGCGGAAGACATCGTTTCCTCCGTTCGCAAGGCAATCTCGATTCCGCTGACCGTCAAGTTCCGGCTCGGGCTCGACGACTCCCGCCGCAACTATCTCGATCTCGGCCGGATGTGCGAGGCCAACGGCGTCGCCGCGGTGGCGATGCACGCCCGGACCGCGCGGCAAATGTTTTCCGGCGAGGCCGACTGGACCCATCTGGCGAAGCTCAAGGAGACCCTGTCGATTCCGGTGATCGGCAACGGCGACGTGAACGAGCCGGAAGACGCCCTGCGGATGATGGCCGAAACCGGCTGCGACGGCGTGATGGTCGGGCGGGGTGCCACGCGCAACCCCTGGTTGTTTCGCCAGATCGCGGCCAAGATGAGCGGCGGGCTTCTCCACGAGCCGACGTTGCCCGACCGGCGCGATCTGATTTTGGGACACTTCCGCATGGTGGCGGAGCGTGAGGGGGGCACTTGGGCGCTCCACAAGCTGCGCAAGTTCACCGGCTGGTACACCCATGGCCTGCCGAACGGCCGCAAACTGCGCCAGGAGATCAACCAGCTGCCCGACGTGCCGAGTTTCTTGGCCGCGGTCGAGGACTTCTTCGCCGAGATGTTCGAAGAGGCGGCCTGAGGTGGCGGGGGACGAAAACTCGGTCGAGATCGATCGGTCGGTCGAACAGGCGCTCGCTCTCGTCGAACGGGCGGCCGAAGAGTGGGGCGCGGAGCACCAGCTCGAAGCCGGGCGGGCGCGCGTCGCCCTGCCGGTTCGCGCGGGGCTGCGTCAAGGCATCGTCGAGGCGGAGATCTCGGCCGAGACGATCGAAGCGGGTACCCGCCTGACACTCCACGAGATCCGGTCGCACTGGCAGCTGCAAATCTCGGCGGTGGTCGTTCTGCTCATTTCGGCGGCCGGTGGGATCGTCGCCGCCCTTTGGCCGTTCTTTCCGGGGCTGATCCCAATGGCGCCCTTCGGCGCGGTTCTGGCGCTCTCGGGCTGGTTCCTGGTGATCTCGCGCCTACGAACCTCCCGGCCGGCCGACTTCCTGCGCACCGTCGAGCTGCTCGCCGAGAAAGGCGCCCCTTCGTCCGAGTAGTGCCCGAATAAGGGGCCGGGGAATCCGCAGGGCACCATGTCTGTTATCTTCCGTGCCTGCCGCTCGGTCGAGCGGCGCTGTTCTTTGCCAACGGAAGAAAGCAGCAAGCCGTGAAACTGGGGGCGTACCGGTTTCGACGGGGAACAAAGCGGTGCGGGGGTTGCGTGTCGAGGTCGACTCGTAAAATCGATTTTCTAACTGCGAACGACAACTTCGCTCTCGCGGCCTAAACGGCTGTGACGCCTAAAGGGGGGCTCTGACCCGCAGCGCCCCTCGCGGCGACGACAATGCGGGTCAATGGGCTCGGAGGCCTCGCGACGAGCCCAGATACTAGCGAGGATAACTGCCGCGCGCGGCGCCTTCACTCGAAGCGCGGCGGTGAAAAAGAAGTGAGGGCTACGCACGTAGATGCCACCGCGACGCGTTTTCCGGACGTGGGTTCGACTCCCACCGCCTCCACCATTCCTCCCTCTTCCGGAGGCTCCTACCTCTAAGACCGTTTGGATCGCGGCGTCACTCGACGCCCGCGAATGCTTTGGCAATGCTCTCTTCGTAGGGCGGTTCGAGCACCCCGGCGTCGGTGACGATGGCGCGGATCAACTCGGCGGGGGTGACGTCGAAGGCGAAATTGATCGCTTCGGTGCCTTCGGGGGCGATGCGGGTGCCGAAGACTTCGGTGACTTCGGTGGCGCTGCGCTGTTCGATCGGGATGCCCGAGCCGTCGGGAAGCGTTCGGTCGATCGTCGAAAGGGGGGCCGCGACGTAGAACGGCACCCCGTGGCGGGCGGCGAGGACCGCGAGCGGGTAGGTGCCGATTTTGTTCGCCGCATCGCCGTTCGCCGCAATCCGGTCGGCGCCGACGATGACCCGCTCGACCAGGCCGAGCGACAGGAGGGTGGCGGCGCTCGAATCGGTCGCGAGGGTGTGCGGAATCCCCAGCCTTTTCAGCTCCCAGGCGGTGAGCCGCGCGCCTTGGAGCAGCGGGCGGGTCTCATCGACCCAGACTTTTGAGACTTTTCCCTGCCTCCAGGCGGATTGGATCACGCCGAGCGCCGTGCCGTAGCCGGCGGTCGCGAGCGAGCCGGTGTTGCAGTGGGTGAGCACCCGATCGCCGGCCGAAAAGAGGGTGGCGCCGAATTCTCCCATCCGCAGGTTCGCGGCGATGTCGTCGCGGTGCAGCGCTTCGGCCCAGGCCAACAGGTCCGCCGCCCTCTCTTCGGCGAGCCGGCCGGCGCTCGATGCGAACCGCGCGCGGCCCCGATCGAGCGCCCAGCGCAGATTGACCGCGGTCGGCCGCGTCGCCCCAAGCAGCTCGGCCGCGGCGGCGAATCGTTCTTCGGCTTCCCGCTCGTCGCGAGCCGCGGCGACGCCCAGGGCCAAGCCGTACGCCGCGGCGACTCCGATCGCGGGGGCGCCGCGGATCGCCAGGCGGTAGATCGCGTCCGCCACCTGTTCCGGACTTTCGCAGCGGAGCCACGTCTCTTGCCGCGGCAGCAGAGTCTGCTCGAGAAGTTCGAGCGCGCCGTCGCGCCACCGTAGAGGTGAGAAGATGTCGTCCGGGTTCACGAAGGGCATTTTAATCGTAGTTCGGAGAGGGCCGCCCTCCGGTTCGGCGGGAACGTCGCGATCTTTTACCTGGAGCGAAAAGCGGCTGCTACAATGCGCCGCGATCCGTGGGGCGGCGGCGAAAGAGCTCTATCGATGCGGAGGTTTGGCTCCGCGGAAAAGGGGAAACGCTTGAAAGGTGATCCTTCGAAGCTGGCGTTCGCAACCCGCGCGATTCACGCCGGGCAGGCTCCCGACCCGAAGACCGGTGCGGTCACGGTGCCGATCTATCAGACCTCGACCTACTCCCAGGCGAGCCTCGGCGAGAACACCGGCTTCGAGTACGCCCGTAGCCAGAACCCCACCCGCTTCGCGCTCGAAGATCTCGTCGCCTCGCTCGAAGGGGGCGCCAAGGGCCACGCCTTCGCCTCGGGGATGGCGGCGATCGCCTGCCTGATGACGATCCTCAAGGCGGGCGACCACGTGGTGGTCTCGCAAAACGTCTATGGCGGAACGTTTCGCTACTTCACCCGGGTGCTCGAAAAATTCGGCCTGTCGTTCAGCTGGATCGACACGACGAGCCTCGAAGCGGTCGAGGCGGCGATCACGCCGGCCACCCGAATGGTGTATCTCGAAACGCCGTCGAACCCTCTGATGGAGGTGACCGACATCGCGGCGGTGTCGGAAGTCGCCCATGCTCACGGGGCGAAGGTCGCCGTGGACAACACCTTCCTTTCGCCTTACTTCCAGCTGCCACTTGAGCTGGGCGCCGATTTCGTCGTCCATTCGACGACCAAGTTCCTGAACGGGCACAGCGACTCGATCAGCGGCGTGCTGATCTCGAAGTCCGCCGAGGACGGCGAGTGGTTCACGCTGTCGCAGAAGTCGGCGGGCGGAATCTTGGCGCCCTTCGAGTGCTTTCTCGTGATGCGCGGGATCAAAACCCTCGCGGTCCGGATGGAGCGACACGAGGCGAACACCATGGAGATCGTGGATTTCCTGGGGCGGCATCGCGCAGTGCGCGGAATCCTCTATCCGGGATTGCCCACCCATCCGGGTTTTGAAATCCAGAAGCGCCAGGCGAGCGGTTTCGGCTCGATGATTTCGATCGAGCTCGGCAGCTACGGCAACGCCAAGGCAATGCTCGATCGCGTGCGGCTCTGGGCACTCGCCGAGAGCCTGGGCGGTGTCGAGAGCCTGATCAGCCACCCGGCTTCGATGACCCACGCCTCCATTCCGCTCGAACGGCGCAACGCGCTCGGCATCACCGAGGGTTTGGTCCGTCTGTCGGTCGGCATCGAGGACGTGGGCGATTTGCGGGGTGACCTGGAGCAGGCGCTCGACGCCGTCCCGGCCTGAGCTTAAAGCGCGGGAGCCGGGAGGCCCCCGCGTTTCATCTTCAATCCGTCTCTATTTCCATCGGCCGGTCGCGGCTTTGTAGGTGAGCACGCGCACCCTGCCGTTTCGGCCGAGCACCCGAATCGCCGCCAGCCCCTGATAGCCGTCCGTCAGGTAGAGCGAGCCAGGGGTCGCTCCCCCCAGAGGATCGAACGAGGCGAGATCGGAGCCGTTGAAGCGAACCGGGTCGGTGAGCCGGTCGAGCCTGTGGCTCGGATCGCCCGGGTCGGTCGGTCGAATGCCGGGCGGAAAGCCGAAGCGCAGGCCGAACCCGGCACCGCCGAGGCGCCTCGGCCCGTCGATCTTCGGATCGCTGCCGTTGCGGATGTCGGCGCTGCGCACCCCGTTGCCATTGCCGTCGCGATAGAGCGAAAAGCTCACCCCGCCCTTCGGTTCGACCGCGAAACGAACGGCGACGTTGGCGGAGTGCCGCACCGCGAACGATTGGGCCACGCGCAACGCGCCGACCAGTTCAGAAGCGGCCTGGCGGAGGCGAAGAGATCTCACCGCCCGGTGGAGCGGCGAAATCGACAGCGTTGCGAGGAGCAACAGGAGAGCAAGGACCACGAGCAGCTCGACCAGGGTAAAGCCGCCGGGGGATCGGGAGGAACGTCGGAGAGGAGAAGGGATCATGGCGGCTCCTAAGGTTCCGGGCCGGAGCGGGCCTGCCGCCCCGGCTCGGAAATCCCGGCTCAGCGGCCCGCCCCTTTGTCGGCTCGCGCGCCCTTCACCTTCTCCTTGAGCGTCGTCTCCCCGCTGATCGAGAGGTAGGGCCGGATGAGCGCGAAGGTTTTCTCGCCGATCCCTTTGACCAGCATCAGGTCTTCGACTTTCTTGAACGCGCCGTTGGCTTTGCGGTGCTCGACGATCCGCTGAGCGACGGACGGGCCGACGCGAGGAAGGAGCGCGAGCTGGGAGCCGTCGGCGGTGTTGATGTTCACCACCTTCGCGGCGGCCGGGGCCGCGGCGGTCGCGGCGAAGGGAGAGAAAACCGCGAGGACGAAAGCGAGCAGGGCGAGACAAGCGGGGGCGGTGGTCGTTGCGCGGTGAAGTTTCATGGGTTGGCTCCTTGGTTTCACTTCGTGGATGGGTCGTTGGTTTGGAAGATGGGTTCTGATGGGATCTTTCGGGGGTTCGCTCGAGGGGGCGGTCGCGCGCCCCTCTCGGCCCTTCGCTGTCGGCTTTTCGTCTCTCCCTGGCGGCTCGCTCCACCTCCCCTCCGGTTCATGTTCGGGAGGGACGTAGATCAAGCTTCCTGCCACTCTTCGAAGCGGGCGGAAACGACGACAAATAAAGGGCTTAACGGAAAAGCCCGCCTTGCTTCGGCGGCGCGTCCGTCCAGCGTTCTGGCGGGCAAAGAAGGGGAACGGGACGCTTCCCGCCCGGGAGGAGAGGGGCGCAAAAGAACTTGACGAATGCGCAATCCTTTGCGGGACCGGCCTGGAGGATCGCGGCTGGGTCGGATCGGTAGCCGGAAAGAGGCCTTTCGAGTAGATTAGGCCGCCATGTCGAAGAGCCCGAAACTCGAAGAATCGCCGCGTCCGGCGGCGTCAACGCCCTCGAAGTCTTTGTTCCGCGAATATGCCGAGGCGTTCGTGATCGCCGCGATCTTCCTGCGCTTCGCGAATACCTTCGTCGTCCAGACGTTCTACATTCCGAGCGGCTCGATGGAGAACACGCTGCTGGTCGGCGACCATCTGTTCGTCAATCGGTTCATCTTCGGACCGACCACGCCGGGTCTCGACAAGGTCCTGCCGGGACGGTTGATCCACCGCGGCGACATCGTGGTCTTCCGGTCCCCGCAAGATCCGAAGCTCGATCTGGTCAAGCGCTGCATCGGCCTGCCGGGGGACACGATCGACGTCAGGAACAAGGATCTCTACATCAACGACAAGCACGTCGAAGATGCGGGCTACGCGATCCATACGGACAGCATCACCTACGAAAGCCCCCCTTACTACGACGGCGACGGCCTGATCCGCGACAACTTCGGACCCTTCACCGTTCCCCCGGGCAACTACTTCTGCATGGGCGACAATCGGGACCGCTCGTTCGACTCGCGCTTCTGGGGAACTCTGCCCGCCTACATGGTCAAAGGGCGCGCTTCGACGATCTACTGGTCTTACGGCGGCGAGACCTCCGACGGACACTGGCCCGGTTGGGGGGCTAAACTCAAGCAGATCGCTCAGACCGCCTGGGGATTCTTCGGCCGTACCCGCTGGAGCCGCAGCTTCCTCACCCCTCGCTAGCGAGCGTCGGCGATGGCCGCGAGAAGCGTAGGGCGGGAGTATCTGGAGGCGTTGCTGGTCGCCTTCGTGTTTGCGACGTTCGCCCGGACCTTCCTGTTCCAGGCGTTCGAGATCCCCACCGGCTCGATGGAGAAGAATCTCCTGGTCGGCGATCACATCCTGGTCAACAAATTCATTTTCGGGCCGACGGTTTCGAGCTTCGAGAAGCGCCTCCTGCCCCTTCGCTCGATCGAGCGGGGGGACGTCGTGGTCTTCCGCTATCCCCGGGATCCGTCCCAAGACTTCATCAAGCGGTGCGTCGCAGTGGGCGGCGACCTGGTGGAGATCGTTCATCGAGACCTGGTTCTGAACGAAAAGCCGGTCCTAGATCGCTCGTACACCTACCATTTCGGGGACGATCCGCGGGCCGATCCGATCGGGCTCTACGAAATCCGTCCGCGAGACAACTTCGGTCCCTTAAGGGTGCCGCCCGGAACCAGCTTCTGCCTGGGCGACAATCGCGACAACTCCCACGACTCGCGATACTGGGGCCCGGTCCCCGATCAACTGGTAAAGGGGCGGGCTCTGCTGATCTACTGGTCGGCCGCGGTCGACGACCCGGATCTCGGTTCTCCGTCCGGGGGTTGGCTCGAACGGTTTCTGCGGCGGCTCGGACGCATCGCTCGGACGACCCGCTGGAGCCGCACCTTCGGGCTGGTTCGCTGAGGACGGCTGGCGAAATCACGAGGGGCTGCTAGACTATGCTTCTGCCAAAAGATGAGACCTGTGCGGTCGGGGCTCGATCTTGGGGCTTCAGGAGGCTCGGATGCGTCGATGGAGAGGGCAGCGAGGCGAAGGAAACCTGGGGTGCATCCTTTGGGCCGTGCTTTTGGCGGTCGTGGCTCTCATCGCCTGGAAAACCATCCCGGTCAAACTGGCCAGCTCGGAGATGTACGACTTCATCGAAGAGCAGGCGAAGTTCGCCGCCAATTCCCCGGACGCGGAGCTCAAGAAACAGATTCTCCTGAAGGCCAGCCAGCTGGGAATCGAGCTGAGCCCTGACCGCGTCTCCGTCGAACGACTCGGCGACCGGATTCGCATGAAGGCCGACTATCAGATTCCGGTCGAATTCCCGGGCTACACCTACGTGTGGAAATTCCACCACGAGGTCGATCGTCCCATCTTCATCTTCTAGGTTGGATCCGAAGACCGGGCGCCGCCCGGCTCTGCTGCGCGCGCTCGGAATCGCTCTGCTGCCGGGCCTGCTGCTGGGCGCCCACGTTGCGGGCCTGCTGTTTTTCCTCAATCCGCGGGTCGCCTTCACCCCGCTGGGCGTCGGCCGGGCGATGGGTCTCTACGGCGCGCTGCTCGGCGCTTTGGCGGCCTCCCTGCAACTGCCTTGGCTTTGGCGGCGCCCGGAACGGGCGGCCCGATGGCTTCCCTGGACGCTTACGCTGGCGCTTTTCCTCGGGGCGATCCTGGACGCGGCCCACGCCTCGTTTTACGCCTATTTTCTCCCCCCGGGCATCAACGTCCGGCTGCTCAAGACGGCTCTCTGGCTGGCGCTCGCCGGGCTGATCGCGTTTTATACCGCCCTGCTCCATACGCTCGACAAGCGGAGTTACGGCTGGCGCAGCCGTTGGGCGCTTGGACTGCTCGCTTTCCTCTCGATCGTCGCGGCGGTCGAGAGGCGCGAGGCTTTCCGGCCTCCTCCCGAGGCGAGCGCCCGGCCTCCGGCGATCGAGCGCTCGGAGCGTCATCATCTTTGGGTCGTCGGGATCGACGGCGCGACGCTCGACGCGATCCTGCCGCTCGCCGGTCAGGGCCGGCTGCCGGCTTTTTCGGCGCTTCTCCGAGAGGGGGCCTATGGGCGGCTCGAAACGCTCGGCCCCAATCGGCGGCCGGCGCTGTGGGCGACGCTCGCGACGGGAAAATACCCCTGGAAGAGCGGCATCACCGGGGAGATCGACCACTCCGGCGGCGTCGCGGTCCCCGGCGCCGAATTGAACCTCCTGCCCCGCGGCCTCGGTTTTCGCCTTTGGGGCCTGCTCGGACCGGACCCGACGCCCGGCGAGCCGCGGCGCCGCGCGCTCGGCCTGTGGGAAATCTTCTCCCGGCTGGGGCTTTCCTCGGCGTCGATCTCCTGGCCTTCGACCTGGCCGCCCGCCCCGGGCGGCGGAGCCGTGGTTTCGGAGCGCTTTTTCCGCTCTCCGGGCGGTGCCCTCGAAGCGGAGCCGGCGGCGCTTGCCGGTCTCGGGATGAGCCTGCAGGTTCGAGCCGCCGATCTCGATCCGCAGGTGCTCGAAACTCTCGGGCCTCGACCTTCCGACCGGGCCGTCGCGGCTTTGGCGGGCGATCTCTGGCGCGAGGAGGTCGCGGCGGCGCTCGCGCGGGAGAATTCGGCGCTCGCCCCTCCGAGCTTCTCTTTCGTCGTGCTCCCGGGCCTCGCGACGATCTCGGCGGAGAGCTTCGGCGGATTTTATGCCGCTCAATTCGGCGGCGCCCCGAGCCCCAGAGCGCAGGAGGCCGCCCGCCGCCTCGCCGACTATTACGAGCATCTCGATCGGTTTCTCGGCCGGCTGCTCGCCGAACGAAACGGGACGTTGGTGGCGATCGTCTCGGCTCAGGGAGCCGCCCCGATCGGCTGGTGGGAGCGGGTGCGCGGCGGCGGCTCGCTCGGGGGTACGTTCGAGGGCGCTCCGGACGGGGTTTTCATCCTGGCGGGACCGGGCATCCGCGCGGGGGCTCTGATCGCCGAGCCGCGGCTGGTGGACGTGGCCCCGACGCTTCTTTATGCGCTCGGCCTGCCGGTGGCCCGCGACCTCGATGGGCGCGTGCTCACCGGGGCGTTCGAAGCTTCGTTTCTCGCCCGTCGGCCACTGTCGTTTTTTCCCTCGTACGAAGCGCTGTCGCCGCAAGCGGGCCGGTGACGCCGGTTCAGTCCGCCTTGGCGGCGCCGCCGGGCTTGCCCGGCTCTTTGCGCTGGGACGCGGAGGCGGCCGAAGGGACCGGGGCGGCCGGAGCCATGGCGCATCGGCCCTCGAACAGGGCTCCGTCCTCGACGATCAGAGCAGGAGTTTCGATATCGGAAAAAACCTTGCCGGTCGGAGTAATCTGAACCCGGCGCGCCGCCCGGATGGTGCCGCGAACCACTCCGGAGACGAAAACCTGGCCTACTTCGATTTCCCCCTCGACTTCGCCGCCTTCGCCGACGACCAGGTCGCCGCCCGATCGGACGATCCCGGTGAGCTTGCCATCGACCCTGAACGTTGTTTCAAAGCGGAGCTCGCCGTTGATGTGGCTTCCGGTGTCGAGAAAACCGTTGAGATCGCTCTGCTTGCCGTCGTTTTTGAAAATCATGACTCCTCCGCGCGCCCCATGAGAAGGTCGTAGAGCCGAATCAGCTCTTCCTCGGAGTGAAAGTGCACCTGGAGTTGGCCCCCCTTGCCCCGGCGGCGAATCTCGATGCGCGTTTGCAGTTTTCGGGTCAGGCTTTCGAGAGCGGCGGCGGTGTTGCTGTCTACGGCCGGTTTCGGCCGCGCCGCCGGGGGCTCCGCCGACTTCTGGGGCTCCGCGGTGATCCGTTCGAGGTCTCGCGCCGACAGATTTTCGGATACGGCGCGCTCGGCCAAGGCGATCTGGGCCTCTTCCGAAGCCAGCCCCAAGAGCGGCCTCGCTTGGCCCGCGGTGAGCGCCCCGCTCCGCATCAGCTCCCGCACGTCGTCAGGTAACCTCAAGAGCCGTAAGGAGTTAGAGACCGCCGACCGGCTTTTACCGACGCGGCTCGCGATCTCCTCGTGCTGCAATCCGAAGCCCTGCAGCGAGAGCAGAGCCTCGGCTTCTTCGATCGGATTGAGGTCCGAGCGCTGAAGGTTTTCAACCAGCGCCAGCTCGAGCAGATGCCGGTCCCCGTTCACCTCTCGAACCACCACCGGAACCTCGGTCAACCCGGCGCGCCGCGCCGCGCGCCAGCGGCGTTCGCCGGCAACGATGATGAAGGTTCCTTCGCCGGTGGCGGCGACGACCAGGGGCTGGATGATTCCTTGGGCGCGAATCGAATCCGCAAGCTCCGCCAGTTGGTCGTCGTCGAAGCGCACCCGAGGCTGGAGGCGGTTGGGGAGGAGCAGGTCGATCGGCAGCACCGTGGGCTGGGGCGGCGCGCCGGACGCGATCTCGGTCTCCGGGGCCTCCGTCGGCGTGGACTCCACCGATTTTTCGGTCTTTTCCTGGATCAAAGCTCCCAGCCCGCGGCCGAGGCCGCCTTTTTTGCGCACGCTCACTCAGATTCTCCGGAGAAACTCGCGGGCGAGGGCGAGATAGGCGTCCGCGCCGCGCGACTTGATGTCGTATTGGAAGATCGGCATCCCGTGGCTCGGCGCCTCGGCGAGCCGTACGTTGCGCGGCACGACGCTCTCGAACACCTTGCCCGCGAAATGACGGCGGACCTCGTCCGCCACGTCGCGCGAGAGGTTCATCCGGTCGTCGAACATGGTCAACACGATGCCCGCGATGTCGAGGCGCGGGTTCAGGCCCTCACGAATCCGCTCGACCGTCGCGACCAGCTCGCTGATCCCTTCGAGAGCGAAATATTCACACTGGAGGGGAACGAGCAGCCCATCGGCCGCGGTGAGCGCCATCACTGTGAGATGGCCGAGCGATGGCGGGCAGTCGATCAAAATCAGGTCGTATCGGTCGGCGACACCGTTGAGGATTTCCAGCAGACGGTGCTCCCAGCCCGGTTCGCCGACCAGCTCCACTTCGAGGCCCACGAGGTCTCGCTGAGAGGGCGCGAGATCGAGATTGGGAAAACCCGAGGGGCGTATGACTTCGGAGAGCGGAGCCTCGCCGATCAGAGCATGGTAGAGGTGGGGTGCCGCGGCGTTCGAGCCGACGCCGCGCGAGGCGTTCCCTTGAGGGTCGCTATCGACCAGGAGGACGCGCTTTTCGAGCGCGCCCAAGGCGGCGCCGAGGTTGATCGCCGTGGTCGTCTTGCCTACGCCCCCTTTTTGATTTGCGATCGCGAGAATCCGCGCCTTGTTCGAGGCCATGTCTTGGCGACTTCTCCTGAGGCGGCCCGGGGGAGGGCTCGATTGGGTTGCGTCTGAGCTATCTCGACTATTTCGCGCGAACCAGCTCCACGATCCGCCGCCTTTCACTGCCGCCGAGAGGAATTTGCCTCGCGATCACCAACCCCGCGGGAGGCGTGGGCGTTTTCGCGCCCGCCCACATCAGGATTTGCCCGTTCGGGTCCATTCGCCGGCCGAGATCCGCGAGGAGGTCGGGGAAAAGCTTCATTGCCCGAACGGTGATCAGAACCGGCGCTTCCGGAAAGCCCGCGGGCAAGGGAGTCGAGACTCTAACATCGAGACATCGGAGCGGCAACGCCGCTCGACGCGCCGCCGCAAGAAGAAAGCTCGCCTTCTTCTCCCGCGCTTCGACGAGGACCATCTGGAGGTTGCTTCGCGCCGCCGCGACCGGAAATCCGGGAAACCCGGCGCCGGAGCCGAGATCTACGGCATCACCGGCGACCTCGGGTATCAACGCCAACGCCGCCAACGATTCTCCATAGTGACGGGCGAAGATCTCGGCCGCGGTCCCGGGGCCGATCAGAGGCAGGCGCCGATTCCAGCGGCGAAGCTCCTCGAAGTGCGAATAGAGGGCAAGAATCGCGCTCTCCGGGAGCGGCTCCGGCGAAAACTTTGAGATCTGGGCGGAGAAGTCGGAAAGAGAAATCTGGGGAAGGTCGAACGCCACGGCAGATGGTAGGTCGGGGACCGCTCAGGAGGCAAGGCTGCGGCGCCCACGTTTCACGTGAAACGTGAGCGCGGCCTATCTTTACGTCGGCCTCACCACCACGCGCTTGAAGTAGCCATCCCCTTCGCTCTGCGTGAGCACCGTCGCGTCATCCGCCAGCGCCATGTGCACCGCCCGACGATCGGCGGGGTTCATCGGCTCAAGGATCTTCGGCGCTCCACCCCGAACTACCTCCGCCGCCACTCGCTGAGCCAAGCTCCGAAGCTGTTCTTCGCGAATCTCGTGAAAGTTGTCGCAGTCCACCCGACATACGACGGCTTCGCCGACCCGGCTACGAATCAGGCGCGGCAGGAGATGCTCCAGCGAATGGAGCAACTCGCCCGAGTCCTTGAAGCAGATGTCCGCATCCGGCCCGACAAGATCCACGAGAAGCTCCCCGTCACCCTGAAGCACCTGGGCCTCCAGCCGCGCGCCCGCAATTCCAAGCAGGCGCGCCGCTTCCTCTCGCGCCGTCGCCGCCGCAACCCCTTCCGCGGCGGGAAAACGCTCCGAGAGCTGACGCGGCACTTCCAACAAAGGCACCAGGCCGGTTGCGACCGACTCGATCTTCGGCCGCCTTGCGTCCTCTTCCCGGCGACGCCCTCCGCGATCTTCTCGGCCCCCGCGGTCCTCGCGCTTTCCCCGTCCTCGCTCGTCGCGACCCCCTCGCGGACCGGGACGTCGCGCCTCGCCTCGCCCGCCGAAGCTCCGCTCTTCGCGCGGGCGGCCGCCGGCCGGGCTACGCGGCGCGGCCGGAGCCCCGGCGCTTCGAACCGGCACGCCGGGGACCGGAGCGGCTACGGGCGGTTTCGCCGCTCCCGCTTCGCGCTCCGGTCGCGTCGAATCGACCTCGATGAGAAACTTTCGACCGCTTCGAACCATGCCCTTCTTTTCAACCTTCTGATACGCCACACGCTCGGGATCGATTCCGAAGTGGCTCGCGGCCTGCAAAACCGCCCGTTCGAGGCTGTCGGCCGAAAAGAACTTCCGTTTTTCTTCGCTCATTTTGCTTTTGCCGGGAGTGGGGTGCTGCCGGCCGGCGTGGTCGGCAGAATCCATCGGTTGTAAACCGCCTGCTGCGCGATCGTCAAGACGTTGTTGGTCAGCCAGTAGAGAACCAAGCCGCTCGGGAAGCCGAGAAACAGGAACGTCATCAGCACCGGCATCAGCTGAAACAACCGGCGCTGCATCGGGTCGCCGACGCTCGGAGTCATCCGCACCTGGAGAAACTGCGTGGCTCCCATCACCAGCGGCAGGATGTAGAACGAATCCTTCGCCGAAAGGTCGTGAATCCACCAGATCCACGGGGCGTTGCGCAGCTCGACCGCCGAATACAGAACGCTGTAGAAGGCGAAGAACACGGGCATCTGCAAGACCATCGGCAGGCAGCCGCCGGTCGGCTGGACCCCTTCCGCCTTGTAGATCCCCATCATCTCTTCGTTCATCTTCCGCTGCATCTCGAGGTTCGGGCGACCGTTCTTGTCCCGAAGCTTCGTTCGATACCGCTCGCGCAACGCCTGCAGCTTCGGGTTCAGCTGCTGCATCTTGCGCATCGACTTGGTCGAGCTGTGAGTGAGCGGCAAGAGCACGATCTTGATCAGCGTGGTGAGCAGGATGATCGCCCAACCATAGTTCGGCACGACGTGGTCGTAGATCCAATGGAGCGCCGAGAGCAGCGGCTGCGCGAGGACCGCGAACATTCCCAGGCGGAGCGACTTGCTGAGATCGTGCGGAAGAGACGCCAATTGCGACCGTTCCTTGGAGCCCCAGTAGGAGCCGAGCTTCATGTGCTCGCCCGAGGGGTAGAGGAGAATCCAGAAGTCGCGCTTGAGCTTTTTCTGATCGCCGGTCAATTCCGCCGGAACCGGAGACGCCGCCAGCCCTTCCGGCCCGGGGGTCAGCAGAACGGGCTGGAAGACCGCCTTTTGAAAGCCTTCGAAGGGGACCACCGCGGTCAGAAAATAGGTGTCATCGAGCGCCACCCACCCGAGCCCGGAGGAGGAGACCTCTTTCACTTCCTTTACCTTCTGGGGGTCCAAGACCTCCACCGTTCCCCCGGTAAGGTATAGACCCTCTCGCCGCTCGAACCGGCTGCCGAGCTCGTCGGCGGTGAGATTCCTCATTCCCGGACCGACGGCCAGCGCCCACCCTTTAAGGCCCTCCACTTCGACGTCGATGTCGAACAAGCCGTCGGGCCGAAAGCTGAAAGCCTTTCGTGCCCAGATTCGTCCGTCGCCGTATTCGAACTCCACCCGCTTGCCGTCCGGGGCTCGCACGGTGCGAAACAGCGCATTCCCCAGCGGTGTCGCCTGGCCCGCGGAATCGACGATCGCGAACGGATAGGGACCGCTCTTGCGGCTGCGCACCAGCTCCAAAGGCTTGCCGGCCGGATCGACTTGCTTCTTGAGGGCGTAGGAGCGAATCTCCCCGCCGCGGTTGCTGAGCTCGACCCG
>Ga0134122_10000666_pt1 | contig 23647 bp, 19 predicted proteins | sample KB302_FD_96461 | JGI IMG/M metagenome (GOLD analysis project Ga0134122, IMG submission 96461) | Terrestrial soil microbial communities without Nitrogen fertilizer from Kellogg Biological Station, Michigan, USA - KB3-0-2 | ecosystem: Environmental > Terrestrial > Soil > Unclassified ...
ACCTTCTATGACCGCGCACACTGTGTAAGTCCATTTCCATTTGGATTGCGTTCCGAAATATTCTGCGCGGTCGTAGACCGCGCCTACAGGCAGACGGAATTCCGCTTCGCTCAAATGCTTGCTTGTGGTTAGATTTCGGTACATCACGGACATGAAACTGACGCACCTCACAATAGTTCTCGCAATTTGTCTGGCAGGCGCGGCACTGTCCGGACAGCCCGGAATCGGAATCGCACCCGCACCGGCTGCCGAAACCGCCTCTGTCGTGAACCAGTATTGTGTTTCGTGCCACAACGAGCGACTGATGACCGCCAATTTCGCGATCGACCTTCTGAACCCCGAAAAGGTCCAGCAGAATCCCGCGGCGTGGGAGAAAGTGGTTCGGAAGTTACGAACCGGCAGCATGCCTCCTCCGGGGAGCCCGCGGCCGGCACCGGAGGTCTACAGCGCGACGGCATCGTGGCTGGAGGCCGAACTCGACCGGACGGCGCAAGCGAATCCCGGCAGGCCGGCGCTGCGGAGACTGAATCGCGCCGAGTACGGGAACGCGATTCGCGATTTGCTCGACCTTCATGTCGATGTCGAATCCCTGCTCCTTCCGGACGACGCGGCGTTCGGCTTCGACAACATTGGAGACCTTCTCGACGTTTCGCCCTCCCTGCTCGAACGCTACCTCACGGCTGCGGATCGTGTCAGCGCGCTGGCCGTCGGAGATGCATCGACACCCGCGGGATCGCAAACCTTCAGCGCGCGCGGCGATCAGTCTCAGAACATCGAGCGTGAGGGAATGCCTCTGGGCACGGTCGGCGGATTGCTGGCCCACTACACTTTTCCACTGAGCGGGGAATACGAATTCCGTGTCGCTCTGCTGCGGAACAATCTCGAAGGAATCCGCGGCCTTGAACATCCGCATCAGTTGGAAATCTCGGTGGATGGTGAGCGAATCCTCCTTCAAACCGTAGGCGGCGACGCTGAAACCGGGCGTCCGGGGGCAACAATCACGGACAAATCCGACGTCACGGACGCGAGGCTGCGCGTGCGCCTGCCCATTCAGGCGGGGCCGCGCGACGTGATCGCCACGTTCGTGCGGAAGATCGGCGAAAGTACCGCACGGCTGCGTCCTTTCGACCGCAGCAACGCCGATACTTACGAAGCAATAGGCCGGCCGCACGTCGAAAGCCTGACCGTAATCGGACCTTTCTTAGCGACCGGCGCGGGAGACACGCCGAGCCGCCGCCGCATTTTCATCTGTAAGCCCGACAACGGAAATCCATCAAGACCATCAAAAGACGAAGAAGCCTGCGCCCGGAGAATTCTCTCCACGCTCGCGCAGCGGGCCTACCGGCGGCCGGTGACGGCGGCCGATCTGGACCTTCTGCTTCCCTTCTATAAGGAAGGCCGCCAGAAGGGCACGTTTGAATCCGGCATTCAATTGGCGCTGCGGCGTCTGCTGGCGAGTCCAACATTCGTGTTCCGCGCCGAGGACGATCGCCAAAGAAACGACGTTCGCGGCGCCGTCCGAATTACCGATATCGAACTTGCTTCGAGGCTGTCGTTCTTCGTGTGGAGCAGCATTCCGGACGACACGCTGCTCGATCTGGCATCGCGAAATCGCCTGCACGAACCTGCAGTCCTTGAAGCGCAGCTGCGCCGCATGCTGGCCGACCCGCGCGCGGATGCGATGGCGGAGAATTTTGCGGGTCAATGGCTGCATCTGCGGAATCTGGATGGCATCAATCCCAACACCGACGAATTTCCGGACTTCGACAATGATTTGAGGTTGGCCTTCCAGAAGGAAGCGGAACTGTTTTTTTCCAGCATCATGCGCGAAGACCGCAGCGTCATGGACTTCCTCACGGCAGACTACACGTTCGTCAATGAACGTCTCGCGCATCACTATGGAATCCCTCAGGTATACGGCAGCCGCTTCCGGCGCGTGACGCTGGGCCCCGAATTCGACATGCGGCGCGGGCTGCTCGGCAAGGGCGGGGTACTGATGTCGACTTCCCGGGCGGACCGCACCTCGCCGGTCCTGCGGGGCAAGTGGATTCTGGAAAATCTGATCGGGTCGGCGCCGCCCCCGCCACCTCCCAACGTGCCGCCGCTGGAAACCAAGCCCGGAGCGAAGCCGCGCACCATTCGCGAACGGATGGCGGCGCATCGCGCACCCGGCTGCGTGAGTTGCCATCAATTGATCGATCCGCTGGGCTTCGCGCTGGAGGGCTTCGATGCCGTCGGCGCATGGCGGACTTTCGAGGCCGGAGCCCCCATCGACGCATCGAGCCGGCTGGCCGATGGCCGGACCGTGAACGGTGTTGCAGAATTGCGCGCCGCGCTGACGGCGCGTCCGGAAGCCTTCGTCCAGACGCTGACAGAAAAATTGATGACTTATGCTCTCGGACGCGGACTTCAGTACTATGATATGCCAGTCATCCGGGCCATCGTCCGTGACTCGAAAGCGAAGAACTACAGTTCCACCTCGGTGCTGCTGGGAATCGTGCGAAGCGTTCCGTTTGGAGAAATTCCGGGACGAGCCCCGAATTAGCCGCACGGCTAATTCGGGGCTCGTCCCGGAATTTAAGAGAGGAGATTTCGAAAATGGTCATCGGTAAAAGGTCGTTGCCACGCCGCACGTTTCTTCGTGGAATGGGCGCTGTGGTCGCTCTCCCGTTCCTGGAATCGATGGCCCCGGCAATGGTGCCCCTGGCGCAGTCTCCGGGCCGGTCGCCCCTGCGTTTCGGCGCGGTTTATCTGCCCAACGGCTGCGTCATGGACAACTGGACACCGAAAACGACCGATGGGAGTCTGGAGATCCGGCCTGTCCTCAAACCATTGGAAGCGTTCCGCGACCAGATGACCTTGATTGGCAATCTCACGCGTGCCGGCGGAAAGAACTCCACCGATCACGCCGTGAGTTCGGCCGGTTGGCTCACCGGCGCCCTGGCAAAGCAGACCGAAGCCGAAGACATTCGCGTGGGTGTCGGCATCGATCAGATTCTCGCTAAACACATTGGGCAGGAGACTCCATTCCCTTCTCTCGAATTCGCAACGGAAGATTTCTCCGGTTACGTCGGCGGCTGCGTTCCCGGCTACAGCTGTAGCTATATGAATACGATTGCGTGGGCCTCCGAAACGGCGGGGCTGCCGATGGAGATCGATCCCCGCAGGGCATTCGAGCGCATGTTCGGCCGCGCAGGGAGTCCGGCAGACCGCCAGGTTCGGCGGAGCGAGGATCAAAGCATTCTCGATTCCATTCTCAAGGAAGCCAGTTCACTGCGAACGAAAGTCGGCGCCCCGGATCGCGTCCGTCTGGACAACTACCTTGAAAATATCCGGGAGATCGAACGGCGCATCCAAAAGACTGAAGCGCGCAACGCTGCGGGAGGCACAGCAGCCACAACCCTGAACGCGCCGCTTGGGATTCCGGAATCGTTCGAAGAACACATGAACTTGATGTTCGATCTGCTCGTGGTGGCTTATCAGTCCGATCTGACCCGCGTCTTCAGTTTCATGACCGGACGGGAAGCCAGCCAGCGAACGTATCCTGCACTGGGCTTCAAGGAAACGCACCACGACATCTCGCATCACGCCCGTCAGCCGGAAAAGATGGAGCAGCACACGAAAATCAACGCGTATTTCGCGACGCTGTTCGCAACGTTCCTTCAAAAGCTCCGCAACTCGCCTGAGGCCGATGGCTCCGTGCTGGACAATTCCTTGATCGCATTCGGCGCCGGCATGAGCGACGGCCAGGCTCACAACTCCTACCCGCTACCATTCTCGATGATCGGCGGCGCTGGAGGGCGAATCAAGGGCAACCGTTTCATCATCGCACCGGAGTGGACCCCGATCGCGAATGTATGGCTCGGCGTGGCTTCCCTGTTCAACACTCCGTTGGAGCGCATCGGTGAAAGCACGGAACCCTTTCCGCTTTAGCGTGAAAGGCCTTCTCATTCTACTGGCTGCACTCATGGCCGCGGCGCCCGTGCATGCGGCCGACAGCGCACTCCTCGCGGCCGTCAGGAAATCCGATTACGCGGCGGTGCGGCTGCTGCTTCAGCAGGGAGCGGCCGTGAATTCTCCCGGTGCCGACGGCTCAACCGCACTGCTTTGGGCCGTGGAGGCGGACGATCCGGAACTGACCCGCGTGCTGCTTAAGGCGGGCGCCGATGCAAAACGCGCCAACCGCTACGGAATGACGCCGCTTCATCTGGCGGCCGTTAACGGAAACGCCGGGATGATGCGCGACCTGCTCGACGCCGGCGCGGACGCCAATGCGGTTCTTCCCGAAGGTGAAACCGTTCTCATGACGGCTGCACGAACGGGTTCCGCCGAATCTCTGAAGTTGCTTCTCGAACACGGCGCGAAAGTCGATGCGCAGGATAAGTGGTATGGCGAGTCGGCGTTGATGTGGGCCGCAGCGGAGAACCATGGCGACGCCGTTCGGGTCCTGATCGCGCATGGCGCCCCGGTCGATTCCCGCTCAACCTTGCAGAAAATCTCGAATCGCAACGCGGGGCAGAGCATGCTCTCGCTCGGAAACTGGACGCCGCTGATGTACGCGGCGAGAGAAGACGCACGCGACGCCGGACGCGCTCTGGTGAAAGGCGGCGCCGGACTGAACCTCACCGATCCGGATGGCGCCACCGCATTGGTGATTGCCATCATCAACGCCAATTACGAATTTGCTGCGCTGCTGCTCGACGCCGGAGCGGATCCAAACATTGTCGATAACGATGCCGGAATGGGCGCCCTCTATGCGGTGGTCGACATGCACCGGCTCGCCGTCGGACATGGCAGGCCCAATCCCCAACCCGTCGGGCTGATGACCGCCGTCGATCTTGCCAGGAAGCTGCTCGAACGTGGAGCGGACCCCAACCGCCGGTTGAAAAAAGCCATTCTGAAACGCCACCACACGGCCGGTGATTCTGCACTGGCCGAAGGCGCGACGCCCTTCCTTCGCGCGGCAAAATCCGGCGATGTTGAAATGATGCGCACGCTGGTTGCCGGTGGAGCGGATCCAAAACTCGCCATGCCGAATGGGTCCAATGCGCTGTGGTACGCCGCAGGGCTGGGCTGGCGTAACGGCAGTCCTGCTGCGCCGTCCTATGATCAGGGAAGCGACGAAGAAGCGGTGGAAGCCATCCGGTTTCTGCAAGGGCTCGGTTTCGATATTCGCGCAGCGAACGAAGCGGGCGACACGGCGCTCCACATCGCCATTTCCGGACGCGGATCCGAAGCCATCATCAAATTCCTCGTCGACCAGGGCGCCGACCCCGAAGCGAAAAACAAACGCGGCCAGACTCCCCTGTCCCTCGCCACGACCAAAGGCAACGACGCCATCACAAACCTGTTGCGCAAACCGGAACCCGGGAAATAATCGCATCACTCCGGAGGGACTGCCTTCGAATTGTGCAATCAGGCGCCGAGTGATACCGGGATCCCGCGGACGAGTTGATAGTCGCCTCAGCTCGAGTTCACAATCTGGCATTATTGACCACAGACAAACGGCTGAAGGGCTACAGCCATGCAAGAATCCATTACTTCAAACCCGTGACTACCCGCCCCGGGAACTGAGTCCAGCCGGTTTCGAGATTGTCGTATGGACTTACGTATCTCGCATCCGAGTTCGAGCAAAGGATACAAGCCATCCTTTGCGCTACTTTCTGGCAAGAACGATGGCGGATTGTTCATGCCCACGAATACGGCTAAAAAAGCTTCTCGCTTCGGCGTAGTTTTCTGGCGGAATGGCGAACGTTTGAAGCACCAGGGTTCGGGTAATTAGAACACCGCCAGGTTCGCGCGTGACCGTTGCGCTGTAGCTGGCATAAGCGGTGCTGATCCGAAGTGGGCCAGTGATTTCGTCCAGGTCGAATCCTTCCGGAAACTTGATGTGCGTGGTCTCGACGACGGTGCTTCCATTTAGCAACACTGGATACTTTCGCGCCGGAGCACTCAGAACCGGAATCTCATCGCGGTTAAATGTGATCGCTTTGAAGACCAGCAGACGGTTTTGCATGCTCTGGGCATAGCGTTCGGCAGTAAACGCCAGATCCAGGCTGAAGCGTCCTTCGGTCAAATTGTCCGTCGGAAGAATTCTTGCAAACTGCGCTCCTGTAGCGTCCCGTCCAGCCCATTGTTCAATCATCTTTGTAAAGTCGCTGCTCGACAGCCCCTTGTATGCGCTGCGTTTTTCAGCTGCGGCTTGTCCCATCGATTGTTCATTGACCGTTGCGGAGAGGGTGCCGTTTACGGAAAGGCTGAGTTCAACCTTGCGCTCGCGTTTGTTGCGTTCCGGCAGACTGGTCGGCAATTTCACCAATGCCCCCTTGGCGCCAGCCGCCACCAGCGCGAAGCTTCCCTGTTCATGGAGAGGAAGGTCCCCCATGGATGTGGATTCGGCAGTCGGATCGAAAATAAGGAGACGTCCCGCTGCAGGTACGTCCACAACGCTGCCGGAGTTGCTCCCATCGTTCAGCTTGATTGCAATGATGCAGTGGTTGAACTGCGCAGGAGATGGCCATTCCTCGCGTACAGCGCCCGAATCGCCGGAGTAGAGAAGAACCAGATAGGAATCCATGTGAATTGCCTTGAGCATGGCGCGCATCAGGTTTGCCTTGTCCTTGCAATCGCCGTACTGCTTCGCAAAGACTTCCGTTGCGGCGTGCGGCTTGTATCCGCCGATTCCGATTTGGATGGATACGTAGTGAATGGCTTGAACGTATTGCGCGATCGCTTGAATTTTTTCCAGGTCGGTACTCGCGCGGGCCGTCAATTCAAGGGTTTTCTGGATGATCGCGTCGTTCGGCTCGGACTGCCGGTCGGAGAGATCGGAATACCAGATCGATACGTCGGGCCAAGCGTCGAAGCGTTTTCCCGATTGCGCGCCGTTGCCGGAGCTTCCGCCATAGTTAACGGCAACGCGGGGAGCGAGTGACGACACGTTTGGCGCCGCAGGTTCCGGCGCAATCGGAGCCAGGTTGCGCATCTCCCACGTATATGCGTTCCCGCTGACTTTAGGCTCCATAGCAGGCGCATTGAATATCTTGCCGGCCGCCTTCCATCCAGAGGGCAGCATCAGGGTCAGCCGCGAACTCAGGGAAGGAATTCGCTCCTGAAAGGACCATACCGTCTGGGAGAAGAACGGCCGGTCTTCACTGACAACTTCATATCCGAACACCATCCCGATATCGGCCTGATCGACAGCCGCAATGGTGCGCGTGCGGAATTCGCTGTAGAGAGAATCCTGTTCCGCCTGATCCACGGCATCGTCCTTGCCGAATTTCCGGACGCTGCCTCCAGGTCGTATCAACCAGGCTTTCATATCCACGATTTTGCCCTGCGAGCCCGTGTTGTACTGCTCGGCAGCCTGCGCGAACGAAGCGCCCTGTCGTGTCAGAACTCGTACGGCGTAACTCCTGGCGGTATGGATGTGTCCATCCGCATTCACGGTGACGATCGACTCGTCGTAGAGAACCACTGCAGGAACTTCTTTTTCGTATGTGGGAACGGAAGCCGCTGCCGCTTGCTTCAGCCAAGCGGGGGCGTCATCGGCCAGGTATGGATGTGCGGACTGTGTTGACGAGAAACCCAGAACGAGACACAGCAGTGCGGACAGGCGAACAGTCTGACGAGTCATCGATCTCTCCAATTCATGGAACCGGAATTACTTCGCAGCAGCGGACTGAAGCAATGCAATCGCCTGATCGTCCTGCTTGTAGACCGCATCGAAGAAGGCCTTGAGCGTCGGGTAGTCTTTGACCGGAAACAGCAATGCCTTTGAATCCTTGCCAAAGTAGATGCTGCGTTTATAGATCAGTGTGCGTCCGTCCGCCGACAGTGCTGCAATGGGATCGTATTTGGCCAAAGCACCTCCACTAACGGGCTGTGGGCCTTGCGCATTGTCGAGCTCGTATCCCGGTGGAAGTTCAATTTCGATATCGTCCGCTTCGCTCCACGGAAAATGGAAGTAAACCATCTGGGAACGCTCGGCGGTTGTAAACCGTTCAGGGACGCCGCGTTGGAAAAATGCTGGCTTCAAAAGCACGCGTCTGCCGGTACGCTGCGCGTAATTCCGCACCACGGCGTGAAATGCATAGACAATCGGCTTATCGGGATCCGTGGCATTTTCAATGTGAACATTGGTCATCGTGAGGCCACGGTAGCGATTCTTCAGCATGTCTTCCCGCTGGGCAGCAGGCATTGCGTCGACATACTCCTTTTCGTCCTCTCCGAAATGGCCCGTATATTCGATTCGAACTTCACCCTCGAGCGTGCCATCCGCGGCGAGCTTGAACTTGCCCGTGCGCTTCTGAACGGACTTCGACGGGTCCGAATACTGGCTGACAACCCATACGGGTTCCTTCTCGTCGGCGATCAGAGTTTCCTGGCCTTCGTGCTGCCATGGCAGCATTCCAAAGGAGACGTATGTTTCACCGGGACTAAACACGCGCCAGTCACTGCCAACTTTCACGGCAACGCCTACTGGATTGACGGAATAGTTGTTGGCAAGGCTGCGATCGAAGAATGTGTCGGATCGATCGGCTGCAAAGGCGACGCGAACTTCAAATCCAGCCGCAGCTGCCAGAGCGCCAAACAGCAAATCGATGTCACGGGAGTTGCCGATGCTTCGCTTGAGCGTGTCTGCCGGCGTGATGTTGTCCTTGAGTTTGCGAATCTCTTCAGGCGTCAATTTCAGCGCATCATCGTTATATCTTCGGATCTTGGAACGAACAAAATCATAAAGTTTGGCCAGCTTCTCCGTGGGATCCTTTGAAGTGCCGATGACTTCGGCGGCAGTCTTCTGAATATCGGAATTCACCTTCAGACCAGGCTTCATTTCCGCGGCCATCGCGCGGCCAAAATTTCGCCAGAACACTTCGGGCCGGGAGTCCGCATCTGCGGCGTAGTAGACCATCATCCAGGGGCGGATTGCATATTCCGGGGGCATTTGCGGTTCATATTGAAATGCCGGGACGGCCTTCATGGACGTGCCGAAAAATCCATCCTTGTCCTTTAAAAACGCCGTTGCCTGGCCGTGAAGTATCTGCGCGCGCATGGCGACAGCTTTGCCTTCGGAATCGACCAGAGTCTCCTGATATGGCTTTACGAAATAGCGAACCAGTTGTACCGGAATGTCGCGCGAAAAATCGAATCGTTCGTAGTCCTGAATTCCGTTCCGGGTTTCGCGCCAGCGGTATTCCACGATCGAGCCGGGCACGACCCCAGGCAGGGCGAACGACTTCGCATTCACGCGAAGCCCGTTGGCTTTCAGAACGGTGCGATCGTAAATGTCTTCCTTCTTGACTTCGACAGCGGAGCCGTCCGGTTTAACCGTGCGTGCCGCAACCTCACTGATCCGGAAGGTCCGGCCGCCAAACTGCGGAGCATAGATATCCACTTTGCTTTGGGACTCACGGCCACGATCGTTGAACACTTTTATGCGCACGTAGTGTTCCAGGACTGTCGCAATCTCGTTGACGTTCTTGATATACGCCACTCGAACTTCCCAAAGGATTACTTCCGCATCGGCGTTCCGTTCGACCATCGGGGTTTTCATCGACAACTCGGAGGGGTCGATCGGCCGCCACAGGTCCGCGGCGTGAATGATCAACGAGGAAGAGCCAACAAGTACGAACGCCGACAGTACCAACAGCCGGGCAAGAGGAGCCGTGCGAGCCGGGAGCAGTTTCATGAAGAACCTCGTGTGCAATGAATAGCTGGTGGATTCTATGGTCGATATCCTGGCAAGTGCAAGCTATTGGATTTTGGGGCTGGCCTGGACTACTTCGGGACCCAGAAGGGCTCGCCGGTTCGGATGAGCTGGACCGGAACTTCGGGCGTGAAGGATTTCACCCATTGAGCCATTTCCAGCATCCCTTGTTCCTCCGAAATATCATGGCCCAGCATGATCCACCCTTTCGGAATGCCCAGCGCGACAGCATCCAGAACGTACTCGGGGCTGTCGAACGCGCCGTCTGTCTCCTGAAGTTCGCCGCTCACAACGACGTCGACATCGGCACTGTTGACGGCCGGTGTGGCATAGCCCACGCCCAGCTGAATCCGGCTGACCTTTGCGTTCGGATCGCCGACGACCCTGAGCGCTTTCGCTCCGAGCCGCTTTTGAAAATCCGCGGCGAGGGCGCCCAAAGTTGTTTCGGGAATCGTGAAGCGATGCGATTGCGCCGCTGTCTCGTACTTGCTCTCGAGGCCGAGCGAGCGGGCCGATCCGACATACGTAAAATCGGGCCGCTGCGAATGCATGTGATCGTGAATCCGAAAAATAACGATGTTGTGTTTCGCGATGAAGTCGAGCTTGGTTTTGTAAAGGGGGTCTCCGCTGACAACCGTAATGTCGTCGCGATCGTTCCAGAAGGTGTCTTCGTGCGGAATGATCATGTTTAAACCGGCTTCGGCGGCGCGTTGGACGACATCGAAACTGCAGAACATCGTCGTCGCGATACCTGTGACTTCCGTGGTGGGCCCTCCGGACTTGAACGTGTCGCGGTACGTTGTGTCGCGCCAGGGTATGCCGAGATTGGCTTTGATTCGAGCGACAACTTCGCCTGCCGTCAGCGCTGGCATCAGACCGGCCTCCAATAAGGATCGCCGACGGGAAGCCACGACGTCGGCACCTCGGGAATAATCGTTTTAAGCCATTGCGCGCAGACGTTCATGCCGGGATCCTCGGAGACCACCCGCCCCAGAAGAATGAGACTTTTCTTCTCGCCCGCCGTGATTTTGTCGCGCGCATATTCCGCCGTTTCCCATTCGCGGATTTCGCCGGCGATGACGGCATCCACCGCGGGTAATAATGTGAGCGCCGACTGGATCGGAGTGGTGCCGGGAAGCAGGCCAATCGTCTGCACCCGCAGTTGCGGATCGCCAATGACACGGATACCGCCGTGGGCGTTGAGCTTCCGCTTCAAATCGGATGCAAGAGCGTCAAGAGCGATGGCAGGGATCGTGGCACGCGCCGGGTCGTTTGGCGCTCGGAGCGCCGACCAGCCGAGAGCGTCCATGAGCCCGATTGCGAGTGGATCGGGTTTCCGCAAACGCCAGTGGTCGCTGAAGCGCCAGATGACGAGACCCTCGCGCTTGATGAACTCGTTCTTCGCCGCAAGAATCGGGTCCACAGCGACATTGCCGCCTCCGCGTCCCGCTGGCGGTGAAGCGCTATCGGATTTCGAATAGAACGTCGGTTCACAGGTGATGACAAGATTCGCTCCGCCTTTGACAGCCTGTTGGAGCACAGCCATGGTCGACATCGTGGTTGTCACAATGCCCTTCACGACAGTGGAGGGATCGCCCGCCTTGAACGTATCGACGGTGTCGGCTTTCCAGTCAATGCCGATCTTCTGCTTGATGCGTTCCACGATCTCCTGCGCGGTGATTGCCGCCGGCGGCAGCGCGGCACTCGAATAGAGCGCCGTCCGGGATGCGACGGCGCTCATCGCTGCAAGAGTTACGAACTCGCGGCGTGAAATCGAATTCATTGGGGCTTACTCACAGTGCGGACTTTAACTCACTTCGCCAGCCCTTTCAATGCGTCAAATGCCATAGTTTCGCTTCGATGATAGGATGGGCGCCACGGTCCACTGAGGTAGGCCTTCATGATGCGAGCCACGTGTGTTCTGCTTGTCTCGATCCTCCTTGGTTGCACGCAAGCTCCAGATGCAAGCTCGTCCTTGTTCAGCAGAGCCAAAACGCTGATCGAAGCGAATTGCGCCGATTGTCCCAAACACTCTCAAGCCGAGTTGGAAGAAGGGATCGGCCTGGCGTTGAAAGCCCGAGACAAGGGTTATCGCGACCGGGCGGCTGTACTGCGCCTGCTCGTTGATGGATACGGAACGCTGGGCTTCGTCGTTCTGAAGTCCAATCCTGACCGGGACGAGGCAATTCAACGAAGCTCGGAGTTTCTGAAACAGCTCGCGCAGGAGGCGCCGGCGGATCCGAACGTTCGGTATGAACAGATCGATCGAAAAGCCGGAAGCACGAGGATGATCGTGGACATCGATGAGCGAATACCGAAGCTGCACGAGATTCTCGCAATCGATCCGAAGCATGAAAAGGCCCGCTTCACGCTCGCGAACGACTTGTTTCAAAAAGGCGAGGACGACGAAGCCCTGGACCTGCTCCGCGGTCTCGCCGCGTCGAGCGATTCTGAAAACGCGAAGGAATCGGCACAGCGTTTGAAGGAGTTTCTTGCGTTTCGCTCAAGTGGAACTCAAGTCGTTGCTCCGGTACAAATCAATGGCGAGGTCCGTCGTGGGAAAAACTTCGAGCAGGAATTCGGTCCGGGGTTGGTGTTTCGTCTTGGTAACACCGATGACTTCGGCGAGCTTGGCTGGGATATCGAAATCCATCCGAAAGTTTCATCAAAGGACGAATACTCCTGGGTAATGACTCCGCCGTACCACTTCGGGAACGTGAGGTATCTCTCCCTGGGCTACAGTCAAACCGCATCTCAGATTGTGGAAAAGCGTCCGCGCGGATTCAAGTTCGTACGGAACAAGGCCGACTACGACCGGGCCCGAGCCGACGTGGATATCCTGCTGGGGCATACAAACGTTCCCGACGGCCTGACCGCTGAAGCCGCATTCGAGCGCGCCCTGGACGACATGGAAAAGATCTCCCACTGTACCGGCTTTTTCCGCGTTCTCGATTCGCGCCTTGCGCGTGCAGCAGATGGGACAGAAGTTGTCGACTGGATGAAGTTCGAAGTGGGCATCGCTATTTGCAGGTCGGAAGTCGCTGGTGATCCTTTCAACCGCAGGTTTTGCATTGGCGGCTTTCGCGTTGTCATTCCTTCTGCCTGTCCGATATGAATCAAATGCCCTGTTACTTGTCACAAAGAGGGACGTCGCGGAAGGGTTTGTTCGTGACGTGTCGAATTGGTCGAATGCGGATCGCATGAAATTCCTGAAGGGCTATATCCGCAGCCGGACGGTTTTGGTGGAACTGATTCGTGAGTTTGAGTTCGATAAAGCCAAACAAAAATCGAATACGATGGACCAGCTGGTCCATGAGATGCGGGACAACATTGACATCACTACCGGTTCTCCCGAGACGAGCGAAGATTATTTCACCTTGCGTTATGTCGGTTCGGATCCGGAAATGGTTCAAAAAATTGCCAGAAGACTCACGAGTATTGTTGTTGCGCAGGACAATCAATCCCGGGAACGTAGCGTAGACGGTGCAGTAGAGTTTTTTTCGGGAGAGTTAGATCGTCTCGTGGACCGCATGCACAACCAGAACGAGAAATTGTCTCAGGAGCGCCGGACTCATGGGGAAGAGTCCGCTGCGCCACTCGTTATCGAGCACGAAATGTTACAGACCACATACCGGACGCTTTTTACCAAGCTGGAGGAAGCTAAGATGAACTTGTCGCTTGAAACGCGGTCGAAGGGATCACAGATCGTAGTTGTGGATCCCCCAAGTCTCGGAGCGCCGGTCGGTCCGGATCGATTGTCAATAACCGGCATCGGAGCGCTGACCGGTTTTGGATTGGGTGGAATCGCAGTCTTTGGTTTGAATCGGAAGCAATCCAGGGTGCTTGCTTAGTTAAGGATAGTGGAAATAGCAGATGTAGACCTGCAGATTTTGGAAGAACCCCGTCGGCAACATCAAAAGGCAACATCAAAATCAGAGCCGCAAAGAGTGAAGTCACTCATATATGTTATCTCCAGGCTACTGGATGGGACGCATCGTCGACCCAGCCTGGAACATCCGCATCTTTACATTGCCTCGCATGTCCGCAAGCTGCGTGTTGATATTGAAGTCGACTTCATCTGCCGAGACTTCGAAGCTATCCGACGACATCCAGACATGCCCCCGATATTGAATGACCAGCCCAACTTTCGTGTTGCTGTCTGCGGTGATGTTCACCGCCCCGGAGCCAGAGAAGGGATGCAACGGGTTCACCGGCACGGACACACCGCTGGACCCAAGGTTCATGCTCAGGCGGTACAGGAGTTCCTGGTTCGCATCCAATCGAACAGAGCCAAAGCCGGTCGGCATGAACCCCTGCAACTCGGCCGTCAGCGTGTAGCCGTTGCCGGGAACGACATTCACAAAACGGAACGCTCCGATTTCATTTGTAAGCACCTTCGCCGAGAAGCCAGTCGCGACGCTTTGCAACGTCACCATAACGCCCGGAATCTTTGCCCCAGAAGAATCAATTACCGTACCGCCAATGGTGCCAACCGGCACTTGTGGAGCCGTCGACTGGCCCGAAACGCGAATTACGAAAATAGAGCACGCGATCACCGTCACAAGAACGACGAACAGCTTGATCTGCATCGGAACCTCCTGTTTGGGGGGGAGAGTGGACCCATGTTAAGGCAAATTGGGCACGAGATGGCGCGGATCTTCAACAAGTTCGCGTCCAGTGCTGAAACGGAACCTATTCAGGCTTGAGGTATTTCGCGATTTACTGCAAGCGGTTTATCCCAGCGCACGTCCCAGCGCACGTATGGTTGCCAAGCATTGGGAATCCTCCTACACTCGCCTGCAGAACAAACCAGGGAGGTGGGCGATGAAATGGTGGATGGCTTTCGCGCTCGCAGCCACAGTCGCACTCGTCGCTGCGCAGCAAACTGCACCGGACATCATTCTTTCCAACGGAAAGATCATCACTGTCGATGAGCGATTCACGATTGCGCAGGCGGCAGCCATCAAAGGGGACCGCATTGTTGCCGTCGGGACCAATGCCGATATCCTCCGGCTTGCCTCCGCAAACACTCGGCGCGTCGATCTGCGCGGACGTTCTGTCATACCCGGTTTGATCGACAACCATATGCATCTGCTGCGCGCCGGCACGACCTGGCAGTGGGAAGTGCGATGGGACGGCGTTGGATCACGAAAAGAAGCGTTGGCTGCGCTTCGTGCTCGCGTGAAGGCGGTGAAACCGGGCGAGTGGGTTTACAACCTCGGTGGCTGGACCATCGATCAGTTCGCCGATGACAGCCGGCCCTTCACTCGAGAAGAGTTGGACGCGATTGCGCCCGAGAATCCCGTGCTGTTACAGGCGTCGTACTATGAGGCGTATCTGAACAGCCGCGCGTTGCAAGTGCTCGCAATCGACAACAAGACGGGCCGGATCGAAGAAGCGGGTGTCCGGGCCATCGCCGCAAGACTTCCGGCTGCTTCAGCGATCGAGATCGAAGCAAGTACCGTCAAAATGATCGGCGACCTCAATCGCGCCGGCTTGACTTCATTCGGCAGCGCCGGATGCGAAGCCAACGTGTTGCCGATTTACAGGCGAATGGCGGATCAAGGAAAGCTGAACGTCCGCGTATTCTGCATTGATGGAGTCGGCACCGGCACAACTCCAGAGCAGGTGGATCGGGCGCTTCCGCAAATCGCGCAGATGAAGTTGTTCCAGGGAAACAACTACATCGATCAGGTTTTCTTTGGTGAAAGTGTTTACGGGCCGCTCCACGATCCGATGTTTTTGGTGAAGTCGGACCCGAAGCCGGAGCAACTCACCGAATGGCGCCGCATCGCCCGTGAGATTGCCAAAGCGCGGCTGCCGCTGCATGTGCACGCGGAATTGGAAGACACGATCGACGCTTTCCTGGATCAAATAGAGGCCATCAATAAGGAATATCCCGTCAAGAATCTTCGCTGGGTTTTCGCTCACGTGAACCGGATCAAAGCGTCGCACCTCGCGCGCATGAAAGAGTTGGGCATGTATGCTGCAGTGAATCCCTGGGCGGTGATCAACGGCGGCATCAATCATCGCGTTTTCGGAGACAGCGCCTACGATATGGCGCCGCTCGCCACGATTCAAAACAGCGGCATCCTGTGGGGGCTTGGCAGCGACGGCAGCCGCGCGAATCAAATCCTGCCGTTCACGACATTGTGGTGGGCCGTCACAGGAAAGATGGTCGGAGGCACAAAGGTGCTGCGGCAAACCATCAGCCGCGAAGACGCCCTGATCGCACACACGCGAAAGAACGCATACCTCGTTTTCCAGGAAAATAATCTGGGTTCAATCCAACCCGGCAAACTCGCGGACTTGCTCGTGCTCGACCGGGACTACCTGACGATCCCCGCCGACCAGATTAAGGACATCAAACCAGTCCTCACGATGGTCGGTGGACGAATCGTCTATGACTCCGGGCCGTAGGAGAAACCGTCACGTCAGAGTTGGGGTTCACCCGCATAAAGTGACCTCGGCGCCAACTGTGATACATTCCTGTCTCACCATGGCAACAGTAACAATTCGAAAACTGCGTAATGAATTTCCGAAGGTGAAGGAAATAGTGGAGGCCGAAGGCGAAGTCATCGTCACCGACAACGGTCATCCGCGCTACAAACTCGTCCTGTATACGCCGGTACGCCCCGTCAAAGGTGGCCGGGTTAAGGACTACATTGCGCGAATGCGTCGACATCAGCCCCGCCCGCTCACTGTGGCGGCAGCCAAGTCTCTGAATGAAGAGAACCGTGGCGAACGCTGATACGATCTATGCCGATCCCAGCGCGCTCCTGAAACTTTACATTCATCAACCCGATTCGGCGCGAATGAGCATATGGCGGGCGCGAACCCGTGGCCCGCTGGCTCTGACACATCATGGCCGCGTCGAAATCGTCAATGGCATTTGTCTGGCCGGATTTCGTCATGATGTCACTCCCGACGCAGTGGCCGATGCTCTTGCGTCTTTCGATGAGGATTTTGCTGAAGGCCGTTACATTCAAGCCGATATTCTGTGGCGCGCGGCCCTTCAGCGCGCCGCCGACCTCAGCCGTCGACACACGGTTGCTTTGGGGTGTCGTTCGCTGGACGTCCTGCATGTCGCCAGCGCCCTGGAACTACAAGCGAAGCATTTTCTTACATTCGATAGCCGGCAGCAGAAGCTCGCACAGGCAACTGGATTGAAACCGGTTGTCTTATTGCATCGCTCCTGAGGCGCCGCTTCTGACGGGCTCTTACTTATAGAGCTGAAGATTGCGGTACGCCGAGTCGATTGTCGGCGCGCGGCGAGCCGCATAGCCGTTCCAGTCTTTGTATTTCTCGAAGAGGAGCGACTGCTGCAGTTCGGCCAGGCTCTTGCCCTGGCTCATCCCCGCCGAGACCGCCGCAACGAGTTCTTCGAAGAACACCCGGTTCGCCGTGACATCCGCCTTGGTGCCGAGCGCACCGTGCCCGCCGGCAAAAATATCGAAGTCGAGCGCTTCCACCGTTCGGTACGATCGAATCCATTCCGAAAGAGGACTCCCATCGAAAGGTCCGCAGGCGCTCGGGAATGAGAGGGGACTTCCGGTTGCCGGCAGGGCGACGTCGCTGATGAACTCGGTCGCGAACACCACGCGTTCGGCAGGAAAGTACAGCACGGTCGCGTCGTCGGAATGGTTTCTGCCGGGATAGATCAAATCAACAGTCTTGCCACCGAGCATGAGGCGCATGTGGTCGGAGTAGAGAATGTCCGGGCGGCGAATATCGGCCTGAAGTTCGGCAGGCGTCAAAGAGCCATCGCCATTGCGATCCGCGGTGCGGAAGAAAGGTGCCGGCATACCGCAGCGGCCGCCGTTGTCATTGAGCGGTCCAACGATCTCTTCCAATTCGAAGCGGCCATTGTGATTCCGGTCCAGCATGTCTCCCGGCATCTGGGGAATACGGCCGTCCATGTTTCGCGCGACGTTCTCGTGCGCGACGAAGCGCGCCGTATCTGCGAACACCGCTCCGCCTTCGATATGATCCCAATGACTGTGGCTGTATATCACATACCGGACAGGAACTTTGAAGCGCTCGGCGAACTGCTCCTTCATCCACGTGGCAAATGCCGCGTGGATTGGATCGGCAAGGATGATTCCTTCCGGAGTCACCATGAACAGCGAGAAGTAGTTGCTGTTGCGCGCCCGGTAGATATCGCCCTTGACGTTGACGATTTCGCGCGCCGGCGCCCGCTGCTGCGCTGCCAACGCACCGGCGAGCAATCCCAGGGTAAGCATGGACACAATTCGTGATCGCATGCGCCTAATCATACAAGGCTTCAATCCACCGTAAACGTGATTCCCGAATACTGCATTTCTTCCCAGGTCTGATCGCCCCAGCGCACCTCGACGGCCGGATTGGGGTTGGCTTTGTTGTTCGCGGAATTGTCGTAGTGCGCGATCGCCAGCAGCTTTGAACCTTTCGGAACCGCGAGCGGTCTTGCGAACTCGTAGTAGGTCTGCCAGTTGAAATCGTAATGCGGGACAGACAGCACCACCTCGTCGCGTCCATCCGGGTACGTCAGCCGGTACTCCCAACTCTTGCCGCGAAGATGCGTATGCGGAAAGAGCGCCACGATATGGACGTCCTGCGTAAATTCGATCTGTGAATCCACACGATGGTTATCCGCTCCCGGTGGAATTGCGAGCTGCAGGTTAATAAATGCGGAGCTGCGGACTTCCTGCTTCGGAGGTTCCTTGGCGAAGATGAAGCCGACGGAACTCCGATCCTTTTCCGGTTTCCCGGTCGTGGTGTAGTGGATCTGCAACGTGAGAATGGATCCCGCCTTGATACGCAGCGCCGCTCCGGGTTGAAAGATCACGGCGTTGGTCCCTGGTGCTGTCGTCGCGATCAGAGGGCCCCGCCTGGATCCGGCATTGCGCAGCCCGGTCAGCAGCGCAGCAACGACAGCCGGTCCGACTTGCGCAGCCACCGGAGCCGCCGGTTCGGCATTCCGCTGGACGAAGGGCTGCTGCGGACGCGCGGCGCCGCCGGGATCACTCGCGAACACCAGCATGTGGTGAACGGCGCTTCGCACTCCCGGCCGAATCTCGATGCCTTGCACCCACTTGTCTTCCGCGAAGTTTGTCGGAACGGAGATGTATTGATACTCGACTTCGCCCGAGGCAGGGACATTGTAAGGTTCTGCCATCGTCACAACTGCGTCCGGCTTGCCGATGGTCCAGCCCTCGATAAACACCGGCACGGGCGGCAGATCCTTCGGATCGCCCTGAGGGGCTCCGTTGTCCGCCCATCGAGCGAGAGTCTGCTTTTCTGCCGCAGTAAGACGGCGTTCGTTCAGGAACGTGCCTGGAGACGCTTCCGCATGCCATGGAGGCATCGTGCCAAGCTCGATGCGTTCGCGGATCGAGCGCGCGTATGGGCGCGCCTGTTCGTAAGTCAGCAACGACATGGGAGCAATCTCACCCGGGCGGTGACAGGTGACGCAATTCCGGTAAAGGATCGGTGCAACGTCCCGTGAAAAAGTCGGCGTGGCCGACGACTGCGTCGACAGAACTGCAGTGCTCGCAGCCAGCAAAGCAACAATCAGCCCGGCAGCGAATGTAAACGATCGCAGGTGGTTTGACATGGCTCCCTGTATACCTCCGCGGAAGTTCGATGTGCAGTATAGTACAAGCCTCTTCGCCTTAGGGTTGCCATACTGTGTCAGGGGTCCTTGTGATACATTTGTATCACTATGAAAATCGCGACAATTCGTGACCTGCGAAATGAATTCGCCCGAGTTTCCAAATGGCTTGAAAATGGTGAAACCGTGCAAATCGTGAAGCGTGGCAAGCCTTTCGCCCGTGTGGTGCCTGAACCCAGGCAAGGAGCCTTTTTCGGGGCGGGAGCTGGCACGGTCAAGTTGCCCAGGGATATTGACGATCCTGTCGATATTGACTGGGAGGCGATGAAGTGAGGTATTTGCTCGACACCAGCGCCTGGCTGCGTGGCTATCTCGAACCGGAAACGGTGCCAGGCGCGGAGCAAGTCATCATGTCTAAATCCGGTGAAGTGTTTGGTCTGGCGAGCATCAGCCTTTGGGAAGTCGGAAAGAAGCACCAGCAGGGCAAACTCCCGCTTCCGGGCGGGCTGACGGTATGGTTCAAGCATGCTTTGGGAAACAACATCGAGATCCTTCCGTTGACCCCTGAGATCATCGTCGATGCGATGAGCCTTCCGAGGTTTCCCAACCGGGATCCTGCGGACGAATTGATAGTAGCTGCAGCTCGAGTTCACAATCTGACGTTATTGACCACGGACAGACGGCTGAAGGGCTACCGCCACGCAAGGATCCACTACTTCAAACCCGTGTTGGCTGAAAAAGGAAAGTGACCGGAATGCAGTCACCGGCGGTAAAAAGAATCCAATGAAAGACAACCGCCTTTTGGATGGTAAAGCAATTCGCGATCGGATTCTGGCCGGGGTCGCCGAGCGCGTGCGCGCAGCCTCAGCGAGTCACACGATCGGCCGACTTGTTTCCATCAGTATCGGTGAGAACGACGCCGTTTCCGTCTACGTCCGCGGGCAGGTAAAGGCGGCGCGCTTTGTCGGGATTCGATTTGACGAACAGCATTGGCCAAGCAACCTGACGCAGGAGGAATGCAAGGCCCGAATCGTGGCGATGAACGATGATGCCGAGGTCCTCGGCGTGATTCTGCAGCGGCCGGTGCCTGCACAAATCAATGTTCGGTCGCTTGCGTCAGCGATTCATCCTTTCAAAGATATTGAGGGCATGAATCCCGCCTCGATCGGCAATATCGTCTATAACGATCTCGCCCTCGCACCATGCACCGCCGCGGCCGCGGTGGAGTTGATCCGGGAGACGGGACTGAATCTTCACGGTCTCGAGGTTGTCATGATCGGTCATTCCGAGATCGTCGGAAAACCTGCCGCCTTCATGTTGATGGCGGAGGGCGCGACGGTCACCGTCTGCCACCATCAGACTCGATCCGTCGCATCGCATTCGCGCCGCGCCGACGCCGTGATCGTTGCAGTCGGAAAACCGAAGTTCCTTCACGGCGACATGGTCAAGCCCGGCGCTGCAGTGATCGATATCGGCATCAACCAGGTTGTCGACGCCAACGGAGAACGAGCGATCGTTGGGGATGTCGATACCGACAGCGTCAAAGAGGTTGCCAGTTGGGTGACGCCGGTGCCGGGCGGAGTCGGCCCAGTAACCGTCGCCATGTTCATGCGAAACGCAATTACCGCTCACGCGAAACAGCTCGCCGCCGGCTGGCTTGATGGATGAAACCCGGGCTGCGGGCGCCTTGTGATATCCTCCCCACCGGCATTCAAAAACATCGTTGCAGCCAAAGTCCGGACGGACTGATAAGCAAGGCAAGGGATGAACAATCGAAGACTCGCATCTGTTTTTCTATCGGCGATCGCCGCACTCCTTTCGGTTTCAACTCTCGCTTCGGCTCAAGGCCCGGCGGCTCCCACCGAATTGAAGGTGACGGATGGCGTTCGACTTGTATGGACTGCACCTTCGGGTACCGGCATTACCTATGTGATCGAGCGATCGGGACCGGGCCTCACGTTCTTTACTCAGATCGCCGGTCCGATATTGGAAACCAGCTATGTCGTCGATACAAAGGGGAGTGAATTCGATGTCAGCCGGACCTACACTTACCATGTTCGAGCCGTCGATTCCGCGTCGAACAAAGGCCCATCCTCGAATTCCGTTGAGGTGACGTCCACCAGGCTTCGCGCGCTTCCCACTGTCGGAAACAATGTGCTCGATCTGCTGGCCGTCCTTCCGGGTTTTCGGGACAACAGTCCCAAGGACTATCTCGTACGCACGTTGCCAGTGGAAACTACCGCGAGCGACACCGTTTCTCTTATTTTCATGGGAGTGAAGGACAGGACTCTTGCTTTTACTTCTGCAGATGGCAGCCAGTCGTTCAGCTGGGGATGTGTGGATTGCTCCTTCGTCGCAGGACCCGACGGCGTGGGTCCGGCTATTCACGGCAACCGCGGAGCCGTTTTCAAACTCAACGCAGACGGTTCAGTAATACTTGTCACTTGCCGCGCCGTGAGATGTGAAGTGCTCACCGCCCAGCAGATCGAAACAGAGAACGGCGTTCTTCGCGCATCCGGCGATGTCACTGAACATCAGCTCGCCGCGGATGAGACCATCACAATTCCAGCGATGCAGCGCGCATACTTTAAAGTAACCGCTCGATAAACAATGCGAGCCCGACAGGGCGCAGCCATTCAGTATTGACCGCGCACGATCCTGATTCTGCGGCATTCTGGATTGAGAGATTGTGCGCGGTCATAGACCGCGCCTACAGTCCGTTCTGATGCCCTCAGCGCCATTCAGCAGTTAGCCGCGAGGCAACGCAAAAACATAGAGCGTGGCGCCGGACCGGCGGTAGCGGATATCCGCATCCGCAGCGGCAGTGGCCTGCACCTGGGTGTTTCCTCCCAACTGGCTTCCGATGATCGCCACATACTGACGGCCGTCCGGGCCGGTGTAGCTGATTGGCGAACTGCGGAAGTTGCTGCCGGTCCGAAAGGTCCAGACAATCGCTCCGGTCCGCGCATTAAACGCACGCATCACACCTTCATTGGGCCCGCCTTGAAACAGCAGGTCGGATGCGGTCGCCATGACTGCCGCGTTGTTGGCAACCTTCCACGGCACGCGCCACACGGTTTTGCCTGTTACCGGATCGTTGGCCTGCAGCTCGCCGGCGGTAGTTGCGCCCGGGGCGAGTGGGTTCGGATTGATCGTCTCCTTCAGCGTGTAGTCTTCGCCCGGAACGTACTTTCCTTCGATGACTTTCTGCGTGCCGCATTGGTTCGACGCCGGCGTGTAGACGAGACCGGTTCGCGGAGAGTACGCATCCTGAAACCAGTTTCTGGCATTGATACCCGGGCACCAGGTGACCGTAGTGTCTTTCGCGTCCGGCACATACTTCTGCCGATCCTCGAGTCTGGTGAACAACATCTTCGTGATGTCATAGAGCGGCCGGCCGGTTTCCGTATCGACTCCTTTGATGAGGTCGTTGTGGACGAAGGGCCAGGGCTTCAGAATCATCTCTCCCGTCGCGCGATCGAAAACATAGAAGAAACCATTTCTTGCCGGATGGACGAGAGTTTTTCGCGTGCGGCCGTTGATCTGAAGATCCACAAGGATGCCTGCGCTGGGCTCATCGAGATCCCACCCGTCCTGCGGCGTGACGTTATATGCCCAGACGAGTTCGCCGCTGTCGGCATCGCGCGCCAGTATTGAAGCACAGTAATTGTTCTTATAAGACGTGAGGCTGCCCTGTGCGTCAAGATCGACAGTTCCAAACTTCCGCCGGTAATCCGGATTCCATGGTCCGCAGTTGCTGGTGCCGTAGTAGAACAAGTTCAGATCCGGATCGAAGGTGTACCATCCCCAGACGGAGCCTCCGCCGCGCTTCCAGGAGTCTCCGTACCAGGAGTCGAGGGCGGGATTGGGAACCTTATCGTCGGCATAAAACGGCTTGAACCGCGGCCCGATGCCGACTTCGTTGTTGGGGCCCATGCTGTAATAGCGCCAGCGCATGCTGCCGGTCTCAATGTTGAACGCCGTGATGTGTCCGCGGACGCCGCGTTCTCCACCCATCACGCCGATGATCACTTTGTCGCCCACGACGAGCGGCATCGCACTGACCGTTTCGCCGGCCGCGAGATTCGCGGTCTCGGCGCGCCAGACCACTTTCCCATTCTCGGCATTCAGCGCGAAAACCTGGCCATCCAGAGTGCTGTAGAAGATCTTGCCATCGGCGTAGGCCAGGCCGCGCGTTTGAGCCCCGCAACACGCGGCCTTGATCGCGGCTTCCATCAGCGGCATCTCCGGACGGAATTCCCATTTGATGACTCCGTCGCGGGTGAGATCGAGCGCATAGAGGTAGTTGGGCTTCGGCGTAACGATGTACATCGTGTTGCCAATCA
>Ga0134122_10000667_pt1 | contig 23628 bp, 21 predicted proteins | sample KB302_FD_96461 | JGI IMG/M metagenome (GOLD analysis project Ga0134122, IMG submission 96461) | Terrestrial soil microbial communities without Nitrogen fertilizer from Kellogg Biological Station, Michigan, USA - KB3-0-2 | ecosystem: Environmental > Terrestrial > Soil > Unclassified ...
CAACGAGCTGCCGGTCGTCATGTTTGCCCTGCGGCCGGAGTTTCAGAACGTCTTGACCCCGTACTATGCGTTGGCCCTGGCCCGGAACTTTGGCCCGCATCTGAACTACCGAGGCGACATCGCCGCGGTGAGTCAGCCGATGGAGGTCCTGGTGGCCGACCGCGACGAGCAGTTCTATCCGGAGCGCTTCTCGTCGGAGTTCAGCGCCGCCCGACGGAAGGTTCCGGTGTCCATCGTGCCAGGCGTCGACAGTCACATCGGCCTGACGCTGGCCCCCACGGCCATCCAGGCCACCGTGGCGGCGGTGGGTCGCCTCCACGCGAACTAGGTCGATCCGCCCGCGATGCGAGTTCGGCTGAAGAAACCCTCGGCGCGGGACGAGCGGAGGTTCCTCGAGGCCGCTCGACGCAGCCGAGCCTTTCTCCGTCGGTGGTCTCCACCTCCCGTCACGCCGGCCGCGTACCGCGCGTACCTGCGGCGCCTGGGGAAGCCCAGCCACGAAGGCCGATTCGTCGTTCTCCGGGGGGCCGGGGACCTCGTGGGGGTGATCAACGTCAGCGAGATCGTGCGGGGGCCATTTCGCAGCGCCTACCTCGGCTACTACGGGTTCGTGCCTCATGCCGGCCTGGGCTACATGACCGAGGGCCTCACGCTGGCGCTCCGCTGGGCCTTCGGAGGCTTGCGCCTTCATCGCGTGGAAGCGAATATCCAGCCGGGAAACCAGCCCTCGCGGGCTCTGGTTCGCGGTCTCGGATTTCGTCGCGAAGGGTTGTCGCGGCGATACTTGAAGGTCGCCGGGCGGTGGCGCGACCATGAGCGCTGGGCACTGCTCGCTGAGGACTGGCGTCGACGTCGCAAGGGGGGATCGGGCTCGTGAAGAGGGCGGGCGTTCGAGTCCGGTTGGTGGCGCTCCTGGTCTGGATCGCCGCACCCGGCCCGGCAGCCGCGGAGAACGACCACTGGGCCGAGCGCCTGACCTTCTCGACCGGCCGGTCGGTCGCGTACGTCGCCAGCGCGCCGCTTCGCCAGGCCCAGCCGCAGGTCCAGATCGCGATCCTGGTGGTGCATGGCTTGGACCGGGACCACGAGGGCAACTTCGCCCGGATCATGACCGCCGCCCGGGCCAGCGGAAAGGCACCGACAACCCTGGTGATCGCGCCCCGGTTCAAGACCGCGGACGACCAGCCCGCCGCCGACGAGCACGTGTGGACCAACGACGGCTGGCCCTCGGGCGATCTGTCGCGCGACGGGAAGGACGCGGCGAGCCGCGTGAGCTCGTTCGCCGTCCTGGATCGGCTGTATGCCGAGCTGTCGGACACGACGCGGTTTCCCGGTCTGCGGCGAATCGTGCTGGTCGGACACTCCGCGGGCGGGCAGCTCGTGAATCGGTACGTGGCGGTGGGCCGGCTGGGCGAGGACGCGGAAAGGGCACCTGGGCGGCTCGAGTATCGGTTCGTGATCGCCAACCCCTCCTCGTATCTGTATCTCGATGAGCGGCGCCCGGTCCCCGGCAAGGACCGATTCGAGCCTCCCGCTCAGCCGTCGCCGGGCTACAACGACTGGCGCCACGGCCTGGAACGGCGGAACGCGTACGCGGCCCGCCTGTCGGTCGACGAGATCCGCGCCCACGTCTTCAGCCGGGCCACCTACTACCTGATCGGCACCGCCGACACCAGGCGGGATCGGTCCCTGTCCGTGTCGCCCCCTTCGATGCTCGAGGGGGAGAACCGCTACGATCGGTGGGAGAAGTTCCGCCGCTACGTCGGGTTGTTCCCCGAGTGGCGCGATCACGTGGTGTTCGCCGAGGTCCTCGGAGCCGGGCATTCGGGCGCGCAGATGTTCGACTCGCGCCCGGCGCGCAAGGCCATGTTCGAGTGATCGCGCGGTGACGCGCCTGCGCGCCAACCTCCGCGTGCCGGTCGGGCGGCCCCTGCCCGAGCTGGCTGCGTTCGTGGCCCGCTGCGAGGACGCGGGCCTCGATGGGGTCGGTATCCACGATCACCCCTCGAGCGGCCGTGACGTCTACCTGGCGCTCGCCCTCGCGGCCCAGGCGACGCGGCGGCTGCGGCTCTTCCCGGCCACGTCGAGCCCCGTGGTCCGCCATCCGCTGGTCCTCGCCGCCCTCGCCCACAGCCTGGACGAGATCGCGCCGGGCCGGGCGCTGCTCACGGTGGCGCCCGGCTTCATCTCCACGCGCAGCATGGGAAAGCCGCGCGGGTCCGTGGCGGTCATGCGCCAGGCCATCGGCGAGCTGCGGCGGTTGCTGGCCGGCGAGGCGGTGGAGCTCGGCCCGAGCACGACGCGCCTCCGCAACCGGAGTGCCACGCCTACGCCGGTCTACCTGCTGGCCGCCGGCCCGCGCATGACGGAGCTGGCCGGGGAGATCGCCGACGGCGCGTTTCTCATGGTCGGGCTCGATCGGGCGGCGATCCGCGCCGCGCGGACGCACCTGGAAGTGGGCGCGCGCCGCGTCGGTCGCTCGCTCGCGGGCTTCCCGGTGGTCTTCGTGGTCACGCTCGGCCTGGGTGATCGGGCGGTGGGCGCCGCGTGGGTGCGGAGCTGGTTCGCGCCCGGCCAGCCGTTCCTCGCGTATCCGAGCGCGTCGAACTTGCGCTGGCTCGCCGAGGCCGGCTTCGAGCTCCACGAACCCTTCGATCCCGCGGCGATTCCGGAGGATCACGCGCGCCGCATCGCCGACGCGTTCGGCCTCTTCGGCCCGCCCGAGCGCTGCGCCGAGCGTCTGCTCCAGGCGCGGGAGGAGGCCGGAATCGAAGAGGTGTTCCTGTTCCCGGCTCACGATCTGGCCGGAGGCTACGAGATGCCAGAGGCCGAGGTGGAGGCCTTCGAGCGTGTGATCCGACCACGTCTCGGCGGGTAGCGCGCTAAGATCGTCGGCCATGACGACCCTCGAGCCGAGGGACGGGGACGTGGCCGGGTACCGGAGCGCCTTGCCGCAGCTCGGCGGGGACCTGTTCCTCACCGACGGCGGCGTCGAGACCACCCTGATCTTCCACGACGGGCTCGCGCTGCCCGACTTCGCCGCGTATGCCCTGCTGGGGCGGTCCGAGGGCGAGGCCGCGCTCCGGAAGTACTTTCGCGGGTATGCCGGGATCGCGCGGCGGTTCGGGGTGGGACTCATCCTCGAGTCCGCCACCTGGCGCGCCAGCCGCGACTGGGCCCAGCGCCTCGGCCATACGCCGGCCCGGCTGGCGGAGCTCAATCGCGCCGCCATCCGGCAGCTCGAGGAGATGCGCGCCGAGTACCAGGCGCCGGAGACGCCGACCGTCATCAGCGGCTGCGTTGGCCCGCGCGGAGACGGCTACAACCCGACGCGCCTGATGTCGGTCGAGGAGGCCGAGTCGTATCACACGGAGCAGGTGCGGACCTTCGCCGATACCGCGGCCGACCTGGTGACCGCGATCACCATGAACTACGTCGAGGAGGCCATCGGGATCACCCGGGCCGCGCGCCGCTGGGGCATGCCGGCGGTGATCGCCTTCACCGTGGAGACCGACGGCCGCCTGCCCACCGGCGACAGCCTCCAGGCGGCGATCGAGCGGGTCGACACCGAGACGGGGGCCTACCCGGCCTACTACATGGTCAACTGCGCGCACCCGACTCACTTCGAGCGCGTGCTCGACGGCAGGCAGCCCTGGGCGCAGCGGGTGCGGGGCCTGCGCGCGAACGCCTCGCGCCAGAGCCACGCGGAGCTGAACGAGGCGACGACGCTCGACATCGGCGATCCGGTCGAGCTGGGCCGGGAGTACGCGGAGCTGAAGCGCCGGCTGCCGCGGCTGAACGTGATGGGGGGTTGCTGCGGCACCGATCACCGGCACGTCGAGCAGATCGCGACCGCGTGCGTCCCGCTCTTCCGGTGAGTACGATGTGCCGGTCGGGCTATTCATGGAGGGGAGGGTGCGATGACTGACGACGACCGGCCGATCGGATCGGTGCTGACCCGGCGCGAGGCCCTCGCGCTCCTGGGAGCGGGTGGGCTCGGCGCTCTGGCCGCCGGCCGCGGCGCGGCGCAGACGGCGGGGACGCCCACCTGCGTGGCGCGGCCCGCCCTGACCGAGGGCCCCTTCTTCGTGGACGAGAAGCTCAACCGCTCGGACATCCGCTCCGATCCGGCGGACGGCCGCGTGCGGCCCGGCGTGCCGCTCCAGCTGGCGCTGCGCGTTTCCCGCCTCACCCGGGGCGTCTGCGCGCCGCTGCCCGGCGCCACCGTGGATCTCTGGCACTGCGACGCGGTCGGGGTGTACTCGGACGTGCAGGACCCGGGCGGGGCCACGCTCGGCAAGAAGTTCCTGCGCGGCTACCAGATCACGGACGCCGACGGCCTCGCCCGCTTCATCACGATCTATCCCGGCGCGTATCGGGGCCGGGCCGTGCACATCCACTTCAAGATCCGGTCGGCGGCGGCGGGCGGGCGGGTGCACGACTTCACCTCGCAGCTCTTCTTCGACGACGCGCTCAGCGACCTGATCTACGCCCAGCCGCCGTACGCGGGGCGCGGCGAGCAGCGCCTGCGCAACGCGCGCGACGGCATCTTCCGCAACGCGGGCGCCCAGCTCACGCTCGTGGTGACGCCGGCCGCCCCGGGCTACGCGGGGGCGTTCGAGCTGGCGCTCGAGACCGGCTAGAATCCGGGCGTGACGCGCTACCGGATCAGGAGGGCCGGGCCCCGCTCCACCGAGCAGCTCGTGGAGGCCGGCGGGTACGGCTATGCGCACTCCTGCGTGACGTCGGAGAACTTCCCGTCGCGCGGGACGGCGGCGGGTCCGGCCGAGATCGTCCTCGTCGGGTTCGACGGCACGGTGACCGCGGGAGAGGCCCTGGCCGAGGCGGCGCGCCGAGGCCTCGCGCGGCCCACCTACGAGGACGCGCTCCACTTCGGGGCCGAGCATCCGGAGGCGCAGCGGGAGCACGCGATCGTCTTCCTGCACGAGCCCTGGGTCGGCTACTTCGGCCGGCGCGACGTGCTGTGCCTCTGGAGCAACGCGGGCCGGCGCGAGCTCGGGCTCGAGGGCTTCGACGATCCGTACGGCCCGGACCACCGCTTCGCATTCGTCGCGCCGCCGCGCCCGTTCTACGGGGAGTTCGCCTGGGCCTACGACTACCTGGTCGTGCGGCCGGTGGCCGAGGAGTGCGCCGGAATAGCCGCCGCACTCGCGTCCCGGGGCGTCGGGCCGGGCGCGTCGCTGCTGGACGCCGGCTGTGGCACCGGGCGCTACGCGGTCGAGCTGGCGCGCCGCGGGTTCGTGGTCACCGGCATCGACCGGTCGCCCGAGCTGCTGGCCGAGGCGCGGCGGCGCCCGGTGGAAGCCGGCGCCCGTGTTCGCTTCGAATCCGGCGATCTGCTGGCGCTGCCGGGCCGCGCGGGATTCGACGCGATCGTGTGCCGCGGCGTGCTCAACGATCTGGTGGAGCCGGCCGATCGAGCAGCGGTATTCGGCGCGTTCGCGCGCGCCTTGCGGCCGGGCGGCGCGCTGCTGTTCGACGTGCGCGACTGGGACGCGAGCGTGGCCGGGAAGTCCGCGCGGCCCGTATCGGAGCGGCGCGTGACCACCCCGCGCGGCCCGCTCGTATTCCGGAGCGTCACCCGGCTCGATCCGGCCACGCGGCGCCTGCTCATCGAGGAGTGCCACCGCCTCACGACCGCGTCCGGCGAGATCACCGCGAGCTACGATTTCGCCATGAGCTGCTGGGGCCGGGACGAGCTCGACGGGTTCCTGGGGGCCGCGGGCTTCGAGGCGATCGAGTACGCCGGCACCTACGAGGGCGCGCCGGTGGGGGTGGGGGATCGCCTCGTGGTCGCCGCCTCGCGGGGCACGCGGTAGCGGCCGGATGCCGACGCTGCGGATCTCCGACGCGGACGCCGTCGCGTACGACGACGCGGGTCAAGGGCCGCTGATCGTGCTCGTCCACGGCTCGCCGGGCACGTCGCGGGCCTGGCAGCCGGTCGCGGAGCGGCTCGCGGGACGCTTCCGGGTGATCACGCCCAACCTGCCGGGTTACGGCGGGACCACGCCGCGCCCGGTCGATGGCCCGGGCGACAGCTCGTTTGCGGCGGAGCTGATCGAGGCGCTGATCGCGTCGCTGCGCGGGGAGGCCGGCCCGCCCGTCGTGCTCGGCGGCCATTCCTACGGCGGCGCGGTCGCCCTCATCACCACGCTGCGCGGCCGGGTCACCCCGGGAGCCCTGGCCCTGTTCGAGCCGGTGGCGGTGCCGGTGCTCGCCGCGGTGGGCGACGCGGAGGCCTTCGCCTCAGCCCGGGCGCTGTTCGACGGCTACTGCGCGGCCTTCGAGGGCGGCGACCCCGAGGCGGCCCGGATCATGGTGGACTACTGGTTCGGGGCGGGCGCGCTCGATCACATGCCGGCGTCGATCCGGGAGTACCTGATCGCCCACACCGGCCACAATGTGGGCGACGTGCGCGCGACGTTTCGCGACCCGTACTCGGTGGCCGCGCTGCGCGAGCTCAGCATGCCGGTGCTCGGTGTCCACGGAACGCGAAGCGTGGCGATGATGGTCAAGATCGTGGAGGCGATTGCGTCGCACGCCCCGCGCGGTATCATCAGGAAACTCGAGAAAGCCAACCACGCCATGACCACGACCCACCCCGACGCCGTCGCCGCCCTGCTCGCCGAGCTGGCGGACGGGAGCGTGTGAGTGTGGCCTCCCGTCGCGCCTTTCTCGCGGCCGCCGGCGCGCTCCTGGGCGCGGCGGTGATGCCGCCGCGCGAGTCACGCGGCCAGGGACTGCTCGAGCGGCGCATCCCGAAGACGGGTGAGGCGCTGCCCGCGGTGGGCCTCGGCACCTGGCAGGTGTTCGACGTGGCCGGCGACGCCAAGGAGCTCGCCCAGGCGAAGGAGACGCTGCGGGTCTTCGTGGAAGGGGGCGGGCGGATGGTGGACAGCTCGCCGATGTACGGCTCCTCCGAGCAGGTGACCGGCCAGCTCGCGGGGGACCTGGGCATGCAGCCCAAGCTCTTCGTGGCCACCAAGGTGTGGACGAGCGGCAAGCAGGCCGGGATCCGCCAGATGGAGGACTCGATGCGCAAGCTGCGCGTCGAGCGCCTCGATCTCATGCAGGTGCACAACCTGGTGGACACCCAGACGCATCTGGCCACGCTGCGCGACTGGAAGGCGGCCGGGCGCGTGCGCTACCTCGGCATCACCCACTACCACGCGGGAGCGCACGGCGATCTCGAGCAGCTCGTCCGGAGGGGCGACGTCGACTTCGTGCAGGTGAACTACTCGCTGGCCGAGCCGGAAGCGGAGCGGCGGCTGCTCGGCGCCGCCGCGGAGACGGGCACCGCGGTGGTCGTCAACCGGCCGTTCGCGGAGGGCGCGATGTTCCGCCGGGTGCGGGACCGGGCGCTGCCCGAATGGGCCAAGGAGGCGGGCGCGGGAACCTGGGCGCAGTTCTTCCTCAAGTGGATCGTGGCGCACCCCTCGGTGACCTGCGTGATCCCCGGCACGCGAAATCCCCGGCACGTGGCCGACAACCTGGGCGCGCTGGCGGGGCCGCTGCCGGACGCGGCGCTGCGCCGGCGGATGGCCGAGCACTTCAACTCGCGGTAGGGCTCTGGAATCCAGGAGGCGGTGATGCCGCGCAACGAGGCCGGGCGATATCGACGCATTGAGGTGCAGCCGGTGGCGGGGGCGCTGGGCGCCGAGATCCGCGGCGTCAACGTGGCGGGCGCGCTCGACGACGCGGTGATCGCGGAGATCCGCCGGGCCTACCTCGACCACCTGGTGATCTTCTTCCGGGACCAGAAGCTCACCCCGCACGAGCAACTCGCCTTCGCGAAACGCTTCGGCACGCCGATGGAGTACCCGCAGCTCAAGGGGCTGCCGGAGTGCCCGCTGATCACCCCGGTGGTCAAGCTGGCGCACGAGCAGATCAACTTCGGCGGGGTCTGGCATTCCGACACGACCTATCTGACCGAGCCGCCGATGGCGAGCATGCTCTACGCGGTGGAGATCCCGCCCTACGGGGGCGACACCATCTTCGCGAATCAGTACCTGGCCTACGAGACGCTGTCGGACGGGCTGCGGGGCGCGCTCGACGGGCTGGTCGGGGTCAACACCTCGACCAAGGCGGAGGCGTCGAAGACGCGGGAGGACCGGCTGAAGGCGGCCGGCGCCGAGATGAAGGTGCTGACGAGCGAGCATCCGGTCGCGCGCACGCACCCGGAGACGGGCCGGAAGGCGCTCTACGTCAATCACGGCCACACCGCGCGCTTCAAGGGCTGGACCGAGGAGGAGAGCGCGCCGCTGCTCGACTACCTGTTCCAGCACCAGGTGCGCCCGGAGCTGACCTGCCGATTCCAGTGGCAGCCCGGCTCCATCGCCTTCTGGGACAACCGCTGCGTCCAGCACAACGCGGTCAACGACTACGCCGGCTTCAAGCGCCTCATGCACCGGGTGACGCTGGCCGGCGACACCCCGCGCTGAGGGCCTACTTCCCGGACCAGCGCGGCTTGCGCTTCTCCACGAAGGCCTTGGCGCCTTCGATGCGGTCTTCGGTGGTGCGCAGGAGGGTGGCGAGGTCGTTCTCGAGGCGGATGCCGTCCTCGAGCGGGAGGCCGATGCCGCCCACCACCGCTTCCTTGGCGTAGCGCAGCGCCACCGGCGCCTTGTCCGCGATGGTGCGGGCGAGCGCCTGCGCGGCGGACGGGTGCTCGGCGAGCGGGACCACGCGTTCCACCAGGCCGATGCGCAGCGCCTCCGCGGCCGGGATGCGCATGCCGGTCATGATCATCTCGAGCGCCTTGCCGCGTCCCACGAGGCGCGGCAGCCGCTGGGTCCCGCCGCCGCCCGGGATGATGGCCAGGTTGATCTCGGTGAGGCCGAGCTGCGCGTCCTCCGCGGCGACGCGGATGTCGCAGGCCAGGGCCAGCTCGAGCCCGCCCCCGAAGGCGTAGCCGCGGATGGCCGCGATGATGGCCTGCGGGCAGCGCTCCATCTCGCGGCGGAAGTCCACGCGCCGGCGCGCCTCGCGGAACTGGGTGGGCACCGGCGGCTCCAGGAACTCGCGGATGTCGGCGCCCGCGGAGAAGGCCTTGTCGCCGCCGCCCACGACCACCACCGCCCGCACCGAGTCGTCGGTGCGCAGCCGCGTGAAGACCTCGAGGAGCTCGCGGCGCATCGCCTGGTTCATCGCGTTGTGCACGTCCGGCCGGTTGAGCGTGATGGTGGCCACGCCGTCGCCCTGCTCGTAGCGGATGGCTTCGTACTTCGTCGCATCGGTCATGAGGAGATGTCCTTGCCGGCCACGACGCCACGGCGGCGCAGCTCGGCGATCTCGGGGTCCGCGTAGCCCGCCTGGTGCAGCACCTCCGCGGTGTGCTGACCCAGCGTCGGCGGCGGGCCCGCGTCGGGGGCCTGCGTCTCGGAGAAGCGGAGCGGCTGGCCCATCAGCGAGAGCGGACCCAGCTCCGGGTGGTCGTACTGGACGATCATCTGGTGGTGCCGCACCGCCGGGTCCTGCATGAACTCCTGCAGCGACTGGGTGGCCGCGGCCGGAATGTCATGGGCGGCCAGGATGGCGAGCCACTCCGAGGCCGGCTTCGAGGCGAAGACCTCCTCGAGCAGCGGCATGAGCGCATCGGCGTGATCGCGACGGGAAAGCCAGGAGCCGAAGCGCGGGTCCCGGGCGAGCTCCTCGTGCTCGATCGCCTTGCAGAGCTTCGCCCAGAACGACTGGTTTCCCACGGCCAGGAAGAACCATTCGCCGTCGCCACCCTGGTAGAGGCGATACGTCGGCGTGTTGCGGAGCACGACCTCGTGGCCCGGGTAGGACACCACGCTGCCGGACTGGAGCGCGAGCACGGCCTGCAGCAGCGAGGTCTGCACGCGCTGGCCTCGGCCGGTGCGCTCGCGCGCGAAGAGAGCGGCCAGCACCATCTGGCAGGCCAGCGCCGCGCAGTAGTAGTCGGTGGGCGCGATGCGCAGGTACTGGGGCGGTCCGCCGAAGCCCTGCAGCGCCATGAGGCCACCCATCGCCTGCAGGAGCGGGTCGAAGCCGGGGCGCTCCTTGTACGGGCCGTCGGAACCGAAAGCGGTGACGGTGGAGTAGATCAGTCGCGGGTTGATCGCCCGCAGCGTCTCGTAGTCCACGCCCAGGCGCTCGACCACGCCGGGGCGCATGTTCTCCATGACCACGTCGGCCTCGCGGGCCAGGCGGTGAACGATGGCGCGCCCGTCGGGGTCCTTCACGTTGATCGCGATCGAGCGCTTGCCGCGGTTCCAGCCGTAGAAGCCGGGCAGCTCGCGGAAGGAGTCGCCCTCGATCGCCTCCACCTTGACGACGTCGGCCCCGAGGTCGGCGAGCATCATCGCCCCGTACGAGCCCGCGATGTACGAGGTCAGGTCAACGACGCGAATGCCATCCAGGGGACCGGTCATTTGTCGGAATGTAAGACCTGACCCCGGATGAGGAGCTCGCGGTGGTAGGCGGCGTCGCCGTAGAGGGGCTCGAGCGCCTTGGCGCGCTTGAAGTAGAGGTGGAGGTCGTACTCCCAGGTGAAGCCAATGCCGCCGTGGACCTGGATGGCGTCGCCGCAGACCTGGCGCGCGGCCTCGCTCACGAAGGACTTGCAGACCGACGCGGCCATCGTCGCGTCCTCCGCGCCGGCGCCGAGGGCCCACGCCGCGTAGTAGACCGCGCTGTGCGCCTTCTCCACCTCCAGCAGCATCTCGGCGCAGCGGTGGCGAATGGCCTGGAAGGAGCCGATGAGCTGGCCGAACTGCTCGCGCACCTTCACGTAGCCCACGCTCATGTCGAGACAGCGGCGGGCCGCGCCCAGCATCTCCGCGGAGGCGCCGACCGCGGCGCGGCGGAGCAGGCCCTCCAGCACCGGGCCCGCGCCGCCCGCCTGGCCGACCAGCTCGCCGGTCGCCCCGTCGAGGCGCACCTCCGACCAGCGATTGGTGAGGTCGATGCCGACCATGGGGGTCACCGTGACGCCGGCCGCACGCGGGTCCACCAGGAAGAGCGAGACGCCCTCGGGGGCGCGCGCGGGGACGAGCGCCACGTCGGCCACGTGGGCCCAGGGCACAAAGCGCTTCACGCCGCTCAGGCTCCACCCGGCGCCGGTCTTCGTGGCCGTCGTGGTGGTGGACGCGGGATCCCAGTCGAGCGAGTCCTCCAGCAGGGCCGCGGTGCCCCGCGCCTGGCCGGAGGCGATGGCGGGGAGCCACTTCTCCTTCTGGTCCGCGCGGCCGCCGGCCTGGAGCCCGAGGCCGGCCAGCACCACGCTCGCGAAGTAGGGGCCGGGATAGGCGGCGCGCCCCATCTCTTCCAGCACGAGGGCGAGCTCCACGAGGCCGAGGCCCGCGCCGCCCTGCTCCTCCGCGAAGGGCAGGCCGAGCCAGCCGAGCTTGGCCATCTCGCCCCAGAGCGATTCGCCGTAGCCGTTGCCGGTGTCCTCCATCATCGCGCGCACGTGGGCGGGCTTGCACTGCTCGTCCAGCGCGGCGCGGACGGAGCTGCGGAGCAGGGTCTGATCCTCGCTGAACGAGAAGTTCATCGGGTACCTCCGACGCGATCCGCCCGGGATTCCTTCGGGAGCCCGAGGATGCGCTCGCCGATGACGTTCTTCTGGATCTCCGACGAGCCCGCGTAGATGGTGCCCGCGCGCGACCACAAGAACGCATAGGCCCAGGTGCCGTGATCGCCCACCGCGGTGTCGACTTCCAACCGGTATTCCGCGGGGACGCCGTCGGTGAGCTGGCCGTACGGCCCGAGGATCTCCTCGGCCAGCTCCATGAAGCGCTTCTCGAACTCCGAGTAGGAGAGCTTGGTGAGCGAGCCGCCCGCGCCGGGATGCTCGCCGCGCTCCAGCATGGTCAGCACGCGCAGGGCGCCGTAGCGCTCCACCTCGAGATCGGTCCAGATGCGGCCCAGCTTCTGGCGCGTCACCGCGTCGTCCAGGATCGGCCGCCCGTTGCGCTTGAGGCGCCGCGCGGCGTCCATCAGCTGCCTGTACTGCGAGGCGTAGGTGGTGATGCGGGCCAGCGCGCGGCCGCCGCGCTCGTAGCCGAGGGTGGTCTGGGCGATACCCCAGCCCTCGCCGAGGCGTCCGATCTGATTGTCTTTCTCGACGCGCGCGTTGGTCATGAAGACCTCGCAGAACTCCGAGGAGCCGGTGATCTGCTTGAGCGGGCGCACGTCCACGCCGGGCTGGCGCATGTTCATGAGGAAGCAGCTGATGCCCTTGTGCTTGGCCACCGACGGATCGGTGCGCGCGAGCAGCAGCCCCCAGTCCGCGATGGCGCCGCCGCTCGTCCAGATCTTCTGGCCGTTGACCAGGAAGTGGTCGCCCTTGTCCTCCGCCGCGGTCCGCAGGGCGGCCAGGTCGGAGCCCGCGTTCGGCTCGGAGTAGAGCTGGCACCACATCTCCTCGGCGGTGAGGATCTTCCGCAGGTAGCGCCGCTTCTGGGCGTCGGTGCCGTGCACCACGATGGTGGGGCCCACGATGCCGACGCCCAGGCTATTGGTCGGGGCGGGCGCGCCCGCGCGCGCCATCTCGTCGGCCACGATCGCCTGCTCCATGGGCCGCGCGCCCTGGCCGCCGTACTCCTTGGGCCACCCCATGCCGAGGTAACCGGCCTCGTAGAGCCGCCGGTGCCAGGCCTTCCGCTCGTCGAGGTTCCGGATCTGCCGCGGCATGTTCTGCTCGAGCCACGCGCGAACCTGCTTGCGGAAGATGACGTCCTCGGCGGTGTAGTTGAGATCCATGGCGGGGCCTCCTTGCCGGGCCTGCGGCTGGCGCTGCGGTCGGGGTAAGCCGCTTGTAGCACGGGCCGCGCGCGACGGTCAACCGGCCCTCCGTGCTACCTTTTGCTCGCGTGAACCGACGGACCTTCGTGAAGGGTGGGGGAGCCATCGCGGTCGTGGCCGCCGGGGGACTGGTCTGGCGCGCGTACGATCAGGGCGTCTTCTCGCCCGGGGCCGGCGCCGCCTACGAGCCGTGGACGGGCTGGCAAAGCGACCCCGCGCCGGGGCCGCTGGCGCTGGTGCGGGCCGGCATCCTCGCCGCCAACCCCCACAACACCCAGCCGTGGCTCTTCCAGGTGGGCGCCTCCCGGATCGAGCTCTTCGCCGACACCCGGCGCAACCTCGGCGCCTTCGATCCCTACCTGCGCGAGATGCACATCGGCCTCGGCTGCGCGCTCGAGAACATGCGGCGGACCGCGCGCGTCCAGGGCTACGAGGTCACGGTGACTTTGCATCCGGGCGCGCTCGTGGCCGCCGCTTCGCCCCGCCCCCAGCCGGTGGCCACCCTCGAGCTCTCGCCGGCGCGGACGCGGCCGGACCAGCTCGTGGACGCCATCCCGCGGCGGCACACCGATCGCGGCGCCTACGCGGCCGGGCGCCCGGTGCCGGGCGAGATGCTGGAGGCGATGTGGGCCGCCTTCCAGGACGACACCGACGTGCGCCTCTTCCTCTTCTCGGCGCCGGGCGAGCGCAAGCAGTTCGGCGAGCTGGTGCTGGCATCCACCGAGACGATCATCGCGGACCCCGAGATGGTGGCGGCCAGCGACCGGTGGTTCCGTCATCGCTGGATGGACGTGCAGCGGCGGCGCGACGGGATCACCCTCGACGCGGCCGGCCTCGGGCCCTTCGTGACCACGATGGCCAAGCTGCTGCCGGCCGCCTCCGGGGAGACGAGCCATCGCTACTGGCGCGATGCCACCCGGGACGTCCAGATCCCCACCACCGCGGTCTTCGGCCTGATCGCGGTGCGCGATCTCTACGATCGCCCGCAGGCCCTGCGCGCGGGGCAGCGGTGGCAGCGCCTGCACCTCATGGCGACGGTAGGCGGCGTCGCCATGCAGCCGATCAACCAGCCGGTGGAGATGGTCGACCGGGAGCGCGAGCAGGGGAAGCCCCCGCGCGCGGCCGCGGCGCTCGCCGCGCTGACCGGCGAGGCGGGATGGAAGCCCACCTTCGCGTTCCGCGCGGGACTGCCGACGCGGCCGCCCGCGCCGAGCCCGCGGCGTCCCGTGGAAGCGGTCGTCCTCGGCTGATCCGCCGGCTCAGCGCCGCCTTTTCGCGGCTTCCTGGAAGAGCAGCCCGTCGCGCACGCCGCGGGTGCAGATCACCAGGCGCAGGTAGCCGCCGAAGACCATGACGTCTTCCACCACCATGGCCCCGGCCAGGATGATGTCGGCGCGCTCGCTCCGGAGCCCGCGGATCTTCCGGCGGCGCCGGGCCGAGAGGGCCTCGAGCCGCTCGCGGATCGCGGTGACGTCGGATTGGTGGAGCACGAGCCCGTTGCGGTGCTTGCGCTCGCCCGGCGTCGCCCGCAGGTAGATGCTGGCGAGGGTGCGCATGGTGCCCCCGAGGCCGACCAGCTGCGCGCCGCGCGCGGCCGCGGGCAGGGCCGGACGCAGCCGCTCGCGGATCACGTCGCGGAACACCCGCAGCTCCTGCCGGGTGGGCGGATCGTGGCGCAGGAACTGGTGCGTGGTACGCACCGCGCCCAGGGGCAGGCTGGCCATCGAGACGATCCGGCCGCCTCGAACCTGGCTGAGCTGCAGGCTCGCCCCGCCCAGGTCCGCCACCAGCGCGTCGCTGAACGAGAGGCTCGCGCGCGCGGCCGCCACCCCGAGCCGCGCCTCGTCGCGGGCGCTCAGGATGCGGACCTCGATGCCCTCGTCGCGGCGCAGCGGATCGAGGAGACGCTCCCGGTTGAGCGCGTCCCGCACCGCGGAGGTCGCGACCGCCACGACGCGCGGCCCCTCGCGGCGCTGCGGCGAGTAGCGCGCGAAGAAGCCGTGCACCGCCCGGATGGTCTTGGTGATGGCGCGCGCGGGCAGCGTGCCGGGAGCGCCACCACCCAGGCGCGTGGGCACCCGCTCCTCGACCACGATGTCGTAACGGGCGCTCGGCCGGATGCGCGCGATGATGAAGCGGACCGCGGCGGAGCCCAGGTCCACGATCGCGACAAGATCCGTGCGGGGGCGGCCGTTCGTGCGTCCGGGCATGATGGGCGGAAGGCTACGCGCCGCCGAGCGAGCGGAGGATCCGCGGCTTGACGAACCAGCGGAGCTGACCGGCGGCCGCCGGCCCGTCGGGGAGATCGAGGAGCGCGGCGCCGCCCTTCTTGAAGGCGAAGCGGTCGTCGTCCTGGTGCACGCCGAGCATGCGCGCGAGCAGGCGCGAGAGCGTGGGCTCGTGGCCGACCACCGCGACCGTCGCGTCGCGTGGGCACTTCTTCAGCGCGGCCACCACCGCGTCCAGGTTCTCCTGGCCCAGCGCCGGCTCGACGCGCGGCGTCACCTTCCTGAAGGCGGCCGCCGCGATCTCGGCGGTGGCGCGCGCGCGGACCAGCGGGCTCGTCAGCAGGACGTCGGGGCGCTCGGCGATGCGGGCCAGCCCGCGGGCGGCCACGCGAAAGCGCGCGCGGCCCCGAGGGGTCAGCGGCCGCTCGCCGTCACGAATGCCGACCGACGCGTTGCGGACCGCGGGGGCGTGCCGGATGAGCAGCAGCTTCACGAGCGCCCGTCAGGCGATCCACGCCTCTCGGCCCCGGCGCTTGAGCTTCGGCCACTCCTCGAAGAAGGCGGCCCGGGCTTTCTTCCGGCGCTTGCGCTGCCGCTTGACGAGGTCCCGGCCGAGGGCCTGCGCGGGCTCCGTGCGATCGATGGCATCGTGCAGATACTGTTCGATTACCACAGCGTCCTGCAGATCGCCAAGGATGTCTTGCAGCTTCTTGGCCTGGTGAATGAATCGCTTGCCGCGCTCACCCGCGGCCGCGCGCGCCAGCTCGGCCGCGAAGCGGGCGCGCTTCACCTTGATGCGGACCGCGTGGAGCTCGTCCACGCTCGGGCGCCCGGGGAGCTTCTGGACCGCCTTGCGGAGCCGCTTCCACTCCGTCGCCGCGACGTCGGGGAGAGAGACGTCCGCGGCCGACGCGGGTGGGCGGGAGAGGAAGGTCTCGAGCTGCTCCAGGATGCGCGGGTAGCGCGGGCTGTCGAGCGCCTCGTTGAGGCCGGCCCGCGCGCGGGTCCGGTCCGCCGCGAGGCGGCGGAGCACCCGCTGGCCCGCCCGGTGCTCCGCGCCCTCGAGCGCGGCCAGCCAGGGCTGCAGATAGGCGTGGAGCACGTCGAGGTCGCGGACGAGCCCGAGGGCGGCGCCGAGCCAGTCCAGCTCGCTCCGGAGCCGTTCCACCCACCGGTCGTCGAACAGGGCCCGGCTCGCGCGCAGGATGGCCCGGAGACGGCGCACCGCGACCCGCATCTCGTGGACATGCTCGGGGTCCTGGCCGGCGCGGGTCCCGGCCTCGTGCGCCCGGAGGGCCTGCACGAGGGCGGACATCTGGTCGAGGACCTGGCGTAGGCTCGAGCTCGGCATGCGTGTCCCCCGGGCGGCCCCGGGGCAGGCCGGACCCTACCACAGCCCGCGCATTCGTCGCCAGTACGTCATCGAAACGTAATCTCCCCGTCGCCGATGGTCGCGACCCTCCGGGGATCGTGTTACCTTCGCGCTCATGACGACCCAGGCCGCGCCCGCCCTGCCCGGACGAGGAATCCGCGACGCGATGCTGGCCGGGCTGGCCGGGCTCGTGGCGCCGCAGCTCGCCGCCCTCACCTGGTCGCTCCTGGCCTCCGCGGTCTGGGGCGCCGGATCGCGCCTCGCGGCCTTCACGGATCCCTTCGCCGCGCCCCCGACGGGGTACCGGGCCGGCGCGCTGCTCTCCGCGGTGGCGCTCGGCGCGCTGCTGGGCGGGGTGCTCGCGCTCGCCCTGACCCGCCGCGCGGCCCTCGCGTGGTGGGGGCTCTGGGCCGCGTTCGCGGTCGGGGTCGTCCTGTCGGCCGGGGTGGCCTCGCTCCGGGAGCCCGTCCTTCTGCTGTTCATCGCGTCGTCGGCGCTCGGCTTCCGCGCCGGGGCGCGCCGCTAGCCGCCAGGAAAGGATCCGTCCGATGGCCGACGCCCCCCTGCCCAGCCGTGACCGCGTCGAGGGCTACTTCAAGGAGCTGAACAACTGGGGCCGCTGGGGCCACGACGATCAGCTGGGCACCGTGAACCTGATCACCCCGGCCAAGCAGGCGCAGGCCCAGCGGCTCGTCAAGAAGGGCCGCACCGTGTCGCTCGCGCGCGACGTGATCCCGCGGCCCGTGTACATGTACCACATGACGTTTCCGTCCAAGCGCGAGCGGGTGGACGTGGTGCTCGACCGCTTCGACATGGTCTACCACGGCTTCTGGATCACCCACGTGGACGCGCTCTGCCACGTGGGCTGGGACGGCGAGCTCTACAACGGCCGGTCGTTCGCGGACAGCCTCACCGTCGAGGGCGCGCTCTGGTGCCCGATCGACCCGATCTTCGAACGGGGGATCACGACCCGCGGCGTCTTCCTGGATATCGCGGCCGGGCGCAAGGAGGGCTATGTCACGGTGGGCCATCCGGTGACGCCGCGCGAGCTCGATGAGGCGGAGCGCCGCGCGGGGGTGAAGGTGGAGCCGGGCGACGTGGTAGTGGTCCGGAGCGGCGACGAGAAGTTCCGGCAGGAGAACCCGGACTGGAAGCCGCGCATCTCGGAGCACCCGGGCCTGCACCTCTCCTGCCTCGAGTGGTTCCGCGCGAAGGACATCGCGGGCATCTCGTGGGACATGATGGACGAGCGCCCCAGCCGCTACCCGGGCTTCGGCATGTCGGTCCACCTGGCCATCCCGTTCCTGGGCCTGGCCCTGATCGACAACTCGGACCCCGAGCGCCTGGCCAAGGCGTGCGCCGAGGAAGGGCGGAACGAGTTCCTGTTCACCGCGACCCCGCTGCGCCTGGTGGGGGCCACCGGCGCGCCGGCGCACCCGCTCGCGATCTTCTAGATCGCGCGCGGGCGGCCGGCGGCCGCGCCGCGGCTCAGCCTTCGTAGACCTTCTTCAGCTCGGACTCCCCCCACTTCACCGCGTCCTCGGGCGACATGCCCTGGACCGCCTTCGCGAAGATGTCGGTGATGATGTACTTGGTGTAGACCTCGGTGGCCTTGGCGGTGGCCGGGCCGGCGTGGCCGATCATCCGCGAGCCGCGCGCGGCGACCCGGAAGGCCTTCAGCGGGTCGTCCACCGTGTCCCACATCGGATGGTTCTCCCAGACGGTGGTGGCGCCCACGCTGTACCCGTTCTCGACCGCGAACCACTTCCCGAACGTCTCCTTGGAGTGCAGCCACCGGAGGAACTCCTTGGCCGCCTTCTGGTTCTTGGAGTACTTCATCAGCCCGTGCGAGAAGGGCACGAAGTAGGGCGGAGTGGGACCGTTGGGACCGGCCGGGATCCCGAAGTGCGCGATGTCGTTCCACATCGGCTGCCCGGCCTCGTTCTTGACCTTGTCGGGATTGCGCTTGGCGAAGATATAGATGGAGGCCCCGTTGAGCGTGGCCGAGATCTCGTTGGCGTGGAAGGCGCGGTTGTTGTTGGTGTCGTCCCACGCGAGCGCGCCCTCGTCGCAGGCCTCCTTCCAGAACGCCACCATCCACTTGACCGCCTCGATGGTCTGCTTGGAGTTCAGCACGACCTTCTTGCCGCTCGGGTCGGTCTCGGCCCCGCCGAAGGACCACACGAGCGGGTAGGTCCAGGTCGGCGCGTCCCCGAAGGTGTGGCCGAGGGTCTGCCCGATCGGCTTGCCCTTCTTCTTGAGCGCCGCGCCGATCTTCCGGTACTCCTCGAGCGTGGCGGGCGGCTGGTTCGCGCCCACCTCGGCGAACCACGAGCGCCGGTACGCGATCAGGCTGCCGCCCGTGCTGTAGGGCAGGGCCAGCCAGCGCTTGCCGGCGCGGGCCCCGGCTTCCGAGTGCGCGTAGTAGCCGCCCTGGTCCCTGCCCTTCCACTCGCAGAGATCGGAGACGTCGGCGAGCCCGTTGGCGTAGAGGTGGGGCCAGTTGTGGAGCATCATGATGATGTCCGGGCCCGAGCCCGACTGGATCGCCGCGGTGATCCGCGCCTGCAGGTCGTTGGCGTTGATCGTCTCGAGCGTGACCTTGACCTTGTTCTGGGTGCTGTACTCGGCGAAGAGCTTCCGCAGCTCGACGTCGCCCTCCGGGATGAAGTCCACCCACTGGAGCAGGTGCACCTCCGGGGTCTGGCCGAAGGCGGGCGCCCGGCGGGCGGCCAGGATGCCTTCGAGGCCCGCGGCGAGCGCGGCGCCGCCGGCGGCGCCCTTCAGGAACGCGCGGCGGCCGATCGGGTGAACGGACGGATCGTGCGGATGTGCGTGGGGCATGGATGTGCCTCCTCCGCTCGGCCACGAGCGCGGCCGAGGGCCAATTGGAAGAGTTGTCCGAGGACCCGATCCTGGGGGCATCCGTGCCTCCCTCGAGGGCTGGACGGTTGAGCTACCGGAAAGTGGCGGGAGTATGGACACCCCGCCCGCGCGCTGTCAACAGCCCCGCTCGACGGGGTACGCCCCGGGCCCCACGGTTCCCGCGACGGCGACCGATGGCTCGCTTGACCTGCGCGGCGGCTCGGCCTAGGGTGCTCGTCATGAAAAGACGCGCCCGCCTCCTGCCCGCCCTCGCCGCGCCGCTCCTCGTCGTGTTCGCTCTCGCCATGCCCGCCGTCGCCGCCGAGGGCGAGATGCGCTGGGGCCTGCACGTCACCCTCGCCGCCCGCTGGCTCGATCCCGCGGAGACCGAGGCCTTCAGCACGCCCTTCATGGTGCTCTACGCGGTCCACGACGCGCTGGTGAAGCCGATGCCGGGCGGGCTCAACACCCCGAGCCTGGCCGAATCGTGGCAGGAATCCAAGGACCACCTGAGCTACACGTTCACCCTCCGCAGGAACGCGCGCTTCCACAACGGCGAGCCGGTCACCCCGGAGGACGTGAAGTTCTCCTTCGAGCGCTACAAGGGCGCGAGCGCCACGCTGCTCAAGGAGAAAGTGAAGGACGTCCAGGTGCTGGGGCCGACCCAGGTCCGCTTCGTGCTGAAGGAGCCGTGGGCCGACTTCATGACGTTCTACGGAACGACCGCGTCGGGGGCGGCGTGGATCGTGCCGAAGAAATACGTGCAGCAGGTGGGCGAGGACGGCTTCAAGACCGCGCCGGTCGGGGCGGGGCCTTACAAGGTGGTGTCGTTCAAGCCGGGCGTCGAGATCGTGATGGAGGCCTTCGACGGCTACTGGCGCAAGGCGCCCTCGGTGAAGCGGCTGATCATGCGCTCGATGCCGGAGGAGACCACCCGCGCGGCCGCGCTGCGCAGCGGCGAGGTGGACATCGCCTACCTGCTCACCGGGCCGACCGCGGAGGCGATCCGCAAGACGCCCGGTTTCACCCTGAAGGCGCCGCTGCTCTCGGGCGCGTTCTGGCTCGAGCTGCCGGAGCAGTGGGATCCGAAGTCGCCCTGGCACGACCTGCGGGTCCGCCAGGCGGCCAGCTTCGCCATCGACCGCCAGGCGGTGAACCAGGCGGAGACGCTCGGCTTCTCGCGGCTGACCGGCAGCATCGTGCCGCGCATCTTCCAGTACGCGGTCCACTACGAGCCGCCCGCCTACGATCCGGCCAGGGCGAAGAAGCTGCTGGCCGAGGCCGGCTATCCCAACGGCTTCGACGGCGGGGACTTCTATCCGTTCCCGCCCTACACCTCGATGGGCGAAGCCATCCAGGGGTACCTGCAGGCGGTGGGCATCCGCACCACGACGCGCACCATGGAGCGGGCCGCGTACTTCACCGCGTGGCGCGAGAAGAAGCTCCACGGGGTGATCCTGGTCATCACCGCGGCATTCGGCAACGCGGCCACGCGGCTCGAGCCCTACGCGACCAAGAACGGCATCTACGCGTACGGGAGCCTGCCCGAGATCGACGATCTCTATTCGCGCCAGGGGCGGGAGCTGGATCCGAAGAAGCGCGAGACGGTGCTCGCGCAAATCCAGAAGATCCTGGTGGACAAGGCGGTCAACGTGCCGATCTACGAGCTGGCCTTCATCTGGGGGATCGGGCCGCGCGTGGAGGAGGGCGGGGCCGGCCTCATCCCCGGGTTCTCGTACTCGGCCCCGGCGGAGGACCTGAAGCTCAAGGTCCGGTAGGGGAGCCCGCGCGGTGGCCCAGTACTCGCTCGGCATCGACATCGGGGGGACCTTCACCGACCTCGTGGTCTACGACCACGACGCGGGCACGAGCGTCAGCCGCAAGGTCCTCACCACCCACGACGACCCGGCGCGCGCGGTCGCGGCCGGCGTCGCGGGACTGCTGAGCCAGGCGCGCCTCGACCCGGGCTCGTTCGCCCGGACCGTTCACGCGACCACGCTCTTCACCAACGCGCTGATCGAGCGCAAGGGCGCGGCGACCGGCCTCATCACCACCGCGGGCTTCGCGGACACGCTCGAGATCGGGCGGGAGCGCAAGTACGAGCTCTACGACCTGGCCATCGCCAAGCCCGAGCCGCTGGTGCCGCGGCAGCTGCGTCTCGAGGTGACCGAGCGCACCCGCGCCGACGGCCGGATCGCGCGCCGCCTCGACACGCGGATGCTGGCCGCGCGGGCCGACGCGCTCGCGAAGGCGGGCGTCGAGGCCATCGCGGTGGTGTTCCTGCACGCCTACGCCAACCCGCGCCACGAGGCGGAGGCGGCGCGGCTGATCGCGAAGCGTCACCCCGGCATCGCGGTGACCACCTCCCACGAGGTGGCGCCGGAGATCCGCGAGTACGAGCGCGCCTCCACCACCGCGGCGAATGCCTACATCAAGCCGCTCGCCCAGAAGTACCTCGCCCTGATGGCCCGGCGCGTGGCCGAGCTGGGCATCCCGGCGCCGCTCCTGCTGATGCTCTCGAGCGGCGGGCTCACCCACGTGCAGGAGGCACAGCGGGTGCCGGTGCAGATGCTCGAGTCGGGGCCGGCCGCCGGCGCGATCGCGGCCGCCTTCTTCGGCCAGCCCGACAGCGCCGGGAATGTGCTCGCCTTCGACATGGGCGGGACCACCGCCAAGCTCTCGCTGGTGGACGGCGGCGAGCCCCTCACCGCCTACAGCTTCGAGGCCGCGCGGCAGCGGCGCTTCATCGAGGGCAGCGGGCTGCCCATCCGCATCTCCACCATCGAGCTGATCGAGATCGGCGCGGGCGGCGGCAGCATCGCGGCGGTGGACGAGATCGGGCTGCTCAAGGTCGGGCCGCGCAGCGCCGGCTCGCATCCCGGCCCGGCCGCCTACGGCCTGGGCGGCCGCGAGCCGACCGTGACCGACGCCGACTTCCTGCTGGGGTATCTCAATCCGGACTACTTCGCGGGGGGCGAGGTCGCGGTGGACATGGCGGCGGCGCTCGCCGCGGTCGAGGGGCTGTCGCGCCGGCTCGGGCTCGAGTCCACGAAGGTCGCGTGGGGCATCCACGACATCGTCAACGAGAACATGGCGGGGGCCGCGCGGGTCCACATCGCGGAGCGCGGCCGGGATCCGCGCGACTATGCCCTGCTGTGCACGGGCGGCGCCGGGCCGGTGCACGCCTTCTCGGTGGCGCGCAAGCTCGGGATCGGCCGCGTGATCTGCCCGCCGTCGGCGGGCGTGGCTTCCGCGCTCGGCCTGCTGGTGGCGCCGGCGCGGGTGGACCGCGTGGCCACCGTGGGGATCCGGCTCGACCGGGGCAGCATCTCGACGCTCGAGGCCGCGTTCGCGCGGTTGGAGGACGAGGCGCGCGCGGTGATGACGGAGACCGGGCTCAAGCTCGAGAGCGCGACGGTGCGACGGCTGGCCGACGGCCGTTTCCTCGGCCAGGGCTTCGACCTGGTGGTGCCGCTGCCGCCCGGGCCCTATGAGGACAGCGCGCCGGGGCGGGCCGTGCTCCGCGGCGCTTTCGAGACCGCGTATCGCGAGAAGTTCCAGCTGACGCCGCCCGGGGTGCCGGTGGAGTTCATCAACATCCGGGTGGCGGTGCGGGCGCCGGTGTCGGGGAGCGACGTCGTGCTCGAGGGCCGCCGCGGCGGCGGGGCGCGCGCCGCGCTCAAGGGCACCCGGCGGGCCTACTTCCCGGGCGCGGAGGGCTGGGTGGAGACCGCGGTCTACGACCGCTATCGACTGGGGATCGGCGACGAGCTGGCCGGGCCCGCGGTGGTGGAGGAGGAGGGCTCCACGCTGGTGGTGGGGCCCGGCGCGACCGCGCGCGTGGCCGCGAGCGGCAACATCGCGATGACCCTGGGGGAGCCGTGAGCACCGCGTTCGACGCGATCACGCTGGAGGTGCTGTGGACGCGGATCATCTCGGTGGTGGACGAGGCCGCGAAGGCCATCGTGCGCACCTCGTTCTCCACGCTGTCCAACGAGGCCAACGACTTCGCGTGCGTCCTCACCGACGCGCGCGGATTCGCGCTCGCCCAGAACTCGGGCAGCATCCCGTCCTTCATCGGCACGCTGCCCGCGACCGTCCGCCATTTCCTGAACGGGATCGGCGCCCAGCACATGCGGCCCGGCGACGTCTTGATCACCAACGATCCGTGGCAGGGCACCGGTCACATGAGCGACGTCTGTCTCGTGAAGCCGATCTTCCTCGTGAAGGACGGGTCTCCACCGCGCCTGGTCGCCTTCTCGGCGACCACGGCCCACATGCCCGATATCGGCGGCCGCATCCGGGCCATCGAGGCGCGCGAGCTGTTCGAGGAGGGCTTCCACATCCCGCTCACTCACCTGATCCGCGCCG
>Ga0134122_10000668_pt1 | contig 23600 bp, 21 predicted proteins | sample KB302_FD_96461 | JGI IMG/M metagenome (GOLD analysis project Ga0134122, IMG submission 96461) | Terrestrial soil microbial communities without Nitrogen fertilizer from Kellogg Biological Station, Michigan, USA - KB3-0-2 | ecosystem: Environmental > Terrestrial > Soil > Unclassified ...
AGAAGTCGAAGTTGCCGCCGTTGATGACGAGGATCTGGCGCGTCGGCAGGATGAGCGCGTAGTGCATCGTGCGGTCGTCCTGCGGCGTGTCGCCGAGGAAGTTGGGGTCGTCGAGCGTCCAGCGCCCGCCGAGCGGCTCGGACGGCGCGTAATGGAACGTCTCCTTCTTACGTGTCGCGCGGCCGCCCGCGAAGTGCGACGGCGCGCCGTTATCGAGGTTGACGGGATAGAGCAGCCCGGCCGAGGTCGGCTGGCCGCCGAGGAGGGTGATCTCGCCGCTGTTCGGGTCGAGGTACGTGGTGCCGTACGAGGTGATCTCCTCCGGCCGGTCGGGGCCGGGTGAGAACGAGACCTTCGGATCGGCGGGCGTGCCGCCGACCGTCGCCCAGTAGGTCAGCTTCGTCCGGCGCATGAACGCCGTGTCGCATGTCCGCAGACTCACCCAGTCGCCTTCGCGGGTGAGGTAGATGCGTCCGTCCGGCATCAGGTAGTTTTCGGGATACAGCTTGAAGGCGTCGCGCTGGTTGTCGTGGACGCAGTTGCCGTAGCAGGCATCCTTGTACTGCGGCGTCGGTTTGAAGTCGGGGTTGATCACGCGCGTGAAGGGGCTGTTCGGCGTGTTCGTCACGTCGATCGACTTCCACGCCTTCTGCGGGTCCTTCGCATCGAAGACGTTCGGATCGAAGAACTCGATGAAGTGGTTGATCTCGAAGACGTACATCTCCGGATAGCCGGGATCGAAGCCGACGTAGCCGCTGAACAGCACCATGCGGCCGTCGAGGAGAGGGACGAGCGTCGGGTACCAGCGGCCGCGCTGCATGAAGCCGGAGAAGATCCACGGATTGTTCGCCGCCGACGTCGGCCGCTGCCGCCAGTCGACCGTGCGCCAATCGATCGTCGTCTCCTTCTTCCAGTCGAAGATCCAGGTCGAGTTGTTGCCGGTGCGGTAGGGCGAGTAGTACTGCGTGCCGCCGGTGAAGAGCACGTCGCCGTCCGGCAGATGCTGCTGGCCGGTGCAGAAGAGATCGTTCGGCGCGAAGTGGCCGGGCCGCTTCGGGTCGGGCACCGGCGCCGGGTGCGGGATGCGGTAGAACGTGTTGTTCTCCGGGTCGTAGATGGCGGCGTTGTTGACGAGCTGGTAATACCAGTCGATCTTGCTGTCGCGGAACGGCTCCTCGCCGCGGATGAAGATCCCCTTCGGCGCCGCCGGATCCTTGTGCTCGGGGTAGTACTCGATCGGCGCCAGGTTGCGCCAACTGCTGCCGCTGACGAGCAGGATCTTCCCCGAGGGGAGCACGGCCGTGTGAACGGTCTGCATGCCGAGGATGCGCTCGATCGCTCCGCCGCCCGCAGCGGGGATGACGGTGTTCCACGCGCCGTAGACCGTGGGGTCGGGGCTTTGCTGCGTGTGGGGCGGCAGGATGCAGAGCGGCTGCACCATTTCGGGCTCCGGCCCTTGCCCGGAGGTCAGCGCTACCGGCGCTTGCGCGGCGGCGCCGCCCGCGAGCAGGAACACGACGACGGCGAGAGCGCCCCTGAGAAGGGAAACACGATTCATGGTTTCCTCCCTGTACAGGAGAGAAGTCTTCTGTGTATTGTAGGAGTTGTACAACGGCTCCGGGCGCGGAGTCAATCGCAGCCGCGGCGGTCGCGAGCTGACCGCGGTCATCGTCAAGATGACCGGAGTCACCGTCAACGTGACCGGAGTCACGTAAAGGATGAACGGAGTCATCTTCAACATGACCGCGGTCATCCTCAGGATGACCGGAGTCACGTAAAGGATGACCGCAGTCATCTTCAACATGACCGCAGTCATCCTCAAGATGACCGCGGTCACGTAAAGGATGACTGGAGTCATCCTCAGGATGACCGGAGCCATCGTCCTGGTGACCACGGTCGGCGCGCACGGAACAACCCCAATGCGCTCCGCGATTTAGAGCGCTTTGCCCTTTTCCCGTCGGGCTATTCCCTCACCAGCAGGTACTCCTGGATGCCGTGCTGCAGCAGGAACGAGCGGTCGACGCGGAAGCCCTTCAGCAGGCCGGTGATCTCCGACGGGACGAACCGCGGCGAGGGGCGGTCGGCGGCCGTGCGGCGTTCGTAGACCAGCCTCTGTTCGTCCCTGATCTTGAAGCGATACGGCTGGGCCGGGATCTGTTTGTGGTAGGACATCAACGCGAAGACCAGAGCTCCCGGCTCGGTATAGCGGCGGAGCTGCTCGCCGAAGTACGCCAACTCCTTGCGGCGGAGGTAGTTGAAGAGGTCCCAGGCAAGGACGACGTCGAAGCGGGTGTCCGCCGGCAGCGCCAGGAACTCGGCGAAGAATTCCGGGCCGGCGAGGTCGCCCTCTTCCGCCGGCGCGGTGCGGGAGGCGAGGGCGGCATAAAGGTCCTCGATGTACAGCTTGCAGCCGTACTGGGAGAGGAAATCGACGTTCGCTCCTACCGCCGAGCCGAGGTCCAACAGGGTGACCTTGCGCCCGCGGATCTCTTCGAAGAGCGCCGCGAGTGCCAGGGACCGGTGGAGATCGGGGTCGACGACGGTGGGAGCCCGAACCTGCTCTTTGCGGAGGCCGGCGCTGCGCGTGGCGGAGAACCAGGCCATCAGGCGCTGGCCTTCACTCCTGCCGCCTCAGGCCGGACCAGCTCTCTCTGGGCCTCTGCCGGCCGGGCCGGCTCCCGCTGGGCTTCGGCCGTCCGGGAGGGCGAGATGCCCGTCTCTCTCGGGGGCTCCATGTCGATGCTGCCCTTGAAGCGCGAGCCATCCTCCAGGACCACACGGGGCGCCGTGATGTTGCCCCGGATCGCCCCCGACTGGCGCAGGATGGCCTGCTCGCGGGCGAAGACGTTGCCGTCCACCTCGCCTTCGATGGTAACCACCTTACCGAAAAGATCGGCGTGCACCTTGCCGTTCTTGCCGATCGTGACGTTGTTCTGCTTCAGGTCCACCTTGCCTTCGACCCGACCCTCGATGACGAGGTCTTCCTCGCCCGTGAGGTCGCCCTTGATGTAGATGGAGGGGCCGATCGTGGCGCGCTCGGTCCGCCGCGGCGGCTCGCTCGCGGTCGGCGCGGGTGTGGAGGTTGCGACAGGGCGTGGCGGGCTGGCTGGCGTCGGTTCGGGATGGGAAGGGTTCGGTGGATCGTCACGCTTCCAGGCCATTGAAACTTCTCCTTCTCAGCGATGTGAAGTTGCAGCAGCCAGGGTATGGGCGCCGGGGGAGGATGTCAAGACGGTAAATAGAGTTTTGGCTATATTTTCTCCGCGCTGTGCGCAGCAGGGACGGGTTATGGTACGCACAGCGTACCCTACGGCAACATGCTTCAGCTGCGTCCCCCCTCGCCCGTCAGGGAGAGGGGGCCAGGGGGTGAGGCTTCGCGGGAATACGGCGCGGAAATCTCAACCCCCCGCCAGCCGCGCGTTGAGCGTGATCTCGACGCCGCCGAGGGCCTGGGAGACGGGGCACCCTTCCTTGGCCTTACGGGCCGCCTCCTGGAAGGTGGCGTCATCGATATCCGGCACCTCGGACTCGTTGTCGAGCTCGATGCGGGTGATCTTGAAGCCCTCTCCCACCTTCTCGATGTGCACCTTGGCCGAGGTGGCGACGCGCTTCGGCGTGAAGCCCGCGCGGCCGAGGCCGGCCGAGAAGGCCATCGAGAAGCAGCCGGCGTGCGCGGCGCCGATCAGCTCCTCGGGATTAGTGCCTCCCGCCTCCTCGAAGCGCGAGCCGAACGAGTAGCGGCCCTCGAAGGCGCCGCTCCCCAGCCGCATCGTACCGTGCCCCTCCTTGAGACTGCCTTCCCAGACCGCGTTGGCTTTGCGTACCGGCATGGTTCCTCCTCCTTGATCGGAATAATTGTGCTAAGGGCTTTGCGGTGGCTTGGCGGCGCGGAAGACGAGCTTGGTGTCCGGTGGGAGCTTGCGGAGGTGGATGATCTCCACCGGCGCGGCGGCGTCCCAGTCGACGTGCATCGTGACCTCTACCTTGTCGTTGGTCCGGATCCCCGCGAGCGAGACTCCCCGTGCCACCGGAAAGGGCATGGCCATGGTATCCATCCCATCCATCTTGCCGTCCCGTCCTATCCAGTCGTCGACCGCCTCGTGGTAGAGGTACAGGCCGGCGGCGGAGTTGGCGGGATCCGGAGCCTGGACGACCATGGCGCGGACGGTGTAGTCCCGCCCTTTCAGTCCCCGGCCGCACCCGGCGGCGAGCAGCAGGACGGTGCCGGCGGCCACGGTGAGGCTCCATTTCAGCTCTCTCCGCATCGCTCGCTCCATCGAGGCCGGATCGTAGCATGCCTCATTTCGCCAGCCGGGGGTGGTTGGGGCCTGATAAGGTAGACGGGCAGAAGGAGGAAGCATGCGCGAGCGCGAAGATCTGCGGTTGGGAGCGTACACGGTTACGGTCGAGGCTCGGCTCGCGACGTGGCAGGAGGAGGATTTCGGGCGCCGCCTGTGGGAGAAGGACTACACCCTGTGGTCTCCCCAGCCCATTCCGGAGCTCACCGACCGCCTGGGGTGGCTGGAGCTTCCCGACACGATGACGGCCGAGGTGGGACGGCTGACGCGGTTTTCCCGCGAGGTGGCGGAGGAGGGGATCCAGGACGCCATCGTGCTGGGCATGGGCGGGTCGAGCCTCGCTCCCGAAGTCTTCTCCCGCACCTTCGGCCATTCCTTCGGCCGGCCGGCGGTGACCGTTCTCGACAGCACCCACCCCGGCGCCGTACAAGCCCTGGCCGGCCGGCTGGATCCCGAGAAGAGCCTGTTCGTGGTGTCGAGCAAATCGGGCACCACCACCGAGATGCTCTCCTTCTTCCACTACTTCTGGGAGCTGCTGGAAGGGCGAGGCCGGAGTTTCGTGGCGGTGACCGACCCCGGGACTCCGCTGGAGAAGCTGGCCAGGGAGCGCGGCTTTCGCGAGGTGTTCAACGCCCCCGAGGAAGTCGGTGGGCGTTACAGCGCCCTGACGCCGTTCGGTCTGGTGCCGGCGGCGCTTCCCGGCGTGGACGTCGGCCGGCTCCTTTCCTCCGCGCGCGCCATGGCGCAAGCCTGCCGCCCCGGCGTGGCCGCCGCGGACAACCCAGGATTGCGGCTCGGGGCGGCTCTGGGCGAGCTGGCTCGCGCCGGCCGCGACAAGCTGACCTTCGTCACCTCCCACTCGCTGGAGTCGTTCCCCGACTGGCTCGAGCAGCTCATCGCCGAGAGCACCGGCAAGACGGTTCTCGGCGGCGGCGCGCGGCGCGGCATCGTGCCCGTGGTGGGGGAGCCCCTGGGACCGCCGGAGGCGTACGGAGAGGACCGCTTCTTCGCCGCCCTCCTCCTCGGCGGCGACGACGTCTCCGTCATCGAGCAACGCCTGGAAGCCCTCGAGAGGGCCGGCCATCCGACAGCCCGCTTCCGGCTGCCCGACCGCTACGCGCTGGGCGCCGAGATGTTCCGCTGGGAAGTGGCGACCGCCGCCGCCGGGGCCGCGCTCGAGCTCAACCCTTTCGACCAGCCGGACGTGCAGCTCGCCAAAGAGCTGGCGAACGAGGCCATGAAGAAGGCCGCGGCGGGCACCCTCCAGACCGGGGGCGGCGCCGTCGCGGCCTCTGATCCGCAGGCTCTGGGCACCGCCGTAGCTGGCTGGCTGGCCGGCGTCCGCGCTGGCGACTACCTCGGCATCCAGGCCTACCTGCCGCCGCGGCCGCAGACGACCGAGGCGTTGCGAGCCTTGCAGGCGGACCTGCATGCCAGAACCCGGCTCGCCGTCACCCTGGGCTACGGCCCCCGGTTCCTCCACTCGACGGGCCAGCTCCACAAGGGTGGACCGGACCGCTGCCGGTTCCTCCAGCTCGTGGACGAGCCGGCGGAGGACCTGGCCGTGCCGGAGACTCACTACACCTTCGGCACGCTGATCCGCGCCCAGGCCGAGGGAGACCGGCAGGCGCTGGAGCAGCGGGGGCGCACGGTGTTGCGGGTGCAGCTCGGCGGGGAGGACGCGGCGGGGCTGCAGAAGGTGCTGCAGGCTGTGGAGGCGGCGTTGCCATGATCGACCTCACCCCTGGTCTTGGGTCCTGGGTCCTGGGTCTTGGGCTCAGGACCCAGGACCCAAGACCCAAGACGCTCCCATGATCCTGGCCGGGGACATCGGCGGCACCAAGAGCAATCTCGGTCTCTTCGAGGCCGCCGACGGCGAGCTGCGGCTCGTGCGCTCCGAGCGATATCGCAGCCCGGAGTTCCCCGGACTGCCGGCGGTGATCGCGGCCTTCCTGGCATCGGGATCGGAGACCATCGAGGCGGCCTGCTTCGGCATCCCGGGACCGGTCATCGGCAATCGGGCGAGCACCCCCAACCTCGCCTGGATGGTGGACGGCGCGGTCGTGGCCGCTGAGTCGAAGGTGCCGCGGGTGGCCCTGATCAACGATCTGGTGGCTACGGCGGAGGGGCTTACGCTGCTGGCGGACGACGAGGTGGCGGTCCTCCAACAGGGAGCCCCGGAGTCGAAGGGCCGGGAGGGGAATCGGGCGCTCATCGCCGCCGGCACCGGTCTCGGGATGTCCCTGATCCCCCGCCTCGGCAACCGCTGGGTGCCGGTGCCGTCGGAAGGGGGGCACATGGACTTCGCTCCCCGCACCGAGGAGGAGATCGGCCTGCTGCGGTATCTGCGCGAGCGGTTCGGCCGGGTGAGCGTCGAGCGGGTGGTCTCGGGACCCGGCCTCTTCAACCTCTACCAATACCTGCGCGACGTCCTCCGCCTGACGGAAAGCCCGCAGGTGCGCGAGGCGATCGCCGGGGGTGACGATCCGGCGCGAGTCATCGGCGAGGCGGGTCTGGCGGGTCCCGCCGGCGGTTGCGCGCTCTGCTTCCGCGCCCTGGAGATGTTCATCGCCGCCTATGGTGCGGCCGCGGGGAACCTGGCGCTGCTGGGCACGGCGACCGGCGGTGTCTGGCTAGGCGGCGGAATCGCGCCCAAGATCTTGCCGCGCCTCGCCGACGGCCTGTTCCTCCAGACCTTCGTCGCCAAAGGCCGCTTCGTACCGTTCCTGGAAAAGGTTCCCGTACGCGTCGTCCTGAACGACCGCGCTGCCCTCCTCGGCGCGGCGCGGCACGCCGCCTCGCTCGTCGCCGGCTGACGGCGCGCCGTTTTGGCGAGGGGCGTCCGGCTGGCATGCCAGGAAAGCCGGCGGGTTGAGAAACAGCACGCCAGCTCTTCCAAAACCTTTCGGAAAACATACCCTTTGTAAGGTTTATTTACCTGGCATCGCCGATGCAAGTTGGCGCTTTGGCGAACGGAGATGAGCTCCGTTCCATTCAAGGAGGGCGTACTTCATGCGCAAGGTGTCGATATCTGCTCTGATCTTCTGCCTCGTCCTCGGCACTGCGGCCATCGCAATGGCCAAGGAAACGTCTCACACGGCGAAGGGTCCGATCACGGCGGTCAATACGACCGGCAACAGCTTCTCGGTGAAGGGTAAGACGGGCGACGAGACCTTCCTGGTCACCGCCACCACCAAGATCGAGGAGCATGGCAAGACCGTCACCCTGGCCGACCTGAAGAGTGGCGAGGAAGTCACGGTCTGGTACATGACGAACGCCGGCAAGAACGAAGCCTCGAAGGTCATCGTGCACGCCACGAAGGAGCCGACGAAGACTTCGAAGTCGGGCCGCCGGTAAGGTCCGCGTCGCCGGCATCCGCATCGCCACCCGTAGCGGCGGGCCTACGCGCCCGCCGCTACTTACTATCTTCTCTTCATTCTTCCTTCATCGGCCGCCGCCGCGCTGGAGGTGCCGGGCGAAGAACGACGTCGTGCGCTGCCAGGCGTCCTTGGCGGCCTCGGGCCGGTAGTTGCCGCCCGAGGGATTGGCGAAGGCGTGGCCGGCGCCGTCGTAGATCTTGATCTCCACCGGCTTGCCGAGCTTCTTCAGGGCGTTTTCGAACTCTTGCACGCTGGCCACCGGAATGCTCTTGTCGTCGGCGCCGAAGAGGCCGAGGATAGGAGACTTGATCGTCGCCAGCTTCGCGGGATCGATCTCCAGATGGCCGTAATAGATCACGGTGGCGTTGATCTTCTCCGGCACCAGGAGGGCGGTGGAGAGCGAGAAGCCGCCGCCGAAGCACCAGCCGATGACGCCGATCTTCGGCGTACCGTTGCGCTCCAGGTAGGCGACGGCGCGCCGCAGGTTGTCCTCGGCCGCCGCGCGGTTCTGCATGGTGGCGTTGACGAGCTTCATGGCCGCGTCGGGATTGTCCGCTTTTTCGCCGCCGTAGAGGTCCACGGCGAGCGCCCGGTAGCCCTCGCCGGCGAGCCGCCGGGTCATGGCGCGGATGTTGTCGTTCAAGCCCCACCACTCGTGGATCACGATCAATCCGGGCAGGGCTCCCGGCGCTGACTTCGGCCGTGCCAGGTAGCCGCGGAGGGGCTTGCCTCCGGCCTCGCCGTAGGTCACCTCCTCGGCGCTGACCGGTTGCGCCGGCTCCTGCAGAGCCGCCTGGGTGGCGGCGGGCTTGTCATGCTCGTGCTCCTGGGCCATGCGGTCCATGGTCGACCGCTCGTCGGCGCGAGCCATGGCCGGCGGGAGAAGGAGAAGCAGGGAGAGAGGAAGGATGTGCGGATTCATGGAGCCTCCTTTGTTGTCGAAGGGTGCGGTAGGCCTACAGCGTCGTCAGCACCTTCTCCAGCCGCTCGACCGCCCAGTCGATCTCCTCCTTCTTGATCACCAGCGGCGGCGCGATGCGGATGACGTGGTCGTGGGTCTCTTTGCACAGGAGCCCCTCGTGCTGCAGGGCCTCGCAGAAGCGGCGGGCGCCGCCGGCCTCGCGGTGCAGCTCGATGCCGATCCACAGGCCCTTGCCCCGCACCTCCTTGACGTGGCGCGACGGAATCCCCCGCAGCCGCTCCATGAAGTAGGGCCCGAGCTCGGCGGAGTTTTCCACCATCTTCTCATCTACCAGAGCCCGCAGGGCGGCGCGCGCCACCGCGGCGGCCATCGGGTTGCCGCCGTAGGTCGAGCCGTGCTCGCCCGGCTGGAAGACGCCCATCACCGGCTCGTCGGCGAGGATGCCGGAGACCGGGTAGAAGCCGCCGGAGAGAGCCTTGCCGACGATCACCACGTCGGGCCGGATGTCCTCGTGCTCGTAGGCGAAGAGCTTGCCGGTGCGGCCGAGGCCGGACTGGATCTCGTCGGCGATCAGCAGGCAGTTGTGCTCGCGGGTGATTTCGCGCAGCCGCCGGAGGTAACCGTCGGGCGGCACCACGATGCCCGCTTCGCCCTGGATCGGCTCGACGAGGACGGCGGCGACGTTCGCATGCATGGCCTGCTCGACGGCATCAGCGTCGCCGTAGGGGAGGATGCGGAAGCCGGGGGTGAAGGGGCCGAAGCCGGAGCGATAGAGCTCCTCCGTCGAGAAGCTGACGATGGTGATGGTGCGGCCGTGGAAGTTGTTGGCGAAGGCGAGGATCTCCGCCTGGCCTTCGGGGATGCCCTTGACCTTGTAGGCCCACTTGCGGGCGGTCTTCAGCGCCGTCTCCACCGCCTCGGCGCCGGTGTTCATGGGCAGGAACCGGTCGAATCCGGAGAGCTCGCAGAGCTCGCGGTAGAAGGGGCCGAGCTGGTCGTTGCGGAAGGCGCGCGAGGTGAGGGTCACTTGCCGCGCCTGCCCGATGGCGGCGTTGAGGATCTCGGGATGGCAGTGCCCCTGATTGACCGCCGAGTAGGCCGCCAGGAAGTCGAGGTACTTCTTGCCTTCGACGTCCCAGACCCAGACGCCTTCGCCGCGGCTGATGACGACGTCGAGCGGATGGTAGTTGCGGGCGCCGTACCGCTCCTCGAGCGCGATGTAGTCGGCGGTCCGGAGCGCGGTCTTCTTCTCTTCAAGCACAGTCGTGCTCATGATTCCTCCAGTGGAAGGTAGTCGAGGGATGGAATTCTTGAGGGCCGGAGAAGGCGTGAGCCGGCACCGACCCTCCCAATTGTGCCACAAAGGGCGCACCCCGCCCACCCCCCGCCTGGTTGGGTCCTGGGTCTTGGGTCTTGGGCGGGGATCAAGACCCCAAGACCCAAGACCCAGGACCCAAGACCGTATTCCCTCGTTTCGGCTTCGGCTTCGATACTGATATGATCCAGCTCTGCCAGCCCTGCTCTCAATGGTCGATTACTCCAACATCCCCCGCGACTCGCGGCGCGTGCCTCTGGAGACGCGCGTCCAGTTCAAGTTCGATCGCTTCAGCGGCTTCATCAGCGAGTACTCGGCCAACATCTCGCCGGGCGGGATATTTCTCCGCACGCGCACGCCACGGCCGCCGGGCACCGTGCTCGACTTCGAGTTCCGGCTGGGTGACGGCTTCGAGCTGATCAAAGGGCGCGGCGAGGTGATCTGGGCCCGCGACGAGGAGGAGGGAGCCGCGCGGCCGGCGGGGATGGGCATCCGCTTCCTGGAGCTGAGCGAGGGGAGCCGCGAGCTCATCTACCGCATCGTCGACCAGCACATCCTCCAGGGGGGCACGCCGTTCGATGTGACCCAGAGGCCCCCCGACCCCACGCCGGCTCCAGCCCCGAACGCCGCCTCCTGGCTGCCGGCGCTCGACGTTCCCGAGGGGCTGCCGCCAGCCGCGGAGCCGCTCCCCGGGCTCCTCTCCCCGCCTGCGCCAGCGCCGGAACCGCCGCCCATGTTCGCGCCGACCTTCGGCAGCGCTTCCCTGCACCAGCCCCGCCGCATTCTGCCGTGGGCGCTGCTGGCGGCCGGACTGGCGCTCGCGGCAGGGATCTTCCTGTTGCGGGGCCGGCTTCTGGAGTGGACGGGGCTCGGCGGGCAGGAGGAAGCTGCCCGGCCGGCCGCGGCGAGCCCCAAACCTCTCCGGACCGTTGTGCCCGAGCGACGGCCGTCGTCGTCGGTGGGCGCTCCCCAGACTCCTCCAGAGGGCGCCACCTCCACCTCCACGCCTCCCGCCTCTGCCTCCATGGCGGTTGCCGCCGAAGCCGGCCCGGCGCTCACTCGCCTCGACCGGGTTACGTGGGAGCCCGCCGCCGGCGGAACGGACGTCATCCTGTGGGGGAACGGGGAGATCCCGCCGGAGACGTACAAGCGGGCGCGCATCGACGGCAATCCGCCACGCGAGCTGATCCGTCTCGCCGGCGTCCGGAGCCTTCACCCGCAGGCACGAATGGTGGTCGGTACCGCCGAGGTGCTGCAGATCCGCATGGGATACCACCCCGAGGCCGGCAAGGGCGAGCTGCACGTCGTTCTCGACCTCGCTCGTCCGGCGGTGGCGGTCACCGGCGTCGAGCAGGAGCCGCACCGGCTGCGGATCCACCTGCGGCGCCCGTAGCGGCGGGCCTACGTGCCCGCCGTCTGCGTGCCAGCCGTTTCATCCGCGCGGTCCCAGCGCCAGGTCGATCAGCGATTTCACCGTGCGGTGACCCTCGATCGGGTGCCGGAGCGACCGCTCGAGATGGAGCCGGTAGCGGTTGCGCCGGCCCTCCTTCGACACGGTCAGATACCCCTCCGCCTCGAGGTCGGTGACGATGCGCTGCACGGCGCGCTCGGTGATGCCTACCCGCGCCGCCACGTCGCGGAGCCGCACCTCCGGATCCCGGGCGATGCAGAACAGGACGTGCGCGTGGTTCGTCAGGAAGGTCCAGCCGGAAGGCGGAGAGGGATGGCTGTCCATGGGCTCGTTCGAGGCCCCCGCAGATGAAAAGCGTGTCGCGTTACTGTAGTCGTTGCTCGGGAGCTTTGTCCACCCCCAAACATTTCACCCCCCTCGTCCGTATATAGAGCTGGAGACGGACAGATACCAGACACACTCTCCTCTCCAACCTCCCTCCTCCAAAACCCCGCCACAGGGCGGGGTCTTTTTTTGGGTAGAGGAGGGAGAACGGGCTAAACGGCGGGCACGTAGGCCCGCCGCTACGAAATCTGACGGAAAGGACCGTAGCGGCGGGCCTACGTGCCCGCCGCCTGAACGTAGGGTCTTTACCGGTCCTCTGAGTGTGTCTCGATGGTGCCGGCAGGGGTGAGCCCGTGCCTGGCGATCTGGTGTTCCAGGTAGTGCTTCATCACGCTGTGGCGGCGGCCGTAGAGGAAGTAGATCACCAGGCCGATCAGCAGCCAGACCAGGAGCCGCAACCAGTTGTCGGCCGGCAGCGAGAACATCAGCATCAGGCAGGAGAGGATGCCGAGGACTGGAACCACCGGCACCCAGGGGCAACGGAAGGGGCGCTCGGCGTTGGGGTACTTCCTGCGCATGATGAGGACCGCGGCGCACACGATGACGAAAGCGAACAGGGTGCCGATGTTCGTCAGGTGGAGGAGGAACCCGAGCGGCAGGAAGCCGGTGAGAATACAGACGAAGATCCCCACCAGGATCGTCGACCGCCATGGGGTGCGGAATTTCGGATGGACGTCGCCGAAGAACCCCTTGGGGACCAGACCGTCGCGGGCCATCGCCAGGAACACGCGGGGGCCGGAGAGCATCATCACCAGGAGCACCGAAGTGATGCCGGCCACGCCGGCGATCGCGATGATCACCTCGGCGACGCCGAGCCCGTTTTGCTTGAAGGCGTCGCTGACGCCCGCCGAGACGTCGATCTGGTTGTACTTGACCATGCCGGTGAGCACGGCGACGACGGCGATGTAGAGGACCGTGCAGACGAGCAGCGAGGAGATGATGCCGATGGGCACGTCGCGCTGCGGGTTCTTCGCTTCCTCGGTGTGGGTGGAGACCGAGTCGAAGCCGATGTAGGCGAAGAAGATGATGGCCGCTCCCGCCAGCATGCCGAGCGGTGAGCCGCTCGGATCGGCCTGGCCGGCGACGTGGTGGCCGAAGAAGCTCAACCCGGTCCACCCGTACGGGGCGAACGGATGCCAGTTCGCCGGGTTGACGTAAAAGGCGCCGACGCCGATGACGAACAGTACGGCGGCCACCTTGATGCCGACCATCGAGGCGTTGAAGGTGGCGCTTTCGGAAATCCCCTTGACGAGGACGGCCGTGACGATGCTGACGATGATGATCGCCGTCAGGTTGACGTATGAACCGGTCGGTTCGAACGCACCCGTCGCCGTGTTATAACGGATCGGAGCCTCCCGCAAGACCTGTGGCAGAACGATTCCGGTCTTCGCCAGGACGCTCTGGAAGTAGCCGGACCAGCCGTTGGCCACGGTCGCGCTCCCTACCGCGTACTCCAGGACCAGGTCCCAGCCGATGATCCAGGCGAACAGCTCGCCGAGGGTGGCGTAGGCGTAGGTATACGCCGAGCCGGCGACCGGCACCATCGAGGCGAACTCCGCGTAGCAGAGGGCGGCGAAGATGCAGGTGATGCCGGCGACGACGTACGAGAGCATCAGCGCCGGGCCGGCGATGTTGTGGGCCGCCTCGCCGGTCGCGACGAAGATGCCCGCGCCGATGATCGCGCCCACCCCCAGGGCGGAGAGCTGAACCGGGCCGAGCACCCGGCGCAGCCGGTTGTCGTCCTTCATCTCCTCCAGCAGCATCTCGAGGGGCTTTCTGGCAAAAAGGCGGTTTGCCATGGACTCTAGACCTCCAAAGCTAGATCGCGCGTCTGAACCGAGATGGTTTCTCGCCGCCGCGAGGCATCCCCGATGGACGCCCGCCCGGCTCCGTCATGCCCTCGTCTTTCCCGCCGGGGCGGGGACAGTGGATCCCAGCTTGCGCCAGGCGAAGTACACGGGGATACCCGTGAGCACGATGACCAGGCCCGGCCAGGACGTCGCCGTCTTGTAGAACAGCAGCACGACCAGGATCGCCGTCGCGGCCAGGATATAGAGCGCCGGCACCACCGGGTATCCGAAAGCCCGGTACGGCCGCTCGGCGTCCGGTTGCTTGCGGCGCAGCACGAACACTCCGGCGATCGTCAGGACGTAGAAGATCAGCACCGCGAAGACCACCCAGTCCAGCAGGGTGCCGTACAGGTTGCCGTACTGCGGATTGCCGGCGGCGTCGCGGATCCGGGTGCGGGGCAGCACCAGGAGCGAGGCCCAGACGCACTGCAGGATCAGGCCCCAGGCCGGCACGTGGCGCTTGTTGAGTCTCCCCGTCGAGCGGAAGAAGAGGCCGTCGCAGGACATCGCGTGGTAGACCCGCGCGCCGGCCAGAATCAACCCGTTGTTGCAGCCGAAGGTCGAAATGATGATGGCCACCGCCATGATCGCCGCTCCGGCGGGACCGAAGATCACCTGCAGCGCCGCGGTGGCGACCCGGTCGTCCGGCGCCGTCTTGATCGCCTCCAGGGAGAGAGTGCAGAGGTAGGCGACGTTGGCCAGGACGTAGAGGCCGATCACCAGCATGGTGCCCGCGGCGAGCGACAGGGGGATGTTCTTCCGCGGCTCCTTGACCTCGCCGGCGGTGAAGGTGATGTTGTTCCAGGCATCCGCTGAGAAGAGCGAGCCCACCTGGGCGACGCAGAAGGCCACGAAGAGGCCGAAGGCGCCGGCCGTCGCCGCCGTGGCCGGGATCGACGCCAGGTCCGGCTGGATGGCCGTGGTGCCCTGAGGGGTCCATAGGTTGCCGAAGTTCGCCGCCACCACGTCGGCATTGCGCCCTACGAAGATGCCGAGGACGATCAGCGCGAGCAGCGACAGCGTCTTCGCCGAGGTGAAGGTGTTCTGGATGATCTTGCCGAGGTGGATGCCGCGGGTGTTGAGCCAGGTGAGGAAGATGATGAGGAGGATGGCGACCAGTTGCTGCACGGAGAGGCTGAAGGCGTATTTTTCCGAGAGGTCGATCGGCGGGATGAGCCACGAGGTCGGCGAGATCCCCGGGATCAGCACGCCCAGGAAACGGGCGAAGCCCACGGCCACGGCGGCGATGGTGCCGGTCTGGATCACCAGGAACAGCGTCCAGCCGTAGAGGAAACCCCAGAGCGGCGAGTACGCCTCCCGCAGGTAGACGTACTGCCCGCCCGCGCGCGGCATCATGGCCGCCAGCTCGCCATAAGAGAGGGCGGCGGTGACGGTGAGCAGGCCCGTCACGACCCAGACCATGAGCAGCCAGCCGGAGGAGCCCACCTGGCGGGCGATCTCGGCGGGCACGATGAAGATGCCGGAGCCGATCATCGATCCGGCCACGATCATGGTCGAGTCGAGCAGCCCGAGCTCGCGGATGAACCCCGTCGTGCCTTTGCCCGGCGCCGTGGCGATGCTCTCCGACATAAGGTCTCCCTGTGAAATCGGGCCACATCCTACAGGGAGAGGCGCGCCGTGTCACGGGGGAAGACGGAGCGTATTGCCCGCGCGACCTCACCCCCTGGCCCCCTCTCCTAGAGGAGAGGGGGAATGAAGATGATCTGAGCCCCTCTCCTTTAGGAGAGGGGTTGGGGTGAGGTCGCTATGGCAAGGACGACCGGAAAGCGGTTCGCCCTTCCCCGGCAGTCTCTTCCTCCGCGCCCCCCGCCAGCGGCCGCGGCGGGCTGATCCAGTTGCCCTGGGCATAGTCCACTCCCAGCAGCTTCAGGCGCTCGACCACGGCGGCGTTGGTCACCCCCTCCGCCACGGTCTCGATCCCCATCACGTGGCCCACCTGGTTGATCGACTCCACCATGGCCTGATCGAGGGGATCGGTGACGAGGTCCTTGATGAACTTGGCGTCGATCTTCAGGAACGCCACCGGCAGCTCCTTCAGGTAGCCGTAGGAGGACATGCCGGTGCCGAAGTCGTCCAGGGAGAAGCGGACGCCCTTGGCTGCGAGGTGAGAGAGCAGCTTGCGGGCCTGCGGCAGGTTCTCGATGGCCGCCGTCTCGGTGATCTCGAAGCAGAGCTTGCCCGGCGGCACCGCCGAGGTGGCGAGCTCATCGTCGACGAAATCGAGGAACGCCTCATCCCCCAGCGAGGCCGCCGAGAGGTTGATGGCACAGATCTGGAGGAGATCCAGAAACGGCGGCGGCTGGTCCGCCAGCGTGCGGATGCAGGTGCGGATCACCCAGCGGTCGATCGAGCGCATGAGGCCGTAGCGCTCGGCGGCGCGGATGAAGTCGCTCGGCAGGTGGATGCGGCCGTCGTCCTCCACCATGCGCAGCAGCACCTCGAAATAGAGGCCCGGCGGGATGTGGGCGGAGAGCGGCTGGATCTGCTGCGCGAAGAGGCGGAAGCGGTTCTGCTCCAGGGTCTGCTGGATGCGCACCACCCAGTTCATCTCGCCGTGGCGGCGGATGAAGGTGGCATCGTCCTCCTGGTAGACCTGAACGCGGTTGCGCCCCTTTTCCTTGGCGGCGTAGCAGGCGTGGTCGGCGGCCGAGAGCAGGTGGGCGACGGTCTTGAACTCGCGGGTGATCGGCACCAGACCGATGCTCGCGCCCACGGCGAAAGTCTTGTCCCGCCAGGTGAAGCGGAGCTGCTGCAGGGCGCGGTGGAACTCGTTCACTTGCCGTTCCGCCTGCGCCAGGGTGCAGCGGGTCAGCAGCACCGCGAGCTCGTCGCCCCCGAGGCGGGCCATCAGGTCCGTGTCGCGCGTCGACTCCTGGAGCAGCCCGGCGACGCGGCAGAGCAGCTCGTCGCCGGCCAGGTGCCCGCAAGTGTCGTTGACCAGCTTGAACTGGTCGAGGTCCATATAGCAGAGGACGTGTGAGCTCTCGCGGTTGCGGGCCTCCTCCAGGGCGCGCTGAAGATGGCCGTCGAAGGCCTGGCGGTTCAGCAGACCGGTGAGCTCGTCGTGGGTGGCCTGATGGGCAAGCTGCAAGGCCATCAGCCGCTTGTCGGAAACGTCCTGAAAGATCAGCACGGCGCCGATGAGGCCGCCGTTCTCGACGCGGATGGGAGCGCAGGTGCTCTCGATGGCGTAGCGCCGGCCGTCGCGCGCCTCCAGGGTGACACGCTCGGCCAGGCGGAAGCTCCGCCCATCCTCCAGGCATTGGCCCAGCAGTCCCTCGACGTCCTGGTCGCCCGCCGGCTCGCTCAGCCGGAAGATCTCGGGCAGCGGCCGGCCGAGGGCTTCGGACCTCTCCCAGCCGGTGAGCTTCTCGGCCACCGGATTGAGATACTCGATCCGCCCTTTCGCGTCCGTTGCCAGCACGCCGTCGCCGATGGAGGCCAGGGTGACCTCGGCCAAGGCGAGGAAGAAGTCGGGCGGCCGCTTGGCGTTCAGACCAAAAGTCCTCCAGGCCGCCAGGGCGGCCGGCGTGCGTCCCTCCCGATTAGACCACAGGGGGTTCCGCTGCGGGGCGGACCCTAAACCAATCCTGTCTCCCGGTACTCGCCGTAGACCTCCCGCAGAGCGTCCGAAGTCTCTCCCAAAGTGACTTCGGCGCGGACGCAGTCGAGGATGGCGGGCATCAGATTGCGGTCCTCCCGGGCCGCGGCGGCCAGCTCGCGGACGGCGGCGGCGGCGCGCCCGGCGTCTCGGCGGTCGCGCAGGGCGCGGAGACGCGCCACCTGCTCGCGCTCGGCCGCCGGATCGATCTTCAGCACCTCGGTCGGCGCCTCCTCCTCGGCGGCGAAGGCGTTGACTCCCACGACGATCTCCCGCTGCCCCTCGATCGCCATCTGGTGACGGTAGGCGGCCTCGGCGATCTCCCGTTGCTGGAAGCCCCGCTCCAGGGCCGCCAGGGCACCGCCCATCTCATCGATGCGGCGGATGTAGTCCCGCGACCGCGCCACGATCTCCTCGGTCCAGGCCTCGACGACGTAGGAGCCTCCCAGGGGATCGGCGAGGTCGGCGACGCCGCTTTCGTTGGCGATTACCTGCTGGGTGCGCAGGGCGAGCCGGGCCGCCTCCTCGGTCGGCAAACCGAGCGCCTCGTCGAGCGAGTTGGTGTGCAGCGACTGCGTGCCGCCGCAGACCGCCGCCAGGGCCTGGATGGCCACCCGCACGACGTTGTTCATCGGCTGCTGGGCGGTGAGCGTCGAGCCCGCTGTCTGGGTGTGGAAGCGCAGCCAGAGCGAGCGCGGATCGCGGGGCGCGAAACGCTCCCGCACCAGCTCCGCCCACAGCCGCCGGGCGGCGCGGAACTTCGCCACCTCCTCGAGGAAGTTGTTGTGGGCGTTGAAGAAGAAGGAGAGGCGCGGCGCGAACGCGTCGATGCCGAGACCCCGCTCGAGCGCCGCCTGCACGTAGGCGAGGCCGTTGGCGAGGGTGAAGGCCACCTCCTGCACGGCGGTCGAGCCCGCCTCGCGCATGTGATAGCCGGAGATCGAGATGGTGTTCCACTTCGGCACCCGGTCGGCGCAGAAGGCGATGATGTCCGTCACCAGCTTGAGCGAAGGTCCGGGAGGGTAGATGTAGGTGCCGCGGGCGGCGTACTCCTTGAGGATGTCGTTCTGTACCGTGCCGCCTACCCGGTCCCACGAGACCCCTTGCTCCTCGGCGACCACCAGATAGAGGGAGAGGAGGATGGCCGCCGTGGCGTTGATCGTCATCGAGGTGGTCACGCGGTCGAGGGGGATGGCGTCGAAGAGCCGGCGCATGTCCTCGATGGAGTCGATGGCCACCCCCACGCGGCCCACCTCGCCGCGAGCGAGAGGCGAGTCCGAGTCGTAGCCGATCTGGGTCGGCAGGTCGAAGGCCACCGAGAGGCCCGTCGTGCCCTGCGAGAGCAGATAGCGGTAGCGCCGGTTCGACTCGACGGCGGAGGAATAGCCGGCGTACTGCCGCATGGTCCAGTGGCGCCGGCGGTACATCTCCGGATAGAGGCCGCGGGTGTAGGGGTACTGGCCCGGATCGCCTATCTGCTCCTCGTAGGGAATCTCCGCTACGTCGTCCGGACGGTAGAACGGCCGAATGGGGATCTCGGAGGAGGTCTGCCGCTCGTCCTCGACGGCGGCGGCGGGCCGGTCGGTCTTCGCCTCGGTGGCCATGCAGGGATTCTATCTAGATAAGGTAGGAGAGGGCTCTGTTACAGTTGATTCATGATCCAGATGCCGGAGAACGTCTCGCCGAGAGACAACGTGGCTCTGCGGATTGACTCGCTCAAGGTGCGACTCTTGAAGCTCGAGGAGACCGTCTCGTTTCTTCGACAGCTTGTTCCAACCAATATCTCAGCGTTGAAGGAAAATGCTCGCGACATGATGGCGGTCGAGCGGGGTCTCCAACTGGGAGCCGAGTCGATCATCGCCATTGGGAGTCATATTCTGAGCGCCCATTACGGCACGAGCGCGGCCGACTACGAGGACATCATGAAGCAGCTAACCCTGCGAGGCGTGGTCAGCGCGAAGCTGCGCGACCGGCTCACAGGGCTTGGGGGCTTCCGCAACCTTCTCGTTCACGGTTACACGCAACTCGATCCAGAACGCGTCTTGGACCGTCTGATGAAGGCACCTCGAGATTCTGACGACTTCATGAGAGAGATTCGCGCGTGGCTCGACGCCCTGCCTCAGTAGCGCCGGCCACTTACCGCGACACCGACTCCCCAGTCTTCTGGAACACCAGCGCCTGCTTCGTCCCGACGTCGACGAAGCGGAGCGCCCCGGGGAGGACCTCGACCTGCCACTGGCCCGCGGCTCCGATGATCGCCTTTACGCAGGTGCCCGAGCCCGGAATCGTGCCGATCCACCGCTGCTCATCCGACTCGAGGTGGAGGCTGCAGGCCGCCTGCAGCTCGGTCCGCGAGAACCGGTTGACGTCCGGCGAGAGCTCGGTGACCGGAGAGAAGTGGGGGACGATGGACATCAGCACGTCGGGCCCCTCTGTGCTCAGACGGATGACTCCCTGCTGGCTCAGTGGTTTACCCTGGTACGTCCCCGACGCGGTCGCGAGGAGATCGAAGCTGCTGCCGACGCCGCCGGTGCTGCCGATTTGCAGCCGCAGATCGGAGCTCTCGTCCTTGAGCTTGTAGGTGCCCGAAAGCATCGAGGCCACCTCGAAGGCGGGTCCCTGCGGCGCCGCGGCGCGGGAAGAAGAATAGGCCCCCTTGCCGGACGCGCAGCCGAGCGTGGCAGCCAGGAAAAGCGGCGTGAGAACGAGGCATAACTTGACGGTGTTTCTGTACTTCATGACTACACCTCCGTGTAGGAGAGCTGCGAGATTCATTCCAGCCCGGTCGTTTCCGGAGAAGTTCGGGTGTAGGGTAGCGAAATGACCCGGTCTCTCCTCGTCCTCCTCGTCGTTGGATCTCCCATCGGGGGGTGCCAGGCTCCTGCTCCCCAGCCCTCGGCGGCGGCGGTGCGGATCCCGGCCGGAGCCGAGCCCCTGGCGGTCGCGATCGCCGATTGGAACCGCGACGGCAAGCCGGACCTCGGGGTCTCCAACCAGGGCGGCGCCAACGTCAGCGTGTTCCTCGGAGACGGCCGTGGCGCCTTCCGGCCGGCCGACGGCTCTCCCTTTCCGGCGGGAGATCACCCTACCGCACTGGCGGCAGGCGACCTCAACGAGGACGGCCTGACGGACCTCGCTATCGCCAATCACGACACGAGCTATCTCACGGTGCTCCTCGGCGATGGAAAAGGAGGGCTTCGTGCGGGGCCGGGATCGCAGGTGACCGTCGCCAGCCGGCCCCACCCCCACATGATCGCCACCGCCGACTTCGACCGCGACGGTCACCTCGACCTGGTGACGGACAGTTGGCAGGAGGATCAGCTCCTCGTCCTCTGGGGAGATGGCAAGGGCGGTTTCCCGCCGCCGCACTCGCGCCTCGCGACCGGCCACATGCCCTACTACAACGTGATCGCCGCCGACCTCGACGGGGACGGCGCGGCGGACCTCGCTGTCCCGAATCACGAGGGCAGCGGCGTGACGGTCCTGCTCAATCGCTCCGGCCGGCGCTTCGAGCCGGCGCCCGGCTCACCCTTTCCGCTGGGCGAGTCGCCGTTCGGCGTCGCAGCGGGAGACATCGACGGCGACGGGCATCCCGACCTCGCCCTGGTCCACTACTCGGGGCAGATCTCCGACCGGTCGAAAGACGCCATCTCGCTGCTCCTCGGCGACGGCCGAGGCGGCTTCCGCCCCGCGGCCGGCTCGCCGTTCGCGGCGAGCGGCTCCCCGGTCCGCGTGACCATGGCGGACGTCGATGGCGATGGGGTGCAGGACGTAGCTGCCGGCTTTATCGGCACGCGGGAAGTGAGGGTCTGGTGGGGCGGCAGGGGCGGCAGGGGCGGCAGCCTGCGTCCCGGCCCCGTCTATCCCGCCGGAGAGGTCGAAGGGCTCGCCGCCGGCGACCTCGACGGCGATGGTCGCGCGGACCTCGTGGCCCCGGACCTGACCGGCAACGCCGTCACCGTGTTCCTGAGCCGGCGGACGGCCGAACGGTCCCCGAAAGGAAAACCATGAAAGTCGTCTCCTTCGACGGTGACGAAGCCACTGTCCGGCTGAAGGCGCTGGAGCTCCGGACCCTCCGCAATGCCCTGCGGGAGGTCCTGCGCAAACCGGGCCCCGCGCCGGGAACCTTGGAGGAGCGCCTCGGCGCCGAGCGCGAGCAGCTCGCGGGGCTGGCGGACACCCTGAACGCCGTCTTCGATCAGGTGGACCCCGGCGATCTCGACGACTGATCTGTTGGGGCGGCTCTCCCTCTCCGACAATGGCGCCGATCCCCTCGGCAGCGATGATCGGAGCGTCGTCCGCGCCGTCGGCCCTCACTCCCCTGGCCCCTCTCTCCCAGAGGGAGAGAGGGGAAACAAATGCCAGAGGGGTCGTAGCGGCGGGCCTACGTGCCCGCCGTTCTTCGAGGCGCTCCCATATATACGGCGGGCACGTAGGCCCGCCGCTACGACCCCTCTGGCATTTCTGCTGTTCTCCCTCCTCTCCCCTTGGGAGAGGAGGGCCGGGGAGGTGAGGGCTCCCCCGGCGGACGGCCCTCCGATGATCGCTGATGGTGGGATCGGCTTCCTTACCCCGTGCTACCCTACCGCCCCCATGAGCCAGCCGCTCCTCCCATACGAGTCGCAGCTCGCCGCCGGCGCGCCGCGGGCCAAGGAGCTGGTCAAGAGCCTGATCTCCTGGAGCGCCCTGCCGTTGGGGAGCATCATCCGGGTCGCCACCCGTGAGCCGGCCATCGCTCTCACCTTCGACGACGGTCCCCACCCGGAGGAGACGCCGGCCGTCCTGGAGGTGCTGGAGCGCCACGGCGCGCGCGGCACTTTCTTCATGATCGGCAAGAGCGCCCACCGTCACCCCGAGATCGTGACGCGGACCGTCGAAGCCGGCCACGCCGTGGCCAACCACTCCTGGGACCACCCCTCCTTCCGGCGCATCCAGGGGCGCTACCGGCGCGCCCAGATCCGCTGGTGCGGCGAGGCGCTGGGGCCGCAGGGAAATCGGCTCTTCCGCCCCCCGTACGGCGAGCAGAGCCTGGGATCGCGCCTGGACACCCTGCGCTGCGGCTATCAAGTGGTGTGCTGGGACGTGGTGGCCGAGGACTGGCGGGACGATCCGCCGGACCTCCTGGTGCAGCGGGTGATGCGGCGGCTGCGCCGCGGCAGCATCGTGGTCTTCCACGACACGCTCTACACCACCACGGACGAGCGCTTCCGCGACCGCGGTCCCACGCGGCAGGCGCTGGAGATGCTGCTCGAGCGGCTCGGCAAGCAGTATCGCTTCGTCACCGTACCCGAGCTGCTGCGCCTGGGCCGGCCGGTGCGCTGGCACCACTACCAGCGGCTGCCCCTCGACTTCCACCGGCAGCTCGTCTGAGGGACCCGGCCATGGGACTCCTCCGCAAGGTGTACGGCCGCGCCCATCGCGCCCTGATCGACGGCATCAACCGTCTGGGCTGGATCGTCGCCCGCACCTCCGACTACTACTCCCCCCTGCGGCCGGTCTCGGAGCTGCAGTGCCACGTGGCGCGCTGGCACCGGCCCAGCCGGATGGCGGGAGTGAGCTTCGACCTGGACACCATGACGGCGGAGCTGGAGGGGATGACCGGCGCCTATCTCCAGGAGTACTCGGAGCTGCCTTCCTATGACGAGGTCAAGCGGCAGCGGCGCGGCCCGGGGTTCACCACCGTGGACGCCATGGTGCTCTACATGATGCTGCGCCGCCACCGGCCGGCGCGCTACCTGGAGGTGGGGTCCGGCCTCTCCACGTATTACGCCAGCCTCGCCGCCGCCAGGAACGCCGCCGAGGGCCGGCCGATGCAAATGACGGTGGTGGACCCCTTCGTCTCGGCGGCGACGCGCGCCCTGCCGGGGGTCGAGGTCCTCGCCCAGGAAGCGCAGGACCTGCCGGCCGACTGGTACGCGCAGCAGCTCGCGGCGGGGGACGTCCTGTTCATCGACTCGACGCATATCGTGCGCATCGACGGCGAGGTGCCGCACCTGGTGCTGGAGGTGCTGCCCGCCTTGAGCCCGGGAGTGCTCGTGCACGTGCACGACGTGCACTTTCCCTACAACGTGCCCGCCGATCCGGCCGCCTACGTCTTCGACCGCCGCTGGCCGATGCTGTTCACCGAGGCGATGCTGGTGCAAGCCTGGCTCTGCCACAACCCGCGGGTCGAGATCCTGCTCTCCACGCCGTTGCTGCGGCATCATCGGGAGGATGTTTTGAAACGGCTCCTTCCCGGATACCGGCCGCTGGATTCGGAGGATTTCGACACGCACCACGGGTCGTTGTGGCTGCGGTGCAAAGAGCCCTGACGGCGGCCGTCCTGCTCGGATCGACACTCCTCCGCCGCCTCGGCCCTCACCTCCCCAGCCCTCCACTCCCCCGGGGTGGGGGCGGGGAAGCCGCCAGGAGCCTCAGA
>Ga0134122_10000669_pt1 | contig 23577 bp, 28 predicted proteins | sample KB302_FD_96461 | JGI IMG/M metagenome (GOLD analysis project Ga0134122, IMG submission 96461) | Terrestrial soil microbial communities without Nitrogen fertilizer from Kellogg Biological Station, Michigan, USA - KB3-0-2 | ecosystem: Environmental > Terrestrial > Soil > Unclassified ...
ACCACGTCGGGGCCGGTGACGAACATGTAGGACGAGTCCTTCACCATGAAGATGAAGTCGGTCATCGCCGGCGAATAGACCGCCCCGCCGGCGCACGGACCCATGATCAGGCTGACCTGCGGGATGACGCCCGAGGCGAGAACGTTGCGCTGGAACACCTCGGCATAGCCGGCGAGGCTGGCGACGCCCTCCTGGATGCGCGCCCCACCGCTGTCGTTGAGGCCGATCACCGGCGCTCCGACCTTCATCGCCATGTCCATGACCTTGCAGATTTTCTGCGCGTGGCGCTCACTCAAGCTGCCGCCGAACACGGTGAAGTCCTGCGCGAAGACATAGACCAGGCGGCCGTTGATCGTGCCCGAGCCGGTGACCACGCCGTCTCCTGGGATCTTCTGCTCGGCCATTCCGAAGTCGGTCGCATTGTGCTCGACGAACATGTCATATTCTTCGAAGCTGCCCGGATCGAGCAGCACCGACAGGCGCTCGCGGGCGGTCAGTCGGCCCTTGGCGTGCTGCGCCGCGATGCGCTTCTCGCCGCCGCCCAAACGGGCCGCCGCGCGCTTCTTTTCGAGCTCTTCGATGGTCGTCGCCAACGCCCAGTCTCCTCGGTCAGGCCTCCTTCCACGCGGCGCTCATCGGGTCAATCGGGCGGACTGGCGTTTGCTGCGGCGCAGCAACGGCCGTTTTTGCATTAACTCCGGTTAAGGTCGGGGAACCACGAAGCCCTCCGGCCCGTTCTTCCATGGGCCACCAATCACCCGGAGGAATAACGCAAAATGCTGACCCGCGTCGGGGTGCCAGTAGAGTCTTCAGCCGAGCCCTCGGCCCCGGATTCAGATCGCACCACTCTCATTTGCTTTTCGCACCTGCGGTGGAACTTCGTGTTCCAGCGCCCGCAGCATCTCATGAGCCGCTTCGCGCGCGACATGGCCGTGATTTACTGGGAAGAACCGGTCGACATCCCGCGCAGCGAAACGGCCTATCTTCGAGTCCGCGAAGCAGACGACGCGCCGGGCGTGGTCGTCGTCGTTCCGCACCTGCCCGAAGGTATGCCGCAGGACGCTCGCGAGGCGGCGCTGTCGCGCCTGCTCGATGCCCATCTGGCGCTGGTCCGCGGACCGCTGATCGCCTGGTATTATACGCCGATGATGCTGCCCTTTTCGCGGCACATCACTCCGGACGTCACCGTCTATGACGCCATGGACGAGCTGTCGAAGTTCAAGTTCGCGCCCGAACATCTGCTCGATTACGAGCAGGAGCTGATCGATCGCTCCGACATCGTGTTCACCGGCGGGTCGAGCCTGTTCGAGGCGAAGAAGGACCGCCACCACGACGTCCATTGCTTCCCCTCGTCGGTCGATCGCGCCCATTTCGCCAAGGCCCGCTCGGGCCTGTTCGACCCGGCCGACCAGGAAGACCTGCCACGGCCGCGGCTAGGCTTCTACGGCGTCATCGACGAGCGCTTCGACACGGAGCTGCTCGATCAGGTCGCGGCAATGCGGCCCGATTGGTCGTTCGTGATGGTCGGACCAGTCGTGAAGATCAGCGAGGACGAGCTGCCGAAGCGGCCGAACGTCCACTATCTCGGGGGAAAGACCTACGACCGGCTGCCGGCCTACCTGTCGGGCTGGGACGTCGCGCTGATGCCGTTCGCGATGAACGAGTCCACCGAGTTCATCTCGCCCACCAAGACCCCGGAGTATCTCGCCGGCGGCAAGCCGGTGGTGTCGACGCCGATCCGCGACGTGGTACGCCATTACGGCCAGCTCGAGGGCGTCGGCATCGCGTCGACTGCCGGCGAGTTTGTCGCGGCGTGCGAGGCGGCGCTCGACCTGTCGCGCAACCCGGAGAGCGGATGGCTCGCCGAGGCCGACCTGTTGCTGTCGGCGACCAGCTGGGATACGACTCAGGCGCGGATGGCCGGACTGGTCGCGGCGCTGCTCGGCACCGAGGAGACGAGCGCGGATTCCGCGCTGCTCGTGGCCGCGGAATGACTGCGGCCACCGGGGCGCCGAGGGCGCGTTACGATTATCTGATCGTCGGGGCGGGTTTTGCCGGCTCCGTTCTTGCCGAGCGGCTGGCGAGCCAGGACCGCGCGAAGATCCTGCTGATCGACCGCCGGCCGCACATCGCCGGCAATGCGTATGACGAGCCGAACGAGGCCGGAATCCTCTATCACAAATACGGGCCGCACATCTTCCACACCAACAGCGACCAGGTCGTCGAGTATCTGTCGCAGTTCACCGAATGGCGGCCCTACGAACATCGCGTTCGAGCAGTGGTTCGCGACAAGCTTGTGCCGATCCCGATCAACCGCACGACGCTCAACGAACTGTTCGGACTCGACCTTCAGACCGACGAGGAAGCGGCCGACTATCTCGCCTCTCGGGCCGAGCCGGTCGCGGACATCAAGACTTCCGAGGACGTGGTCGTCAACGCCGTCGGGCGCGAGCTCTACGAAACCTTCTTCCGCGGCTACACGCGCAAGCAATGGGGCCTCGATCCGAGCCAGCTCGACAAGTCGGTGACGGCGCGGATTCCGACCCGGACCAATACCGACGACCGCTACTTCACCGACAGCTTCCAGGCGATGCCGAAGGACGGCTACACCGCGATGTTCGAGCGGATGCTCGACCATCCGCTGATTGAAATCCGGACCGGGGTCGAGTTTCGCGACGTTCGGGACGCGGTCGACGCCGATCACATCATCTTCACCGGCCGCATCGACGAATATTTCGACTATCGCTTCGGCCAGTTGCCGTACCGCAGCCTCAAGTTCGACCATCGAACGCTGGAGCAGGAGCGCTATCAGCCGGTGGGCACCGTCAACTATCCCTCGCCCGACGTGCCCTACACCCGTATCAGCGAATATAAGCATCTGACCGGGCAGGAGGCGCCGGTGACGACCATCACCTACGAATATCCGTCAGCGGAGGGCGACCCCTATTACCCGATCCCGCGCGAGGAGAACCAGGAGCTGTTCAAGCGCTACGAGGCGCTGGCGGACGAGACCGAAGGGGTGACCTTCGTCGGCCGGCTGGCGACCTACCGCTATTACAATATGGACCAGATTGTCGGCCAGGCGCTGGCCACCTATCGCCGCATGCAAGGCAGCCGTCGGGTGCACGAGACGGAAGACGCGGTCGCCGCCCAGTGACTCCGGGGAACTCGTCCGCGCCCGTTCCGGCGCCGCTGACGGGTCTCTACGTCAACCCGATCCTCGACTGGGACTTTCCCGACCCGGCGGTGATCGAGGCGCCCGGCGGCCATTATTACGCTTATGCGACGCAGACCCTGCGCGACGGCGAATGGCTCAACATCCAGGTCGCGCGGTCGGACGACCTCATCCACTGGCACCACCTCGGCGACGCGCTTCCCGGGAAGCCGGACTGGGCGAAGGAGACCCAGGACTTCTGGGCGCCCTACGTGCTCTACGACGGCACGCGCTACTTCATGTATTATTCGGCGACCCACGACGCCTGCCACGACCCGCAGCGCGGCCACTGCCTCGCGGTCGCGACGTCGGATTCGCCGGCCGGCCCGTTCGTAGACATGGGCATGCCACTCCTGATGGGGGTCGGCTTCGAATATATCGACCCGATGGCGTTCGACGACCCGGCGACGGGCAGGCACTGGCTCTACTGGGGGTCGGGCTTCCTGCCGATCAAGGTTCAGGAGCTTGCCGCCGATCGCATGTCCTTCGCGCCCGACAGTGCACCCATCGAGCTGATCGGGCCCAACCCGGTCAAGGGCGCCTTCCCGCGGTTGGTAGAAGCCGCTTGGGTCATCCGCCACGCGGATTTCTATTATCTGTTCTACTCGGGCGACAATTGCTGCGGACCCGACGCCGAATATGGCGTGATGGTCGCGCGCTCGCACGCGCCGACCGGCCCGTTCGAGACGCTCGAGGAAGCGCGCGGTGTGCCCCATAGCCTCATGCTGTTCAAAAGCGAGCGCTGGCTCGCGCCGGGCCACAATTCGATTGTCACCGACAAGGCCGGGCAGGAGTGGATCGTCTATCACGCGATCGACGTGAACCGTCCGCGCCAGCGGCAGGAGGACGAGATCAACAGCCGCCGCATCTTGCTGATCGACAAAATCCAATGGCGCGACGGCTGGCCGTTCGTCGGCACGCCCTCGGAGGAACCCCAGGCCGCGCCCGTGACTTGAACCGGGCGATGGCCAGCGACGCGATCTTTCCGACCTTCTTCATGACCGGCTTCGAATGCTCGACCTTCATCTGGAAGGACCGCCAGCGGAAAGATTATGTCGTGGCGACCGGCCACGACCGCCACCTCGAGCGCGATTATGCGGCGGCGATGGATCTCGGCATCGGCGTGGTGCGCGAGGCAATCCGCTGGCCCGAGGTCGACCGGGGTCGCGGCAAGTACGACTGGTCGAGCGTCGGGGCGGTCCAGGACGCGGCAACCGATTGCAAGATCACACCGATCTGGGATCTGTGCCATTATGGCCTGCCCGACGGCTGCGATCCCTTCTCAGCCGAGTGCCGCGAGCGCTTCGCCGATTATTGCCGCGCCGCGGCCGAATTCGTCACTAGCAGCGCGGAGCCGCCTTACTTCTTCACCCCGATCAACGAGATCACCTTCTTTTCCGCCGCGGCCACCGACCTCGAATGGATGTACCCGTTCGCAAAGGGCCGCGAGGACGAGCTCAAGCGCGCCCTGGCGCACATGGCGATCGCCGGCGCCAAGGCGATCCGCGAGGTCGAGCCCGGCGCCCGGATGGTCCATGTCGACCCGATCGTCCACGCGGTGCCGCCGCCAGACCGGCCCGACCTTGCCGACGAAGCGCGCGAGGAGGAGCATCGCAAGGCGGTCGAGGGCTGGGACATGCTCGCCGGGCGGTTGGCCCCGGAGCTCGGGGGCTCGCCCGAGATCCTCGATATCGTCGGGGTGAATGTCTACCACTACAGCCAGGTCCAGCTCGACGCCGACCAGAAGCGCGAGATCCTCGGTCCCCGCGACCCGCGGCGCAAGCCGCTCAGCGAGCTGCTGCAATTCGCCTGGGACCGTTACCGCCGCCCGCTCATCATCGGCGAGACCAGCGGCTACCAGGAGCACCGCGCCGAATGGCTGCGGATGACGATGGAGGAATGCTTCAAGGCGCTCAACGCCGGGGTCGAGCTCCACGGGGTGTGTCTCTACCCGTTCGTCGACGTGCCCGACTGGTGGACCCAGCAATGGGCGAAGATCGGCATCTACGATGTCGTCGACAAGGAGGAGTTCGCGCGGGTCCCGTGCGACGCCTATATCGCCGAGCTGCGCGGCTGGCAGAAGTTGCTCGACCAGCCCGAGAACGTCGAGTCCGACGGCTACGGCCATCAATGGGGGCGCGTGCAGCTGTCCGAAGTGCGCGACTATGCCGCCCGCTGGGCGGCGGACTCAGCGCGATCGCACGAGGTGGATGCCTGAGCGGCCCGCGGGCGACCCTCGGGTAACGTCGCCGGCGTCCCCGAAAATCGTGCGCTGCCGCTCGAGCTCCTCGCGCAGCGGCTCGTAGATCTGGCGGCTGCCGTCCGAGCCGATCGAGGAAAGCAGGCCGACATGGCAGTGCCGGCTGTTGTCCCACCCGGGATAGGAAGTGATCGGGTAAAGGCAGATGCCCTCGACTCGGGTGCCGCGCCGCTGCGCCTCCCGCACCTCGTCGCAGACATAATGCAGCCAGGCCGGCCGGCCCGATCCCTCCGCGCCGGTCTCGGCAATGAACAGCGGTTTCCGGTAGCGCTCCGCCATCTCGACCAGCATGTCGGCGAGCGGGCGATACTCGTGATGGCCCATGGGGATGGTCGGCCCACCAAGGTACCATTGGTTGTGCGGGTAGAAGTTGAGCCCGACCGCGTCGACCAGCGAGCGGTCACCCCCGAGCTCCGGCTCAGCCAGCCCCAGGATCCAGTCGTAGGCCTCGTACATCCCCTGAAGGTTCGCCTGGGCCGCGCGCACCGTCTCGCGGCGGCGGTCGTGGGGCGCGACGTGAATCAGCGGCTCGGCCCAGACGATGGTCGATTGGGGCCAGCGCTGCTTGATCGCCCGCGCCGAGGCGATCGCCGCCGCGATCAGCCGGCGCTTGAACCAACCGCGCTGGTCCGGACCGACATGCGGGAAATAGCCCTCGTCGACCGCCCACGACAGGAAGTTGATCTCGTTCAGCGGGCAGACGAGCGGCGGGCGGGCGCTGACCGACTGCTGCACCTCGAGCGCGGCGACCGCAAAGTCGGTGAAGCGCTGCGGGAAATCCTCGGCCGCCTGGTCGACATGGTCGGGCGAGCCGTAATGGAACAGGTCCCAGATGACCTGCAGCCCGACCTGCTCGGCGGCCTCGAGCGCGGGCATCCAGCTCGACCAGTCATATTGGCCGGGCGCCTTCTCGGCCAAATGCCAGCGCACGCCGTCGCGGATCGTGCCGAGACCGAGCTCCCGGCACTGGCGATAGTCGCCGAGCACGTGCCGGTCGTGACCGGTCGCCCGGATCAGGTCGAGTCGGACCCCGTCGCGCCGCCGGTGCGACGAGCATTCGAAGCCGCCCTGGAAGAAGCTGGCGAAAATGTTGCCGTTGCTCATGGAACCCACCAATGCGTGAGGACCACTAAGGTTCTGGCACATTCGCGCGCCTGGTGCTTTGTGCCGTCCGCGGGAGGTGCGCGAAATGCGGCAGAATTGGCCCGAGCGGCTGTGGCTGGTGCGGCACGGGCAGAGCCGGGGCAACATCGCCCGCGACGCCGCCGACGAGGCCGGCGCGCACGAGATCGACATCGACATCCGCGACGTCGACGTGCCGCTCTCCGAGCTCGGCTTTCGCCAGGCCGAGGCGGCCGGCCGGTGGTTTGCCGCGCTCCCCCGCGACGAGCGGCCCGAGATCGTCCTCTCCTCGCCCTACGTGCGGGCGCGCCAGACTGCCGAGGTCATCTGCAAGGCCGGTGCCCTGGCCGGCGGCCCGGCCCGGGCGATCGTCGACGAGCGGCTGCGCGAGCGCGAATTCGGCGTCTTCGACCGGCTCACCCACAAGGGCATTCGCGCGCGCTTCCCGGACGAAGCGGCGCACCGCGCGCGCCTCGGCAAATTCTACCACCGCGCGCCGGGCGGCGAGAGCTGGGCGGACGTGATCCTGCGCCTGCGTTCGATGCTCAACACGATCAACCTCCACTATTGCGATCGCCGTGTCCTGGTCGTGTGCCACCAGGTCGTCGTGCTGTGCTTCCGCTACATCCTCGAGGAGCTCGACGAGGCGACCATCCTCAAGATCGACAAGCAGGCGGAAATCCTCAACTGCGGGGTTTCCCAATATGATTTCGATCCGGATCCCGAAGGGCTGTGCGTGCCAGCGCTGACCCTGTGGAATTTCGGCACCCCGCTCGAAGCCGACGGGGCGGAGAAGACGTCGGCGCGGGACCCGGTCGCGGGCTCGCGCTAGGTCGCGGCCTTGGCGGCATGGTGCCGCTCGAGCTCGTCGCCGATTAGCCGGACGACGTGCAGCACGTTGGTCGAGCCGGCGGTCCCGAACGGGATCCCGGCCATCAGCACGATCCGCTCGCCGCCCTTGGCGAGGTCATGGCGGAGCGCCATGCGCTTGCCCTTCTCGACCATCTCCTCGAAGCTCGAGACGTCGCGCGAGTGGACCGCGTGGACACCCCACAGCAAGCCCATCCTTCGCGCCGTCGTCATCGACGGGCTCATCGCCAGCAGCGGCACCGACGGCCGCTCGCGGGCGATCCGCCGCGCCGTCGCGCCCGAGCTTGTGTAGCAGACCATCGCCGTAGCCGAGACGGTGGTCGCGATCTGCCGCGCCGACCCGGCGAGCGCGTCGGCGGTAGTCGGCTCGAGCTTGGTCTGGGTGAAATGGACTCGCGCCGGATAGGTCGGGTCCTGCTCCACGCTGGTCGCGATCCGGTCCATCATCTGCACCGCCTCGCACGGATATTGGCCGGTCGCGCTTTCGGCCGACAGCATCACCGCATCGGCCCCGTCGTAGATTGCGGTGGCGACGTCACTGACTTCGGCCCGGGTCGGGGTCGGCGAGGTGACCATCGATTCGAGCATCTGCGTCGCGACCACCACCGGCTTGCCGAACTGGCGGGCGCAGGCGACGATCCTGTTCTGCAGCGGCGGCACCGCTTCGGGCGGGAGCTCGACCCCGAGGTCGCCGCGCGCGACCATCACCGCGTCGGCCAGCGCGACGATGTCGGTGAGCCGCTCGATCGCCGCCGGCTTCTCGATCTTGGCCAGCAGCGCCGCCTTCTCGCCGATCAGCGAGCGCGCTTCGGCGACGTCCTCGGGCCGCTGGACGAATGACAAAGCGATCCAGTCGGCCTTCTGCTCGAGCGCGAACTGGAGGTCGTCGCGGTCCTTGTCGGTCAGGGCCGGGATCGGGACGACCATGTCGGGGACGTTGAGGCCCTTATTGTCCGAGACCGTCCCGCCGACCTTGACCTCGGTCACGATCCGGTCCGCGCCGGCCTCGAGCACGCTCAGGCGGACCTTGCCGTCGTCGATCAGGATCTTGGTCCCGGCCTTGATCGAGTCGAACAGCTCGGGATGGGGCAGCTGGACCCGTTTGCTGTCGCCGGCCTTGGCGGTGCGGTCGAAGATGAAGCGCCCGCCCTTCTCGAGGACCGCGCCGCCGCCCTTGAAATGCCCGACCCGGAGCTTCGGGCCCTGCAGGTCGAACAGGATCGTGGTCGGGCGATGGAATTCCTTTTCGAGCGCCCGGATATGGCCGACCAGCTTCGCTTTCTGCTTCTGGTCGCCGTGGCTCATGTTGATGCGAAAGGCGTCGGCGCCGGCCAGCATCAGCCGGCGGACGGTCTTGGCGTCGCTCGACGCCGGGCCGAGCGTCGCCAGGATTTTCACCTTGCGGGAGCGTGGTGCGAGGGTTTCCGTCACCGGCCCCCGCATAGCCGCTTGAGGTGGCGGTTCAACCCGAGGCCGGCGGAAATCAGCCGATGAGGCCGCGCTCCCGGATGTAATCGTTGTCGAACAGCGCGCGGTCGGCGGCCGCGGGGATCAGCGCGCGGCGCGCATCGAGCCACTTCTGAAGGTTGCCGCCGTAGGCCTTGGCGACCCGCTGCGGGGTATAGGCGTTGGCCTTGCCCCAATGCTGGGTGAAGCTGATGCCGGCCGCCTCGACCCGGTCCGCCGCGGCCGCGAAGAAAGCGCGCGAGGTCGGGCCGTCGACGCCGTCGATGCTGATCATTAGCCCGATCGGGAAGCGGTTGAAGGCGAGCAGCGCGGGGCTCTTGCGGACGTAACGGCAACCGAGGACCACCGGCACGGGCCCGATGTCCTTGTAAAGCTTGATCAGGATTTCCAGCGTTCGGCGGGCGTCCGCCAGGGCTACCGCGATGCTGCCGCTGGCGACAAACAGCAGGGGCGGCTTGTAGCCGTAGATCTCCCCCGGTGTGCCGGTCTTGGTCTTGGTGTCGAACAATTGCTTCGCCGCCAGCTTGGAGAAGGCCGGGATGACGTTCTTGAACGCGCCGAGGATCACGCTCAGGGTCGACAGCGCATCGAAGCCCGGCCCGATCGATTTGGGGTCGCTGATCAGGTCGTAATTGGGCTGGTACGAATCCGGCGGCGGGTCCTTGCGGTAATTGGCCATGATCAGCACGTCGTCGCTCGACGGGTTGATCACCGCCTGGAAGAAATAAGGCTTCTTGCCGTTGAACGGCGGCACCGAGAAATCCAGTGCGCCGATGGCCTTCCACAGGCTCTCGTCGAGCTTGGCCTGGGTCGGATGGGTCTCGAGCAGATAGCGCGGGACGGCCTCGATCACGACCGCGCCGATGATCCCGAAGCTGCCGAACGCGACCACCGCGGCGTTGAACAGGTCGTCGTCGCGCTTGAGCGTCGCGCCGAGGCCGTCGACCCACGCCTTGGCCATCACCGGCCGGCTCTTGCGCTCGATCCAATAATGCTTGTCGGCGGTGGTGATCAGGTGGAGCGCGACGATATGGTCGTGGAGCGCCCCGAACTCGAGCGCCGAGCCGTGCGTGCCGCATTGCGTCGCGCCGACGATCGTCTGGCCGTTGGCCGCGCCGGAGGTGAACAGGGCGCGTTTCTCGCTGTCCCGCTCGAGCGCGCTGTTCACATCGGCGACCGTGTTGCCGCACTGGAACAGATACAGGCCGGCCTTCTGGTCGGCGGTCCCCGGATAGGCCGGATCGACGTCCGCGGGCTTGACCTTCAGCCGGCCGCGGAGGCGGTTGGTGTTGAACGTCCAGCCCGTCGTCGTCGGAGCCTTGGACAGCGACCAGCTCGAGCCGATCGCGCGCACCTTCAGCCCCTTCTGCTTGGCGTCCCCGATCAGCTTCTGGAACTGGGCCGCGGTTTCCTTGAGATCCGCGACGGTCAGGCCGGTCGCCTGCTGCGGCATGAACAGGTCCCACTCGCCGTCGATCACCTGGCTGTAGGTCTCGTGGAAATTCTTCCACAATTTCTTCGGGTTGAAACGCGGCTGGGGAGCGGCCATCAGGAAACCCCGCCGCCCATCGGCGGCTCGCCTGCGTTGGCGCAGCTATATTCGACGGTTGCCGGAGCGATCATGCCGAGCGTGATCCAGTTGACGAAGCCCTGCCAGAAGTTGCGCTTGACCAGCACTCGGGCGAGCTGCTCCCCGTTCGCGCATTGCCTGGCGGTCACATGGCCCGAGGGCTGCTGAACCTTGCCGCCGACGTAGGAGTTGGCCTGGACCGTCTGCGGCGTGCCGGCCAGGCTCGGGCGCGGCGGTTGCACGAGATACTGCATGCAGCCGCCGGTGGTCGCCGCCATCGCCAGGGCCGCGATCGCTCGCTTGAGCATCGCTCCTCCTTTCGATTCGGCGGGAGCAACCGTAACACGCCCGCCGCCCAAAGTCGCTTGAGCGGCCGGGCGCCCTCCCCTAGAGCCGTGCTTCACATATCTCGCATTGGAGTTTCACCGACATGGCGGAAGGCACCGTCGCGGCCGATCAGCTGCGGCTGTTCATCGAACGGATCGAGCGTCTCGAGGAAGAGAAGAAGGGCATCGCCGACGACGTTCGCGACGTATATGCCGAGGCCAAGGCCAACGGCTACGACCCGAAGATCATGCGCATGATCGTGCGCTTGCGGAAGATGGAGACGCATACCCGCCAGGAGCAGGACGCGGTGCTCGAAACCTATCGTGCGGCGCTGGGCCTCGCGTAGGGGGACGCCATGGCCGGCCATTCCAAGTTCAAGAACATCATGTACCGGAAGGGCGCGCAGGACAAAAAGCGCTCGGCCCTCTTCTCCAAATTGAGCCGCGAGATCACCGTCGCGGCCAAGATGGGCCTGCCCGACCCGGACGCCAACGCGCGCCTGCGCGCCGCGATCATCGCCGCCCGCGCCCAGTCGATGCCCAAGGACAATATTCAGCGCGCGATCGACAAGGCCGCGGGCTCGGACGCCGAGAATTACGAGGAGATCCGCTACGAGGGTTTCGGGCCCGGCGGCGTGGCGCTGATCGTCGAGGCGCTGACCGACAACCGCAACCGCACCGCGACCAACGTCCGCACGATCTTTTCCAAGAACGGCGGCAATTTGGGCGCCGGCGGGAGCGTCAGCCACGGCTTCGAGCGCCTCGGGCTGATCGAATATCCGGCCAGCGCGGGCGACTCCGACAAAGTGCTTGAAGCGGCGATCGAAGCCGGTGCTGAGGACGTCGAATCGGACGACGACGGCCATTGGATCTGGACCAATGTCGCGGGCCTGCACGAGGTCGCGCGAGCGCTGGAGCCGATGCTCGGCGAGGCCGAGGGCGCGAAACTGGCGTGGAAGCCGGCGACCGAGGTCGAGGTGCGCGGCGACGATGCGTCCAACCTGCTCAAGCTGATCGATGCGCTCGACGAGGACGACGACGTCCAGACCGTGTGGGGCAATTACGACGTCCCCGAGGACGAGCTGGAAAAGCTCGCCTGATCGCGCGTTGACCGCGCATGCCGTCGGCCGTCATCCAGTCGTTCGACTATCGCCCCGAGCGACGCGAACTGCTGGTGACCTTCACCACCGGCCGCCGCTACCTTTATTCCGAAGTCCCGCCGGAGCTCGCCGAAGCATTCCGCCTCGCTCTCTCGAAGGGGCGCTTCTTCAACCTGCGGATTCGCGACGACTACGACTATCGCGAGCTAGGCCCGGAGGTTAGGTAGTTCGGGCAGGAGGGGGTGTGGCGAAAATCATTGGTCTCGATCCCGGCCTCGCCTCGACCGGCTGGGGCGTGATCCGGGCCGAGGGCAACCGGCTCGACCATGTCGCCAACGGCCAGATCAAGACCGATCCCTTGATGCCGCTCGCGCAACGCCTGGCGAAGCTGGCCGACGAGCTCGACCGAATCCTCGCCGACCACCAGCCGGCCGCCGCCGCGGCCGAGGAGGTGTTCGTCAACAAGAACCCGCAATCGACGCTGAAGCTCGGCCAGGCGCGCGGCGTGGCGCTGATGTGCGCGGCCCGCGCCGGGATCGCGGTCGGCGAATATGCGCCGGCGCTGGTCAAGAAGGCGCTGGTCGGGACCGGCGGCGCCGACAAGGGCCAGATCCACGCCATGGTCGGGCGGCTGCTTCCCGGCGTCAAGATCGCCGGTCCCGACGCGGCGGATGCGCTGGCGGTGGCGATCACCCACGCGCATCATCTGGCGACCGCACGGCGCATGGCCTAAGGCTGCCGCGTCGATGATCGCCCGCCTCTCCGGACTGCTCGCCGAAACCGGCGCCGACGGCGCGGTGATCGACGTGGGCGGCGTCGGTTATCTCGTCCAGTGCAGCGGCAAGACGCTCGACGCGCTCGGTCCGATCGGCGGCGAGGTGCTGCTGCTGACCGAGCTCCAGGTCCGCGAGGACGCCTGGACCCTGTTCGGCTTCGGCTCGACCGCCGAGCGCGACTCGTTCCGCGCCCTGACCTCGATCCAGGGCGTCGGCGGCCGCCTCGCCCTCGCGATCCTGTCGGTCCTCGCGCCCGACGAGCTGGCCCGCGCCGTCGCCCAGGAGGACAAGGCGATGATCGGCCGCGCCAACGGCGTCGGCCCCAAGCTCGCCGCACGCATCGCCAATGAGCTGCAGGGTAAGCTCGGCGTGACCGGCCTCGGCGGCGCAGCGCCCGCCCCGCGCGCCGGCGCTGCGGCCGATGCGCTCAGCGCGCTCGCCAATCTCGGGTTCAAGTCGGCCGAGGCCAGCGCCGCGGTCAACGCCGCTCAGGACGAGCTCGGCGCCGACGCGGGCCTCGACGCACTCGTGCGGCTGGCGCTGCGGAAGGCGGCGAAGTGACGATTCCAAACCGGGTCCCGATCGTACTGTTTGCATGCACGCTCAGCCTCGGCGCCAGCAGTAGCGCCACCTCGCCATCCGCCTATCCGCGAACCGTGCGGGAAGTACCCGCGCAATTCCGTGGGGCGTGGGAGACCTTTGGCGATCAAGGCTGCATCCGCGAGGTTAGCTATCGGTTGGAAGCCCGGCGCTTTTACAACTTCGAGGCGTCGTATGACGTTGTGAGCGTCACCCTCCGCTCGCCAACCCTGATTGTTGTGCACACGCGACTTGATCGAGTGCACGGCGGCCCAAAAAACGGATCGTGGACACTTCGGCTGGTCAAAGACGGTAATGCCTTGTCAGGACCAGACGGCAGGCCGCCGTACTATGGGCGTTGCCGATATGGGCAAACGCCTTCTCAGCTGCTCGATCAGGGTGTCAGCCCGCGCGGATGATGAAACGCACCGCATCCTGCCGCTGCGGGCAGCTTAGGGCGACTACCACGGGCGAACCGGTGCGTGTGTCGGTCTGCCATTGCCTCCACTGCAAGAAGCGATCGGGCAGCGCATTCGCTGTCCAGGCGCGCTGGCCAGCCGAGCAGGTGACCATCGAGGGCCATTCGAAGGCTCACGTCCACACCGCCGACAGCGGCAACCCCATCACCTTCCATTTCTGTCCCGACTGCGGGTCGGACGTGCATTATGAAATCGACGGCAAATTCGACGGGCTGGTCGCAATCCCGCTGGGCGCGTTCGACGATCCCAATTCGCTGACGCCGCGCTTCTCGGTGTGGGAGCATCGCAAGTGCGACTGGGTCGAGATTTCAGGCGAGGTCGAGCACTCGGACTAGCTCGTCACCCCCACGGGAAATCGGCTAGCCGCCCCACGCCTCGCGGTAGACGCGCAGGAAATTGCCGCCCATCAATTTCTCGAGCCGCGCCTCGCTCCAGCCGCGCTTCTGCAGGTCCGATGCGAAGCGACGGTAGCGGTCGACGCTGTTGTAATCGGCGAGGTAGGGATAGACTCCGATCGCCTCGCCGGGGGCGGCGATCCCGGCCTTGATGCGGGACGCCTGCCACTCGTCGAGCTTCCTTTTCGACTCCGGGGTCAGTTCCAGCGGCAGCACGCCATTGTCGGTGCCGATCCCGACATGGTCCTCGCCGGCGATTTTCACGACATGCTCGACGTGGGCGATCAGGTCGGCGCCCTTGGGATGGCTGTCGAGGGTCAGAAACGGCATGAAATAGACGCCGATCACGCCGCCCTTGTCGGCGACGGCGCGGATGGTCTCGTCGCCGGTGTTGCGCGGATGGTCGGCCAGCGCCCGCGCGCCGGTGTGGCTGATCACCAGCGGCCGCTTGGCGAAGGCCGCGGCCTCGGCCATCGTCCGCGCCCCGCCGTGGGCGAGGTCGAGCAGCAGCTTCTCCGCCTCGACCCGTTCGATCGTCGCCTTGCCAAGCTTGGTCAGCCCGCCGTTGCGCGGCTCGAGCGACCCGTCGCCGGCGAGGTTGCCGTTGTTGTAGGTCAGTTGGACGGTCATCACCCCGTCTTTCTTGAGCTGGGCGAGGCGATCGAGGTCCGGGCTGACCATCGACGAGTCCTGCGTGCCCCACAGCCACGCGAACTTCTTCTCGCGTTTGGCCTTGAGGATGTCGGCCGCGGTCCGCACGCGCTGCAGCCGGTCGGGGTTGGCGTTGAAGATATTCAGCTTGGCGGCGATGTCCTTCTGATAATCGCCCCACGGATCCGTCACGTTGCCGACCGGGAAGACCGTATCGCGAAGCAGGGTGACGCCGGTTCCCATCATCTCGGTCCAGGCGCGGTCGCCCAGGCGCAGCTGATCGTCCGGGCTGTACGGGTCCGACATCCCGCCGAGCGCGTCGATGACGATCGCCTTGTCGTACCACGACGCCGCGGCGGGCTTTCTGGCCAAGGCCGGGCCGGCCGCAAGCGTCGCCGCCGCTCCCGTCATCATGGTTCTCCGATCGAGCAACATTCGCCTCTCCCCGTTCGCCGCTTGTCGTCGGGCCGAGCTTCTGCGAATCAACGGCAGATGGCAACCGACCCCGCCCGGATCACGACGCCCGAGCGGACGGCCGAGGACGCGGACGCGGCGCTTCGGCCGAAGAGCCTCGACGAGTTCATCGGCCAACAGTCGGCGCGCGAGAACCTCCGCGTCTTCGTCCACGCCGCGAAGAGCCGCGGCGAGGCGCTCGACCATGTCCTGCTCCACGGCCCGCCGGGACTCGGCAAGACCACGCTCGCCGGGATCCTGGCGCGCGAGATGGGCGTCGGCTTCCGCGCCACTTCGGGCCCGGTAATCGCCAAGTCCGGCGATCTCGCGGCGCTGCTCACCAACCTCGAGGACGGCGACGTCCTGTTCATCGACGAGATCCACCGCCTCGCTCCGGCGGTCGAGGAGGTGCTCTACCCGGCGATGGAGGACCGCGCGCTCGACCTGATGATTGGCGAGGGGCCGTCGGCCCGCTCGGTCCGGATCGAGCTGCCGCGCTTCACCCTGATCGGGGCGACCACCCGCCAGGGCCTGCTCACCACGCCGCTGCGCGACCGCTTCGGCATCCCGGTGCGGCTCAATTTCTACACGGTCGAGGAGCTCGAACTGGTCGTCCGCCGCGCCGCGCGGCTGCTTGGCGTCGACCTCGCCGAGGACGGCGGGCGCGAGATCGCGCGGCGCTCGCGGGGGACCCCACGCATCGCCGGCCGGCTGCTTCGCCGAGTTCGCGACTTCGCCCATGCCGCCGGCTCCGATTCGATCGATGCGGCGGTGGCCGATCGGGCCTTGTCACGGCTGGAGATCGACTCGCTCGGCCTCGACGCGATGGACCGCCGCTATTTGACCATGATCGCCGATCTCTACGGCGGCGGACCGGTCGGCGTCGAAACCCTCGCCGCCGGCTTGAGCGAGCCGCGCGACACGATCGAGGACGTGATCGAACCGTTCCTGATCCAGCTCGGGCTCATCGCCCGCACCGCCCGCGGCCGCGCCTTGAACGGCCGCGGCTACGCCCATCTCGGCCTGTCGGTGCCCCAGGGGGGCCAGGCCGGCCTGTTCGACCAGGGAGCTTCGCCCGAATGATGCGCCACTTGTTTTTGATCGCCGCGGCCGCGTTGGCGGCCGCCGCGCCACTGCCCGCCCAGTCCAATGCGCCGATGCCGGCGCCCGATTACGCCAAGGATTCGACCTGGCTGTGCCTGCCCGGCCGGGCCGACGTCTGCTCGACCCCGATCCCGACCACCGCGCTCAACCCGAACGGCTACGGGTCGACCGGCCAAAGCGTCGTCGCCAAGGACCCGCCGCTCGATTGTTTCTACGTCTATCCGACGGTCTCGACCGACAAGGGGATGAACAGCGACCTCATCGTCGACAATTCGGAAAGGCTCGCGGCGCAGGTCCAGTTTGCCCGCTTCGCCTCGGTGTGCAGGACGTTCGCGCCGATATACCGGCAGATGACGCTGTCGGCCGTCGCCGCCTTCTCGGCCGGCGGGAATATCGATGCCGCCGCCGCGCTGGCTTATGACGACGTGCTGGCCGCGTGGCGCAACTTCGTCCGCACGCGCAGCAACGGCCGCCCGTACGTGCTCATCGGCCACAGCCAGGGCAGCCTGTTGCTGCAGCAGCTGATCGCCCGCGAGATCGAGCCCGTGCCCGCGCTCGCGGAACGGATGAAGCTGGCGATCATCCCCGGCTTCGACCTGTTCGTTCCGCAGGGGCGGCTGGTCGGCGGCACGTTCAAGAAGACGCCGCTGTGCAGCCGCGTCGGCGAGACCGGCTGCGTCATCAGCTGGGTCAGCTTCCGCGAAAAGAACGCGCCCCCCGAGGGCGCGATGTTCGGCTATGCGCCGCTCCCGGGAATGACCGTCGGCTGCGTCAACCCGGCGCGCCCCGGCGCGACCGACTGGGTGCCGTTCGACAGTTACCTCTACGCGAAGTCGAGCCTGCCGGTGCCCGGCGGCCCGGTCCAATGGTCGAGCGAGGGGCCGCCGCCGACCGCCTACCTCCGCGCCGAGGGCCTGGTCTCCGGCAAGTGCGTCAACGACGGCCAGCGCGGCTATCTGTCGATTCGGACCAATGCCGACCCCAAGGACAAGCGCACCGACCGGGTCGGCGGCGAGGTCGCGGTGCTCGGCATGTTCCTCCCCGGCTGGGGCATGCACCTCGCCGACGTGCCCGAGGCGCTTGGCGACCTGGTTCGCGAGGTCGGGGCGATCAATCCGGCGAAATAAAGAACAGCTCCTCGACCGCCAGGCCGAGGGCCTTGGCGAGCTTCAGCGCGAGCAGGGTCGAGGGGACGAACACCCCATTCTCGACGGTGTTGACGGTCTTGCGCGTGACCCCAACCCGTTCGGCGAGCTCGGCCTGGGTGAGGCCGAGCTCCACTCGTCGTTCTTTGAGCCGGTTGGCGAGCCGCTCAGCCATCTCGGTGAGCGCGCCTTTCCAGGATGCCCCAACGGATCAGCGCCGTGGCAATGCCCATCGTCATGACGATATGGACCGCGTCCCGCGCCGTCACCGTCACGTCGAACAAGGTCAGCGCATAGACCGCGATCGCGGCAGCCATCGAGAACAGGAAGCCCCAGCGCATCGCGTCAGTGCGATTGGCGCGAGTGTTCTCATCGTCGATCAGGTCCCGTACCTCCTTCGGCTCGAGCCAAAACCCCTTGGTCGAAAGGGCGAGCAGCAGGACGATGGACAGCACCAACCAGGCGGAGATCTTCACCGTATAAGCGGAATGAGGCGCCGGCGAATTGACGGTCGAGAAGAAAGTCGCTTGCTGCGACAGGAAGATGACTGCGAGCGCGGGCAGCATCCGCGCCCGGCGCTTGCTCAGATACTCCGCCTTTTCAGCAACACTCATCGGCCTGTCGCGCCGTCGCCACTTTACGATCGCCGCAGTCACGAGCACCGCCCCGAGTCCCACCAGCAAACCAATTGCAAAACTATCCATTCCCCGCTCCTCGTGTAACTCATGCGTTACATGTAACCTTAGCGTTACACGGGAGTCAAGCGGGCTTACGCCGCGAGTCCGGCGCCGCTACAGCCGGGGCGATGACCGGCGATTTCGACACTCCCTATCGCGGCGGCTTCGTCGGGTCGGAGCACCATTTCGCGCTGACCGTCTATTTCGAGGACACCGACACCGCAGGCGTCGTCTATTATGCCAATTATCTGAAGTTCATGGAGCGGGCCCGCTCCGACATGCTGCGCGCGGTCGGCGTCGATCAGTCCGAGGTGCTGCACGGCGGCGGCGGCGCCTATCATGTGGTCGAGTGCAACATTCGATATGTGAAGCCGGCGCGGCTCGGCGAGGAACTCCTCGTCCTTAGCAGCGTCGAGCAGGTTCGCGCCGCCTCGGTCGAGATTCATCAACGGGTCATGCGGAATCGGGAACTGTTGACCGACGCTCGGGTGACAGCCGCTTTCCTCGATGCGAACGGCCGCCCGCAGCGGCAGCCGAAAGATTGGGTCGAACGGTTCAGGAGCATCACGAAATCCGAATGACTGCCCGTTTCGCACCGTTTCTGCTCAGTCTCGGCCTGCTCGCGGCGCCCGCCGTGGGGCAGGATGCCGCCGTGGTCGCGGTGCCGCCGCTCGCCACCCCCGACCAGAGCGCGCGCGGCCAAGACAGCCCGGCCGCGATCGCCTGGCAGGCATCGCAGCTGATCGCCTCGGACCTGCGCACCACCGCCGAGCTGGTCCCGGTCGGGCCCAACCAGAAAGATTATTATTCCTACCCGGAAGTGACCGCGCCGACCTTCTCCCGCTGGCGTTCGCAGGGCGCGAAGTTCCTGCTGACCGGCTTTGTCCGCTCCAACCCCGACGGCCGCTTCACCGTCGGCTGCTACGTCTATGATGTCGCCAAGGGCCGCGAGCTCGGCCGGATCGGCTTCGCCGTGGCGGCCGGCGACTGGCGCCGGGCCGCGCACAAATGCTCGGGCCTTGCTTATACCGCCGCGACCGGTGCCCCGGCGGGGGTGTTCGACACGCGCATTGCCTATGTCGCGGAAAGCGGCACCCCGGCCGACCGGGTCAAGCGCGTCGCCGTGATGGACGCCGACGGCAGCAACCAGAGCTTCGTCACCGTCGGCGATTCGATCGTGCTCACGCCGCGCCTCTCGCCCGACGCGCGCGAGATTGCCTATGTCAGCTTCGTCGGCGGCCAGCCGCACATCCGGATCGTCGATTTCGACAGCGACCAGCAGCGGCCGCTGGTCCCGACTGGCGGGATGACCTTCGCCCCGCGCTATTCGCCCGACGGCCAGCGCATCCTGTTCTCGATGCAGCAGGGGCCCAACACCGACATCTACGTGGTCGGGGCGAAGGGCGGCCTGCCCCAGCGCCTGACCGCCGCGCCGGGCATCGACACCGCGCCGAGCTTCGCACCCGATGCGAGCCGGATCGTGTTCGAAAGCGACCGCTCGGGCGCGCAGCAACTCTACGTGATGAACGCCGACGGGACCGACCAGCGCCGGATCACCTTCGGCGGCGGCTGGTACGGCGAGCCGGTGTGGAGTCCCGACGGCGAATGGATCGCCTTCACCCGGCGCGTGCCGGGTGTCGGGATGCGCGTCGGCGTGATCAAGCCCGACGGGAGCGGCGAGCAGCTGCTGACCAGCGGCCCCGGCGACGAGGCGCCCGACTGGGCACCGAGCAGCCGCGAATTGCTGTTCCAGCGCGCCGGGCCCGACGGCCGGCCCGCCCTCTACCGGGTATCGCTGTCGGGTGGAGCGGCGCGCCGGGTCGCGACTTCGCAGGCCGGGTCGGATCCCGATTGGTCGGGAGTGATCGACTGATGCGCCGTCTCGTGACCTTCGCCGTCCTCGCCCTCGCTGCCGGCAGCGCCGCGGCGCAGCTGCCGGGGCTGCGCAAGCGCCAACCGGTGCCCCCGGCGCCGGTCCTGGTGGGAATCGACGCGCTCCGCGCCGACTTCCTCGCCCAGACCGGCAGCGCCACCGTCTATTTCGGCGGCGACGCGTCGGTTCTGACGCCGGCAGCGCGGGCGACGCTGACCGCGCAAGCGGCGTGGCTGCGGCTGCACCCAGAGGTGGTGGTGCGGATCGAAGGCCATGCCGACCCCAGTGACACACGCGACCACGCGCTGGCGGTCGGCGCCCGGCGCGCGGAGGAGGTCCGCAATTACCTCGTACTGTTGGGGGTTCCCGCAGCGCAGCTCACGACCCTGAGCTGGGGCAAGGAAAAAGTCGCCGTGCTCGGCTCGGCGCCCGAGGCGCTGGCGCTGAACCGCCGCGCGGTGACCGTGCTGGTTCGGTAGAGTTCCTCCCCGGCCGGGGGCCGGGGAGGAATGGGATGATCAGGCGGCGCGGCGGCTGTAGCCGGTGGTCGCCAGCCAGGCCCGGGCCTGACGCTGCGCCTCGGCGATCTCGCGTGCGGTCATCTCGACCGCGATCTCGGCACGGCATTGCTGGCCGCGGGTGCTGCCGTTGAGCGCGGCGAGGTTGAACCATTTATGGGCTTCGATCAGGTCGACCGGTGCTCCGCCGCGGCCCGTCGAGTAAGTGATGCCGAGCTCGAACAGGGCATCGACGTCCCCGTTCTCTGCATCGGCAAGGCGGCTGCGGATCAGGAATTCCGCGCCTTTCAGGCTAATCGCTCCCATTTCGTCCCCCTCATCTCTTGTGTTGCGGGCAGCTTCGGCTCCTGATCGGAAAAAAATGGTTAACGCGATTAACCGTGTCTTCAGACGGCCAGATTGTCGATCAGCCGGACCGAGCCGATCACCGCGGCCGCGATCAGTCGCGTTTCCCCCTTCGGCTCGGGCACTGGCTCGAGCGTCGCGGCATCGACCAGGACGAAATAATCGACGCGCGCAAATCCTGCGTAGCGCAGCATGTTCACCGCGTGATCGATTGCCGCGCCCTCATCCATTCCCTTGCGGATCGCATCGCGCGCGAGTTCCAGCGCAGCAGGAAATGCGGCGGCACGCTTGCGCTCGTCGGCCGACAGCAGCGCATTGCGCGACGACAAAGCGAGACCGTCCGTGTCGCGAATCGTCGGCAGTCCGACGATCTCGACCGCGATCCCGAGGTCGGCGACTAGCCGGCGGATCACCGCGAGCTGCTGGAAGTCCTTCTCCCCGAACACGGCGACGTCGGGCCGCACCGCCAGCAGCAGCTTGGCGACGATCGTCGCGACGCCGTCGAAATGGCCGGGCCGGGCCGCGCCCTCCCAGCGCTCCGACACTCCCGAGACCCGGACTGTCGTCGCGAAGCCGTCCGGATAGATGTCGTCGACGCCAGGCAGCCATAACAGATCGCACCCGGCCCTCTCGAGCTTGCGCGCATCATCGCTCTCCTGCCGGGGATAGCGCTCAAGGTCGTTCGGATCGTTGAACTGGGTCGGGTTGACGAAAATGCTCGCCACGACCTTGTCCGCTCGCCGCTTCGCCTCGTCGATCAGCGCCAGGTGCCCCGCATGGAGCGCGCCCATCGTCGGCACCAGCGCAATCCTTCCCGCCCGAGCCGCGCCCAGCGCGCGCGTCAATTCTTCACTGGTGCGAACGGTTTGCACGACCGGCGAGCCTCGGGTAATTTGTTAACGGGGCGGCGTTTCGGTGCCGCGGGGGAAAAGATCAAGCATGAGCCACGCGCATTTCATCGTCTTCGCCAACGAAAAGGGCGGCACCGGTAAGTCGACTACGGCGGTTCACACCGCCATTGCCCTCGCCGCCTCGGGCCACCGCGTCGGCGCGCTCGACCTCGACGGCCGCCAGCGGACCATGACCCGTTACCTCGAGAATCGCGACGCGACGATGCGCCGGATCGAGAAGGACGACCTGCCGCGCGCCGCCTATGAAGTGCTCGAAGATCACAGCGATGGCGGCTTTTCTGCCGCCATCGAGCGGCTGTCTGCCGAGGCCGACGTGATCGTTGTCGACACGCCCGGCCGCGACGACGAGATCGCCCGTGCTGCGATCCTCATGGCCGACACGCTCGTCACGCCGATGAACGACAGCTTCGTCGACCTCGACCTCATCGGCCAGGTCCATCCCGAAAACTACAAAGTGACTCGGCCCAGTTTCTATGCCGAGCTCGTGTGGAACAGCCGAACGCAGCGCGCCAAGGTGACTGGCAAGAGCGTCGACTGGGTGGTCCTTAGGAATCGCCTCCAGCACGTCGAATCGCACAATCTGAAGCGGGTCGGGGCCGCGCTCGACGAGCTCGCGCGCCGCGTCGGCTTCCGGGTCATCCCGGGCCTCGGCGAGCGCGTCATCTACCGCGAATTGTTCCCCAAGGGCCTCACCTTGCTCGACCTGCAGCAGCTCGGCGAGGTCGGGATCGCGCACATCGCGGCGCGCCAGGAGCTGCGCGAGATGATCGCCGGGCTCGCCATCCCCGGGGCGGACGAGCAGCAGGCCAAGGTCGCCTGAGCGCAACCGAATCTTAAAGCCGCCGGGCGATAGTCCGCGCATGATTCCGATGAAGACCAGTACGATCTTCAAGAGCCGCTGGATGGCTCTCGTGTGGGCGGCCGGAATATTGTGGCTCGCCTGGGACGTCGCCGGCTCCGCGCCGCAAGACAGCAACAGCTCGAACAATTCCGAACCGGCGACCGACGCGACCGGCGCATCGATCACGCCCGCCCAGGAAAAGCAGTTCGAGCAGGCGCTGAACCAGCTCTAGGCGGCCGCCTTCCACTCGATTCGCTCGATGTGCCAGCGACGCTGCCGCTCGGTCGACCCGGGCACGTCGTTGACCCGGCGCAGGATGACCGCGGCCGGCATACGCAGCGGCCGGCCGCGCTCCGAAGTGCCATAGAAGGTCACCGGAACGGTCGTGTAGATCGACCCGGCCGCGCCCTCGGTCGCACCGAGTTCACCAATCTCCAGATGGACGTCCTTGAACCTAGCGTCGAGCGCGACGGCGAAGCTGCGCGCGGCGTCGATGTCGTTCCACAGCCGCTCGGCCGGAAGGAACCGGTCCTGCTCCACCAGCGCGCCATAATGCTGGACGACCTGGCCGGCCGCTTCGGCGCTCTTGGGGTCGATCGGACCCTTGGGCTCGGGCAGCGACGCTCGCGGCGGCTCCGCCTGATCGCCGTTGGCCGGCGGCGTTGCCTCCGGCGCGGCGGCGTTCGCGACCTCGGTCGCGGCCTGCTCCGAACGCGCCGCCGGCGCGGCCTTTTCGGTGCGGTTGCAGGCGGAAAGGAGGGCCAAAGCGAGGAAGAGCGCTGCTGCGGTCGGTTTCATCAAGACTCCCGGTTGGCGGAACCGTCCCGAGGGAGGTTCGTTCGTTTCGCTCGAAGAACAGCCGAATACAGGGAGAGTTTCCATGGCCGATAACGACCGCGAT
>Ga0134122_10000671_pt1 | contig 23567 bp, 24 predicted proteins | sample KB302_FD_96461 | JGI IMG/M metagenome (GOLD analysis project Ga0134122, IMG submission 96461) | Terrestrial soil microbial communities without Nitrogen fertilizer from Kellogg Biological Station, Michigan, USA - KB3-0-2 | ecosystem: Environmental > Terrestrial > Soil > Unclassified ...
AACAAGCACCATCGTCACCGCCGCAAGCAGAGCCTTCTGCACTTGAACCCTTTTTACCTCTGAACCTTTTGAACCCCTTGAACTCTATGAACCCTTGAACCCTATGAACCCTTGAACCCTATGAACCCCTTGAACCCAGTTATGCGCGCTTGTTCAGCGGCACGTAATCCCGCCGCTTGGCGCCGATGTACAGCTGGCGCGGACGCGTGATCTTCTGATCGGCGTCGAGCAGCATCTCCTCCCACTGCGCGATCCAGCCCGACGTGCGCGGAATCGCGAACAGCACGGGGAACATCGTCATCGGGAAGCCCATCGCCTGGTAGATCAGCCCCGAGTAGAAGTCGACGTTCGGGTACAGCTTCCGGCTGATGAAGTAGTCGTCCTCGAGCGCGATGCGTTCGAGCTCCAGCGCGATGTCGAGCAGCGGGTTCTTGCCCGTGACGTCGAACACCTGGTCGGCGGTGCGCTTGATGATCTTCGCGCGCGGGTCGTACGACTTGTAGACGCGGTGGCCGAATCCCATCAGCCGCCCTTCGCCCGCCTTCACCTTCTTGATGAACGCCGGGATGTTGTTGATCGAGCCGATCTCCTGCAGCATCTTCAGCACCGCCTCGTTGGCGCCGCCGTGCAGCGGGCCGTAGAGCGCCGCGGCGGCGCCGGCCATCGCCGAGTACGGGTCGACGTGCGAGCTGCCGATGCCGCGCATGGCGCTCGTGCTGCAGTTCTGCTCGTGATCGGCGTGGAGGATGAAGAGGATGTCGAGCGCGCGCTCGAGCACCGGGCTGACCTTGTATTTCAGCTCGGTGCGCTTGAACAGCATGTTCAGGAAGTTGCCCGTGAAGCTCAGTTCGTCGTCCGGGTAGACGTAGGGCCGTCCGATGCTGTGGCGGTAGGCGTAGGCGGCAATGGTCGGGACCTTCGCGATGAGCCGGTGCACCTGCTTGCGGCGCGACGCCTCCTCGAAGATCTGCTTCGCGTCGGGATAGAAAGTCGAGAACGCGCCGACCGTGCTGAGGAAGACGCCCATCGGGTGCGCGTCGTACTGGAAGCCTTCCATCAGCTTCTTGATGTTCTCGTGCAGCAGCCAGTGCGCCTTGATGTCCTCGGTCCACGTCTCGAGCTGCGACTTGGTCGGCAGCTCACCGAAGATGATCAGGTACGCCGTCTCGAGGTAGTTCGAGCTCTCGGCCAGCTGCTCGATCGGGTATCCGCGGTACTCGAGGATGCCCTTGTCGCCGTCGATGAACGTGATGGTGCTGCGGCACGACGCCGTGTTCATGAACGCCGGGTCGTACGTCACCAGGCCGAAGTCGTCCGGACCGGTCTTGATCTGCTTCAGGTCGGACGCGCGAATCGCTCCGTCCTTGATCGCCAGCTCGTACTGCTTGCCGGTGCGGTTGTCTTTGACGGTGAGCGTGTCGGCCATAGAAGTCGCGGTTGCCGCCTCGTTCCTGTCGGTTGTGACGCTGCTATTGGTCGCCATGATGATCCTGATCCTGGTCGTCCGGCGACGGTACCGGCTCGCCCGGCACGCGATAGCGCCCATCGGCCCATCGCGCCAGGTCTTCGTTGCGGCATCGTTCGCTGCAGAAAGGACGCCACCGCCGGTCCACCGGACGCGTGCGGCACACCACGCACAACGGGGCGTCGCCCATCCGACCAATCATAATTCAGGTCGGTTGGTGGTTGGTGGCTAGACGGGCGGGTTGGGCGCGTGATGGCGAACGTCGAGCGCCGACACCATGAAGATCACGTCCTCGGCGACGTTGGTCGCGTGGTCGCCGATCCGCTCCAGGTGCCGGGAAATGAGGATCAGGTCGAGCGCCGGTTCGACCGTCGCCGGGTCGTCAAGCATGTACGAAAGCAGCTCGCGGAAGATGTGCGTCTTGAGGCCGTCGAGCCGGTCGTCTTCGTTCAGCACCTGGTGCGCGAGGACCGTGTCGCGCCGCACGTAGGAGTCGAGCGCGTCGCGGAGCATGGCCTGGGCGATGTCGCCCATCTGCGGGATGTCGATCAGCTTCTTGACGGGCGGATGCGTCGCGTAGCGGCGCGCGGCCTCGGCGATGTTGACGGCCAGGTCGCCGACGCGTTCGAGGTCGGTGTTGATCTTGACCGCGGCGACAATCGCGCGCAGGTCGGTGGCCATCGGCTGGTGCAGCGCGAGCAGCTTGAAGCACCGGTTATCCACCTCGACGTGCAGCTCGTTGATCGGCTCGTCGCCGTAGAGGACGCGGTCGATGGCCGAGATGTCGCGGCTGACCAGCCCCTGCACCGCGGCGCGGACGCGCTCCTCGGCGAGGCCGCCCATCTCGAGCAGCCGCCCCTGGAGCGCCTCGAGCTCCTCCTGGAAGTGCCGTACTACGCGCTCCACTATCCAAATCTCCCGGTCAGGTAGTCCTCGGTCAGTTTCTCGGTCGGATTGGTGAACATCTTATCGGTGCGTTCGTACTCCACCAGGCGTCCCAGCCAGAAAAAAGCCGTGAAGTCCGACACGCGCGCCGCCTGCTGCATGTTGTGCGTGACGATGACAATCGTGAAGTTCGTCTTCAGCTGATAGATCAGCTCCTCGATGCGCTGCGTGGCGATCGGGTCGAGCGCCGACGCCGGCTCGTCCATCAGCAGGATGTCGGGCTTCACTGCCAGCGCGCGCGCGATGCAGAGGCGCTGCTGCTGTCCGCCCGACAGCGCCAGCGCGGATTCATGGAGCCGGTCCTTCACCTCGTCCCAGAGCGCCGCCTGCTTCAGGCTCTCCTCGACGCGCCCGGCGAGCTCCGACTTGCCCGACGCCATCCGGTTGATGCGGATGCCGTAGGCGGCGTTCTCGAAGATCGATTTCGGAAACGGGTTCGACTTCTGGAACACCATCCCGACCTTGCGGCGCATCGCGACCACATCCACGCCGGGGCCGTAGATGTCGTGGCCGTCGACGCAGACGCGCCCTTCCACGCGCGCGCCGGGGATGATGTCGTTCATCCGGTTCAGCGTGCGCAGGAACGTGCTCTTGCCGCAGCCCGACGGTCCGATGAACGCGGTCACCATGTTCGCCTGGATCTTGATCGAGATGTCCTCGAGCGCGCGCTTCTCGCCGTAGAAGAAGGAGAGATGCTCCACGTCGATCTTCAGCGGCGCATCGGCCGCGGGCGCGGGCGACGCGCTCGTGGCGGCCCGCACGACGGGACGCGGCAGCCGCGCGGGAGGGTTCATCGTCTCCACTATTGTCCACGGATCCGGGCCACGCGGGCGGCGGCAATCCGCGCGGCCATGGAACAGAGCAGTACGATGGTGACGAGCACGAGCGCGCCCGCCCATGCCTGCCGGTGCCAGTCTTCGTAGGGCGAGATGGCGTAGGTGAACACCTGGACCGTGATCGACGAGATCGGTTGCGTCAGCGACGTCGAGAAGAATCCGTTGTTGAACGAGGTGAACAACAGGGGGGCCGTTTCGCCCGCAATGCGCGCGAGCGCCAGCACGACGCCGGTGATGATGCCGGGCAGCGCGGCGGGCACGATGACGCTGAACACCGCCCGCGCGCGCGTCGCGCCGAGCGCCAGCGCCCCCTCGCGCAGCGCGTTCGGCACCAGCAGCAGCAGCTCCTCGGTGGTGCGCGCGATGATCGGGATCATCATGATGCCGAGCGCGAACCCGCCCGCCAGCGTGCTGAAATGCCCGAGCGGGAGCACGACCACCGCGTAGGCGAAGACGCCGATGACGATCGACGGCACGCCGTTGAGCGTGTCGGCCGCGAAGCGGACCGTCGACGCGAACCGGCTGCCGCGGTATTCCGACAGGTAGACGCCGCTGAGGATGCCGATCGGCACGGCGAGCGCCGCGGCAAGCCCGGTCAGGATGAGCGTGCCGACGATGGCGTTGGCCATGCCGCCGCCGACCTCGCCGACCGGCCGCGGGTTGTTGAGGAAGAAATCGAGGTTCAGCGACTGGACGCCCTGGCTGATGACGAAGAAGAGCACGAACGCGAGCGGGATGAGCGCGGCAATCACCGCCAGGCCGCAGGCGGCGACGAAGAGCGCCGAGAGGACCTTGCGCGCCGGGGGCGTGCGTCGTGCCTTCATGCCGCGGCCCTCGCCGGCACCTGCCGCGCCATCGACCAGATCAGGCCGCGCGACATCAGGTTGACGAGCAGCGTGATGACGAACAGCACCAGGCCGATTTCGATCAGCGCCGACATGTAGAGCGCGTTGGCCGCCTCCGTGAACTCGTTGGCAATCACGGCCGCCATCGTGTACTGCGGCGCGAAGAGCGACAGCGCCACCTGCGGGTTGTTCCCGATCACCATGGTGACCGCCATCGTCTCGCCGAGCGCGCGGCCGAAGCCGAGCATCACGGCGCCGATGATGCCGGTGCGGGCGGAGAACATCGCCGCGCGAATGGCCTCGAAGCGCGTCGCGCCAAGGGCGTAGGCCGCCTCGCGCTGCGTCATCGGCACCGTCTTGAGCACCTCGCGCGCGACCGCCGAGGTGAACGGGACGACCATGATGGCGAGAATCAGCGCCGCCGCCAGCATGCCGACGCCGAACGGTGGACCCGAAAACAGCGGCAACGTGCGCAGCGACTCGGGCATCGTCAGCTCGACGGCGCGTACCACCGGCACCAGCACGAAGATGCCCCACAGCCCGTAGACGATCGACGGGATCGCCGCCAGCAGCTCCGTCAGGAAGATGAGCGGCGCGCGCAGCCAGTGCGGGCACAGCTCGGAGATGAAGACGGCAATGCCGAGCGCCACCGGCGTCGCGATCAGCAGCGCCAGTACCGACGAATAGAGCGTGCCCCAGATGAACGGCAGCGCCCCGAACTCGCCCGCGACCGGGTCCCAGTTGCTCGTGCGCCAGAAGTTCAGCCCGAACCGCTGCAGCGACAGCCACGAGTCGTTGGCCAGCGTGGCGCCGATGCCGGCGACGATGGCGACCAGTGCGGCGGCGAAGACGCCGATGCCGAGGCGGAACCCGAGATCGGGGGAGCGCACGGGCGCCGCCTACGACACCTTGATCTTGCCGAGCGCCGCCTGCTCGAGCATGACGACGTTGGCGGGCAGCGGGGCGTAGCCGAGATCGGCGCAGTACTTCTGGCCGTCGGTCAGCGCCCATTGCATGAAGTCCACGATCGCCTTGCCCGAGGCCTTGTCGGTCGGATTTTCGTAGAGCAGGATCCACGTGAACGACGAGATCGGGTACGCGCCGGCGCCGGGGGCGTTGGTGATCGAGACGCGGAAATCGGGTGGGATCGTCGCCGCGGCGGCGTCGGCGGCCTTGGTGACCGCGTCATCGGACGCCTTCACGAATTCGCCCGCGGTGTTCTGCACCGAGCCGAAGGCGATCTTGTTCTGCAGCGCGTAAATCAGCTCGACGTAGCCGATCGAGCCGGGCGTCTGCGTCACCAGACCGGCGACGCCCTCGTTCCCCTTGCCGCCGACGCCCGCCGGCCACTTCACCGACGTGTTGACGCCCACCTGCGACTTGAAGTCGGGAGACACCTTCGACAGGAAGTCCACGAAGATGTAGGTCGTGCCGGACCCGTCCGAGCGGTGCACGACGGTCACGTCGGTCGCGGGCAGTTTGGCGCCCGGATTCAGCTTCGCGAGCACCGGGTCGTTCCACTTCTTGATCTTGCCGAGATAGATGTCCGCCAGGACCGGCCCGGTGAACTTCAGCTCGTCGGTGACCCCTGGGATGTTGTAGACGGGCACGACCGCGCCAAGCACGGTGGGGAAGTGCAGGATCGGCCCCGGCGCCGCCTTCAACTGCTCGTCGTTCATCGGGCCGTCGGTCGCGCCGAAGAACACCGTCCGGTTCGTCAGCTGCTGGATGCCGCCGCCCGACCCGATCGACTGGTAGTTGATGCGGATCTCGGGGTGGAGCTTGTTGTACTCGGCGAACCACTTCGAGTAAATCGGGTTCGGGAAGGTGGCGCCGGCGCCGTTGATCTGCAGCGCCTGCCCGTTGCCGGCCGCGCCGCCGTTGTTAGCGGTAACGGGCTGGGTCGCGCCGCCGCACGCGCTCAGCACCGTCGCCGCCAGCACGAACGCGATGTAACGAATCGGAAACTGTGCCATGAGACGACCGTATCGGACGCGAATTTCGCACCCGTTTCCGACTTGTAAATTCCGTGTTAATCGCCTCCGCCATCTCCAGCCGGACCGGCTTGCCCACCAGCTCCTCGAACGGCTCCAGGTGCCGCCCGGTCGCCCAGACCTCGAGCTCGGCATCGCCCGCCGCGTGCAGGCTGATGACGATGTCGTCGCCGCGGTCGTGCACTTCGAGGCCGGAAATCGGCTGCGCGTGGCTGCGGTCGAGACTCTCGGCGACGCGAAGGATCGACGCCAGCGTCTTCACCGTCCGCCGCAGCGAGGCCGGCAGCTGCGCGTACGCGTCGTGCGACCGGCGCGGCGTGCCGCGGCGGTGGTAACGCGCCACGAGCGCCATCACCTCGATTTCGTCGGGATGGAACCCGCGCAGGTCGCCGTTCTTGACCAGGTAGTACGAATGTTTGTGGTGGCCGGAGTAGCTGATGTGGCCGCCGATGTCGTGCATCAGCGACGCGTATTCCAGCCACTCGCGCTCCCGGTCGGTGAGCCCGTGTAGCGCGCGCGTCTGATCGAACAGCGCGAGCGAGAGGCGGACGACCTGGTTGGCGTGCTCCGCGTAATAGCTGCAGCGCTCGGCGAGCTCCAGCGTGCTGCGGCGCCTGACGTCGGGAATGCTGTCGATCTGCGCGATCTGGCGCCGGTTGCGGCGCGTGTAATCGAGGATGAGTCCCTCCCGCAGCGCGAGGTCGCACAGCGTCAGCTCCTCCGCGCCGAGGCGGCGGAGGATGGTGTCGAGCAGCACCACGCCCGCGACGAGGAGGTCGGCGCGGCGCGGGTCGAGTCCCGGAATCGCCAGCCGCCGCTCGAGATCGCGCCCCGTCACGTCCTTGCGCAGCCGGCGGATCTGCTTGGCGGAGATATGCAGGTTGCGCAGCTCCGACGGCGGGCCGCCGCGCGCCGCCGTGGCCGCGACGGCGCCGATGCTGAGAATCGTCCCGGACGTGCCGATGACGCGGTCGAAGCCGGCGGTCACGATCTGCTCGCAGTGGCGGTCGACTTCGGCGAGCACGTGCTTGACGATCTTCCGCTCGTCGCGTGGCGTGAGCGGGTCGCTGCGCACGAGCCGTTCCGTCAGCCGGATCGCCCCGATCTTGAAACTGCGCGCCAGCTGCACCGTCGTCGCCGTGCCGAGCGTGATCTCGACGCTGCCGCCGCCGATGTCGATCACCACCGCGCGGCCGCCGGCGACGTCCACGCCGTACACCGCGGCCTGGTGGATGAGCCGCGCCTCTTCGACCCCGGAGATGACGCGCGGCCGGATGCCGGTCTCGCGTTCGACGCGCGCCAGGAACTCGCCGCCGTTGCGCGCCTCGCGCGTGGCGCTCGTGGCGGCGGCGAGAATCTCATCCACGCGATGCGATTCGGCAAGACGCTTGAACCTCGACAGCGCCTGCAGCGCGGCGGACATTGCCTCGGACGTGAGCGCGCGCCCGTCGAGCCCGCCGGCACCAAGCCGGACCATGGCCTTCTCGCGATCGATCACCTCGAACGACAGGTCCGGACGGACGCGCACCACGATCATGTGGACCGAGTTGGTGCCGATGTCGATCGCCGCGATGCGCATGTATAGTTGGAAGGGTGAAGGGGAAGGGAGAAGACAGGGACTAGTCCCTAGCTTCCCCCTTCCCCCTATCCCCTATCCCCTGATTATGCGCACTCCGGCCGCGGAAAACCTCATCCGTCAGCGTGTGATGGCGCTTGGCCGTGCACTCCCGGCGGCCAAGGCCGGTAATCCTGCCTCCTTGCACCAGGCGCGGGTCGCCACCCGGCGGCTGCGCGCGGCGCTCCCCATCATCGGCTCCGGGACGAAGGCCGAGAAGCTCGCCCGTTCGGTGCGGCGCCTGACGCGGGCGCTCGGACCGCTGCGCGAGCTCGACGTCGAGTTGATCATCCTGGACGAGCTGGAGAAGCGCGGGGAAGTGCCACCCGCGGCGGTCGACCGTCTCCGGGCGTCCATCATCGACGAGCGCCAGCACCTGCAGGCCGACGTCCGGGATCGCATCGACCAGTTCGACATCGACAAGCTGCGCAAGCGGGCGGTGTCCGTGGCGCGCAAGCAGCGCGAGGGCAAGCGTCCGGGCGACGCCCAGGGCGCCGCATTCGGGCGCGCGCGAGCGGCCCGCCGCGCCCGCCGTCTCGAGGCGGCGATCGAGGATGCCGCCGGCCTCTACCTGCCCGACCGGCTGCACGCGGTCCGCATCGCGGTGAAGAAGCTGCGCTACACGCTGGAGCTGATGCCGCGCGCAACCAGCGCGCGCAATGCGGCGCGCGTCCGTATGCTGAAGCAGGCGCAGGACCTGCTCGGACGGATGCACGACCTCGAGGTGCTCATCGCGCGCACGCGCGGCATCCAGAGCTCGCCGGGCGCCTCGACGCTGCAGGTGTCGGGCGACCTCGATCGGCTCGTCCGCCGCCTCGAGACCGAATGCCGCCAGCTGCACGGCCATTACATGGCCGCGCGGCCGGCCCTCCTGTCGCTGTCGCACCGGTTGATGACCGCCGGCAAGCCGCGCGATCGGGCGCGGTCGTCCGCGGCCTGACCGATGGAACCCTGCGACCTCTACATCGTCCGCCACGCCATTGCCGCCGAACGCGGCGACGAGTGGCCCGACGACACGAAGCGTCCGCTCACCGACACCGGCATCACGCGGTTCAAGGAAGCCGTCAAGGGGCTGGCGTGGCTCGACATCGAGATCGACGAGATCTTCACCAGCCCGCTCGTCCGCGCCAAGCAGACGGCCGCGATTCTGGCGCACGGCCTCGGCAACAAGACATCCGTGAAGACGCTGGATGCGCTGGCGCCGGGCCACTCGCCGAGGCAGGTGATGAGCGAGCTGAGTCGGGCGGCCAAGCGCCACCGCATTGCGCTCGTCGGGCACGAACCGGGGCTCGGCGAGCTCGCGGCGCACCTGGTGGGCTCGGCGCGCGCGCTGCCGTTCAAGAAGGGCGGCATCTGCTGCATCGCCCTGCAGGGGCTGACGTCGCGCCGCCCGGGCGAGCTCGTGTGGTTTCTGCCGCCGAAGGTGCTGCGACGCCTCGATCGCTAGCGGTCGTCATCAACCCCATTTCAGGGACCGGAGGGCGCATCGACGTCGCGCGCGGCCGCGCGGCGCAGGCGGCGGCCTTCCTCGCCTCGCGCGGCTGCGACCCGTCGAACGTGTTCATCACCGAGCGTCCGGGACACGCGCGCGAGCTCGCGCAGGCGGCGGTCGGTCGCGGGATCACCACCATCGCGGCGTGGGGCGGCGACGGGACGATGAACGAGATCGGGACCGCGCTCGCGTTCACGGGCGCCGCGCTCGCGCTCGTGCCGAGCGGCTCGGGCAACGGGCTGGCGCGCGATCTCGGCATCCCGTTCGACGCGCCCGCGGCGCTCGACGTCGCGTTCGCCGGCGCCGAGCGCGTCATCGATGCGGGCGACATCGACGGCCGGCTGTTCTTCAACGTCGCGGGCATCGGTCTCGATGCGCGCGTGGCGCACCGCTTCGCGGTGGACGGCCTCGAGAAGCGCGGCTTCTCGCGCTACATCGCGATCACGCTCCGCGAGCTCTCACGCTACGAACCGGACAGGTTGACGGTCACCACGCCGTCGGCGTCGACGACCGGGCCGCTGCTGCTCGTGGCGATTGCCAACGGGCGCCAGTACGGCAATGGGGCGATGATCGCGCCGCACGCGCTGCTCGATGACGGCCGGCTCGATGTGATCACCGTGAGCGTGCGGCCGCTGATGCGTGCCTGCGTGGAGCTGCCGCTCCTGTTCATGGGCAGGATCGAACGGCTTGGCGGCGTCACGATGACGAGGACCGAATCCGTGCACATCACGTCGCCGCACCCGGTCGTCTATCACCTCGATGGCGAGCCGATCGCCGGGACGCTCGGGATTTCGGCGCACGTTCGTCCGCGGGCGCTGACAATTCGAGTGCCAACTCGTTAGGTCAACTGCCTTGTTTACAAAATATTTACGTCCACCGGCGGGGTGTCGGAGTACAGATGGTGGCCACTCCGATCATGTATACACGGCGTCTTCAGAAGGCTGCTCACATCCGCAAGTTCACCATCGTTTCAACGGGCGCATCCGGCTGGGAGGTTCGCGACGAACAGGACAGCCGCGTGCTTCGGTGGGTCCGCTATCGGGACTGGCATCGCGTGGAGCGCGCGCGCATGACGTTTGCGCTGGAAGCCGCACTGCTCGAGGCAAGCGGCTGGAACGAATCGTAGAACCGTCCGCGAGCTATTCGACGAAGCGATAGCCCAGGCCGACCACCGTTTCGATCTGCTGTCCGGCTGCGCGGAGCTTTCCGCGCAGGCGGCCGACGTGCACGTCCACCGACCGCGTTTCAATCGCCTGGTCGTATCCCCACACGCGCTCGAGCAGCCGATCTCTCGACAGCACGCGGTTCTTGTTCGCGACGAGGTAGCGGAGCAGCTCGAACTCGCGCCGCGTGAGGCGAATCGGCTCGCCGTCCACCTGCACGGCAACGGCCTCGAAGTCGGCGACGATGTGCTTGCCGCGGTAGACCGGCGTGAGGCCGTCGCGATCGCCGTCGGCGCGGCGCCGCAGCACCGCGCGCACCCGCGCCGCCAGCTCGCGGAGGCTGAACGGCTTGGTGATGTAGTCGTCGGCGCCGACGTCGAGGCCGGTGATGCGGTCGCTTTCCGTCGATCGCGCGGTCAGCATGATCACCGGCAGCTTCGCCGTCTCGGGCCGCCCGCGCAGGATGCGGCAGACCTCGATGCCGCTCAGCACCGGCAGGTTCAGGTCGAGAATCACGAGATCCGGCGCGTCCTCGGTGACGCTCTTCAACGCCGTGTCGCCGCTCGCCGCGATTTCGACGTCGACCGCCGCTTCCCGTTCGAGCGCGTGCTTGATGAGCCCGGCGATATCCTGCTCGTCCTCGACGACGAGCACCCGTGTTCGTCCAGCTTTCATGGCTGCCACGGCTCACCGTAGTGAACGGGCGTTTCCGCGCGGTGACGAAGAAGTTAAATGTGGGTTACAGGAAAGTTCCAAGCTCCAAGATCCAAGTTGGATCTTGGAGCTCAGGCTCGAGCCAGCACTCGGCGGATTTCCGTGACGAGCGCGTCGGGTGGGCAGGGCTTGGGGACGAACCAGTCGCAGCCCGCGCGCGTGGCGCGCTGCAGCTCGCCGGAGCCGTCGTGGGCGGTGAGCGCGACGACCGGGATGTGCGCGGTTCGCACGTCGTTCTTCAGGCGCCGTGTCGCTTCCCAGCCGTCGAGAACCGGGAGACTGAGGTCCATCAGCACGACATCCGGGGCGTGGGCCGCAGTATGCGTCAGGGCATCGGCGCCGTTGGCCGCCTGGATCACGTCGAAGCCGGAGAGCTCGAGCTGCTGCGCGTACATCTGGCGCAGCTCGGACTGGTCCTCGACCAGCAGAATCAGCGGCTTGGCGCGATCCATCTCGTAATTATCCCATGCCCGCGAAGCGCGCGCGGGAGTGGTTTCGGCGGCGCATCCAGGCACGCGGCGCCGAAGTAAACAGAACAATACAGATGATAGTATCCCGCCTCACATGACCTCACTGGAGGAAGCTCCCATTCCCGCGACCGGTCGCGGGACGGCGGCCGCGTGGCTCCCCGCCCTGCTGTTGCTCTTCATCGGGTCGGGTTGCGCGGCGCTCATCTACGAAGTCGTCTGGTTCCAGCTCCTGCAGCTGTCGATCGGCTCGTCGGCGGTGTCGCTCGGCGTCCTGCTCGGCATCTACATGGGCGGCATGTGTCTGGGCAGCCTGCTATTGCCGCGGTACGTGACGCCGAGCCAGCATCCGCTGCGCGTGTACGCGTTTCTGGAGCTGGGCATCGGGCTGCTCGGCATCGTGGTCTTGTACGGTGTCCCGATTCTCGGCGGCGTCTACACGGCGTGGGCCGGCAGCGGTACCGCGAGCCTGATCCTGCGCGCCATTGTCGCCAGCATCTGCCTGCTGCCGCCGACGCTGCTGATGGGTGGCACCCTGCCGGTCGTGGCCCGCGGGGTGGAGGCGACGCCAAACGGCGTTTCCTGGCTCGGCTATTTCTACGGCGGCAACCTGCTCGGCGCGGTGACGGGCAGCCTGCTTGCCGGTTTCTATCTGCTGCGCGTCTACGACATGCCGACCGCGACCTTCGTCGCTGTCGGGTTGAACGTCGCGGTCGCGGTGATCGCCCTGCTGGTGGCCGGCCGCATCGAGCATCGGCCGGCGCCTCTCGCGCCGGCACCCGTCCGCCGGCGCGGCAATCGTCTCGTCTACGTCGCGATTGCGCTGTCCGGCATGACCGCGCTCGGCGCCGAGGTCATCTGGACGCGCCTCCTCTCGCTGCTGTTCGGCGCGACGACGTATACCTTCTCGCTCATCCTCGCCGTGTTTCTCGCGGGGCTCGGCATCGGCAGCTCGCTCGGCTCCGCGATCGCCCGCCAGTTCCCGCATTCACGCGTCCCCCTCGGCGTCTGCCAGATGCTGCTCTGCGCCGCCATCGCCTGGGCGGCGCACACGACCGGTGCGTCGATGCCCTACTGGCCGATCAACCCGTCCATCGGCAAGAGCCCGGTCTACCAGTTCGACCTCGACCTGCTGCGCGCGTTCTGGGTGGTGCTCCCCGCCGCGATCCTGTGGGGCGCGAGCTTTCCGCTCGCCATCAGCGCCGCGGCGCGCGAAGGCGAGGACGCCGGCCGCCTCGTCGGCGGCGTGTATGCCGCCAACACCGTCGGCGCAATCGCCGGCGCCATCGTCACGAGCCTGATCCTCGTCGCGGCAATCGGCAGCCAGAGGTCGCAGCAGGTGCTCATCGTCATCTCCGCCCTCTCGGGACTGCTGATGCTCGCCGGCGGGTCAGACGCCGATGATGGCGCGACTCGAGGGAGGGAACCGCGCCGTCACCGGGGTCTGACGCCGATCGTCGCGATGATCGTCGCCGGCGTGTTCGCCGGCCTCCTGCTTCGCAGCGTCCCGCCGCTGCCCGGCATTCTCGTGGCCTACGGGCGGTATGCCGCGACGTGGGTGGGCATCAACGAAATCATTTACGCCGGCGAAGGGGTGACCGCCTCGGTCGCGGTGTCGAGGACGCCGGGCGGCGTGCTCAACTACCACAACGCCGGCAAGGTGCAGGCGTCGAGCGAGCCGCAGGACATGCGCCTGCAGCGGATGCTCGGCCACCTGACGACGCTGGTGCCCGAAAACCCGCAGCGGGTGCTCGTCATCGGCTGCGGGGCCGGGGTGACCGCAGGCGCCGTCTCGGTCGATCCCCAGGTGAAGAGCGAGACGATCGCCGAGATCGAGCCGCTCGTCCCGCGCGTCGTCTCGAAGTATTTCGCCGACTACAACTTCAACGTCGTCGCCAACCCGAAGGTGACGGTGCACCTCGACGACGCGCGGCATTACCTGCTGACCACGAAGGACAAGTTCGACGCGATCACGTCGGACCCGCTCGACCCATGGGTGCGCGGCGCGGCGACGCTCTACACGCGCGAGTTCTTCGACGTGGCGAAGGCCCACCTCAACCCCGGCGGCGTCGTGACGCTGTTCGTGCAGCTGTACGAGAGCAACGACGCGGCGGTGAAGAGCGAGGTGGCGACGTTTCTCGACGCCTTTCCCGGCGGGATGGTCTTTGCCAACACGTCGAACGGCCTCGGCTACGACCTCGTGCTGCTCGGCCAGGTGGAGCCGAAGCCGATCGACGTCGATCGCGTGGAGGCGCGTCTCCGCAACCCGGTGAACGCACCTGTCGCCCGCTCGCTCGCGGAGATCGGGATCCACTCCGCGACGGATCTGTTCGGCACCTACGCGGGCCATTCCAAGGACATGCGCGGGTGGCTGAGCGGGGCGGCGCTCAATCGCGATCGCAACCTGCGGCTGCAATACCTGGCGGGGCTCGGGCTGAACCTGTATCAGAGCGACGCGATCTACCGGAACATGATCAAGGAAAGCCAGTACCCGGACGGCCTCTTCACCGGATCGCCCGCGACGCTCGCGACGCTCAGGTCCGCGATCAATCAGGCGCTCGGCCGGTGAGCGGGTGATCGGCTGGTTGGTAGTTGGTAGTTGGTCGTTGATTTGTCAGCTGGTTTCTAGCCATGCCCGGCGGCCCGGATCGGTATGACGAACTTTACGTCTATGCGATGGGCCGCGACCCCACATCATTCATCCTGCAGCACGTCGTCGATGCCCATGCGGCGCAGACCGCGACGCGACAGACAAAGCCGCCCACGCTGGTCTTTGCCCTCGCAGGTCTGTACCTGCACGTCGAACGCGGCTTGTCCGGTAAGCAGGTCCAGCGAATCCACATGCGCATGGGACGTCGCAAGACGCAGTGGCCCGCTCTCGTGCTTCCTCGCGATCGAGGGGCCATAAGCCCCGCGGATGTCCTCGCAGCGCCCGCTGGCGGGGATCGTGACCGCGCTATCGATTCGTGGTGCAGGTCGGTTTGGGATGCATTTCGCGAGAACCGCGAGACGATTGTGGAAGTCCTGAAAAACACAGCGTCATGTAACGAACCACTGACGTGAGAACCAACCGCTAACCACTAACCACGAACCACCGACCACGAACCACCAGCCACCACTTAGACCACGGTCCCCGGCGGAATCACGCCGCCCTTCGGCACGACGACGAGGCCGCCGCGGATGTACCAGCCATCGCCGTCGGCGTGCTCGACGTTGCGTTCGTTCACCAGCCGCGACCCGTCGCCGATGCGCGCGTTCTTGTCGATGATCGTGTGGTTGAGCACGACATCGCGCCCGACGCCGAGGTCGGGCAGGCCGTCCTTCGGATGGCCGTCCTCGTAGTAATCGGCGCCCAGCAGCACCGACTGACTGATCTTCGCGCCCGCCTCGACGTGCGTCCGGATGCCGACCACGCTGTCGTCGATGTCGCAGCGGTCCAGGTAGCAGCCGTCCGTCACGATCGAGTTGCGCACCTCGCAGTCCGTGAGGCGTGCGCCGGGCAGGTGTCGCTGGTGCGTGTAGATGGGACGCGACGGATCCCAGAACCGGAACGGCGCGGCGACGCGGCCGAGCATGACGTTCGCCTCGTAGAACGACTCGATCGTCCCGACGTCGGCCCAGTAGCCGCGATACAGGTACGGCTTCACCTTGTACTTGTTCAGCGCGTTGGGAATCAGCTCGCGGCCGAAGTCGAGGCCCGGCTCGCGCTCGAGCATCTGCAGCAGGACGTCGCGTGAGAAGACATAGATCCCCATCGATGCCATGAACGGCTGCTCATCCGTGTGCCGCCCGAAGACGGCGCCGGGTGGGATGCTGCGGCCGATCTCCCTGAGACGATCGGCCTTCGGCTTCTCCTCGAACGCAACGATATCGCCGCCGGCGTCGAAGCGGAAGATACCCATCTGCGTCGCGGCGTCCGGGTCGACGGGCTGTGCAGCAATCGTGATGTCGGCGTGCTGCTCCTGGTGCGCGAGGATCATCTCGGAATAGTCCATCCGGTACAGGTGATCGCCCGCGAGGATGAGGTAGTAGTGCGCCTCGTGCTGCGCGAAGTGGCGCGCCGCCTGGCGCACGGCGTCGGCCGTTCCCTGGAACCAGTTGGGATTGTCGGGCGTCTGCTCGGCCGCGAGGATCTCGACGAACCCCTGCGAGAACATGTCGAGCCGGTAGGTGAGCGAGACGTGACGGTTGAGCGACGCGGAGTTGAACTGCGTCAGCACGTAGATGCGGCGGATGTCCGCATGCAGGCAGCTGCTCACGGGGACGTCAATCAGCCGGTACTTGCCGCCGATGGGCACCGCCGGCTTGGAGCGCGTCGCGGTCAGCGGAAACAGACGGGACCCCTGGCCGCCGCCAAGGATGATCGCCAGCGTGTCGCCGGACATGAACATAGCGTCAAAGCAAACCGCACGCCTACCGGTCAGAGCGCGGCAGTCGAATCACGAACGTGGCGCCCGTGCCCGGTCCGTCGCTCATGGCCTGGATGCGCCCGTCGTGCAGCTCGATCAGCCGCCTCGCCAGCGTCAACCCGATGCCGAGGCCGTCGCGCGGCTGCCCGCGCGGGTCGTCACCCTGCATGAACGTTTCGAAGATGTGCGGCAGCACCGAGGGCGCGATGCCGACGCCCGTATCGCTCACGCTGATCATCACGTCGCCGTTGTCCTCGGCGGCACGCAGCGTGATGCGTCCGCCGCGCGGCGTGTACTTGACGGCATTGTTCATCAGGTTCGAAACCGCCTGCGCCAGCCGCGTGAAGTCCGCGTGCACCCAGACCGATTCGCGCGGCATGTCGACCGTGAGAATCTGTCCCGCCACCGCGATGAGCGGCTGCGTGGTCTCGATGGCGCTGTGCAGGACGACGCGGATGTCGATGCGATCGCGCCGCAGATCGATGGTGTTGCGCGTGATGCGCGAGACGTCGAGCAGGTCGTCGGTGAGGCGTCCCAGGTGAAAGAGCTGCCGCTCCATGACGGCGTAGGCGCGCCCGGCGACGAGCGGGTCCCCGCCCGAGCGCCGCAGCTCGTCGAGCGCGTTGCGCAGCGGCACGAGCGGGTTGCGCAGCTCGTGTGACAGCGAGGCGAGGAACTCGTCCTTGCGCCGGTCGGACTCGCGCAGCAGGCGCTCGGCGCGCCGCCGTTCGGTCTGATCGACGCAGACGCTCACGCAGCCGATGACCGTGCCGTCGGAATCGTAGAGCGGCTCGACGTCGTTCTGGATGTAGCGAACCGTTCCGTCGGCGCGCAGCACCTCGATCTCGTTGCGCACCGACGCGCGGTGAGCGATGGCGTACTGCATCGGCAGGTCACTTTGCAGCATGTCCTTGCCGTTCTGCTGAATGCGGTACTTGGGCGCCCGTCCCTCCGGCGGCGTCAGCGAGATGTTCTCGTCGGGCGACACGCCGAGCAGCTCCGCGAGCGCCTCGTTGGCCGAGATCATCCGGCACTCCGCGTCGTGCGCAATCGCGATCGGCACCGGGGCGCGGGCGATGAGCGCCTCGAGGCGCCGCAGCCGGTTGCGCAGCTCGTCGGGGTTGGTCCCGCTGCCCGAGCCGAAGAATTCGAAGGAAATGGCCATTGTGAGGGAAGGAAACCGCGATTTTAACGCCGTTGTTGCACGGCGGAGATCGCGGCGTCACGCGGCCCCATCAGGCTGTAGAGCATGCGCGTGGGTATACCACGGCGTTCGGCCACAATCGCGCAGCGATGGCGCTGAGGATCAGCGTCATTGTCTGCGCGCATAACGAGGCGCGCTAACGGGCCTTCGACTTCACGCTCGCGCCCGCGACGCAGCTGCTCGTCAAGCACCTGTTGCGCGTCGGCACGATCTTCTACGGCGGCAATTTCGCCGTCCGCCGCGAGGCGCTCGAGCGCATCGGCGGCTTCGACACCCCCATCGCATCGCCTGCCACCCGCATCACCGGGCGCCGCGGCGCTTCGAGATCAGCACGTGCTACTTGTGGGACCACCGCGAGCAACTGTCGAGCCTGGTGGACGTCTGGGAGGCCGCCAACCGCGGGGACGGTTCATGGGCGGCCTGACGTCGCGCGTGAAGCCGGCGCCACGAAAATGTGATGCGGGCGATACGCGACCGACACTCCTGGGGGTTAGGGTAACTGCCACCATGTCCTACACAGTCACCCTCGGTTGCGGCTGCCGGGTGTATGTCGCGTGTCACCCGCAGACCGGTCTGGCACACACGCGCATCATCGAGGTGCGGTCGCCGGAATGCGCGGTTCGCTCGCATGCGGTCGGCGTGAGGATTCCCGTCTGGGAGCTGCTCCCGTATGAGCCTGACGACCCGAGTGCGGACCGCAGGATAGCGCCGTACCGGCGTGCGTCCGGGGACCGGGATCGATGAGCGCCGAAACGCTGGTCCTGGACGAGGTGCTGCCGCGTGTGCGGGCGGAGTTCCTGGAGATGCCGGGACTCCGGCTGACGCGCGCGCAGGCGCGGCGCCTCTGGGCGCTGGACGCCGCGCTCTGCGATGCGGTGCTCTCCGCGCTCGTCGACGCGCGCTTCCTCATCGAATCGCGCAACGCCTCGTTCATGCGCGCGTCGGCGTAGGCGCGGCACACCGGCGCGGAACCGCATGTCACGACTGCTGACGGCAATCGCCGTTACGATTGCAGGGTCTGCCGCCATGGCGACCCCGCTCATCATCGGCCACAGGGGCGCGGCCGGACATCGCCCCGAGCACACCCTCGCCGGCTATCGCCTGGGCGCCGAGATGGGCGCGGACTACATCGAGCCCGACCTCGTCTCCACGAAGGACGGCGTGCTCATCGCGCGCCACGAGAACGAGATCGCGAGCACCACCGATGCGGCGGCGAAGTTTCCCGACCGAAAACGAACGAAGACCATCGACGGCACGGCGATCACCGGGTGGTTCTCGGAGGATTTCACGCTCGCGGAGCTCAAGACGCTGCGCGCGCGCGAACGGCTCGACTTCCGCTCGCACGGCTGGGACGGCCTGTTCGAGGTGCCGACCTTCGACGAGGTGATCGAGCTGGCGCAGCAGCTCGGGCACGAGCTCGGACGCCCGATCGGCGTCTACCCGGAGACGAAGCACCCGACCTACTTCCGCGGCATCGGCCTGCCGCTGGAGGATCGCCTGCTGGCCGCGCTCGATCGGCACGGATGGAACACGGAGGGCGCGCCGGTCTTCATCCAGTCGTTCGAGACGAACCTGCGGGAGATCGGTCCGCAGACCCGCATCAAACTGATTCAGCTGATCGAGAGCAAGGTGCCCACCAACGAGGAGCTGCGGGCGATCAAGTCATACGCCGACGGCATCGGCCCCAGCACGCGTCTCGTCATTCCGGCCGCCGCCGACGGGACGCTGCTGGAGCCAAACGATCTCGTGGCGCGCGCGCACGCGGCAGGCCTGCTCGTGCACGTCTGGACGCTGCGGAGCGAGCCGGCGTTCCTGTCACCCTTCTACGGCGGGGACGTCGGAGTCGAGTTCCGGCGATTCCGCGACCTCGGCGTCGACGGAATCTTCACCGACTTCCCAGATGCCGCTGCCCGCGCGTTCAACGCTGCGCTCGCGCCGCCGCGCTGAACGCGGCTCGTTGCGCGAGGGCGTCGTGCGCTTCGGCGTGGCGATCGGCTCGTTTTTCTTCGCGGCCTTCTTGTGCTCCTTCGCCGCGCGCTCGACGGTCTTCTTGTAAGACCGGCGCGCCTTCTCGGCGTCTTTCCGCGCCGCGCGCGCGGCCTTCGCCGCCGCCTTGGCGGCCTTCTTCGCCTGCTTGACTTTCTTCCTGGCGTCGCGCGCCCTGGCTTTCAGCCGCTTCGCGGTGTCGACGGCCTCGGTGACCTCGCGTTCCGCTGCCCGCTGCCGGTCGATCGAAAGCTTTGGTGGGGGTGCCGCCTTCTTTTTGCTCATAGAAGCGCACAGCCTATCGCATGGCCGGGTCCCGCCGCCAGATCTTTACGTGGGACCGTGCGCGGGACGGTCGTCGAACGCCGGCGCTTCAAGACCGGCGGTTTCGTTGCGGCGATTTGACGCGGCTGTCGCATCCCGGCCTGCACCCATCAGACAGCATCTCAACCCTGCTGCTTCCGGCACCACTTCAGGAGGGAAAGATGCGACGACCAACCATGCTCACGTGTGCGCTCGTCAGTGGAATCGCTGTGGCGACGTTGACTGTCCGCACAATGGCCGACGATCGCCGAGCCGACTTCGGCCTTTTCATAGTCCACCAGCTCAGCGCGCATTCCGACCAGTTGTTCGGCTTCGAACATCCGCTCGCGGAGTCCTCGGCGGGTCCATTCGACGGCGCCGACAACACGAAGGCCATCGATGTTGCGGAACGGCTGTACGTCTCGCTCGTGTCGAGCTCGGTGGCGTCCGCGACCGATCAGATTGCGCTCTGGCCCAACGACGATCGTCCGACTCACCTCTTCGTCTGCGACGAGGAGACGACGAACCCCGCGGTCCAGCGGGTAGACCTGTCCAAGCCGGCCGGATCGAACGCCACCACCATCGTGACGGGCCTGGTGTCATGCGATCCCGTCAGGCGCACGCCGTGGGGCACGATCATCGTCGCTGAGGAAGCCGGGGCGACCGGCGGACTCTACGAGATCCTCGACCCCGTGAGCATCACGACACCGATCGCCGTCCTGGACCGCGGCGCCGGCACGACCAGCGATCCCACCCATCTCGTCAAGCGGAAGGCCGTTGGCAGCCTGTCATTCGAGAGCTTCGCGATCAAGACGAACGGCACGATGATCTACGGGGACGAGCTCGCGCCAAGTAACGGGAACGCCGGAGGCGCGGTATACAAGTTCGTCCCGACCTTTCCATTCATGGGTACCGGACCAGTCACGCTGCCAGGGCTCTCACCGCTGGCGTCTGGCGACGTGTTCGGCCTGCGCGTCGCGGCGAACGGTTCGGCCAACTGGGGACAGGGCGCTGAAGTTGGAATGGGTCGTTGGGTGGCGATCGACAGGGCCCCTGCGGGCGTCGTCGACGCGAACGGCAACACCATCCTGCGCAACGCCCAGACGCTCCAGAAATTCACCGGCTTCTACCGTCCGGAAGACATGGACATCGATCCGGTCGCGGCGGAAGATGGCGTGTTCCGGGCCTGCTGGGCCAATACCTGGCGCCTGAATTTCGGCGGCCGCACGACCGTCGAGAATTCAGCGGTCCACGGCGAGGTGCTGTGCCTCGTCGAACAGCCGCTCGCCAGCGCGCCGACAGGGACCGTTCCAACGGTGACGAAATTCGTCGTCGGCAGCCAGCAGCTCGGCATGCCCGACAACGTCGCCTTCCAGCCGCACACCGGGAACCTTGTCGTGCTGGAGGACGGTCCGACGAGCATCGTGACGCCGACGGGCACGCAGCCTCGAGGCAACGACCTGTGGATCTGCCTGCCTGACGGCGACGACGATGACACGCTGACGGACGGCTGCGTGCGGTTCGCGTCGGTGAAGGACACCAGCGCCGAGCCGTCGGGCTTCATCTTCCTTGGATCGGGCGAGTCGGCCTTCGTGAGCATCCAGCATCGAGCCGTCAACGACGCGGCCGGAGCGGGAAACCACGGTGCCCTGCTCAAGATCTCGGGGTTCAACATTCGCCGCGACGACGACGATCACGACGATCACGACAGGTAGAACTGTCGCATCCGGCAGTCGTCCGCTGCGCGCGATGCGCAGCGGGCGGCGGTCGAACCGTGCCACGGCGGGTCAGCGAATTACCCTGCCGCCTGCGCCATCTCGACGAGCGTGGTCACGGTCCGCCAGTTGCGGGCGGTGGCTTCGACGCCGAGCAGCCGCTCGGCGCGCGAGCCAAGCTTCGACCTGCCGAACCCGTCTGGCGTGTGGAGGTAGAACACCTTTCCCTTCAACGTGAAGCGCTCGGTGCTGGTGCGGAGCGCCTCCAGCGCTTCCAGGTCCGGTTTCTTCGGGCGCGCGGCGAGAAAGAACAGGTGCACGCTCGCCGGGTGCTCGTCGGCCTCCGCGTAGGGATTGCCGGCGGCAGCCTTCGCCAGCTCGCGCGGCGTCAGCACCTGCACGTGCGGCTCGAAGCCATGACGCGACGACACCGCGGCGCCCAGCTGCTTCGCCAGGCGCGCGGGATCGGGCGCCGCGCTCCGGAAGATCACGTTGCCGCTCTGGATGTAGGTCTTCACGTCCACGCAGGCGTTCTTTTCGAGCAGCCGCTTCAGATCCTTCATCGGCAGCCGGTTGTTGCCGATGATGTTGATGCCGCGAAAGAGGGCGATCCAGGTTTTCATCGCAGTCACGCTCCGCTGTGATCCGAACGATGGGTTGTCACCGCCGCTTGCTCAGCGGGCGCTCGCCCGCCGGATGTGGCGGAACGACAGTTGCTCCTCCGAGGATTGAGACGCGCTCGTGAACACCATCAACGTCAGCAGGCGCATCGAAGTCGAGCGCCAGGTCGTGATTTCGGCGCGCCCGTTCGAGTCCGTCGTCGCGCGGCTCGAGGCGGCGATCGGCCGCCCCGACATGCGCGCGTTCGCGCGCGGGGTGGCGACGGCGACGACGGCTGGCGACGTCGCGCGCGTGGTTCACGATTCTATCGGTGCGTCGGGCCTGATGGAGATGGGCCGCTTCGACCTCGCCCAGATGCTGCGCAAGGAGACGGGCAGCGACTCGCCGAAAATCCTGCGCCTGGTCGTGGGCAATCCGCTGATGATGAAAGAGATGGTCGAGCAGGTCCGCGATGCGGCTTCCTATGCGGCGGTGACCATTCTCGTCGACGAACGCGCCGACGGCGTCTACCTCTCGTACGACACCATGTCCAGCGTCATCGCGCCGTACGGCAACGCCGAGGCGAGGCGGGTGGCGCAGGAGCTCGACGCCAAGGTCGCGGCGCTGCTCATGGCGGCCGCGGTCTGACGGCGCACCTAATCGCCTCTTCACAGCCGTCGGGTTTCTCCGTGCGCGAGCGTCCAGTTCGCCGTGTCCGGCCATCCGGCTTGCCGCCAGCGCTCCGCGAATCGTGCGGGCGGCTCTTCGACCGGCTCGTCGGTCAGCCGGAACGTTCCCCAGTGCATGGTGAGGCAGGGCGGCGGCGCCGGCGCCCCGTCGGCGAGCGCGCGATAGGCGGCGATGGCGTCCTCGGGGTTCATGTGCACCGTGCGCATGAACCAGCGTGGCTCGTACGCCCCGATGGGCAGCATCACCAGGTCGAACGGTCCGAGGCGCGCGCCGATCTCGCCGAACTCGGGATGGAGCGCCGTATCGCCCGCGAAGAAGACGCGCGCGCCGTCGGCGGCGACGGCCCAGCCGCACCACAGCGTGTCGCCGCGATCGCCGAGCGTCCGCGAGCTGAAATGCTGCGCCGGGACGCACGTGGCCGAAACGCCCGCCGCATCGACGGTCTCCCACCAGTCGCGTTCCACGGCCTGGCGGACGCCGAGCCTCTGCAGCAGCGCCGCCAGCCCCAGCGGGCACAGCCACGGCGCCTGCGGGAACGTGCGCGCGATGCGCTGCACGGTCGGCGCATCGAGATGGTCGTAATGATTGTGGGAGAGAAGCACTACGTCGATCTCGGGCAGGTCGCGGAAGTCGACCGCCGGCGACATGAGGCGGCGCGGACCGATCCAGCGGAACGGCGAGGCGCGTTCGCTCCACACCGGATCGGTGAGGATGTTGAGCGGCCCGAGCTGCAGGAGCACGGTGGCGTGGCCCACCCATGTCGCCGCGCGGTAGCCCGGCTGCGCGCGCGGCGTGACGATGGCGGGCGTGCGCCTGGCAAGCGAGTCGCGCGCCGGGTTCGGCGCGAGCCGGCGCCCGCGACGCTCGACGAACTGCCAGCGCAGGAACTCGCGAAAGCCCGCGGGCTGCGTATCGGGCCATGGATTCCGATACCCGCCGCCGGGACGATGGTGTGACATTCGCCGCAATTCCATATCATGATCGCCTGCGGGACTGTCTGGACGTGCACCCTCCTCGTTACTCGTGAGCCATGGCGGACACCCTCCAGGTAACGCCTCGCGTCAGCGCCTCCCACCAGGCGCTCATGTTCCCGACGCTGACGCCGGAGCAGATCGACCAGATCG
>Ga0134122_10000672_pt1 | contig 23542 bp, 17 predicted proteins | sample KB302_FD_96461 | JGI IMG/M metagenome (GOLD analysis project Ga0134122, IMG submission 96461) | Terrestrial soil microbial communities without Nitrogen fertilizer from Kellogg Biological Station, Michigan, USA - KB3-0-2 | ecosystem: Environmental > Terrestrial > Soil > Unclassified ...
GGGTGCTCGCCGGCAAGCTGAACCTCGAAATGGCCGCCGAGCCCGAAATGCTCGGAGTGGCGCTTCGCGTCCGGCCCCACCAGGTCACGCTGGTCCCGGAAAGCCCCACCGAGGTGACCACCGAAGGCGGACTCGACCTCCGCCTCCACGGCGACCGCGTCCGAGCTGCGACCGAGCGCCTCGCGGCGGCCGGCATCGCCGTCTCGATCTTCGTCGATCCCGATCCGGAGCAGATCGAACCGCTCGCCCGCCTCCGCGAAGTCGGAGTCTCCGGCTTCGAAATCAACACCGACGCCTATACGAAAGCCGCCCCCGGCCCCGCCCGCGACGAGGAGCTTGCCCGAGTCGCCCGCGCCGGAGCCCTAGGCCGCGCCGCCGGCCTCCACCTCTACGCCGGCCACGGCCTGACGGTCGAAAACGTCGGCCCGATCGCGGCCATCGAAGGAATGGAAGAGCTGAACATCGGCCACGCCCTGGTCTCGCGGGCGGTGCTGATCGGGATGTCGGCGGCGGTCAAGGAGATGCTGGAGGCGATGGGGTGGGGTGGGGCGGTGGGGTGAAGGCGAGGTAGCCGAACCCGGTCGGTGGGGCAGCCCGGAGCGGCGGTCGAACCCAGGCCGGTGGCCTGGGCTGAGGTAACGCGACCCTTCGGGCCGCAAAAACAACCCGGCGGATAGCTTTTACGGCCTGAAGGGCCGTGTCCTGTAAGCCCAGGCCATCGGCCTGGGTGGCGAGCGCCCGACCCTGAAATGCCCGCCTGCCGCCAATTGTTAAACTCCGGCGAAGGAGGAAGTCCATGTTCTACGACTACCACTATTTCTACTTCGTCGGCCCCGCGCTTCTGTTCTCGCTTTGGGCGAGCTGGCGGACGCGGTCGGCGTTCAAGAAGTACTCGCAGGTGATGAGCTTGCGCGGCTTGACCGGGGCTCAGGCGGCGGCCGAGATGTTGCGCGCCGGGGGCATTTCGGACGTCAGCATCGTGGCGCATCCCGGCTCGCTCTCGGACCATTACAACCCCTCGACCAAGACGCTCGCCCTGTCGGAGCCGGTCTATGGCCAGCGCTCGATCGCGGCGATCGGCGTCGCCTGCCACGAAGCGGGACATGCGATCCAACATGCCACCCATTACGGTCCACTGGGGATCCGCTCGGCCCTGGTGCCGACCGCGGGCATCGGCTCCAAGGTCGGCTACTTCGTCATGCTCGGCGGCTTGATCTTCCACTCGCCGACAGTCGTCGTGCTCGGCGCGCTGATCTTCTCGGCCGTGTTGTTGTTCCAGATCGTCACCCTGCCGGTCGAGTTCGACGCTTCGGCCCGTGCCAAGAAGCTCGCGGTGGACAACGGCCTGATCCTGCCGCAGGAGCGCGAGGGGATGGACCGGGTGCTGAACGCCGCCGCCATGACCTACGTCGCGGCGGTCGTCTCGTCGCTGATGACGGTCATCTATTACCTGGTCCGCGCCGGGGTCCTCGGCGGCGGTAGCCGCCGGGCCTAAGGCCGGCAGGCTCCCTCATCCACCCTGCACCGCGCGCGCCGGATCCACTCCGGCGGCGCGGAGCGCGGGAAACCAACTGGCCCAGAGCGCCACTCCGGCGACCACGGCGGCCACGGTGGCGAGCACCGTCGGGTCGCCCGGGGCGACGCCGTGGAGCTGGCTCGCGATCAGGCGCCCGAGGGCGAGGGATAGCCCGAGGCCGAGCGCGATGCCGATGGCGGCGAGGCGGGTGCCCTCTCCCACGATCAAACCGAGGATCTTCCGGCGATCGGCGCCGAGCGCGGCGCGGATGCCGATCTCGCGTGTCCGTTGGCGCACCGACCAGGCGAGCAGACCGTAGAGGCCGAGCGCGGCGAGCGAGAGCGCGAGCGCCGCGAACAGGGCGAGCAGGCCGAGCGCGAAGCGGATCGGCGCAAGCGCCTGCTCGACCGCCTGTTCGAGCGTGCGGACGTTGGCGATCGGGATCGCCGGATCGATCCGCGCGACCTCGGCGCGCACCGCCGCGGTAAGCGACGCGGGATCGGTGCCGGCTTTCGCTCGCACCACGTAGGCGCGCGGCCCGAACGCGACGTTCGCGAGCGGAAAATAGACCGTCGCCCGATCGATGGTGGCGAGCGCCATGTGACGGACCGGAGCCACGACGCCGGCCACCTCGACCTCGAACGGCTGGCCGAACGGGTTGACGCCGAGCCGCCGGCCGATCGGATCGGTGCCCGGCCAGAGCTGGTCGGCGAGCGTGCGATCGACCACCGCGAGCGGCCGGTTCGCCTCCTCGTCGGCGCGAGTGGGGAAGCGCCCCGCGAGCCGCTTCAGGCCCAGCGCTTGAAACAATCCCGCGCTCACCGGGCGCAGGCTCGCCTCGTTCTTCGTCCACTCCTCTTGCGGCTGGTCGGGGCGGCCGAACGGTCCGGTCCAGAAGCGACCGGAGAGTGGCAGAGGAAACGTCGAGCCGGCGTTCGCCACCCCCGGGATCGCCGCCAATCGCGCCTCCAACTGGCGGTGGAAGCGGATCTGATCGGCCGGCTGGGGATACTTGCGGAACGGCACCTGAAGCGTAAACGTGAGCGCGCCTTTCGGCGCAAAGCCGAGATCGACCCGGCCGAGCGACCGGGCGGTCGCGAGCAGCAGCCCGGCTCCCGCGAGCAGCACAACGGTGATCGCGACCTCCGCCACCACCAGCGCCCGGCGGGAGTTCGAGCGCCCCCCCGAGGCGGCGCCGCCGCGCAACGCCTCGGCAGGCGCCGCGAGCGTCGTGGCGACCGCCGGAGCGAGACCGAACGCGAGCGCGGAGATGACCGCCGCGCCGAGGGCGCAGGCGAGCGCCGTGCCGTCGAGTCCTGCCGCCGCGAGGCGCGGAATCCCCGGCGGGGCGAGCGCCACCAGCGCCTCAAGGCCGAGCTTCGCGAGCAGCAGGCCGAGGGCAGCGCCGCCGAGTGCCAGCAGCAGCGCCTCGGTCATCGATTGGCGGATCAGACGCGGACGCGAAGCGCCGAGCGCCGCGCGCACCGCCATCTCGCGTCGGCGCGAAGTCGCGCGGGCGAGCAGCAGGTTCGCGAGATTCGCGCAGGCAATCAGCAGCACGCAGGCGACCGCGCCGCCGATCGCCGCGAGCGCCGGCCGCACCGCGCCCACCACGTCGCCGTGAAGCGGCACCACGTCGATGTGCATCCCCATGTTCCGGTGGAATGGATACGTCGTTCGCAGGCGGCCGGCGAGGGCGTCCATCTCCCGGCTCGCGGCGCCGAGCGACACCCCGGGGGCCAGGCGGCCGAGAACGCGCAGGAACTGCTGCTCGCGCGGTACCCGCGACAGGTCGAAACGCAGCGGCGTCCAGCCCTGGATTTCCGCCGGCATCCCCGCGTCCGCCGGCATGTAGAGCGCGAAATCCGGACGCATGACGCCGACCACGGTGAGCGGCGCGTCGTTGAACCGGACGGTGCGCCCAATCACTTTGGGGTCGCCGCCGAACCGGCGATGGAAGAACCCGTAAGAGAGCACCAGCGCGCCGGGCGGCGGATCGGCGTTCGGCGCAATCGTCCCGTCGGGAATCGGCGTCTCGTCCTCTTTGAGGAACGTCCGGCCGAACAGCGGCGGCGTGCCGAGCAGGTCGAAGAAATTCGCCGTCACGGCGCCGATCTTCACCTGCTCGGGCTCGCCCCCCTCGGCGGTCAGGCTCGCCTCGAAAACGTTGTTCGTCGCGGCGAGCGCCGCGAAGCTCTTCGTCTGCGCGCGGTAATCGAGAAAGTCAGGAGCCGAAACCGGCGCCTTGCCGAAATGGGTCTTCTCCAGCCGGTTCCAGACCAGCACCAGCCGCCCTGGGTCACGATAGGGCAGGGGAGTCCAGACGACCGCCCGCATCACGCTCCAGATCGCAACCGTCGCCCCGATGCCGAACGCCAGCGTAATCAAAGCGATGGCGGCAAACCCGGGTGCCAGCCGCAGCTGGCGAAACGCGGAACGGAGATCCTGGCGCAGCCGGTCGGACATGGTGTAGACCCTCCTCCTCTCGACGTCCTTGAGGATCTACGGATCGGCGGCGGGAAGGTTCGCGGTAGAAGCTTGCCTCAACTCCTCACCGCTTCCGTCGACTCTCCGCCGCCTCTTCGTCGATCTCTAACTCGGCGCTGTCCTTCTGGTGCCAGGAGAGGCCCGCCGCGTCTGTGCCTTCAAGCGGGGGAGAAGGCGCTGCGGCCCGTCACGGTCGCTGGATTAGGCCAGCCCCTTCCGGCCAAACTCTGCGGAAGTGGCCGACGTTGAGAGTCAGAAGTCGATCGACTCCTACCCGCGCCGCGGCGGCGGCGATCAGCCCGTCGTAGACCACCCCTCCGGAGCATTCTAGGTTGGCCAATTTCTCGAGGGTCGATACGAATTCGTCCGCCGAAAGCGCGATCGGCCGAAACGCAGGAAGAACGTTCTCTCGCAGCATCCGGAGCGCCAATCCCGGCGAGATCCTCGGCCTCGTTGGAATGCGGGTCAAGGTTGCGAACAGCTCCGCCAAGGAATGCGCGGCCACGAAAGCTTCGATCTCTCCGGCGAGGGCGCGGTCGAGCCATGGGTACGCCTGTTCGTGTGACTCGTGACTCTCGATCAGGGCTGCGACCAGTGTTGAGGTGTCGAAGAAGACCTTCACCGGCGTACAGGCACCGCCAGAAGGTCCAAGCGCTCTTCTCGAACTTCACGGAGGGCCCCCTCGACATCGCCCGCCCGCCGCCCGGTGAACACCAACGCCCGACCTTTTCGGACGAGAGGGCTCTCGTCGCTCAGGATGGTGATCCGGACACCCCCTTCGATGGCCTGAAGGCCTAGCTCGTCCCCTGGCTCCAGGCCGAGATCGGACCGCATATCTTTAGGGATCAGTACCCGCCCGAAGCGATCTATCGTGGTCTTGACCATGGTTTTGCCATTCTACTGACCCAGTTGGCAAGAGTCGATGCCAAGTCTGCGGGAATCCCGTCCAGACCCTTCTCGGCGGCCCCTACCCCTTCCCGGTCTTCGTCGGCCGAATCTCGATCGTGCTGGGCAACGCGCGCTCCGGGTAGGTGAGGAGATGGAGCACCGCGGCGGCGACGTCCTCGGGGGCGAGGCGCCAGCCGCCTGGTTTCGTGGCCGTTCCCGCGGGATGCACCGCCGGGTGGCCGAATTCGGTCTCGACGCTTCCCGGCAGGATCGTTCCGACGCGGACGCCGTAGGGGCGCAGGTCGAGCATCGCCGCTTCCGAGAGGGCGACCAGGCCGAATTTGCTCGCGTTGTAGGCGGCGCCGCCGGCAAAGGCGTGGCGGCCGGCGAGCGACGCGACGTTGACGATCCAGCCGGAGCCGGCGCGCTTCATCGCGGGTGCCACGGCGTGGAGAAAATAGAACGGGCCGGAAAGGTTGGTCTCGATCGTCTCGCGCCAGGCTTCTTCCGAGATCTCGTCGATCGGCGCGAACCGGCCGACTCCGGCGTTGTTGACCAGCAGGTCGATCCCGCCGCTCTCCGCGAGTACTGCAGCGACGAACGCCTCGACGGCGCGCGGATCGCGGACATCGACCGTGGTGCCGCTGATCCGCGCGCCGAATCGAGCTTGAAGCTCCTTTTCCGCCTCGGCCGTGCGTTCGGGATCGCGGCCGCAGAAAGCGACCCGCCAACCGGTCTCGGCGAGCGCTTCGACGATCGCGCGGCCGATGCCGCGACCTCCGCCGGTGACGATCGCGGTCTTTTGGGCGGGGGGAGAGGTCGGGGCGTCGGCGGTCAAAGCGGCTCCTTCCGGGGAGGATTCACAAGAGTCTCAACCGAGGGCGCCGTCTCGAAATGCCCGGGTGTTGCCGGGCGCGCGATCCCTGGGTGCGCGGGCCTCCGGCCCGTCCGCCAGGCGATCACCGTAAACCCCAAGAGCAGCAGCGCGGTCCCGGCGCTGATCCGCAGCCCCCAGACGAACGACCGCGGACGGTACCGGAGATCGATCCGGTTCCGGCCGGCGGGGGCGTAGATGCCCACGAAGGCGTGGTTTGCGTAGGCGAGCGGCAGTTCCCGTCCGTCGATCGTGGCGTGCCAACCGGGCCAATGGGTTTCGCTCACCACGATCCATCCGGCGGCTTGAAGGTCGGCCTCGATCTCGAACCCCAGGCCCTGGCGCTTCGTGACGAGCCGGCCGCGGGCGTTGCGGCGTTCTCGCGTCGCGACCTCTTGGCCGATCGGCTCGATCGTCGCGAGCTGGAGGAAGGTTTGATTGACCGCGGTCCGGGCCATCAGCGGCACGGGGTCGCTGCCGACGACGACCCGGCGCGGCAGGAAGGCGCGCGGCAGCGCGTGGCGGTTCTCGTAGAGGACGAGGCTCCTACCCTCGGCGATCTGCCGGTACCAATAAGGGGCCGTCTTCGGTCGCGGCACCAGGACGTAGCGGGCGTTCAGAAAATCGACGACCGGATCGTCCAAGCGGTTGAAGCGCAGAAAGGTCCAGGACGGATCCTGCGGGTCGTTGCGATAATTGCGGAACTGGCCCAGGCGGCGAAGCGTCATCGCGTTGTCGCCGCGCGGATCTTCGAAACGATAGTGGGTGAAAGTGTCGGGAGGCATCGCCACGTCGAGTGCCAGCACGCGCTGGGGCTCGGACGTTTCGGGCACGGCGTCGAGCGGCGCCACGGCGGGGAAGAACGCCTTCCTTTCTTGAGGTACGAACAGGTAGCCGGTTTCGGCCCGGCGCTCCGCGAGGTGGGCGACGAGCAGCAGCGCCACGGCCCAATCTCGCGGCCGGGCGAACGCGAGCAGCGCCGCGGCGCCGAGCGCGGGCACCACCAGCCAGGCGGTTCGCTCGAGGTAGGCGGTCGCATCGAGCCCGAGGGGCGCGGCGTCTTGCCAGAACAGGGCGGCGAGGAGGCCCAGCGCCAGGGCGGCGCCCGCGGTGATCCACGGCGTCGCGCGTCGGCGCGGTTCGGAAGAGTCCCAGGCATCGACCGCCGCCGCCGCGAGCATCGCGAGTCCGAACGCGCCGACGAACGCGAGCCGGTCGTTGAGCGCGAGGTCGAAGATCGGCAGCCGGGCGAGCAGCACGTGGAGCGGCCGGAAACCGATCCCGGCGAGCACGCCGAACAGATAGAGGGCCGCCCCCGCCGCGGCGATCCGGCGTCGCGGGCCGGCGAGGCCCGCGACCGCCAGCGCCACGATCAGACCGCCCGAGAAAGCGCGGCCGGGCGCGTAGAGCGAAAACCCGTAGTCCGGATGCCTGCCCACCTCGTCGTTGAAAATCCCCCAGGCGTAGGGGACGAATTCGGCGCGCAGGAGCGCCGCCGATTCGCCGTAGGGACGCGCGTGAAAGGCCTTGTCCGCGGCCCCGCGGCGGACGACCAGCTCCAGGGTCTGATCGATCGCCTCCAGGTGGGGGAGCAGGAAGAACGCCGAAAGCGCGGCGGCGACGATCCCGGCGCCGAGCGCGAACCCGATCGACCGGAGGGCGGGGCTGGTGCGGAACGGCGGTCGAAGCTGCCGCCACGGCATCGCGAACGCGGCGCAGGCCGCGGCGACCAGGACCGCGTGCGCCACCGATTCGGAATGGCCGGTGAGGAGGATCAGCGTTAACGTCAAGCCGAGCAGAGCCGCGTTGCCGCGGCTCGGCTCGCGCGCGAGAAGCACGGCGGAAAACAGCACCCAGGGGAAGAACGCGAGGGTGGGCGTCACCGGCCAGAGGTTCCAGAACAGCAGGAAGCCGGAGGTGCTCCAGGCGACGGCGCCCACCAGCGCCGCCCTGCGGGAAAGACCGAACGTGGCGAACGCGAGGAAACCGCCGAGGCCGGCGATCGCGAGATGAAGCCCTCCCACCAAGGCCGCCTCGTCTTCGAGCGGCACCAGCAGGGCTAACAGGTTCACCGGCGCGTAGGGCGCCGATTGCGCCATGCCCGCGAGCGGCTCGCCCGCGCGGCACCACGGGTTCCAGAGCGGCCATTCGCCCATCGCGTAGGCGTGGCGCACCGCCGCGCGCCACGGCGCGATCATGGCGAACGGATCGTGAAAGATCGCGGGCGAGGCCGGCCGGTCGCCGAGCAGCTCGCGGTGCGCGTCGAACGGCTGCACCCGGTAGGCGCGATCGACGGGAAACAACGTCCCGCCGGAAATCAGCGCGGGACCGACGAACACGAGCGGCGCCAAGATCAAAACCGCGGCATCGCGCCGCCGCAGACCGAGGCGGAGCCGCATCGCGCCCGCCGCGATCGCCGTGGCGGCGAGGAGATAGAGAAGAAAAGGCCAGAGCGTCACGCCACCCCCCGCGAGTTAGTTTTTGCCGCGATTCTGACGAGGTGTACGACTCGGCCGGCACTCTTGTCAAGGCCCCGTCGCCCAGGTGTCGCTTAGATGCGTGCCAAAAGGCTCTCCGGGCGCTTCGTGGGGCCGCGCCTTGCGGCGGCGGTCGCGCCCCCGACGAGCAGGAGCAAGAGCGCGGCCGCACTGATCCGAAGGCCCCAGACGAACGCCCGCGGGCGATAGACCAGATCGATCCGGCTGCGGCCGGCCGGGGCGAAGATCCCGACGAAGGCGTGATCCGCATAGGCGAGAGGGAGCGGCCGCCCGGCGATGGTGGCTTTCCAGCCCAGCCAGTGCGCTTCGCTCACCACGATCCAGCCGGGCGCGGAAAGATCCGCCTCGATCTCGAAGCCGAGCCCTTTCCTGCGAGTCGAGAGCCGGCCGCGGGCGTTTTCCTGTTCGTGGGTCGCCGTCTTCTCGCCGATCGGTTCGATGGTCGAAACCGCGCCGAAGGAGTCGATCTTAGAAACCCGTGCGAGGAGCGCCGACGGATCGCTTCCGATCCATAAGGTCCGCGGCAAAAAGGCGCGAGGCAGTGCGCGACGGTTCTCGAACAGGGCCAGGCTTGCGCTTCTTGCGATCGGCCGATCACCGCGCGGGAGCGCCGTCGGAGCGGCCCTCAGCACGTATCGGACGTTGAGCAGATCGAGGGAACGATCGTCCGGGCGGTCGAAGCGGAGCAGGGGACGGCGGCTTCCAGGTTCGACCGCGTTGCGAAACCGGGCCAGGCGGCGGAGGGTCAAGGCATTGTCGCCCCGGGGATCTTCGAAACCGTAGAAGATGGCCGTGTTGGGGGGGAGTGCGCCGCGGAGCGCCACCACCCGCGCGGGCTCGGTGGTCCTCGGCACCGCGTCGAGCGGTGCGACGCGGGGAAAGAAAGCGCGCCGTTCCTGGGGGCGGAAGAGGTGGGCGGTCTCCATCCGCCGCTCGGCCAGGTGCGCCCCAAGCAGCAGAACGACGATCAGGTCGCGCGGTCGCGCGAGCAAAAGGAGCACCCCGACCGCCGCGGGCGCCACCAGCGCGACCGTGCGCAGAAGGTAGGAGGTGGCACCGAGACCGGCGTCCGAGGCGCCGGGCCAGAAGAGCCAGGCGACCAGGGCGAGCGCCGCCGCCGCGACCGCGGTGAGGGCCGGCACCCGCCGGGAAGCGAGGCGCGAGGAGTCCCAGGCTTCGATCGCCGCCGCCGCGAGCAGAGAGAGCCCGAAGGCGGCGAGGAACGACATGCGCCGGTTGAGCGTCAAGTCGAGGATCGGCAGGCGGGCCAGCAACTCGTGGAGCGGCCGGAAGCCGACCCCGGCGAGCACCCCGAACAGGTAGAGCGCCCCGCCCGTGACGGCGAGGCGGCGGCGGGAACCGGCCAGTCCGGCGAGGGCGAGAGCGAGGATCAGCCCCCCGGAAAAGGCGCGGTCCGGCGCGTTGAGGGCGGCGGAATAAGTGGCGGGGCGTCGGCGGATCTCTTCGTTGGTGTTGCCCCAGACGAACGGTACGACCTCGGCCTTGAGGAGCGCCAGCGCCTCTCCGAGCGGTCGGGCGTGAAACGCCCGGTCGGGCGTGGAGCGGCGGTGGAGCAGCTCGCGCGATTGGTCGATCGCATCGAGATGAGGGAGGATGAAAAACGCCGCGAGGGCGGCGGCGGTCAGGCCCGCCGCGAGAGCGTGCCCGGTCGCGCGACCGATCTCGCGCCGGGCGGCCGACGCGGACAGGGCCTGGCGCCAGGGGAGCGCGGTGGCCGCCCAGACGGCGGAGACCAGGACCGAGTGGGCGACCGACTCCTGATGGCCGGTCAGGAGAAGAAGGGTGAGCGCCAGGGCAAGGAGCGCGGCGTTTCGGACGTTCGCGTCGCGCGCCAGACGAAGCGCGGCGAACAGCAGGAACGGAAAGAGCGCGATCGTCTGCGAGAGCGGCCAGAGGTGCCAGAAGAGCAGGAACCCCGAGCTGCTCCAAGAGACGGCGCCGACGAGGGCCGCCCGCCGGGAGAGACCCAAACCGGCGAGCGCGAGGAAACCTCCCAAGCCGGCGATCGCCAGAGTGACTCCGGCGACCAGAGCGGCTTCATCCTCGATCGGCACGCAGAGGGCGAGCAGATTGACGGGCGAATAAGGGGCTGCCTGGCCGAGCCCCGCGAGCGGCTCGCCCGCACGGCTGAACGGATTCCAGAGCGGCCACTCCCCCAGGGCGTAAGCGTGGCGCACCGCGGCGCGCCAGGGGAGAATCTGCGCGAACGGATCGTGGTAGATCGCGGCGCTCGGCGCCCTGCCGCCGAGGAGGGCCCGGTGGTGCGCGAGCGGCTCCACCCGATAGGCGCGATCGATCGGGCTCAGCGTGCGGCCGGAACAGAGCGCCGGCCCGACGAATACGAGCGGCGCCAGGATCAGGAGCGCCGCGTCGCGCCGCCGCAGGCCGAGGCCGAGACGGATCGTTCCGGCCGCGAGCGCCGCGGCCGAAAGAAGGTACACGGCGAGCGGCCAAGGCGATACGAATTCCACGGGATCGGGACTCCTTATGAGCAGCCAAGCGTGTACGTCGGGTGGCGATGTCCTGTCCAAGACCCTAAGCTTCGCGCCGCGGGCGTTGACGCCGCGGTGCTCGATCCGAAACACTTGAGAAGAGGCCCAAGCCCCCCATGACCGAAACCTACGACGCCCTGATTCTTGGAGCCGGCCCGGCCGGCGCCACCGCCGCTCTCACCTTGGCCCGCAAGGGGCTCCGCGCGCTGGTGATCGACCGCGCGAAGTTCCCCCATTTTCACATCGGCGAGTCGCTGCTGCCGCGCAACTTTCGGCTCCTCCACGACCTGGGCCTCGCCGAACGGGCGGCGAAGCTGCCGCAGACCGCGAAATTCGGCGCCGAATTCATCACCGGCCACGGCCGCGACGGCGGCACGATCCGCTTCGCCGACGGGCTGATCCCCGGTTCGGATCGCGCGATGAACCTGGAACGCGGGCCGTTCGACGCCATGCTGCTCGACGCCGCGCGCGAAGCCGGCGCCGAGGTGATCGAAGGGTGCGCCGTGCGCGGTTTTCCGCGCCTTGCGGATGGCGACGTGGCGGTCGAGCTGTCGGACGGCCGTACGGTCGAGGGGCGCTGGCTGATCGACGCCTCCGGCCAATCGACGCTCGTGGGCAAGCACCTGGGGCTTCGCCGCCTCCTGCCGCATCTCAAGAAAGTGGCCTACTTCGGGCATTTCAAGGGGGTCGAGCGCTCGCCGGGCGTCGAGGGCGGCTTCATCCGCATCGTGATGTGCGAAGAGGGCTGGTTCTGGCTGATCCCGCTCGACGAGGAGCGCACCTCGATCGGCCTGGTGCTCGACGACTACCGCGCCCGGCAGGCGGAGGTGCCGGCCGACCGCATGCTGGCCTGGGGGATCGAGCGCGCGCCGCTGGTCGCCCGCTGGACGGCGAATGCCGAATTTTCGGGCAACAACGGCGTGATCGCCGATTTTTCCTACCGCTGCACGCCCTACGCCGGTCCGGGTTATTTCCTGGTGGGGGACGCCGCGACGTTCGTCGATCCGATCTTTTCCACCGGCGTCTGCCTCGCGATGATGAGCGCCGTCCGCGCCGCCGAAGAGATCGTCGGGCTGCTCGGCGGTGCAGAGGCGAAACCCGCGCGTCGCCGCTACATCCGCTATCTCGAAGGAAGCTCGACGGCGTTCTTCCGCATGGTCGATCTGTTCTACGACCCGGCGTTCCGCGACCTGTTCATGTCGGGAGAAGGCCCCCTCCAGATCCACCGCGCGATCATCTCCCTGTTCGCGGGCGAAGTCTTCCCGCGTCCCGCCTTCTCGGTGCGTTGGCGCCTGCGGCTGTTCGATTTGTTCTGCTTCGCCCAGCGCCGCTACCCGTTCCAGCCGCGGCGAGAGCGCTGGTCGCTGTTCAGCCGGGGGGTGGTTGGAGCCGCGGATCGGTCGAGCGAACCGGCTCGCCCTCTTTCCGGATCGGAAAGCGTGCGCAATCCGTAGAGGCCGGCCGGTTCATCCCTCGCCGGCCGCCGTTCGTCCCAGGCTCTCGCCCTGAGCAAGAAATTGATAGTTGAGCATCAGCGATGCAAGGTACCTTCCGAGTCGCAGAGGAGCAGTGGCGCGAGCCGATTCCGCCTCGCGCCCGCCGACCAAAGGAGGTTCCTTCATGCTCCGTAAGCTCATCTTTGCCGCCGGACTCTCCCTCGTCCTCGCCTCGGCCGCCGGGGCGCAGACCTGGACCGCCGTCGCCAGCGGCACGAACATCGACGAATTCGACACCGGCAACTACGCCATCAGCGGCGGCGCGCTGTTCTTCCGGTCGGGCGCCACGGGCAACGTCCGAGGCGAGATCAACATCACCAATCCGAAGGACTCCGGCAATCCGTCCTGGACCACGTTCGAGCTGGTGGCCAACGGCGGGGCCGGCGGCCTCGGCGTGGGGGCTACCGCGACTCTCACCCGCCAGGTGCGGACGACCGGAGCCACGACCGCCATCTGCGTCGCGGTCGCCCCATCGACCGGCGTAACTTCCACCACCACCTGCACGTTCTCGGCGAGCACCTTCGATTTCGCCAACAACAACTACTTCGTCTCGATGTCGCTCGGACGCACCGCGACCTCCCAGGGGATCACCGCGTACAGCGTGCGCGTCTTCTAGGCCGCCGATCGTTTCGTCCCTGGAGGGCTCGCCGAGGTCTGGCGGGCCCTCTTCTTCTCGGCTCGCTGGGTTCCTACCCGGCCACAGTTGCAAGCCGAAGTCACACAGCGCAACTCTGCATCTGGCCGATTCGCGCCATAGGCCAACCTCGTCAACTTCTGCTACGTTACGCCGCCGGATGAACGTCATACTCGAAACCGCGCGCTTGAGCTTGCGGGAGCTGGTCCCCGACGATCTCGACTTCGTCGCCGAGATGCTCGCCGACCCGGAAGTCATGCGGTACTACCCGAAGACCTACAACCGCTGCGAGGCGCAGGGTTGCATGAGCCACCAGATCGAAAAGTACCGGCGCGACGGGTACGGCCTCTGGCGGGTCTCGTTCCTGGGCTCGCCCGAGCCGGTCGGTCTGGTCGGTCTCGTGCGCCAGGAGGTCGAAGGCGAGACGTTCCACGAGATCGGCTACCTGATCCACCGGCCCTATTGGCAGCGCGGCTACGCCACCGAAGCGGCCCTCGGCGTGCGCCGCTTCGCTTTCGAGGTCCGCGGTCTGCCCCACGTCGTCTCGCTCGTCCGTCCCGAAAACGTCCCTTCGGTGGCGGTCGCGAAGAAGCTCGGCATGACCCCGGAGCGCGAGATCCGGTTCGGCGGCTTCATGCACATGGTCTACGGCGTCGCCGCCGGGGCGGTGTCCGCGGGCGACCGCACGGCCTGAGGCTTTGCCCGGCGCGGGAGCCTCCCTCTCGCGCCCTACACCTGCCAGATCACCGGCTTGCCCGCGGCGTACCAGGCGTCGACTTCACCCTCGTAGGCGCGCTCGATCACCGCTCGCTTGATTTTGAGCGAGGGGGTGAGGAAGCCGTTTTCGACCTGCCATTCGTCGCGGACGATGGCTAAGAAGGCGAGCGCCTCGTGGGGATCGACGCTGGCGTTGACCTGGGCGAGGTGGGCGGTGAGACTGGCTTCGATGTCAGGTTTGCCGCCTTGGGCGACGCGCTTTTTGGCTTCGGCTCCGAGGAGGATGAGGGCGAACGGCTTGGGGCGGGACGGGCCGCTCACGCAGACGGCTTCGACCAGCGGGTTGCTGGCGATCTTGCCTTCGAGCGGCGCGGGGGCGACGTATTTTCCTTTGCTGGTCTTGAACAGCTCTTTCACCCGGCCGGTGATGCGCAGCCGACCGAGCTCGTCCAGTTCGCCGCGGTCGCCGGTGCGCAGGAAACCGTCGGCGGTGAAGGCTTCGGCGGTCAGCTCGGGCGCCTTGAAGTAGCCCTTCATCATGCCGGGGCTCTTGACCTGAATTTCACCCTCTTCGCTGATTCGGGACTCGACGTCGGGGTAGGCCTCGCCGACGTAGCCGGCCCGCACCCGCCCGAGGCGGCTGGCGTGGGAGTAGATGAAGTTTTCGGTCATGCCGTAGGCCTCGATCAGCTCCAGGCCGAGGCGGCGGTACCAGGAGAGGAGATCGACCGGCATCGGGGCCGAGCCGCTGCCGGCGAGGCGGACGGCTTCTAGCCCTAAGGCGCGGAGGATCTTCCGCCGCACCAACCACGAGACGAGCGGGATGCGCAGCAGGCGGTCGAGTTTTTCCGGCGGCATTTTGGCGAAGATGCCGAGCTGAAATTTCTGCCAGAGCCGGGGCACGGTGAGGAACAGCGTCGGCCGTGCGCGCCGCAGGTCTTCGACGAAGGTGTCCAGGCTTTCGGCGAAATAGACATGGAAACCGCCGAAGAACGAGCCGCATTCGACGATGCACCGTTCCGCCACGTGGGCGAGCGGCAGGTGCGAGAGCATGCGGTCCTCGGGCCGAATCTCGAACACCCGATCGACGCCGAAACAGGCGCTCGCGATCGCGCCGAACGTGACCATCACCCCTTTGGGCGCCCCCGTGCTGCCCGAGGTGTAGATGATCGTCGCGAGGTCGTCCGCATCGCGCACCGGGTCGTCTTCGATCGGCGGCGTCGAGGCGACCAGATCGTCCCAGCGCGGCGCTTCGACCGGCGGGGAGAGCGGCAGCGCGATCCGCGGCAGTGAAGGCGGGATCGCGTCGCGCAGAACCTCCCAGACGTCGAGCTTGCCGAGGAACAGCAGGCGCGCCTCGCTGTGTTCGAGGATCTGCCGCGCGGTCTCCGCCGAGAGCGTCGGGTAGAGCGGCACCGTCACGTGACCGGCCATCCAGATCGCGAGATCGGCGAGCAGCCAGCCGGCGGTGTTCTTGCCCAGAAGGGCGATGGGGCTCCCCGGCGGCAGATTGAGCGACCGCAGATGCGCCGCCATCCGCCGCGCCTCGCCGATCGCCTCGCGAAAGGTGAAGTCGCGCACGCGTCCGCCGCGACCTCCTCCCATGGGCTGCGTCAGATACACCCGGTCGGGCGTGCTGCGCTCCCAGTGGTAGACATGCTCCAGCGCCAACCCGCGCGCGTGACGGCTCGAAAACTCGGTCATGGCGACCTCCTACTCGACCACCACCTCCGACAGATCCTCGGCCGGCTTGGGGTCCTTGAGCTTCATCCCTTCGAGCGCTTCCACCAGGGCGGTGGCGACCACTAGGTTGCGGAACCACTTGCGGTTCGCGGGCACCACGTACCAGGGCGCCCAGGAGGTGGTGGTCTTTGCCAGCGCGTCCTCGTAGGCGGTCGTGTAGTCGTCCCAAAGGGCTCTGTCTTCGAGGTCGCCGAGGCGGAATTTCCAGCTCTTGAGCGGATCGGCAAGACGCGCCTCCAGCCGCTCTTTCTGCTCGTCGCGGTCGATGTGGAGAAAGAACTTGAGGATCGTCGTGCCGTTGTCGGCGCACAGCTTCTCGAACTGGTTGATCTGCTCGTAGCGCGCCTTCCAGATCTTCTTCGGCGCCAGGTTGCGCACGCGGACCACCAGGACGTCCTCGTAATGGCTGCGGTTGAAGATCACCATCTCGCCCTTGCCCGGCATCTTCGGGTGGACGCGCCAGAGGAAGTCGTGGGCGCGCTCCTCTTCGGTCGGCGCCTTGAAGGAGGCGACGCGCACGCCGAGCGGGTTGACGCCGTCGAACACGTGGCGGATCGTGCCGTCCTTGCCGCTCGTGTCCATCCCTTGAAGGACCACCAGGACGCTGCGCTCGCCCTCGGCCCAGAGCTTCTCCTGCAAGACCTCCAGCCGGTCGTTCAGCTCGTCGAACACGGGCTGGACTTTTTCCTTCCCCCCTTTGAACCCGGAGGTCGAGCCGGCGTCCCAGCGCGAGAGATCGACCGGCTTGCCCGGTTCGAGGCGATAGCGTTTCATGGCGAGTCCTCCGTAGACGGAAGAGAGCTTACCGCCTTTCTCCTCTCACACCTTTGGCTCCCTTTGCGGTCTATGATTCCAACACCGCTCTTGCGAAAGGTAGGAACCGTATGCGTCCCATTCGTTTACACGTCGCCGTGCCCCTGTTGGCGGGCTTCCTGCTCGGCGGCCTCGCCGGAACCGCGCGGGGAGAGTCCGCGGCGCCCGCCGAAGGGCCGAAAGATCCGACCTACGCGGCCCTCCGCGCGGCGAAGCCCGACGGCCGGACTCTGGCGGTCTCGGGGCTGGTGCTCGAACGGGACGCGTTCCGGTTCGAATTCGCGAGCGGCACGTTTCATTTCCTGGCGCCGGTCGAGGGGCGGACGATCGGCGCGGTCTTCCTCGGCCAGGGAACGTTCCGGCTGAACCCGGCGACTCCGGGTGAGCGTCGGAGCCTGGCTTTGGACTCGGGGGGTGATCCGAAGACCTTCGAGACGCTCACCGACAGCTTCACCCGGCTGGTTCTGCTGTTCGGCGACGACACCGCGGCGGAGCTGCAATTGGCGGCGCCGGTCCAAACCGGCGCTCCCGCCCGAGAGGCTATTGACGCTTGGGAAGAGCACATGAAGCGGCAGCGGAAGGACTACCACCTCAACTTCCACCTGCGCATCCTCGCCGACCTGCTCGACATCCCCGGGATGACCAGCGGCGCGTTTCTCGCCTTCTTGGAGGGCCAGAAGATCGGCCCCGCGCTCGCCGCGGTCGATCCCCGCGGGGCGGAGGCGGTGGGCGTGGGCGCGGGCGGCAAGGAGGATTCGATCTTCTACGTCGCGGACCAGACCAAAGGGGGTTCCTGGTACGAGTCGGAGAGCGCCGCCGAGATCAAGGGGGGCCGACGGACGGCGCTCTGGCGATCGACCGACGCGACCCACTACGACGTGGAGACCGCGGTCGCCCGCGACGAGGACGTGGCCGGCACCACGACGATCCATTTCCAGACCCTCACGAAGCTCCGGGTGCTGCCGGTGAACCTTCAGCCGGAGCTGCGCCTCCGCTCGGCGCGATTCGCGCTGGAAGGGGACGAGACCTGGACCGCGCTGCCGTTCGTCCAGGAAGCCGAGAAGGAGGACGGCAACAGCGCCGTCATCTTCCCGCGCCAACTGGCGAAGGGCGAGAAGATCCGGCTGGAGCTGGTCTACGCGGGCGACAAAGTGCTGATCGACATGGGCGAGAAGAACTACGCCGTTCTCTCGCGCGTCGGCTGGTACCCGAACCTCGGCTTCTTCACCGATCCGGCGACCTTCACTCTCACCTATCGAGTCCCCGCGGGCAACGAGATCATTTCGGTCGGCAACCCGGCGGAGACGCGGACAGAAGGGAAACAGACGGTCTCGATCTGGAAGGCGGAGACGCCGATCCAGGTCGCCGGGTTCAACTACGGCAAGTTCAAGAAGCACGAGAAGAAGGATGAGATCTCCGGGATCGAAGTCGAGGTCTGGACCAATCCGGGGACCCCGGACATCGTCCGGGAGATCAACGAGATCTTGAGCAGCGGGGGCGTCGGCGGGGTGCAAACCACCATCTGGGGAGACGACGCCGGTCTGGCGCCGACCCTGGGCAAAGTGAACACCGACAAGCTGGCCGAATCCGCGCTCGCCGACGGCATCAACTCCGCCCGGCTGTTCTCCACCTATTTCGGCCCGATCCCGGCGAGCCGGGTGGCGATCACCCAGCAGTCGCAGTGGACCTTCGGCCAGTCGTGGCCGGCGCTCATCTACATGCCGTTCATCAGCTTCCTGGACGGCACCCAGCGCCAGCGCGTGGGGCTCGGAGGCGCCAAGGATTTCGTCGAGTCCGTCGGCTACCACGAGTTCGCCCACCAGTGGTGGGGCCACCTGCTCGGCTGGGAGAGCTATCGCGACCAGTGGCTGTCGGAAGGGTTCGCGGAGTTCTCCGCGGCGCTGGCGCTCCAGCACACGGCCGGATGGGGCGCTTACGACAAGTTCTGGCGCGAGGCGAAGAAGCGAATCGTCGAAAAGACCCCCGGCAACGCGTTCGCGCCCTGGGAGGCCGGTGCCATCACCGAAGGCTACCGCTCCGGCTCGTCGCGCGCTCCCTCCGCGCCTTTTGCCTTGATATACGAGAAGGGGGGCTACGTCCTCCACATGTTACGCATGGCGATGTACGACGGCCGCTCGAAAGATCCGGACGCGCAGTTCATCGCGATGATGAAGGATTTCACCTCGACCTACGCGGGCAAGAACCCCTCGACCGCGGACTTCGCCGCGATCGTCGAAAAGCACATGACGGGCTCGTTGAACGCCACCCAGGACGGCAAGATCGCCTGGTTCTTCAACCAATGGGTCTACGGCACCGAGATCCCCAAGCTGACCTCGGATCTGAAGATCGAAGGCGCGGCCGAAGGCGGTTTCCGGATTCACGGCACGATCACTCAAGCGGAGGTGGGGCCGGAGTTCCGCACCCTCGTGCCGATCTACCTGGAGCTGGACAAAGGGCAATTCGTCCAAGCCGGCTTGCTGGCCATGGTCGGCTCGGCGTCCAAGCCGGTCGACGTGGTGCTCAAACCGCCGAAGAAACCCCGCCGCGCGTTCGTCAACGCGCGGGGGGAGGTGCTGGCTCGGGATTAATCAGCCGCCCGGCGGGGATGCGGGCCGGGCCTACGGGGCGATGTAGCCTTCGAAGATCGCGTCCCAGTTGAGGGAAGAGCTCGCCGGCTGCGCCGAATTGAACGAGTAGGCGTAGATCTGCCAGTCGGCGTCCGGGTCCGGGATGTTCCAGATCGAGACCCAGCCCGAGTCGGAGGCGCCGATGACGTCGATCAGGTTCACCACGTGGTCGAAGCGGAACGTCAGATCCGCCACCAGGGTGCCGTCCTCGCGATAGCGCTTGTACGGATAGGTTTCGGGGCAGGTGCCGAGCGCTTGGCAGCGGGCCGACGGTCCCCCCGTCAGGTGGGTGTTCCAAGTGAAGACGACCAGGCGGGTCTTGCCCGCGAGCGGCGTCGATCCGAACTGGCGCAGTTGGATCCGGTCGATCAGGTTGTCGGGATTGCCGGTGCACGGAGTGGTGCCCTTGACCAGCTGGTCGGCGCACAGGCGCGACGAGGCGTCGATCTCCTCGCGCCGGCCGAAGTTGTAGAAGTCCCGCAGGAGCGGATCGACCGCCGCCGGCACCACTTCGAGCGGCACCATGTCGATGCCGTTGGCCGAGCCTTGAGACAGCCGGGTGTAGTAGATGTAGCCTTCGAGGAAGTTGACGAAGAGGAACGGAAAGGCGTCCTGCCGGGGATTGAGGCTGGTGGCCGCCGAGACGCCGTCGATGGTGATGAAGCCGTGGTAGAAGGCGCCGTCCGTGAGCTGCGTCTTGGTGGCCGGGGAAGCACCGGAGATCAGATCGCGCATCGCGGCGCTCCAGCTCTGCGTCGGTCCCAAGGTGATGTTGCCTTGGAGGGTGGTCGCGATCCCGTCGATGTCCCAAACGTGGTAATGGATGATCCGCGACGTGCTGCTCTGGTTGACCACCGCGAGCAGGGTGTCGTGCGGGTTCGCCGCAACGTCGATCCCGGTCTCGAAATACGGCACGATCAGCGAGGCGGCGGGTACGTGATCGGGAGTCCCGGGAATCGCGAGAAGCGCCGCGGGAACGGCGAGGACGGAGAGGAAGAGGGTAAGAAGGAGTGGGAGCTTGCGCATGGAGTATTTTTCTCCTTTCGGGGAGGGAGATCCGGGATTGCCGCGCAACGGCAGGGGCACCAGGAAACCTTTGCCGGCACAAGCGGGCCGGAGGCGTCCTCCTGCCTGCCGGAGCAAGGGTGATGCCGTGCTTTTTATCGGATATGCCGATACAGCCGAGCCAGCCGCTCGGGCGAAACGCCGAGCGCGATGCCGGGGCTCTACCGGATGTGTCGGTAGAGCCGCGCCAACCGCTCGGGCGAAACGCCGAGCGCGAACAGCAGCCAGATCAGCCAGTTGGTGGCGATCGTCTTGGTGATTCCGCCTTCGACGAAGCGTCGGGCGGCGGTGACCGCCGGTCCGGGGAGCAGCTCCAGACCGTGGGCGCGGTGTAAGCGACCCGCGAAATCGAGGTCTTCGAGGATCGGCCAGTCGCGATAGCCGCTTAAGCTTTCGAAGATCTCGCGGCGGACGAACTGCGCCTGATCGCCGAGCGGGCGCTGGCTGAGGCGGGTGCGCAGGTTGACGATCCGGTTGCCGAGTCGGAACAGCGGCCGGTCGGCGTCGAAGCGGACGTAGAACGCCCCGCCCGCGGCGCCGTTTTCGATCGCCCGGCGAATGGCGTCGCCGCTGCCCGGGGGGAGCACCGTATCGGCATGGAGGAAGAGCAGAATGTCGGCGTCGATCGCCGCCGCGGCGCCTCGGTTGAGCTGGATGCCGCGGCCGGGCGGGCCTTCAACGATCGTGGCGCCCATCTCGCGCGCGATGTCGAGCGTCGCGTCGGTGCTGCCGCCATCCGAGATGATCAACTGATCGGCTTCGGCGTTCGCTCGGGCCAGGTAGGCGCGGAGCGCGCGCTCCTCGTTGAGGGTGGGGACGACGATTGCGAGACGCATGGGAGATATCGGACGGCATGGGATGTTAGCATGCGCGGCGCGCGCCTCAAGCGGCGCAACTTGTTGATCCTACGAACCGAACTCGGAGCCACGCCAATGGGCTCGACCCCGTTTTCCCACCTCGATGACGAAGGCGCCGCCCGCATGGTGGACGTCTCGGCCAAGGCCGTCACCCGCCGCGTGGCCGAAGCGTCGTGCCGCGTGGTCCTTTCACCCGACACCGTCCGCGAGCTGTCCCGCCTGCCGAAGGGGGACGCCCTTGCGGTGGCCCGGCTCGCGGGCATCCAAGCCGCGAAGCGCACCGCCGAGCTGATCCCGCTCGCGCACCCGCTGCCGCTCGATCAGGTGGAGATCGAGATCCGTACGATCGAGACCGGGGTCGAGATCAGGAGCCGGGTGGTGACGACCGCCCGCACGGGCGCCGAAATGGAGGCGCTCACCGCCTGCGCGGTGGCGGCGCTCGCGCTCTACGACATGGTGAAATCGGTCGAGAAAGGCGCGGTGGTCACGGATCTCCGGCTGGAGGCAAAAAGCGGCGGCAAGAGCGGCGACTTCGTTCGAGCCGAAACCCGAGGAGAGGAAACTCCATGAGCAAGATCTCGACCGGCCTCGATCGCCTACTCGCCGACCCCGCGCGCCTTGCAGGCCGCCGCTTCGGCGTGCTCGCTCACGGGGCCTCGATCGACGCCCAGGCCCGGCCGATCCATCTCGCGCTCGCCGCCGCGGGCCACCCGGCCGCGAAGCTATTCGGTCCAGAGCACGGTTTCTACGGCATCGAGCAAGACATGGTGGCGTCGGAAGGAGGACTCGATCCATGGACCGGCGCGCCGCTTGAGTCGCTCTACGGCGATTCGGAATCGACCCTGCGCCCCGACCCCTCGGCGTTTGCCGGGCTCGATCTGCTGATCGTGGACGTCCAGGACATCGGCTCGCGCTACTACACCTATGCCGCGACCGGCATCTGGGCCGCGGAAGCCGCGCGCCAAGCCGGTTGCGAAATCTGGGTGCTCGACCGGCCGAACCCGCTCGGCGGGGCGGTGGTCGAAGGAAACCTCCTCGCCCCCGGTTTCGAATCGTTCGTCGGCGCGTTCCATCTCCCGGTCCGCCACGGCCTCACGCTCGGCGAGCTGTTCAAGCTGCGCGCGCTGCGGGAAGGCGGGGAGCCGAACGTCGAAGTCTGGACGATGCACGGCTGGGATCGATCGATGACCTGGGCAGAGACCGGCCTGCCGTGGATCGCCCCGTCGCCGAACATGCCCACGCCGGGAACCGCGATCGTCTACCCCGGCGGCTGCCTGATCGAGGCGACGGAGCTGTCCGAAGGGCGCGGCACCACGCGGCCCTTCCACCTGACCGGCGCCCCCGGGCTCGAACCGCTCGCGTTCGCCCGGGCCCTCGAAGCGCGCGATCTGCCGGGTGTCCGGTTCGTGCCGACCTGGTTCCGGCCGCAGTTCCAGAAACACAAGGGAGAGATCTGCGGCGGGATCGAGATGGTGGTCCACGACCCGGAAGCGTTCCGGTCGTACCGGACGGGGATTGAGATGCTTGACGTGGTCGCACGCTTGGGCGCGCTCAAGTGGCGCACGGCGCCGTACGAGTTCGTCGAGGACATTCCGGCGATCGATCTGCTCACCGGGGGAACGGACTGCCGGAAAGCGATCGAAAGCGGAGAGGGGCTCTCCGAGTGGATGGCGGGATTTGCTGCGGAGGAAGAGGCTTTCCGGGTAGAGCGGCGCGCGGTATTGCTGTACCCGGAACAAAGGACCTAAAGGACTTCAAGGACCTATTCAAGGACCTAAAGGACAGGCTCCGGAGGACGACCAGGACGCTTTTGTCGTCCTTGAAGTCCTTGCCGTCCTTTAGGTCCCTTCCTGCCTTAAAACCGCCAGCTATCCGTAACGCTCGACGAACCGCTCGAAGGCACGGCGTAACTCCGGTTGGCCCCGGTCTCCCACGTGACCGTGGCGCCCTGCTTCATGATGTATTTGTACTGGACCGTTGTGCCCTTGGCGGCCGAGAAGAACACCGGGCCACTCCAGCTGGCGGAGGAGACCCAGTTCAGCTTGACCGCCTTGCTGGTATCCCAAGCTCCCAGCTCCGCCGAGGAGCCCACGACGTAGAGCTCCTGGCCGACCGTGGTGGTGAAGCCGTTGACGGTGAAATCGACCCGGGTGACGGCCGAGGCCGTGCAGGGCCGGGCGAGCAGGGCGAGGGTCGAACGCGCCTGGACGCCGTAGGTCGAGCCGGCGAGCTTCAGCATCGGCTGGTTGTCCCAGACCGTGATCGTCGGGTCGTAGTAGACGTTGCCGGTCCCTTCGGCCCAATCGGCGGTGTCGGCGAGCAGCCACCAGCATTTGCCGCCCGGGGCGGTGGGAATCGTGAACGTCAGGTTGGTCCAATAGGCGTTCGAGGCGACGTAGAGGTCCGGCGCGTCGGCCGCTCCCCCCGTCTCCTGCCAGGAACCGTCGAGTAGCCAGGCGAGCGTGTGCGAGGTGCTGCTCCAATCGGGAGTATCGGGGCTGGTGCCGTGCCAGCCGATGTCTTTATAACCGTCGCCGTCGTGATCGCTTCCCGCGGTCGCGACCGTGCGGCGCAAGCCGGGGTGGGCCTTGCGGAAGTTGGCCAGCTTGCGGAAGAAGTCGTAGGCTTTCGGGTTGTCGGTCTGCTTTTGCCAATCGACCCAGCCGCAGGCGTTGTCGGCCATATAACCGTTGTTGTTGCCGCTCTGGGTGCGGCGGAACTCGTCGCCCGCGACGATCATCGGCACGCCGTGATCGAGCAGCAGGTGGGCGGTGAAGTTGCGGATCTGGCGTCGGCGCAGGTTTTCGTCGCCGA
>Ga0134122_10000673_pt1 | contig 23538 bp, 22 predicted proteins | sample KB302_FD_96461 | JGI IMG/M metagenome (GOLD analysis project Ga0134122, IMG submission 96461) | Terrestrial soil microbial communities without Nitrogen fertilizer from Kellogg Biological Station, Michigan, USA - KB3-0-2 | ecosystem: Environmental > Terrestrial > Soil > Unclassified ...
ACGCTCCTCTTGCCAGTGACCCCGATTGGCCTCTTACGACCGCCCAGGCCCAGACGCCCACCCACTCGTGGAACTCAACCAGCACAGCCACGGCCTCAGATCGCGTTCTGATCTCGCCGTCGTTCATCGCCGCGGCCACCACGACGCTGTCGTTCTGGCACACGTTCGCCTTGGAGCAGAGCACCACGCCGACCACCTGCTTTGACGGCGGAACGCTCGAATCCTCGATCGACGGCGGCACGACCTGGGTCACCATCCCCGATGCGTTGATCACCGCCGGTCCGTTCGTCGGCACGGTCTCGAGCTCGTTCGCCAGCCCGATCGCCGGCAAGCGGGCCTGGTGCGGCAACACGACAATCGGTCCCTTTACCCAGGTGACGGCCAACCTTGCCAGCTTCGCGGGCCAGACCGTGAAGCTGCGCTGGCGCGAGGGTGACGACTCAAGCGTGGCCCGGATCGGCTGGTTCGTCGATTCGGTGACCCTCACCAACGCCGGTACGGCGAGCGTCTGCGCCATGCCGGTCGCGTTGACCGGGTTCTCCGTCGAGTAACCGGCTCCGGCCGTCCATTTCTCTCCGTCCTTTCCGCCCCCGGCGTCTGTTCGCCGGGGGCGTTTTTGTCTCCGCCGAAACGTTCGCCGGGCCGCTGCGTACACCGTTCATGGCCCCTGACGAGAGCGTGACATCCCCCCGACCGGTCCCTCGGAATCGGCCCTCGAAACCGGCGTTTCCTCCCTGCTTGATCGGGTTTCACCCCATCCGACGCCAAATGATCAGGATTTTGATAGTGAGGGGCATTTTGTGGCCTTATGCTTTCGCAGCATGAACGACCTTGACACCGAGCCCCGCGAGTCCGCCCGCTTCGTCCCCGGTATCGATATCGATTGGCTTTTTGTTTCCAGCAGCTTGCGGATCTCCCGCTGGCGCTGCCAGGCGCAGAGTCCCGAGCTTTCCGGCGATCGGTGCCAGCCTTGGCACGTCCTCGGTTTCACCCACGTCGGGGCCTTCGTGATGCAGACCGAGGGGCGGAGCCTCGTGGTCGATGCCAACACCGTGATGTTGCACAGTCCGGGGATTCCGTACCGCACGGCTCATCCGTTCGGCGGTGGCGATCGCGGCAGCTCGCTGGTCCTGCGCCCGGGCGTCTTGCGCGAGATGGTCGCCCGATATGACCCGGCGCGGGTCGAGAGCGCCCCCGAGACGTTCCGCTTCCCGGCGCCCCATGCGATCTGCCCGCCGAAGGGCTACCTCTTGCAGCGGCTGTTGTTCGAGTTGCTCTCGCGGCCGAACGGCGCGGACCTGATGCGCATCGAGGAGACCGGCCTGTCGCTCGCGGAGTCCGCGATCCGCGAGTGCTTCCGCCGGGTCGTGCCGGTCAAGCGGCAGGCGCGGGCGGCCACCGTGCGCCAGCATCGCGAGTGCGTCGAGGCGGCCAAGGGGCTGCTGGTGGAGCGCTTCCGCGAGCCGCTCCGGCTGGACGATCTTGCGCTTCAGTTGAACGTTTCGTCCTGCCATCTGGCGCGCCTGTTCAAGCGCGAGACCGGCCTGCCGATCCATCGCTACCTGAACCGCCTCCGCCTCCGCTGCGCGCTCGAAGGGCTGCCGGAATGCGGCCGCGACCTGACCAGCCTCGCCTTCGACCTCGGGTTTTCAAGCCACAGCCACTTCTCGGCGAGCTTCGGCCAGGAGTTCGGTCTCACTCCGTCGCAGGTGCAGCAGATCGCCCACTCGGGCCATCTGCCGGAGAGCTTCGATCGTCGGGGGAGGGCGCCTCAAGCTCCGGCGCGGTGGGCCGGCTCGGCGCGCTCGATGATCTCTGCGCTTTCCTCTGCGCTGCCTGCGGCCGCCACCGGCCCAAGACGGGAGGCGACCGCCGCGTACTTGGTGTCGAGGGTGTCCCAGAGCGCCGCGATCTGATCGAGGCGCAGGCCCAGCTCTTCGGTCCAATGCTCGGCCTTGACCGGTTCGAGCTTTACGCCCGCGAGCCGGTACGACAGGGCGTCGAATCGCAAGGGCACGGTGCCGACCAGGATTTTCGCCGCGAGCATCTCGGCGCCGTCGGCGACCAGGCGATGCAGCTCGTTCAACACGCCGCCCGCGAGGGTGATCTTCGCTTCGCGGGTGGCGAGCCGCACCGAACCGGTCTCCGGCTCGATCAACACTTCGGGATCTTCGAGCAGCGCGCGCAGGAACCGGCAGCCGAGCACCGATTGACCGGGCTCCTTCGGGATCACGATGTCGCTCGACTCGTCGGCTTCAGGCGCGTTGTCGAGCCAAGGGGCCTTGAACTCGGTCGCCACTCCTGCCTGGCGCAGTAGGGCGAGCACCGTGCCAAGGGCGGTCTTGGTGGCGCTCCCCACGAACAGCAGCGAGTTGTCCAGCACGCATTCGAGGATTCGCGTCCGCGGCCGTTGGCCGATCAGCAGCTCGTGCTCGGCGAGGGCGCGAAGCTCCTTCCGCCGTTTGCCGCCGACGTACGGCCGGCCGGTCAGCTCGATCTCGGTTTTCACCAGGCCGGCCACCCGCTCGCGGACCGCCGTGGCGTCCGGGGTTCGCTTGTCGATCCGGATGCGGAACGCCCAGCGCCGGACCCCCACCTCGTACGGAGCGTCGGGCTCGAACGGCACGAAGCCGATCCGCTCGCGCACCTCGGAACCCGGTTCGATCTCGCGAAACGGCGCGGCTTCGAAGTCCGGCCCATCCGGCGGAACCGCGGCATTGAAACGGGTGCAGGCGACGGCACCGTAGAGAAGGCCCATCAGAATCCCCAAGTGGTAGGCAAATGAATAGAGGAAGGCCGGTCGCTCCGGGTAGAGCGGCCAGCCTTGAGGAACGGCCGAGATCTTATCGCAGCGGCGGGGACAGGCGCCCTCAGGCGCGGGCGACCCCTAGGTACCCGGGAGAGGTAAACCCGGGGAAGATCTCGCCGATCGCCGGGTTGCCCAGGCGGCGCTCGACGATCTCGGCGAGGACGGTGCGGAAATCGGTCGTCGCCGCCAGATCGCCCGGTCCCGAGAGGGCGGCCGGCGCGAGCCCCGGCCAGCGGCCATGGACTCTGCCGCCGACGATCCCCCCGCCCAACAGCAGCATGCAGTTTCCCTCGCCGTGATCGGTTCCTCTGGAGGCGTTCTCGTGCGCCCGGCGACCGAACTCGCTCATCACAACGACCGTGATTCGGCCGATCCGGTCGGCGAGGTCGGTCGCGAACGCCTGGAGGCTGGCGGCCAGGTCGCCCAGCAGACCGGCCATTTGCCCCTCGGAGCCCCCTTGGGAGGCGTGGGTGTCCCAGCCGCCCGCGTCGAGGCAGGCCACTTCCATCCCGAGGTCGGCCTTGATCATCTGCCCCACCTGTTGGAGCGCGAGCCCCAACTCGGAGGCGGGGTACTTGGCACCGTTGGCGGGGGGATTCTTCCCCGGGTCGGCCGCGGCGAGCCGGGCGATCGCCTCGAAGGTGAGCTGACCCTGGCGGTCGAGGAAACCGTCGCCGTCGTAGAGTTTGGCGAGGGAGGCCTGGAAGCGGGCGATCTCCGCGGCGCCCTGGCCCGGCCGGCCCTCCAGGTGGAAATCGGCGATCGAAGCGAGCGCGGTGGCCGGCACGGAGCCGCGCAGGGAGGCCTGCAGAATCGGGCCGATGCCCACGCCGCGAAACGGCGAGTCGTTATGGTTGACCAGAGATGCGAGATGGCGGCCGATCCAGCCGTCCGGCTGGGTCTTGTTGTCCGGCGTGCCCCGCTCGATCGAAGCCATGGCGTCGAAATGAGAATGGCTCGCGTCGGGCGAGCCGACCGCATGGACGGGAGCGAGCAGCCCCTCCTGCCAGAGCTCGGCGAGCGGCGCCAGCGCCGGATGGAGGCCGAAGAATCCGTCGAGGTCGAGCGCCCCTTTCGGCGAACCCGGCTCGCCGAGCGCGAGGGTGGGACGCAGGGAGCGGTAGTGCGCGTCGCCATAGGGAACGATCAAATGCAGGCCGTCGGAACCGCCGCGCTGGAACAGGCAGACCAGCACGTCGCCGTTGGCGGCCCGGTTCTCCGGGTGGGCGGCGAACGCCATCCGGGCGAGGCCGTGCGGCACGATGGCGGGCAGCGCGAGCGCTCCGGTCAAGGTGCGGAGGAAGGAGCGTCGGGTCGTGGCGTTCATGGTTGCGATCTCCGAAAAGTCAGCGCCACTGGAAATAGGGAGAATCGAGGAGCAGAGCCGCAATCTCGGGCGCTCGGGCGGCGAGTGTTGGGACCGGCAGGTGCGCACCGCTCGGGCCGGCCAAGGCGGCATGGGCGATCAGAGCGGTCCGATCGGCAGCCAGGAGCGCGCGGTGAAGCAACCGGTCGGTCAGGGCGTCGACCAGCTGGGCGGGGGTCGCCACGGCCGAGGCGCGGATCCATGCCGGCCAATCGATGCGCACGCCGGGCGCGCGACCCCCGGCCAGCCGGAGCAGGAGATTCCAGCGCCCGAGCAGGCCGTTGGTGTTGACCCAGGCGCCCGCGGCATCCGGGTAGCCGTTCGGCGCCGGCCAATTGAAGGGCGCCTGGCCGAGCAGCTTCGTGCCGTGGAGAAGGAGACGCGCGGCATCGGTCGAGGCGGAGGTCGGCAGCGCGCGAACCGCCGCGGCGAGCAGCTCGAACGGTCGCCTCACCTTCGCGTCGGCGGACTCGAACAGCTGGGTTGACAGGAGAATCGTCCGCACCGTTTCGCGGAGGTCGCCGCCGGTCGTGGTGAATGTCAACGCCGCGGCATCGACCGCCGCGGCCGGCGGAGTGTCGGCCAGAAAGCGGCGACAGAGCTTGACCGCGATGAACCGGGCGGTCGAGGGGTGGGCGGCGAGCCGATCGAGAACGATTTCGCCGTCGCGCTGTCCGCCGCCTGCCGGGATCGCTACGCCAAGCACCCTCTTGGCGCCCTGATCGTGGCTGCGCGCATCGAAGCGAAATTGCCGCCCGTCCCGGCGCTCGATCGTCCAACCGGTGAACGCCCGGGCCACGTCCTGGACGTCGGCCTGGGTATAGCCCCCCTCGACCCCCAAGGTGTGGAGCTCCATCAGCTCGCGGGCGTAGTTCTCGTTCGGTCCGCCCGCGACGTTGGTGAAATTGTCCAGGAAAACGAGCATCGCCGGGCTCCTGGCCGAAGCGCCCAGCAGATCGCGAAACCGGCCGAGCGCATGACGCCGAATGACCTCGCGGTCGTCGGCGGTTTTGAGCACCGAGGTCGGACCGTCCTGGTGGTAGATGTTGAAGTGGTTCGACCAGAAATCTACCAGCACCTCGAACAGTTGGCGGCGGCTCGCGACCGCCCGGTAGAGGGTCGCCGATTTGAGGTCGATCGCGATCTCGTGCCGCGCGTCCCCCTCGAACGGCCCGGCGGGTAGTCGGACGACCGTGGGGAAAGCGCGCGCCACCTCGCGATCGACGGCCGAATCGTCGATCCGCTCGGGCTGGAGCTGCTCGTCCAGGTAGGCCTCGATGCCGATCGCCCGAACCCGCGCGAGATCCTCCGGGCGCGGACCGAAGCTGGTGCGGGTGAGGAACAGCACCTCGCGCGAAGGGCTCGGCGGCAATGTCGGGTTGGAGGCTGCTTGGCGGAGGAAACCTCCCGCGCCGGGACGTACCCCGAGAAGCGAGAGCGCCGCGCCGGCGCCCGCGGTCGCCAAGATCCCTCGGCGGGAAACCTCTTCTAGTGCCATGAATCTGTCCTCCGATGTCTCGTCCGTAGCAGGATCGACGAGGGAGGAACCCGCGACGCGGCGGTTTCCTACGCGGTCGGCGCTTATTTGCGGCTCAGGCCTCGTGCTAGCCTCTCTGACGTCGATCCCATCCAGAAGGAGGTTTCGCCGTGCGTAGATTCGTTCTCGGCCGCGTTTTGGCCGTACCGGCCTTCGTTTTCCTCGCCGCCTCCTGCGGTCCCAAGGTGCCGCCGCCTCCTCCGAACGCCGCCGCTCCCGCCCCGGCGCCCGCCGCGGCGAAGCTCGCCGATTCGCTGAAGGTGGTCTGCTGGGACGACTACATCACCCCGCCCGTCGCCCAGGACTTCCAGAAGGAATTCGGCGTCCGGCTGGACATCGAGTTCGTCAACAACAACGAGGAAGTGCTCGATCGTTTGGGGAAAGGGGAGGTGTGGGACGTCTGGACGCCGAGCGATTACGCGGTCCAGGCGGCGGCCGAGAAGAACCTGCTCGCGCCGCTCGACAAGGCGGCGATCCCCAACCTGGCCAACGTCGGCCGACGGTTTCAGAACGCGATCTACGACCGGGAATTTCGCTTCTCGGTGCCGTTCTACTGGGGCACCACGGGGCTCGGCTACGACAAGAAGGTCTATCCCACACCCCCCGAGAGCTGGGGCTATCTCTTCGATCCCAAGCGGCGGGCCAAAGCCGCCGGCCGGATCAGCATGCTCGACGACATGCGCGAGGCGTTTTCGATCGCCTTGATCTATCTGGGCTACGACCCGAACAGCACAGATCCCGCGGCCCTGGCGAAAGCCCGCGACCTGCTGCTCGCCACCAAGCCGAGCCTCTCCGGATTCGACAGCGAGACCTACGAAGACAACCTAGGAGCCGGCAAAGTGGTCCTCACCCACGGCTGGAGCGGCGATCTCTCGCAAATCGTCGCCGAAGACCCCACCAAAGGCTTCGCCTTGCCCAAAGAGGGCTTCATGCTCTGGGTGGACAACCTGGCGATCCCCGCCGCGAGCACCAAGAAAGCCACCGCCGCGGTGCTGATCGACTACCTCCTCCGCCCCGAAGTCTCGGCCAAGCTGACCAACGCCAACCGAAACCCCACCACCGTCCCCGCCGCCCGGCCGATGATCGACCGACAAGTCCTCGACAGCCCCTCCTACCAGCTGCCGGAGGATCGGCCGTTCCATGTCGTCAAGTACCTGGGAGCGGACACGGCGAAGCTGGAGAAGTACTGGGCGGAGATCGTGGGTGGGAAGAAGTAGGGGGAGGGAGGAGGCGGTCCCGCGAGAGCACCAAGCCGGATTCCTAATCGTTGCCATGTCCACCGAGGAATCCAGCACGCCCCTGGGACCGCCGGCGTCTCGCCGGCGCCTTTCGTCGGACTCCGATTCGAGCCCCTGGCGTTCGCGCGGTTACCTACCGCACTTCGAGCGCCCCGGCCTGGTTCAAGCACTGACCTTCCGTCTCTCCGATTCCGTGCCGGCCCGCGTCATTGAGCAGTGGAAGAGCGAGCTGTCTCGGTCTACCTTGCCGTCCGAGCTGGAAGGGAAGCTCCGAAAGCACCTCGCGCGTTACGAAGACCAAGGGCAGGGCGTCTGCTGGTTGCGCAAAGATCCCATCGCGGCCCTGGTAGAACGGGCACTCTTGGAGTTCGACGACGATCGGTATCGGATCATCGCTTGGTGCATCATGCCGAATCACGTCCATGCGCTGATCGAGACGTTGGGCGAGTGGACCCTCGACCGTGTGGTTCACGGCTGGAAGTCGTATACCGCTCACGAGGCGAACCGGGTCCTTGGGAGGACAGGTCAATTCTGGGCCCGCGAATACCACGATCGATTCGTTCGGGACGACGATCATCTGAAAAAGGCCATTCGATACATTGAAAACAATCCAGTGAACGCCGGACTGGTTCCGGTGGCGGAAGCTTGGCCTAGGAGCAGTGCCGGGTACGGGCGCTGAGGAGCGCCGGCGAGACGCCGGCGGTCCCAGGGGGTGAGTTCCCGGAGCGCCTGTGAGGTTGGACCGGGTTTGCCTCCGCCGATTCGAGCACACGCTCCTGAGAGAGGCTGCTAGACGGTGGTAGGACTCGGTTAAGTTTCCTACCGCCGGTTTTCCAGCACGCCCCCTGGGACAGGAGAGTCGGTGAGGTTTCTTCAGCCGGTCGCCAGCACGCCCTCTGGAACACGAGAGTCAGTCAGGTTTCTTCAGTCGTTCGCCAGCACGCCCCCTGAAACAGGAGAGTCAGTCAGGCTTCTTCAGCCGATTGCCAGCACGCCCCTGGAACGGAAGAGTCGGTGAGGTTTCTTCAGCCGTTGCCAGCACGCCCCCTGGGACCGCCGGCGTCTCGCCGACGATTTTCTACCCCGCCGCCGGTGTAGCATCTCGTCCAGCAGCCCCGGGTTCTAGTGCAACGAGACCGGCAGGTGACACCGCAGCTACGCCATTGTTCAAGACCTCCTTAGACCTCCCCAAGCAATGACGACGCAAGCAAAGATAATCCTGATAGTCCGCCTGGCACTAGGTGCAGTCCTAGGGTCCGCGCTCCTTGTGGTGATCTACGCCTTCGTTATATTCGACCCCTTCGAATGGGGGTTGGTGCAATCAGAGCATTTCACGTGGGAGAAGTTTTCCTCCGTGAAGAAGGGAGATGACATCGATAGGGTCGTCGCTTTCCTCGGGAAGCCTGTTCGGGGCCCCGTGAAGATTGAAGTGTTGACGTCCGATCCTCATGATCCGTGTTTCACTGGGGACTGTACGAAATATTTCTTCGCAGGCGCCCGATGGGGCGCCTCGTATAAGGAAGCTATAGTTATCGCCGACAAGAACGGATTCGTACTTCTCGCGCAGGCCCGGCAGGAGTGAAGGGGATGCTCGCGAGTAAATGAGCAAAGCGGTGAATCGATGCATATTCACATCAATTCGATCGGCTTGATTCTTTCATTTATCCTGCTTTGGATAGGTCTTCAGGGTGTTCTCAATCCGGAGAAGCACCGGATGAAATATGTCGCGTCCTTCAAGAAGTTCCCTCGCCTGCACGAGGTGTTCCTTGCCGGACACTGGCTCGCCTCGCGGCCCCGATTTCATCGAGGAATGATCGTCGTTTGTTCGTTCCTCTTCGTTCTCCTCGGCTTCGCTTGCTTTTTCGTCTCTACCTTTGGCGACCGCTGAAATGCGTGCAATTTTGGCGTGTGCCCGCAATACCTCTTCACAGGAGCCCGATAGGGTAGGATCGGCAGGAGTGAACTGGTAAAATCGGAGATCTTACTTATGCTATTCCCCTACGAGGATCTGGAAGGTACTCCCCGGTGGAAGGTGCTTGATCATGCCCTCCAGGATCTGATCGACAATCAGGATCTGGAGGAGACCACCGATAGGAGATATCTCGTAGGGTATATCGCTCAGCAACTGAGATCCAGGCTGGCGTGAGTGTTCCTGCCGTGGTTGCCGATACTCGTGATCGTGGGATGGCCACGAGGAGTGGGATCCGGGCTCAGTGCGGCTTGGAGAAAGTCGAATTGGTGCCAGTTGGGCGAGAGAATACCGATGAGCTTCCTGCGAACCGAATCTATGAGCTCAAACTGGGTCGGCTTCCCAGCTGCCGTCTCGAGTTCATCGAGTGCTACATACCCTCTGTGGCGCTGCATCTACCCGAAGTCTTCGCTTGGGCAGGTAGCCGTCTTTATCGCCAGCGGCTAGAGAAGGACAGCACCTTGCAGATGATAGATTTCGACAACGAGCTCCTCGCGATCTATCCCCTGGGCACGAGCTGGTGCCTCGTTTTTGAGACTCTTCTCGAAGTTCGTGACCACGGCCTACGGTCCATCCTTCAAGAATTCGATCCCTCAGAGATCATCCTGGAGAACTGGTGGGAGGGTGGAATGCTGCACCTCCGAGACTTGAGAGGTCGATCCTTTGGGTTCTCGCCGGCTGGAGAACCCAACTCACTACTCGTTCAGGTCGCCGGGGATTCATTAGGAGCGTAGCCGTGTCCGAGCACGAATCGCCCCGGGCATTCATCTTCCGGTTGCTAAGCCTTCGAATCGGCGACGAGATCTCGCACGAAGAATTCCGAAGCCGCTTAGAGCAACTCTTTAACCTGGAACTGGGGAAAGATGAAGTGAGCCCCGTTGAGTACGAGGCGCTCGCCGAACTGTTCGACCGCGTAATCTGGTACTCACCGTTCCCCGAGGAAAGACAGTCTGTACCTAATTACATCGGCGAAGGCGAAGTCGATGCGGCCGTGATGCGAGCTCGCGTAAAACTGGCCATTCCGGGATGGGTCACACTCGCCTAGGTTCCCCTACCCCCGCCGCCGGTGCAGCACCTCATCCAACAGCCCCGGATTCTTGTGCAGGGAGACCAGCAGGTAGCACCGCCAGGTGCGCCATTGGATCGGGATGACGACGGTCTTCATGTGGCGGGGGAGCGTGATTTCGTCGAGTTGGCCGCGCAGGACGATCGGGACGGAGATCAGGAACTCGGAGCCGAAGAATTTCCGCGCGTTTCCGGCGATGGTGTTGGCGATTTCGCCTACCAGGTCGGCTTGGTTCGGCGTGCCGTGGTCGGTCTCGCCGAAGGTTTGGAGAAGTCCGATCAGCGGCTCGGACGCGGCGGTGAAGTAGACGGCTCCTCGGTGGCGACCCGAGATGCCGATCACTCCGGTGTATTCGAGCGCCACCGACTCGTCGCCTTTCAAGTACGGCGCATCGACCGCGGCGGCCGTGCCGGTCACCCGTTCGAAATAGTGCAGGGCGCCTTCGATGAAAACCTGGATCTCGTCGTCGGTCATTGCGGGGCCTCGATCAGATTGCGCAGCGCCTGATTCAGCTCCGATTCCGAAAACGGCTTGAAGACGTATTCGTTCGCGCCGCGCTCGACCGCCTCGATCGCGGTCTCCGCGTCGCCCAGCGCCGAGATCACCATGATCCGCGTCTCCGGTTGAATCGCCATGATCTTCGAGACGCAGGTGAGGCCGTCCATCTCGGGCATCGTGATGTCCATGGTCACGAAATCCGGGCGGTGCTCAAGAAACATCTCGATCGCCTCGCGTCCGTTGGCGGCCTGCAGGATCGTCGAGATCTTCGGCATTTTGAGCTGCCGTTCGATCGATCGGCGGACCACGCTCGAATCGTCCACGATCAATAGTTTCAAGAGTGAGGTCTCCGAGGTGCCGTCGGTCATGTGGCCGGAACAACGATCCGCATCTCGCAGAAATGCCCGGGACGCTGGCGGATGCGGATTTCACCGCCGAGGCTCTCGATCTGATCCTTGACCGCGGAGAGGCCGAAGCCCCGGCCGGCGTCCTCGGTCACTTCCGTCGCGGTCGAAAATCCGGGATGGAAGACCAGGGCATCCAGCTCTTCGGCCTTCCAGCGGTTCTGCTCGCGGTCGATCAGACGATCGAGCAGGCCGGGCTCCTGTTTCGCCAATTCCTTGGCCCGGTCGGCGATCTTGCGGTAATCGAGCCCGCGGCCATCATCGCGGAACACGACCTCGATCCGGTGGTCCTCCAGGGATTTGGCGGTGAGGTGGATCTCACCCTCCTCCGGTTTGCCGGCCGCTTTGCGCTCGGCCGGCGTTTCCAAGCCGTGGACGAGCGAGTTCCGCACCAGCTGGGCGAGCGCGTTCTTGAGCGTCGCCTTGACCCGGAACGGCATGCGCACGCCGTCGGTCTCCGCGTGCAGGGCGACTCTTTTGCCCTCTTTCTTGGCCAGCTCCGCGATGAACCGCTCGGCCACTCCGGCGAGCGCCTCGCCGTCGCTCTTGCCGGGTTCTCCCGTCTTCTGCACCTCGCTGAACCGTTGGATCACGCCGCGGACCTCGGCCAGGCTGTCCACCAGTTCCGAGAGATCGAGCACCACCGGCACGAAGTCGCTGCCTTCGAGCACCGGCCGGCGGCGCAGCTCGGCGAGCTTGCCTTCGAAGCGATGGGCGCTCTGGGCGAAGTAGTCGATCCGCAGCATCGCTGCAGTGCCCTTGATCGTGTGGACGCTCTGGAACACCTGGTCGGCCAGCCGCCGGTAGACCGCCTGCCGTTCCGCCGGGCCTTGTCCCTCGGCGCGTCCGGCGCGCAGGATCGAGTTGGCCCGCTCCAGCTCGGCGTGGGCGCCCTCGATGAAATCGCGCAGCATCTCGGGTTCGACGTGCATGATCGAGAGCAGCAGCTCGGCCTGGCGCTCCATCCGCTGTTTGGACTCGGCCAGCTCGCGGGCCAGCTCCACCTTCGAGGTGACGTCGGAGACCGTGACCATCGCCTGGCGGATCTCGTCCCCCTCGCGGATGCGCTCGAAAGAGAAGGCGAGAAACTTCGGCTGGAGCTGGCCGTGCTCGTCCGGAAATGCCGCCTCGATCTCCTTCAAGGGGTTGATCTTCCCGACCACGCTGTCGGTCTTCGCCGGATTGAACAGGAGTTTCAAGAACCGCACCGTGAGGTCGTGGGTCTTGGCCGGCGTGATGCGCTTGAGCAGTTCCAGGAAATCGCCGCCGCCGAGCTCCGCTTCGCCCAGAATCCCGCGCAGGGCGGCCGAATATTTGGGCGCGATCCGCAAGTCCGGGTCGAGCAGGAACAGGCCTTCGGCCACGCTGCCCATGATCGTGTCGGTCATCTGGAGGCTGCGGCCCAGCTCGGCGTTGGACGCCTCCAGGCTCATCGCGTTGTTCCGCAGGCGGCCGACCATCTGGTTGAACGAATCGGCGAGCACGCCCAGCTCGTCGCGGCCGGAGACCGGCGCTTGGGCGAGGAGGTCGCCGTCGCGGACCCTCGTCGCGGTGGCGGACAGATCGGTCACCGGCCGGATCAGCCGGCGGCGGAGGAACAGGTAGGCCAAGGCGAGCACCGGCAGGATGATGCCGGCGAGAGCCAGAACGAGCAGGCGCGAGATGGTGGTCGCCACCCCTTCGGCCTCGGCGACCGGGATGACGTAGACCAGTTTCCAGTAGGAGTCGGGAACGTGGAACAGGAACGCCAGCGCACGCCGGCCGCCGACCGGATCTTCCGCCACCTCGACGGTCGAGTAGAGGTTGCCCCGGTCCTGGCGTTGGCGGGCGAGCGGATCGACCTGGATCGCCGAGATGGTTTCGGCTTCCGGCCGGTCGATCGCGTAGCTCCCCTGGTCGATCTTGGCGGCGGCCGACGGATTGAATCCCCGGGTGGTCTTGGCGCGGGTGAGGATGTCCTGGTCCATCGCCGCCAGGGCGTTCGCGACGGGCAGGAAACGCGGGTCTTTCTTCGCCAGGGCCTCGGCGGTGATGAAGTTCTCCGGCCGGTTGCCTTTTTCGTCGATGCCGCGGGTGGTGACCCTCTCGATGTCCGGGAAGGTCAGGAATTTGCCGTTGCGGTCGAGCAGGAAGACGTAGCCGCCCCCCGCCTGCTGCCAGGTCGCGACCAGGTTGGAGAGCCCCGAAAGCTCCAGATCGACCGTCGCCGCGCCGACGAACCGGCCGCCCTCGAACACGCCGGAGGAGCAGGTGACCTTCGGCGTCAAGGTGTAGGGGTCGGTGTAGGCGCCGCTCCAAAAGACGCTGCCGGGCGCCCGGAACTTGAGCGGCACGTACCATTCCTCGTTGTGGTACCCGGGACCGAACGTCTCGTTGTAGCCGTTGGAAAACTGCAGGTGGCCCTGCCCGTCGCGCCCCCAAAAGAAGCTTCGGCGATCGATTCCCACGGTAAAGGTCTGCGGCTCGGGCCAATAGCCGCCCCCCGCGATGCCTCGGTCTCCCCCCAGGTCGAGCAGCGGCGGCAAATCCCGGCCGAACGTCGCCTCGTCCTTGGGCAGCCCTTCGGCCACCTTGGCGATCGTCCGGGCGAGGGTCGAGATCTCATGCGAGCGCTGCTCCAGCTCGGCCACCCGGCGATCTCCCGCCTCTTCGATCCGGCGCTTCGTCTCCGCGATCACCAGGCGTTTGCCGTAGGTGTTCATGATCAGGACGATGCTGCCGAGCAGGAGCGCGAACAGGACGATCAGCCAGAGGATCGACTCCAGCACCAGGCGATCCCGGATGCGCCGCCGCGGCACGGCTGCAGGAGCCGGCCCTGGAACGGCCTCGGGCGAGGTGGGGCTGTCGCTCATTTCTCTCCTTCGACCGGAAGCTACGGATTTCGAACCCACGATAGATGCAAATAATTTGTCAGGGGGAAAACCGGCCAAATCTTATCATCCCGGGTCTAAGCTGCCGCACGGCAACGCCCTGAGACCCGGCGTGCGGGCGATTTCTACCGAAAAAGGAGGGGATCCTCTCGATGATTCCACGGATCGACGTCCGCCCGGCGCGGCCGGACGAAGCGGACCGGCTGATCGATTTTCAGCTCCGCATGGCCGACGAGACCGAAGGGCTGGCGCTCGACCCGGAGCGGATCGGGCGCGGCGTCCGCGCGGTGTTCTCCGATCCCTCGCGCGGCGCCTATTGGGTGGCCGAAGAGGCGGGGCAGATCCTCGGCATGCTGCTCACCACGCCCGAATGGAGCGACTGGCGGGCCGGCTGGGTGCTCTGGATTCAGTCGGTCTACGTGATTCCCGAGGCGCGCGGGCGGGGCGTTTTTCGCGACCTGTACGCCGCCCAGAAAACCCGGGTGGAGGGCGATCCGGACCTCTGCGGCCTCCGCCTCTACGTCGATCGCCGCAACCGGGCGGCGGCCGCGGTCTACGAGCGGGCCGGCATGACCCGCGAGCACTACGAGATGTTCGAATGGTTGAAGGAGTAAGCCGGGCTCGCCGTTCGGGATTTACCCTGATCGAGGTGATCGTGGGCCTCGCCCTGCTCGCGGTCGCGACGCTCGTCGGCCTGGCAGCGATCAGCCAGACGCAGCTGTCGATCGAGCGGCTGGACGCCCGCCATCGGGCGCTGGCGGAAATCGAAGCCGCGCTCGAAGCGGCCCGCACCGGAACGCTGCCGCTCGCTTCGGGCATCGTCGGCCCGAGCCTCGACGCGACGGCAGGCCGCGAGCGCGGGCTGGTGGTCTTCCTGGAGGTCGAGCCGAGCGGCACGCCGAACCTTTACCGGGTGGCGGCCACCGCGCGCTGGTCGCTGCGCGGCCGGCCGCAACAGAGCGTGATCGAAACGATGATTTATCGGCCATGAGACGCGGAAACTCCCGCCGGGGTTTCTCGCTCGTCGAGCTGCTGGTCGCCTTGGCGATTCTGCTGATCGGTCTGGCCCTCGCCGCCGAGATCGGCATGCGCGCCCGGGCGATCCTCGCCCGTTCGGTGCGCGACGCGCTCCGCCCGCCGATCGCCGCGGTGCTCGCCCGGCTGCGCACCGACGTTCAGGGGGCCGATCGGTTCACCCCTCCCGGATTCGCGGTCCCCTCGGGGTGGACCGAAGAGCCGCTCGTGCTGCAAAGCGCCCGCGGGACCGTCATCTACCGGAAGGAATCCCGTTCCCTCGATCGAGTCGTGCTCGACGACGCTGGGCGCGAGACCGCCATCCTCCCCTTGGTGCGCGACGGCGCGGCCTGGCGCTGGCGGCCGGTCGATGTCGGCTTGGTGGAGATCTCGATCGCCTATCTCGCCGAACCGGGCGCGCCCGGTGCGGTGGGCAAGGCGGTTCGCCGCGAGACGCTACGCCTGGCGCTCCGGGGAGCGCCGGGAAGGTGGGGCTGGTGATGCGGCGACGGCGACCTTCGGAAAGCGGCTCCGCCGTGGCGCTTGCCCTGATGCTGCTCCTGGTGCTCGGTTTGGCGCTCGCCGTCCTGTCGGAAGGGATCGTCGCCCGGATGCGCGAAGAGCAGCGCGAGTCGCAGTCGGTGCGCCTTTCCGCCGCCTGCGATGCCGCCCTGGCTGAGAGCCTCGCGGGGCTCGCGGCGTCGCCCGACTATCCCGGGTTCGCGGCGCAGGAGTTCGCGGACGGCACGATCGAGAGCAACGTTCAAAGCGTCGGAACCGGCCGGCTCGTCCGGGCTCGGGCGACGCTCGGAGGCAAGGCGCGGGAGATCGAAGCGGAGATCCGATTTTCGAGCGGCCGCCCTTTCGTCGCCCGGTGGCGGCGGGTGAAGTAAGGCGCGCTGCGGCGAGTTCTGCCGCTCTGCGGCAAGATTTGGGCAAATTCCCCTCTTGATCCCTGTCGCCGCTCTGGTAAACTCACGTCGCAGTGCGGCATTGCCGCCGCCGAGCCGGCCGGTTTCGTAGCCCCACGGGAGAACGCCATGTCGACCCAGGATCAGAAACACCCCCACGTCAGCGAGCAGGAATCCCGCAAGGTCGCCGAGGCGTCCCGCGAGCAGTGGGACCGGCCGAGCTTCATGAAGGAGATGTTTCTCGGCAATTTCCGTCTCGACCTGGTCCATCCCTACCCGCTGCCCGCGCCGGAGCGCCCGGAGTTCGCGGCGTTTTACGGCGCGCTCGAAGAGTTGATCCGCACCGAGGTGGACTCGGTCCAGATCGACGCCACCGGCGAATATCCGGAGCACGTGGTGGACGGCCTGCGCAAGCTCGGCGCCTTCGGCATGAAGATCCCGAAGAAATACGGCGGCCTCGGCTTCTCGAACCTCGAATATCAAAAGGTCATGCAGCTGTTCGGCAGCGTGGACGGCAACCTCTCGGCGCTGCTCTCCGCCCACCAGTCGATCGGCGTGCCGCAGCCGCTCAAGACCTTCGGCACCGAGGCGCTCAAGGAAAAATATCTGCCGCGCTGCGCCGCAGGCGAAATCTCCGCCTTCGCGCTCACCGAGCCGAACGTCGGCTCCGATCCGGCCCGCGTGGGAACCACGGCGGTGAAAAGCGCCGACGGCTCGCACTACGTGGTGAACGGCGAAAAGCTCTGGTGCACGAACGGTACGATCGCCAAGCTCCTGGTGGTGATGGCGGTCGATCCGAAAACCAAGAAGATCAGCGCCTTCGTCGTCGAAGCCGATTGGCCGGGGGTCAAAATCGAGCACCGCTGCCACTTCATGGGGCTCCGGGCGCTGGCGAACGCGGTGATCTCGTTTACCGACGTGCAGGTCCCGGCGGAAAACCTGATCGGCGCCGAGGGTAAGGGGTTGAAGATCGCCCTCACCACCCTGAACGACGGCCGCCTGTCGATTCCGAACGGCTCCGTCGGCACCGCGAAAGCCTGCCTGGAGATCGTCCGCAAGTGGGGCAACGAGCGCGTCCAGTGGGGCAAGCCGGTCGGCCGGCACGAGGCGATCTCGCACAAGATCGCCGACATGGCGTCCGTGACGTTCGCGATGGAATCGATCGCCACGCTCGCCACCCAGATGACCGACCAGGGGGGCTACGACATCCGCCTCGAAGCGGCGGCCTGCAAGGAATGGAACTCCTGCCGCACCTGGGAGATCGTCGATGAGACGATGCAGATCCGCGGCGGCCGCGGCTACGAGACCGAGCTGTCGCTCCAAGCGCGCGGCGAAGATCCGGTAGGTGTCGAGCGCATGATGCGCGACTACCGGATCAACAAGATCTTCGAGGGATCGAGCGAGATCATGCATCTGTTCATGGCCCGCGAGGCGGTGGACAAGCACCTCGAAGTCGCGGGCGCGATGATCGATCCGGAAAAGAAGGCGGCCGAAAAGCTTGCCGAGCTGCCGAAGATCGCCGGCTTCTACGCCGGCTGGTATCCCACCCGCTGGCTCGGCTGGGGCCTCTGGCCGCGCTTCGGCGAATTCGGCGAGCTGGCCGGTCACATGCGCTTCGTCGAGCGCAATACCCGCCGCCTGTCGCGCCAGATCTTCCACGGCATGCTGGTCCACCAGGCCAAGCTCCAGCACAAGCAGGCATTCCTGTTCCGGATCGTCGATATCGCGAACGAAATGTTCGCGATGACCGCCGCGGTCGCCCGGGCTCACGCGATGCGCGAAGCGAACCTTCCCCAGGGCGAGAGCGCGGTCGAGCTGGCCGACCTGTTCTGCCGCGGGGCGCGGCGCAAGGTGACCCGCCTTCTGCGCGACCTCTGGTCGAACGACGACGTGCGGAAGTACAAGCTCGCTCTCGCGATCCTCGACGGTCGCCACGCCTGGCTCGAAGAGGGCGGCATCGGAGTGTTCAAGACGCTCGAAGCGAAGCGCGCGGCCCAGGCGGATCAACCGGCGACCGTGGAAGCGCCGCGTCGGGCGCCGCAGCCGGTCGGGCGGTAATTCCGGATCGTAGAGGCAGGCCTTGGGGTCCGGGCCCCCTACCGCGCGGGTAGGGGGATCACCCGCATCGGCATCGGGGTGAACGACAGGATCAGAATCAAAAGGGCGACCGCCGCGAGCACCTTGCGCGGCGTGTCGAGCGTCGTCTCCTCGTCGCGCACGGGAGGGTGGCGCAGGCCGATCGCCAGCGTGATCAAGGTCCAGAGAATCCAGCTCGGCGACCAGAACGACAGGGCGGCGAGCGCGATCCAAAGCGGCCGGGCGAGCCGCCGCTGGAGCCGGCCGAACGTCGCGTAGAGCACGTGGCCGCCGTCCAGCTGACCGAACGGCAGCAGGTTGATCGCCGTCGCGAGCAGGCCGAACCAGGCGCCGAGGGCGGCCGGGTGCAGCTCGACCACCGAGCCGGCCGGCACCGGTCCGTGGAAAACGTAGAGCGCGAGCTGCATGACCAACGGGTGCCCGGGCAGGTAGAGGCCCGCTCCGGGGCCGCCGACGATCGAACCCAGCGCCACGATACGCGAATGGGCCGCGCCCCAAACCAAGACCGGGATCAGGGCGACGAAGCCGGCGATCGGCCCCGCGACGCCGACGTCGAACAGCTGCCGTTTGTCGGAGAGCGGCGCGCGGATGCGAATGAAGGCGCCGAACGATCCCAGAGCGATCGGGCTGGGCAGGAAATAGGGGAGGGTGACGGGTAGGCGGTACCAACGGCAGGCGAAGTAATGCCCCAGCTCGTGGACCAGCAGGATGCCGAGCGCGGTGAGAGCGAACCAGAGCCCTTGGTGGAGCAGGCCGGGGTCGCTCCAGACGGCGCGGATCGCTCCCGGGGTGAGCAGCAGGTCGAACGGGCTGATCACGTCGGTGCGGGTCTGCAGCACGTACACCGCGCCCAAGGTGGTGGTACAGAACAGCGAAACCAGGAACAACAGGAACGCCCGGAGGTAACGCGGCGGCGTGGGGGGAAGCGTCGCGCCGAGCGGCGGCAGCAGCTCGATCAGGGGACGCCGAAACTCCGCGGGTTCGAGCGGCGGGCTCGAGGCCTCGTTCAAAGGTTCTTGAGGTCCTTGCCCGGCTTGAAGCGCACGGTCTTGCCGGGGCTGATCGCGACCTCGACGCCGGTCTTCGGATTGCGCCCGACGCCCTTCTTGCGGTCGCGGACCTGAAACACCCCGAATCCGCGCAGCTCGATCCGCTTGCCCTCGAACAGGGCGTTCTTCATCGCCTCAATGATCGTGTCCACGGCCTGCGCGGCCTTGACGCGTGGAACGTCCGAGGATTCGGCGATTTTCTCGACGATGTCCGACTTGATCATCGCTGCTCCGAAGCTTGGGCCAGGATAACAACGGCCCCCGGGGGTGTCAACGAAGTCACGGAAAAGGATGCACTTGTGGCTCTCACGGTGTGGACTCTACCTCACGCGCTCTTGCCGCGTCGCTGTCGAATGCAACGTTCGAGCGCCGCCGCGAAATCGACGCGCAGGCGGTTCAGCACGTCGATCCCGAATCCGTTCCAACTCGCGTCGTTGCCGTCGGCGTAAATTACCGCGACCAGGCGGTCGCCGAGGCGGATCGGCAGCATGCAGGCGCGCTGCGGCAAGGCGCCGCCCCAGGACTTGGCCAGCTCGCGGTGCGCGGGCATCGGCGGCAGCGGTCCGAGGTAGAGGCTGCTGCCCCGATCGAGGTTGAGAAACACCGACGGCTGATCGAGCGCCACCCGATATTTGCCGAAGGCTTCCGGGTCCACGTTCTTGCCCGAGGCGAGCCAGCCCGCGACCAGGCCGCGCGCGACCTGGAACAGCGCCGCGCGATCGAACCGGCGCACCAGGAAGGCGAGCATTAGGTGCGCCAGATCGTCGCGATCGGTCGTCGCTTCGAGCGCCCGGGTCAGCTCGTCGAGCGAGCTCGGCGGGCTGGGGGGCCGCGCCGGAGCGGGGACGGGGACCTGAGGCGAGGGCGGCGGCGCCTCGTCACTCGCGGTGCTTTCGGCTTTCGCAAGATCGGCGCGCTCCTCGGCGGTCAGCGGGATCAGCTTCGCGACGGTCGGCGGCGGAACCTGGGCCGGAGGCGCTGAAGCCGGAGCGGGGATCGCGGCCGGGCGCTGCGGCGGGGCGGGTCGCGCCGGCTGCGGGCTGGCCGCGGGCTTGGCGGCGGGCCGTTCGGGCTCCCGAGGCGCGGCGGGCTTCGCGGCGGGGGCGGCGGGGGGCTCCGTGGGCCGGGGTCCCGGAGGCGGTACCGAGCCGAGAGGGCGGACCAAGGGAAAGATGTCGGTTGCCACCCTCGGAAGGGTCGGCGGGGTCACCGGCAGATCGAGCAGCGGTCGGGGATGGCGCTCCGGACCGGGGATCGGCAGATCGGGAAAACGGTCGAGCCCGAGCGCCGAGCGACGGCGGTTGGGAACCGGTTCGGGCGCCGGCTGCGGTTCCTCCGCTTCGCGCCCTTTCTCCTCGTTCCAAAGGTAGCGCGCGCGGTTCAGCCGATCGAGCAGGAGGGTGAAACGCGAAGGGCACTCTTCGTTGTAATAGCGCTCCAGCGCCTCGAAGATCCGCAGCTCGGGCGCCACGTGGACCCGCACTCTGCGGCCCGAGGCGAACGCGACCTCGTCATGGCCGGTCAGGTTGCGCGGATCGAGCATCGCAACGTCGAGCCGGTTGCCGATCAGCTGGAACGGCACGGCATGGCAGCGGCGGGCGACCTTGGCGGGCAGCACGCCGCGCACCTCTTCGGGCACCGAGCGAAGCTGCTCGATCGTGGCCCCCGGCAGGCCGAGCTGTTCGGCGAGCCCTTTGGCCAGTTGCTCCTCGGTGAGGACGTCCATCTCCAGCAGGCAGGTGCCCAAACGACCGCCCACCACGCTCTGGGTTTTGAGCGCACGGGTCAGCTGCGGCAGGTTGATCCAGCCGCGCGAGATGAGGAGCTGTCCTAGCTTGGCCACTGCGATCCGTTGCTCGACGTCGATCCTCAGGGTTCGATCCGGCACGATTTCTCGCGCCGACATTGCCGCCGCTTCGACATCCTCGACCGGCGAATCTCGGGGGGCGGTCCCGCGGAGGCCACTTAAGTCCTAGAGTGCGCTTTAGTTAAGCGCAGAGGACAAGATCATAGGGGCAGGTCCTCGGCTTGGCAAGCGGCGGGGGCGCTGCTACTCTGGCGGACATGCGGCTTGCGCGGATCTTCGGCCCCACCGTCCCTCTTTTCTGTCTCTTGGGGGCGCTCGCCCTCCCGGCGACCCCGGTGGCCGCCGCTCCGCAGGGAGCGAGCCCGGAGGCCGCCTCGCAGCCGGTCGCGGTCGCCGCTCCGGATCTCGCCGCCGCCTCGTTTCGCTTCGCGGTCGCCAAGTCGCTGGCCGCCGAAGGCTCCTGGGCCGAAGCGCTCGCCGCTTACGACGAGGCGGAGACGCTCGCCCCGGCGGATCCCTATATCCGCGCCGAGCACGCGCTGCTCCTCGCCCGCCTGGCGCAATCGCCGGTGGCGTCGGCCGGCGGCGCCGACCGGGCGAAGGCCTTGATCGATCAGGCGCGCGCCTTCTCCCCTGACGATCTCGATCTCCTGCGCACCGCGGGGCAGGTCTACCTGACGCTCGCCGCCCGCTCGCCCGCGGCGCTCGATTCCGCCGTCGCGGTGCTCGAAGCGGTGCGCGCCAAAGACCCTTCGGATCTGCCGTCGCTCCTGCCGCTCGGCCGGATCTACCTCGATCGAGGCGATGCGAAGAAGGCCGCGGAGGTGTTTTCCGACCTGGTCAAGTTCGTGCCGAACAACCGGATGGCCGCCGGGTTGCTGGTCGAGTCGCTGCTGCGCTCCCAGCAGAACGCGGAGGCCGAGCGGGCGCTCGTCGATCTGCTGGCGGCCGACCCCGAGTCGATCGAAGCGCGCTCGACGCTCGCGGATCTCGAAGAGCACCGGGGCGACATCGCCGCCGCGAGGAAAACCCTCGAATCGGCGCCCGAAAGCGTGCGCGCCGACCCGCAGCTGCGGCGCCAGCTCGCTTCGACGCTCTATTTCTCCGGCGAGCTCGATGCGGCGCTCGCCCTGGTCGATGAGTTGCTCAAATCGCCGCCGCCCCAAACCGCGCCGGACGCCGGGGCGAACGATGCGGCGAGCGCCGCCGAGGCGACCAACTACCTGCTCCGCCTGCGCGGCATGATCCTCGCCGCCCTGGGGCGCACCCCGGAGGCGATCGAGGTGCTCTCTCGCCTCGCCCACGCCGCGCCGGACGACCTGCCGGTGGCGCTCGCCTTGGCGCGCTGTCTCGATCGCGCGGGGCAGTTGGCGGAGGCCGAGACCACCCTGCTCGCCACCGGCGAAGCCCTCGCCAAAGCTGGCAAGGCGGACGAAGCGATCGAAGCGCGGCTGGAGCTGATCGGTCTGCTCGCCGACGCCAAGGCCTGGCCGCGGGTGGCCGAAGCGGCCAAGCCGCTGCTCGCTTCGACCGACAAGGAGGCGCGCGACCGGGCGATTCTGTTTACCGTGGATGCCACGACCCAAACCCAAGATCCGGCCGCGGGCCTGGCTCAGCTCGCGACGCTGGCCGGCGCGGACGGCGCGTCGTCGCCGACCCTCGCGGCGAAGCGGGCCGAGCTGCTGCTTCGCCAAGGGCACGACGCGGAGGCGCGCGCCGAGCTCGACAAGCTGGAAGCGGCGGGGCCGGGGTCGGCCTTCGCTGCGGCGCAGGTCTATCAGCGGTTGGAGCGCTACGCCGATGGGGTGCCGATCCTCACGCGCCTGACGACGGCCAAGCCGGATCTCGCGGCGGGCTGGTTCCTGCTGGGCGCGGCGCTCGAACGCACCGGAGACCACGAGAGAGCGGTCGCGGCGTTTCGCAAAGCGCTGGAGCTGGAGCCGGACTTCCACTCGGCGCTCAACTATCTCGGCTATCTCTGGGCCGATCGGGGCGAAAACCTCGACGAGGCGCTCGCGCTGATCCTTCGTGCCGTGGCGCTCGATCCGGAAAACGGCGCCTATGTCGATTCGCTCGGCTGGGTCCGCTTCCGCCTGAAGGAGTACGCCCTGGCGCGCGGCCTGCTCGAACGGGCGGCGCGGCTGATGCCGAAAGACGCATCGGTGCAGGAGCATCTGGGCGACCTGTACAAGTCCACCGGCGAAGTGGCGCGGGCGCGCGACGCCTACCGGCGAGCCCTGGCGCTCGAAAGCGAAAATGCCGATCAGGTCAAGCGCAAACTGGCCGAGCTGCCGCGCCGCTAGCCGCCCCCTCGCGGCGCTCTTTCTCTGTTGGCTGCACGCTTGCGCGTCGGCCCCGCCCGCGCCGCCGTCCAGCCCCGAGCCGGAAGGTCTCCCCTGGGAGGTCCCGGCCTCGGCGATCGGCACGCAGCAACTGTTCCGAATGTCCTACTCCGGCCCGCGCGGTGAAGGCTCCTTCCGTCTGGCGCTGAAAATAGAATCGGCCGCCCGCTACCAGGTCTCCGCCGCCGACCCCCTCGGCCGCGCGCTCTGGAGCCTCGACGTCACGGCGGGCCGCGGCCTGTTTCTCGATCACCGCGCGCACGCCGCCTGCCCACTGGACGGCGCCCTTTCCCTCGTCGGCGCGCCGCTCGACCGCATCGAGCTATCCGACCTGCCCAAGCTGCTGCTCGGCCGGGTTCCGGTCACGCCGAGCGAAACGACGATCGCTGAAGCCGCCGAAGAGATCGATCTTGCGGGATCCGCGGGAGAAGTCTGGAAGGTGAAGCTCCTCCACGGCCGGCCGGTGCGCTGGACGCTGCTCCGCACGGGGGAGCGTGCCGCTTCTTGGGCGACTGAACAAGGCGAAGCGGTCCTCTCCGATCGGGCAGGTGGAAAACTCCG
>Ga0134122_10000674_pt1 | contig 23522 bp, 26 predicted proteins | sample KB302_FD_96461 | JGI IMG/M metagenome (GOLD analysis project Ga0134122, IMG submission 96461) | Terrestrial soil microbial communities without Nitrogen fertilizer from Kellogg Biological Station, Michigan, USA - KB3-0-2 | ecosystem: Environmental > Terrestrial > Soil > Unclassified ...
ATTCATCAAGAGCTGGGGCAAGCGCGGCTCCGCGCCCGGCGACTTCGACGAGCCGCACGACATTTTCCTCGGGGGAACGCAAAACCTCATCTACGTCGCCGATCGCCGCAACCAGCGCATCCAGGTCTTCGATCAAGACGGCAAATTCATCGCAGCGTGGAAGCAATTTGGCGAGCCGAGCTCGGTGTTCGTCGGCAAAGACGACACCATCTATGTCGGCGCCGCGTTCGCCGATCCGACCGTGAAGAAAGGCCAGCTCAGAGGCATCGTCGTCGGCAACGCCAAAGACGGCTCGCTGAAGGCGTTCATTCCCGATCCCGCCGATCCCGACAAGCTCGACGTCGGCACGACGGCATCAGGCATCGGTGCAGACGCCGCCGGCAACATCTACGCCGCCGATGTCGCCGCCCACAACCTGCGCAAATACATCAAAGTGAGATAAGACCCATCCTCCCCCGTTTTTCACGGGGGAGGTGCTCGCGACTTGTCCGCCGAAGCGCGTAGCGCGAAGGCGGAAGCGAGCGAGCGGGGGGGCTAGTGTCGCTCTTCGTAGATTTGCTTGCTGATGGCGTTTTCCTGTTGATTGAGCTCGACTTGTTCGGCCTTGGTGATATGGCCGTTGTGCTGCGCCGCGTCGGCACGTTCTTCGGCGCGGACCGCACGATGCTCGGCATGCAGCTGCGCCGCCTCGCCGCGGGTGATCGTGCCTTCCTTGACGCCTTGATGAATGCGCGCGTTCTGCACCGCGAGACGATGATTGACTTCGGCGCGTCGCGGATGCGCCGCCGCCGATGCCGTGCTGACTCCGCCAAGAACCAATCCCAACCCCAAGACGGCAATCGTAAGACTGCGTGCTGATGTCATCACACTTACTCCTGTCGTTGAGCCCCTACCTGCCGGACTGATTGTCCGACGCCTGAAGCTTGACAGTTCGCGTCTGTATGGAGACTGAGCCGGGCATTCATTTGCCGTTCAGACAACACGCTGGTTAACGGCGTGGAAATGATGACAATGATCGACCCCAGACCTCCAACGAAGGAGCACGGCCATGCAGCTTAACCCGTATCTGACGTTCAACGGCCGCTGCGAGGAGGCGTTCAAGTATTACGAGCGCTGTCTGAACGGCAAAATGCTGATGATGATGCCGCACGAAGGCACGCCGGCCGAAGCACATGTTGCTCCGGAATGGCGCAAGAAGATCATGCATGCGCGCCTTCAAGTCGGCGACACGCTCCTGATGGGCTCCGATGCGCCGCCCGACCGCTACCAGCCGATGAAGGGATTCTCCGTCTCGCTCGGGGTCGACACGCCCGCGGACGCGGAACGCATCTTTGCGGCTCTCGCGGACAACGGCACCGTACGCATGCCGCTGCAGCAGACGTTCTTTGCGGCGCGTTTCGGCATGCTCACCGACCAATTCGGCACGCCCTGGATGATCAACTGCGACCTGCCCGCGTCTCGTTAATTTCGCCCGCGGGGTCAAGCCTATCGGGTGTGCAGTTACTCTTCGATTCGCCCGGCTCCAGCGCGAACGATGAACCCTCAATTTCACCTCCCCCTTGCGGGGAGGTCGATCCGCCGCAGCGCGCAGCGCGCAGGCGGATCGGGTGGGGGTCGGGTTAGTGACAACTCCAGCAAGTTCCTCTCGATATATGCCCTCCCGAGAGGAGTGGCGCGCGCGCCGTGAGTTCGCGCTAATATGCCCCGGCATTTGCTCGAGGGATCGATGGGGCGCGGCAGTCGGATAGGCGCGGTGGCAGCAGCGGTGTTCGCCATGGGCGTCAGCGTCCAGGCGGCGCCCGCGCCGGGCGCCCAGAGCGGCGAAAATCCCGTCGCAGCCTTCGAACGCAATCGGCTGGGCGCGGCCCAAGGTGACTCTGGCGCTCTGAACAATCTCGGCGGCATGTTCGAAAGAGGCGCCGGTGTGCCGGTCGATCTCACGACCGCATACGCGCTGTATCATCTGGCGGCCTCCATGCCGGGCGGCGATCCCAATCAGGTCGCGCGCGCCGGCCAGAACCGCGACGCGGTATCGCTGAAAATGTCCGCGGCACAGATCACGCGCGCCCAGGAACTGATCACTCTCTGCTACGGCAACGACATCAGGCGCTGCGGCGAGACCATTCTTGCCGGCAGCGGCGGAGCCAAGGTGGCGACGCTGAACACGCCGGCAAGTGTTCCCGCCGGCGGCAAAACGACTGTAGCCCTCGAACAGATTGCCGGAGTCTATGTTGTCGCCGCGGTCGTCAACGGCGTCATCAATATGAAATTCGCCGTCGATACCGGCGCGACCGACGTCTCCATTCCCGCCGACGTTGTCGCCGCCTTGACCAAAGCAGGCCTCGTCACCAGCAGCGACTATCTCGGCGAGCAGACCTACCTCCTGGCCGATGGCTCCAAGCTACCGGCCAAAACGCTGCTGCTTCGCTCGCTGAAAGTCGGCGACGTCGTGGTCGAGAACGTCAAAGCGAGCGTTGCTCCAGAGAAGAGCCCGCCGCTGCTGGGGCAGAGCTTTTTCAGCCGCTTGAAGTCGTGGTCGTTGAACAATGCGGCCCACACGCTGATTATGGAATGAACGCGCGTGACATTCTGAAGGAGACGAAAATGTCCAAGCTCGGTTCGATATCGCTGTTGGCAACCGCTCTGTGTGCGGCGGGGGCGGCCCTTGGCGCGGACGGGGCGAAGAATCAGGGGATTCCGGATTTCGCCGCCACTGCCAACACCGGCTGGGTGCTTGACCGCGCGATCGGTCCCGATGATCTGATCGCGCCTCCCGGCGGCGGACCGGGCCCCGTCACCTTCGACAAGGCCCATCCCTATTATCCCAACAACACACCCGGCAAGCCCTCGACCTATCGCGTCGCCGATCTATCCAATCCCATCCTGCAGGAGTGGTTGAAGCCGTCGATGAAGAAGGCGAACGACGAAGTACTGGCGGGCAAGGTCCCTTATCGCGCGCGCGAGCGCTGCTGGCCGGTCGGCGTGCCGGGCTTCGACGCCTATTCACTGGTCGAGCCGTTCTTTTTCTATCAGCGTCCCAATGAGGTCGTGGTGATCAATCAGGGCGGGCCGGAGATTCGCCACATCTACCTGAACGTCGAGCATTCGAAGAATTTGAAGCCCACCTGGTACGGAGAATCGGTCGGCCATTACGAGAACGGCGACACCTTGGTCATCGACACGATCGGTCTCAACGACAAAACCTTCGTCGACAATTACCGCACGCCGCACACGACGCAGATCCACGTCATCGAACGCTGGAAGCTCGCGGCCGACAAAAAGTCAGTCGACGTTTCCGTCTATGTCGAGGACCCTGGCGCCTTCACCACGCCGTGGCGCGCGATCCAGCGCTGGCGCCTCGTCGACAACGCGCCGATCCTCACCGTGCCGTGCAACGAAAACAACGGCGACTTCTTCAGCCACGACCTGGTCCCACTCGCCGAAGCCAAAACCCCCGACTTCTGAGCCATCATCCAATTCCCAAAAATTCACCATGGCCGGGCTTGACCCGGCCACCCAGCCGCCGCGCGTCCGCGCGGCGAATAACTCTGGGCTGATGAAACTTCAGAGCGTCGCGCTTACAGCTTGCTTAGATCGATCCCGAGGTGCCCGAACAGCTTCTCTTCCCACCCCGTCTCCGGCAGCCCGAACGCCGCGCGCTCGGCCGGCGTTCTTGCCCGCCAATAGTCGAGGCTCGCTTTGATTCCGCTGAGCATGCTCTTCTGCATCATGTCCTGCATCTTCTGCTCCGGTGACGGCGTCCCGAGCCACTTCTCGAACCAGGCGCCGAGATCCGCCGCGTCAGGTTTGAACGAGCGCTTCCAGACCTTGTCGCTGGGCCCGTCGGCAAGCTCTTCCTCGTCCCAGAAAATCATGGCGCCGCTGTTCACATCGATGCAGTCGTGACCGGGCTCGGTACCCGTGATCGGCAGAAGATGCGGCGGCCATGTCTGGCCGCGTTGCCCGGGCGGATTTTTCTTCAAGTCAAGATACGTATCGACGAGCTGCTTCAACGGCATGATTCCCGCAACCGGTCCAAAGCCACCATTGCCAACCTGCGAATAAAGCTGGCGCAGAGGAACCGGCAGCGCAAAGCCGAGCTTCTTTTCCGCATCGGCGAGGGCCGCATCATCCACAGGCGCGGCAAGCGGCGACGGGCTGGGCTTGGTCCTCGGGTCGGCATCCCCGCGCAGCACTGCGTTCAAATCGAGACCCACGATGGACATCCCACCCATGCTTACTGTTCGCCCGCGCGTCGACGGCGGCGAATCGTTACGCGTGTCGGGGTTCGCCGCGCGGCTCTTGATCCGCGCGAGCAGCTCATCGGACAAAGGCTTCAGCATGCGTTCCTCGTGCTCGGACGCCCACGGCGCAATATTAGAAAAATCCGGTTAGCCGGAGGTTACAAATCAAAACGCAGCGCAGACTTGGGATTGCACCAGCAGCACGGATTCCTGGCGAAACCGCGTCTTGTAGGCATCGCGGATTGCGTTTGCCCTGGCGGCGCCATCTCCGGCGTTCGGCACGATCACCATCAGCTCGCGGCTGTCTTCGGCGATGATCATCCCTGCCGCGTTGCGGTATTGGCCCTGCAAGCCGACGACCGAGAAACCGTCCGGAAAGCGCGGGGTCACTTCGTCGGCGAGAAAGCGGCGCCAATCGGCGTCGCTCACTCCCGATGCGTTTCCGATATTGCCGCCGAAGAAAAGCTCGAGCTTCGTCATCGGCCGCGTACCGCCGGCGCACGACGGCGGCGTCGTGCCCGCACACGCGCTCAATGCGACCGCAACCGCGATCGACATAACCCGCCGTAAGATCGTGCCTATCCGCCTACCTTACGGCAGCGCGAAGACATAGATGCCGCTGGCGCCGTGCACCGGAGCAGGCATCACTGCTTTCGTCAGAGTCAGCACGTTGCCGGTAACCGACTGGCCCTCACCGGTGAACACCATCACGTACTGCTTCCCGTTCACGGAGTACGTGATCGTGCTCATCATCACCATGCCGCCGACCACCGATTCCCACAGCACCTTGCCGTCCTCGGCATCGAGCGCGCGCAGCCGCCGGTTCAGATCGCCGAAGAACACCAGCCCGCTCGCCGTCGTCACCAATGAGCCATTGGTGCCCTGCGGCTGCGAGTAGATCACCTTCATCTCGCCGGTGCTGGCGTTGACCTTGCCGATGTTCATGTACTTGTTCGGGTCCGACCCCGGGCGAATGACGCCGAAGCGCGGACCGTAGCCGGTCGGGCTTTCGACGTCGGCCTTCATTGACAGGCACTGATCGTGGAACGGCACGTAGAGCGAGTTGTTCTGCGGGCTGTACGACGTCTGCATGATCGCGCGCGTGTTGTGATAGCAGCCGATGATCTGGTCGCCGTCCTTCTTGAACACCTTGGCGAAATTGACCGACGTCTTCCCCGTCCGGACATCGATCGCGTTCATGTTGAGATTGGGATCGTCGTAGGGGAACGGCCGCGCCCACAGGAACTGCCCCGTCGCCTGCTCGAGCGCGAACATGCCGCCGCCTTCGGCCGCGGTCAGGACTATGTCGTGCTCCTCGCCCGATTTGATCGCCGGGTTGATCCATTTCACGAATTTCGGATCGGGACTGACGCGCGTGCGGATGAGATGCCGCTCGTGATTGTGGTCGGCGTCCCAATCGTCGCCCGGCAGTTCCTGGTAATACCAGTTGAGCTTGCCGGTGTTGACGTCCAGCGCGACGGTCGAGTTGCTGAAGAGATCGACCGGCGCCGTGATCGGCACTGCGTCCGCCGCGCCGTGACGCGTCAATCGCGTATACGGATTGGGATTGGCGACGCTCCAATAAAGCACCTTGCGGTTGGGATCGTACGAGCCGACTTGCCCCCATGCGCCCGCGGCGCGCTGGTCCACCGGTACGTTGCCCCAGGTGTCGCCGCCGATCTCGCCCGGCGCCGCCGTGGTGTAGAATTTCCACAACAGCCGGCCGGTCATCGCGTCGTTCGCCGCGATGAAGCAGTTCTCGCGCTTCGCCTGCTGACAGGTGCGGTTCGAGATCACCTTGCCGTCGGCGACGAGAACGCCACCCGCCTGCTGGCCGCCATTGTCGAGCTTGTTTTCCCAGCGCTGCGCGCCGGTCTTGGCATCGATCGCCACCATGAAGCCGTCGGGCGCGGCGAAATAGATCATGTCCTGATAGATCGCGAGGCTCTGCTCGCGCGCCGCGGTGCCGCGGACAGTGTCCGGATATTTGCGCGCATATTCCCAGAGGAGATCGCCGTTGGTGGCGTTCACCGCCTGGATCGTTCCGCCGGGCGCGAAGAGATACATCACGCCGCGATAAACGATCGGCGTCGACTCCTGCGTGCCGTTGGGTAATTGCCGCGCCCACGCCATGCGAAGCTGCGAGACGTTCGCCTTGGTGATCTGATTGAGCGGGCTATAGCGGTTCTCGTTATAGGTCCGGCTCACCATCAGCCACTCGGCCGGATCGGGATTGGCCAGCATCGCATCGCTGACCGGAACGAACGCCTGCTCCGCCGCGATCGCCTGCGGCGCGGCGAGCATGGCGGACGTGCCGAACAAGACGGCCAAAAGGCGGTTGGAATTGCGCATCTTATGTCCCCGCTGTGGTTGGTTCGCTGGCCGCAAACGTACCGCGAAGCCAATGCGCGCGAAAGCCACCGCTGCGTGAAGAAGGCCGGAATTACTTCGCGTTCTTCAGTTCCGAATAGACCATGGCGACGAAGCGGTCGGCGCTGGTTCCCACGGCGCCGGCCGGCAAGAGACCGCCCGGCACCTTCGCGTCGTAGGGAGCGGTTAACTTCGCCGCCAGCACTTCCTGCTGGCTCTTGCCCTGCGCGATCATCTGCTGCACGCGCATCTGCACCGCCAGCATCATGTCCCGATAAGGCAGAAGAGCGTTGCGATTGATGATTGTGCCGTGTCCACCGACGAGCTTGGTGTCGGGGCCGGACATCTTGTACAGCGCATCGAGCGCTTCCAGCGCGCCTTTCAGCGAGCCGCCATTGTTCGTATCGATAAAGGGATAGCCGTAGTTGCGGTAGAAATCGCCGATCATGATCACGTTGGCATTCTCGAAGCGGATCATGGTGTCGCCGCCGGTGTGCGCCGCGCGCACGGGTATCAAATCGACGATCTCGCCATTCATCCGGAACTTCACCGGGCTGCCGAGACCGTACGTCACCGTGGGCACGCCTGCGGGATCGCGCGTCGGCGCCGCCTTCAGCAGTTCTTCGCGCAGCTCCTCGCGCGCCAACAGCGTAGCGCCCAACTTGACGAAGCCCGCATTGCCGGCGGTGTGATCAGCATGCACATGCGTGTTGACGAGATAGCGGATCGGCCCCGGGCTGACCTTGCGGATCGCCGCCAGCACCTTGTCGTGGAGCTGCGCATATTGCGAGTCGACCATGAAGATGCCGTCGGGACCGGCGAGGATTCCGATCCTGCCGCCGGCAGCGTCTTCATGCGCCGGATCCGCGCCCGCGGAACCCGACAGCATGTAAAGGTTGGGCGCGAGCCTCTCGGTGAGGATCTCGATCTTGCTGAAGTCGGTTCCTGCACCCTGCGCGAATGCGGCTGTCGAAACAGCGAGCGCAGCCGATGCCGCGAGAGCCACAAACGAAAATCGCGATGTTGAAATCATGGCGCTGGTCCTTATTAGAGTCGACGGCCAGACGCCTTATAACCTAACGGCCCCCGCTGGCCGATTCCCCTAATCGGTAGCCGCTGCACCGGACTGCGGCGGGAACTCAAGAAACTGCGGGGCATCGCCACCGATATGATCCCACGGAGCCTTGGAACCCACAAAAATATGCATGTCGATTTTCACCCCCGGGTCGCCGTCAACGGTGCCCAGGGTTACGCCGTGCACTTCACCTTCGTGAGTTCCGCAAAGCGTCGACCCGCACGTGCGGCAGAAACAGAGACCCCATCCCGGCACGGACTCATATTTCGTAAGATTGTCGGCACCGCTGGTCCACGAGAATGAATTGGGCATCACTTCGGCGTATGCCGATCCGGCGCCGCTGAATGCCTTTCGGCAGCGCGAACAGTGGCAGCTCCTGGCATTGCTAAGAGGCGCGCCGATTGAGTAGCGGACTCGACCGCAAAAACATCCGCCCGTCAAAGTCATGACCCAGTACTCCACCAATTACCGCCCAACCTTAGGACCCTTGACTCCAGATTGAAAACTTCCGAATTCCTTACTAATATACAATAAGTAAGGAAACCGCCGGAGGACACATGGGCGCCGAATCCACTTTGACCAGCAAGGGCCAGACAACGATCCCCAAGGACATACGCGATAGCCTCGGCCTCAAGTCCGGCGACCGGATCACGTTTACAGTTATGCCCGACGGTACGGTGCAGATGCGGGTCAAAAACAAGAGCGCGATGGCATTGGCCGGAAGCCTGCGCAAGAAAGGCCAAAGGCGCGTCCCCGTGGAAGAGCTGTCGCGCTGAATGATTGGCCTCGACACGAACGTGCTCGTCCGATTCCTCGTTCGGGATGACCGGTCCCAATTCGAGAGAGCGCAACGACTCATCAAGCGCGAAACCAGCGGCGGGGAGACTGTATTTGTAAGCCAACTCGTACTTCTTGAAGCCGAATGGGTGCTTCGGAGTCGCTATGGGCTCAGCAAGAGCGAAATCCTCCGGACGTTCTCCGGATTGCTCGACTCGGCAGAACTCACTATTGAGGACGAACCTTCCGTCGAGCAGGCGCTATTCGCCTGGAAGGACTCGAACGCCGGGTTTGCCGATTGCCTGATCGGGGCGCGCCATCTCAATCTGGGCTGCCGTGCCACCGCATCGTTCGATGCCCGGGCATTGAAGCTGCCTGGATTCATTTCGGCCTGAAGCGCGGTTCCAGTTGGCCTAAAAATCGGGTCTGTCCGCGGTGGGAATCGGGATCGAGGTCAGCGCCTTGCCTTTGTAGCTCACGGTGCCGACGAAGCGGTTGTTCTCGGCGCAGACCTCTTCGTCCCATTCGAGCGTGCTCGTTTGAAAACGCGCGCGCGCCGACCACGGCATGGTGAAGGCACCGGGATCATCGACGGTGAATTGCACTTCGAGAGTCTTGCGATCCGCTGAGATGCGATAGCGCTCCACGACATGGATCCGGTCGGAATGAGGCGTGCCGAAGCGATCGACCTGCGTCTTGTCGTTTTGCGCTACGGTGTCGACGACGAGCGTATCGCCGTTCTCGTAATGCCCGACCGATTCGCCGTACCAGCTCGGCTTGGGATTCTTCGAATGCGGCACGTCCAGATAAACGAACCGCACCTGATTGTCGCGCGCGTTCAAGATGAGCACTTGCGTGCGTGTTTGCAGGATTCGCACCGCGGCGCCGCGCCGGTTCAGCAGCATCGGCACGCCCGACGGCAGACACAGGCCCTCGTCCTTGAGGTGCGAGATCCCGCTCAGCTCGAGATCGGTGATCGCCTTCAGCTTCGCGCGCGTCTCGGGTTTCAGAATCGGATTGTCGAGCTGCGACACCCATTGCACCTCACTACCGGTGCCGCCTTCGATGTGCGGATGCATCGGATCGACCAGCATCGGCCCGGCGCCGGCGCTGCCGGGGATCGCTTCGAAGGTTTCGACCAGATTGCCGGTACGCGCCCAGCCGCCGGAAAAATCCGGTATCTGTTTGCTCCCGGACTGGGATAGGACCGCGACGGGCCACGCAACCGTCGCCGCGAGAACAGCAAATACGACCCCGCCCTTCCGCATGTTCGACCAAATCTCCGCTGCGGCTGAAGCATAGGAACCCGCCATCATGAGAGCAACGGTCGAAGATCGACAGCGCAAGGATCGACCGATTGCTCTATGATCGGTGCCAATCGCTCTCGTTATCAGGAGGCTCCCATGAAGCTCCGCCATGCCGCGATGATGCTCCCCGCCGCTCTTCCGCTGATGCCGACGCCGCCGACCGCGGCGCCCGCGCCTTCATGCGAGACGGTGGCGAAGATGACCTTCCCCGACGCGACCATCGACAAGGCGCAGAGCGTGCCCGCGGGTGACTTCACGCTGCCGCCGAATGGCGAAACCCGCGCCCAGAGCTTCAAGAACCTGCCCGCCTTCTGTCGCGTCGCCGCGACGCTCCGCCCCTCAACTGACTCCGATATCAAGATCGAAGTCTGGCTGCCGGCCGCGAATTGGAACGGCAAGTTCCAGGCTGTCGGCAATGGCGGCTGGGCCGGTGTGGTCAGCTACGCCGCGATGGCCGGAGCGATCCGCAACGGCTACGCGACAAGTTCGACCGACACGGGCCACAAGGGCGCCAACGGCAAATTCGTCCCCGGGCATCCCGAGAAGCTGATCGATTTCGGCTGGCGCTCCGAGCACGAGATGACGGTGAAGGCGAAAGCCATCATCGCCGCTCATTACGGCAACGCGCCGAAGCTCTCCTACTGGAACGGCTGCTCCACCGGCGGCCGCCAGGGCTTGAATGAAGCGACGCGCTTTCCCAACGATTTCGACGGCATCATCGCCGGCGATCCCGCCAACCCGCGCGCGCGCAACAACGCCTGGCAGATGACGCTCCAACAGAAGATTCACAGCGACAGGGCGAGCTACATTCCCTCCGAGAAATATCCGGTGATCCACCAGGCCGCGGTGAAGATGTGCGACGCGCTGGACGGCGTGAAGGATGGCCTCATCGACAATCCCAAAGTCTGCAAATTCGATCCGCAGATGCTCGCCTGCACCGGCGCGGACAGCAAGTCATGCTTGACGCCGCCGCAGGTGGAGCTCGCGCGCAAGATCCTCTCGCCGGGCAAATATTCCACCGGCAAGGAATTCTGGCCGGGCTTCGAGCCGGGCAGCGAGCTCGGCTGGGGCATACACGCGGAACCCGAGCCGAGCGATCTCCAGCTCGATCACTTCAAATACGTCGTGTTCAAGGACACGAACTGGGACTTCATGAAATTCAATCCCGACACCGACATCCCGCGGGCGCAGAAAACCGGAGACATGGTCGACGTCACCAAGACCGATCTCTCTGCCTTCACCGCGCACGGCAAGCTGATCTTCTATCACGGCTGGAGCGATCCCCAGGTCTCGCCGCAGGCGACGATCGATTACTTCAATGAGGTTCAGACATCGACGCCGAACGCATCGGCGACGACGCGACTCTTCATGGTGCCGGGCATGGGTCACTGCCGCGGCGGCGAAGGACCGGACAATTTCGACATGGTGAGCGCACTCGATTCTTGGGTCGAGAAGGGGCAGGCGCCACGCGAAGTGCTCGCCTCACACGCCACAAACGGCAAGGTCGATCGCACGCGCCCGCTCTGCACCTATCCCCAAGTGGCGAAGTACAAAGGCACCGGCAGCATCGACGACGCCGCCAACTTCGTCTGCACCGCCCCATGACACCACGCGGGGAAATTGTAAAACCCACCTCCCCCCGTGTCCGCCGTAGCTCGAAGAGCGTAGGCGGATTGCGGGGGGGTCGAAGCGGCGCAGCTGCACAGCAGCGGAGCCGCTTCGGGTGGGGGTTGATCGTGATGACCGTGCTCGGCGCCGCACTGTGGCCGGCGGTCAGCGATGGCGCGGCGAGTATGAAGCTCACCGCAGAGAATCTCGCGCCCGACGCGACGACCGCGTGGGTGACGGGGCGTCTCGATGGCGACGATTTTCTTCCGCCCGAAAGCGGTCCAGGTCCCGTGATTTCGGACAAAGCCCATCCTTACATCCCCAACGGCCGCGGTCAGGCGCCGACCTATCGCGTTGCGGACTTGACGAACCCGATCCTGAAACCCTGGGCCGTCGAGCAGATGAAGCAGGCGAACGACGCCGTGCTCGCCGGCAAGGTCCCCTTCATCGCGCGCGAGCGCTGCTGGCCGACCGGCATGCCGGGCTTCCTCGTCGCGGCGCGCATCACGCCCGTGTTCTTCTTGAGCACGCCGCGCGAGATCATGATGATCATCGGACTGGACGCACAGGTCCGCCACATTTACCTGAACGTGCCGCATTCGAAGGACCCAAAACCGTCCTGGTACGGAGAATCGGTCGGCCATTACGAAGGCGATACGCTGGTCGTCGATACCATCGGCATGAACGACAAGACTTTTGTCGACAATTACCGCACGCCGCATACGACGGCGCTTCATGTGGTGGAGCGCTTCACGCTCACCGAAGGCGGCAACACACTCGAGGTGAGAGTAAACGTCGAGGATCCCGGCGCCTTCAACATGCCGTGGTCGGCGCTTCAGCGCTATCACAAGATGATGCGTCCAGCCTTGAGCGAAGACCGCTGCGCCGAGAACAACAACAATTATCTCGGCGAAGACGTCCGCCCCATCCCCGTCGCCGCCACCTCCGACTTCTAGCGGTGTTCCTTCAGTCCGCCGTGATCAGCCCCGGCCGGACGCCGAACTGATCGACGAGCTTGTCCAGTTCTCGCTGCGCCAGCGGATTTGAGCGCTGGTGGCGCTCGGCAAGGATCAGCTCGTTCTTGAGCGAGTGCTCCAGGCCAACGAATTCCGTCACCCTCACTTTGTAGCCTTGCGACTCGAGATAGAGCCCGCGAATGACATTGGTGAGATGGGCGCCGAATTCGCGCCGTTGAATGGGATGCCGCCATAACTGCTCGAGCGGCCCCGTCGCCTTTTGCAGCAGCCGGGCGACTTCCGCCTGGCAGCACGGAATCAGCGCCACCGTGCGCGCATCGTGACGAAGAGCGAAGCGGATGGCGTCGTCCGTGGCCGTATCGCAGGCGTGAAGCGCCGTCACCATATCGGCGCGGCCGTCCGACACATTCGCCTCGGCAATCGGTTGAGCGAAAAATTCCATCCGCTCGAACCCTGACTCTGAGGCAAGCGCGCGCGAGCGCTCGACCAGCTCGCTGCGCGACTCCACGCCGTAGATGCGCCCACGGCCGCTCGGCCCGATGACAAGATCGTAAAGAATGAATCCGAGATACGACTTTCCGGAGCCAAGATCGACGAGCACCGGCGATTCCGTCTCCTTGAGCAACGCCTCCAATGCCGGCCGCAAGAGCTGCACCAGATGCAGCACCTGCTTGAGTTTCCGGCGTGAATCGGCATTGAGCCTGCCGTCCGGAGTAAGGATATGCAGCGCCTTCAGCAGCGCAACGGAATTTTCCGGATTTGCGCTCGGCCACAATTCCTTGATGGTCTCAGCGGGTTCGGGATGTGAACGTGCACGCGCCATGCCGCCAAATCTCTAAACGAATTCCCTCTTATCGAACCGCGCCGTATCCACCGCAAGACGAATATCCACTCCTGCGCGCGAAGCGGACGCTCGGACCTAGTGCGGAGAACGGGAGCTTTGACCCAAATCGGGCTCTAGAGCTTTACGACGTTGCTTGAAGCTATCGCCTTTTCTACGATCTCCTCGGCAGTGGGCTCGTACCCCTTGGGCCAATATATGTTCGGCCAATAGATCAAGTCGGATGGCGCGGGATGCGTCACATTCCGCGTGAACAAGTCCAGGTAATACTTGCCGACAGGACCGGGATTTTTGCGGATCAGGTTCACAATTTCAGCAAGTTCGTCCGGTCGAATGTCCGGAACATGTGGCGCAACGCCCAATGCTGCGCGTTCAGCAAAATTGCGCTCGCTTTCGACACCCCAAAGTTCGAAAAATGCACCTCCCGGGTAACTAAGGCCGGTAAGGGCTTCGATCTCAGAGAGCTGTGGGGTGCAGTCCCCGCCGCCGTCCATCTCGCGGAGTATTTGGACGCAAAGCGCCTCAAGGCGGTCGACCAGCTCTCCAGGCGGGGCCGATATGAGTAATGAGTGACGAAGTGCCATCGTCACCTTCCGCAATTCCAAGAATGTCTGCAAATGGCGAACATGGCTAAAGTCCGACGGAAACGTCCGAGTTGCCCGCAAGGGCGGTCATATCAGGCACGAGAGAACTGTTCACCGCGCCGGGAATGAGATCGTCGAAACGTATTGGATCGTTACCGGCTTGCCGTCCTGGGTGGCCGGTGTGTACTTCCAGCGTCGCTTCACCAGCGAGCAGGCCGCTTCGTCGAGCCGCGGAACGGTGCTCGACAGCACGACGGTACATTCGCTGACGGACCCTCTTTCGTTGACAACGTACGTCACCGTCACTGAACCCGTTTCATGGTTGCGGATCGACTCACTCGGGTAATCCGCGGGCGTAACCGCATGAGACGTCGTCGCGATGGCCGGCGTCGGCGGCGGCGGCGATGAGGCATCGAACTGCGTCGCATTCCCGCCGCGCTCGCAATCTTTGAAGTTCGCGGCCAGGCACGCGCGAGCGAGCTCCGTGGCCTGCGCGATTTGCTGCGGCGACATTGCGCCAGCGAACACGTCGCGCGTCGTCGTCACCGTCTTGCCGACGTCGCCGGAAAGCGACGCCGCCGCAAGACTGAACCACATATACGCACGAACCGGATCGCGCGGGACGATTCGTCCGATGGCGTAGATCAAACCGAGATTGTTTTGCGCACCCGCATATCCCTGTGCGGCCGCCAGGCGGTACCACTTCAGCGCTTCATCGGTGTTCAGCGGAACGCCTTTGCCGTACTCGTACATCACGCCGAGATTGTTCTGCGCGCGCGCGACGCCCTCATCGGCCAGCGGCTGCCACACCCGAAGCGCTGTCGCGTAGTCGCCTTGATCGTAAGCGGCCTGCGCTTCTTCCATCGGCGCGGCCATGACAGGTCCGCCGACAGAAACAAGCAACGCGAACAAAATCGATGCACGACGAAGATGGCGGCGCACGACCTCTCTCCCTCGATTGGGACTTTCTCGCCTGCAAACTATACCACCCCATTTGCGGTGGACCGGAGCGCCATCCCGACTTGCGGCCGTCTCCGATCCCGCAAATTGCCTGCCCCGTAAACAGAAAAATCATTGTTTTATAATGCCTTATGGAACCACCTCGGCCCTGCGCAAATGTGATTGCAGGTTACATTTTAGGGTTGTGTTTCGTGGTATGGTGGGGCCTCAAGAGCGACTGCGAGGATCGCCCCACCCATGGAGTGCATCATGAAGACACGCCTTCTTCTGTCCGTGCTCTTGCTGTCGGCCGCATTCGTGTCGCCCGCATCGGCCAATTGGTTTTCCAATACCATTTGGAACCTCCAGCTTAATATCGGCTCCGCACCCAACCCGACCCCGAGCGACGTTCGCGAAAACAAGGTGCCCATGCTTGTGCGCGATGCCGACGGAAACGTCATTGCGATGATCGATCCCGCCACCGGGAAGGTGATCGCGATAGCGGAACCTCCAGCACCGCCAAGTGCTGTCGCCAACACTGCGCCCGCAGCACGACCGGCCCGCTAAGCAGACTGCAAGACGAGATTGAGCCCACGGCTGGCGCATGCGCTTGCGCCGGTGATAGCGTTCGCGCGAACGCACTCGAGCGAGGCCCATGAGCCACTCCCTCTCAGCGATTGTACTGCTCGCCGCCGGCGCCGCCGCCCTGCCCGCTTTCGGTGCAGAGCTTGCCCACTCGGGCACGCTGCGCGCCACCTTCATCGCCACCAATCCGGTGCAGGCAAAGGCCGATCCCAAGACCGGCGAAGTGACCGGACCCGCTGCCGATCTTGCGCGCGAGCTTGGGCGTCGGCTCGGCGTATCGGTGATCATCACGCCCGCCAACGGCGTCGGCGGTGTGCTCGAGAGCGTGAAGAAGGGCGAAGCCGACATCGGCTTCCTCGCCTACGATCCGGTGCGCGCCAAGGAAGTCGATTATTCGCAGACCTATGCGCTGGCGCAGAACACCTATCTCGTGCTGGAAAATTCTCCGCTGCGCTCGGTCGGCGAGATCGATCGCAAGGGCATGCGCATCGGCGTCACCGAAGGCGACACCGCCGATCTCGTGCTGACGCGAACGCTCAAAAGCGCCGAGATCAAGCGCAACAAAGGCGGCGACATGGACGTAGCACTGAAGATGCTGACCTCGCGCGAGGTCGAGGCCTACGGCACCAACCGCCAGCGGCTGTACGAGCTTGCGTCGAAGAATCCCGGCTTGCGCATGCTGCCGGACAATTTCTACGGCGTGGAGCAATCGATCATCGTCAAGAAGGGAACCGCGGACTTGCTCGCCGTGGTCGAGAAGTTTCTCGACGAAGCGCGTACGTCGGGACTGATCGCCGCCGCCATCACCCGCTCAGGCATCGTCGGCCTCGACGTCGCCCCACCCCGCGCCCAACAGGTCCGCGCCAAACCGGCGGATTAGACAATCGGCCCATCGTTGATGCGTAAGCAATTAGCTTACATGATGTCGTGATCAAGACTTTCCGAAGCAAAGCGCTTGCGGAGTTGTGGTCTAGGTCCATGTTAACGGACCTTGGTGCCTTACTTTTGAGTTCGAGTCCGGAGATGCGTTGTCAGTTGATTTTGAGCAGTACCACTGAGGAGCAAAGTCGTGGCCGAATATGCAGCCAAGCGCGATCGCAACAGGTGCCCTACACACCCGGGCGCACTGCTTCGCGAAGTCATTCCGGCCACCGGCAAGAGTCGGACCGAGATCGCCGCTTTGTTGGAAATTTCTCGCCAGCACCTCTACGATGTCCTTAATGAACGCAAGCCTGTATCACCCGGGGTTGCTGTCCGGCTCGGGAAGTTGTTCGGAGACGGAGCGGATGTCTGGGTGCGTATGCAGGGCGCGTACGACACTTGGCGCGCAGAACGCGAACTTGCCGACGAAATCAAGAAAATACCGAAGCTGAAGGCCGCTGCGGCGTGACCGGACGCTGCCCAATCACCGCCCCGGACTTGATCCAGCCGAAGGCAGCGGAGGGGGTCTCTGGACACTCTTGAAGCGACGAACTACATCAAAACGCAGTGGAATTTGATGAGGGTAGACATGTCCGACAAACCGCTGGTCAAAATCGCGCCCAACAATCCGATTTTCGATCTTCCCGTGCTGGTCGGCATCGAGGAAGGACTCTTCCTCGCCGCCGGTCTCGATGTGCGCATGTCCGCGTCCTACGAAGCGCGCGAGAAGGACAATACCAAGCCGCCGATCATGGCGCGCCTGAAAGAGAACATGTTCGATTGCGGCTCCGCCGATTCCTACAATGTCTGCGAATGGGCGAGCATCGATCGCCTCGAACGCGGCAAGCGCGGCGGTAACATCGCGGCACTGCGCTCCGCGGTGGCGGCGCAGGCGATCCTCACCTTCGAAGAAGCGCTGCAAGTGCCGCGCGACCTCGCGGATGTGCCGGTGGTCGTGCAGGAACTGACCGGCTCGCACTACACCACGGTGCAGATGCTCGAAAGCGCGGTCGGCGGGCCGGCCCACATCAAGCTCGACTTCGGCGGACTGCCGTTGCGGCGCTGGGAAGCTTTGCGCGATAGGAAATGCCGCGCCGCCACGGTGATGGAACCATTCATCAGCCTGGGACTCAAAAATGGCGCGCACATCATCGCCGCGGAATTCTATCGCGGCGGAGAGGTGATCGCGCCGGATCTGACCCCCGAGCAGCGCGCCGCCTACTACGCTGCCGAGAACAAAGCCGTCGATCTCATCAACGCCGATTTCTACAAATACGCCCATCACGTCACCGCGTCGGCCAAGGGCGCGCTGGAACCGCATGAGCTCTCCCGCGCTTTCGTGCGCTACAAGCATGTCGACTATTACGATCCCGAGCTGTTCGGCCGCACCTATGACTGGATGAAGGCGCACGGCCTGACGGAAGGGCAGAGCGAGCACGGCACGCTCGTCGTCGGCTAGCGCCGGGCTGATGGCTGGTATCTTCAAAAGCAAAAAGCTGTCATGGCCCGCTGAGTTTACCCTCGGGCCGCGCGCAAGCGCGGACCCGGGGGCGGGCCACCCAGGCGATGACGGCTTCGGTGTTGCAAACAAACGCAATACTGCGAGCGCTTTCGTGCGCTTCGCGTTTCAAGATTGCGCAAGAAATCCGCGTATGATGTGACGGCCACATCTTCAGCCTATCGCTGGAATATCGTGCTGCTGCTCGCGGCGGCGCAAGCCATCGCCTATATCGATCGCGCCAATCTCGCCGTCATCACGCCCTATCTCATCACGGAATACGGCTACTCACCCGCTGAAGCCGGTGGACTGGTTTCGTTTTTCAATTATGCGTTCACGCTCTCGCTGCTCGCGGCGGGCCCGTTCACCGATTGGGTGCGGCCCAAGATCTCCTTCCCGCTCGGCGTCGGCACGTGGTCGCTTGCCACCGCTTTGTGCAGTCTGACGCAAGCCTTCGCACCGCTCGCCGCATTTCTCACCCTGCTCGGCATTGGCGAGTCCGCGATGATCCCGTCGGGCGCGCGCGTCATCCGCGATACCTTCGACAAGAAGCATCGCGCTGCCGCGGTCGGCGCCTTCTTCGCCGGCAATAAGGTGGGCCTGACGCTCGGCATTCCCCTCGCCTCTCTGCTCCTGGTGAATCTCGGCTGGCCGTTCGTCTTCTACGTCACCGGCGCGCTCGGGTTCGTCTGGATCGCGTGGTGGCTGGCCGTCTATCGAGCGGCACCCCGCGAAGCGCAGCTAACCGTCGACGCCGCGAAGCCGCAAATCCGCTGGCTCACGCTCTTGGGCTACCGCACCACTTGGGGCGTCATGCTCGGCCAAGCCGGCTATCTCTATATCTATTACGTCTTCGCGACCTGGCTCCCCGGCTATCTCGTGCTTCAGCGCAACATGTCGACGTCGACGAGCGGCTTCATCGGCATGCTGGTGTTCTTCATCGGTACGGCCTGCGTCATCCTCGGCGGCTGGATCGGCGACCGCCTGATCGCGCGTGGCGCGCGCGTCACGCTCGTACGCAAGAGCTTCGCCGTCGGCGGATTGCTCGGCGCGACTCTTTTCACCATCGCCGGCGCCTACAGCGCGGACACCACGCTTGCCGTGACCCTGATCGCGCTCGCGGTGGCGAGCGTTAGCTTCTCCACCGCCGCAGTGAACTCGATGCCGATCGATGTCGCGCCGCCGCACATCGTCTCCTCGCTCGTCTCGCTCCAGAATTTCGGCGGCAATGTCGGAGGCTCGTTCGCTCCCGTGGTCACCGGACTTCTGGTCACGCAAGGGGGCGACTTCACGCTGCCACTGCTGGTCGCCGCCGCCGTCGCGGTCATCTTCGGCTGCGGTTCCTACGGCTTCATCGTCGGCAATCTGGATCGCGAATTGGAAAGACGCGAGGTATTACAGGCGCCGGCACTCCCACGCCCGGAAAACGCTCCGCTTCGCGGCGCCTGACCATGCGCCAGCCCAGGATTTTCATTTCTTCCGTGGCGCTGATTTTCACCGCGGCGTTTACGCTGCGCGTGATCCCGCTCATTTTCTGGCCCTCCATCGCGGTTCCGGACGAAATCCTCCAGTCGGTCGAGCAAGGGCATCGGTTGGCGTTCGGTTACGGTTTGGTGCCGTGGGAGTTCGAATATGCGGCGCGCTCCTGGCTCCTCGCATATGCATCCGCGGGCCTCATGTGGCTCGCTTCCCTGATGGGAGATGGTCCGGCCTATTATCTGCCGCTGATCGGCGCGACCTGCGCGGCGCTATCGGCCGCGACTGCGGTCTGTGCCTTTCTTTGGGGCAATCGCTTTTATGGTATCCGCGGCGGACTGTTGTCCGCGATGGTGCCGATGACCTCGCTGGACGACATTTACTTTGGCGCGCGAACGTCGAGCGAGGCGGTTGCGGCCCACATTCTGGTCATCGCCGTCTACTTGCTCGCGCCGGGTGACCCAGTCAAATCGCGATGGCGGCTGGCATCGGCCGGCTTCCTCTTGGCATTGACCTCTGTCATTCGCATTCAGCTCCTCCCTGCGATCGCACTGGCATTCCTATGGGGCGATCGAGCGACGCTGCGGCACCGTATTCTTCCGCTCGCCGCCGGTGCGCTCGCCGCCTTCGCGCTCGATGGCTGGTTCGACGCGATGACCTGGCGTTATCCGTTCGAGCCGCTGTTCAACTATCTCGAGCTCAATCTCGTGCGCGACGTGGGCTCATTTTTCGGCACGCAACCGTGGTGGCGATATGCCTATTGGCTGGGCGCTTATTGGGGTTGGATGACAGTGATCTTGCTTCCGCTTGCATTTTTAGGCGGACGGAAAGCGCCGCTTCTGCTTGCCATGGCTTTGACCATCATCGTGGCGCATTCCTTCATCCCGCATAAGGAATTCCGCTACATCTATCCGGCGATCCCGCTGCTCACGATAACGGCCGGGTTTGGCTTGGTGGAATTCCTCGGCTGGCTCACCAAGCAAGTGAATGCCCTGAGCGCGAGACATCGGACGTCCACGCGCTCGGCTCACACCGTGGCCGCGGCGTGTTGGTTGCTGCTCGCCGGCGGGCAGTTTGTCGTCAACCCTTACAGAAGCGAATGGAACCATGACTCTGTTCTCGCCTCGCTTTACGTGTCGGAGCACATGGCATCTGCGTGCGGAATTGGCCTTTATGGGCTCAACACCTATGCCGCGGGCGGCTACACGTATTTGCACCGTCGAGTACCGCTCTACGAGATTGACGGCCAAAGTGATGTCGCGACTCTCACGCGCGAAGCCGCCAGCTACAATGTCATGATGTCCGACGTGGGCGAATTGCCGCGCACCGCTCCGTCCCCGGAGGATCTTGGTTATAAGAAGGTCAACTGCTTCGGCAGGGTGTGTGTCGCGCTGAGATCCGGAGACTGTCAGACAGTGCCGATGCGGGGACCTGGAGCCCCGCCGCCGGGATTGCCGGTCCCCCCGCCTTATCCGCAATCACAGGGCATCATGTAGCTCCCGGCCCCGAAGAGTTGGGCAAACCAGATGGCCTATGATAACGACTTCAGCTTCAAGACCATTTTTGATCGGTCAGGCTGACAGTGGACGGCACTTTAGGATTGATACTCGCCGGGGGACGCGGGACGCGCATGGGCGGCGTCGACAAGGCGTCTCTCAAGCTCGGCGATGAGACGTTGATCGAGCGCGGAGTGAGACGGGCCAAGCCCCAGGTGAGCGAGCTCTTGATCAATGCCAATGGCGACATTGACCGTTTTGCCAAATTCGGCCTGCCGGTGATTGCCGACAGCATTGGCGGGTTTCTTGGGCCGCTCGCGGGAATCCTCTCAGGCCTGGAATGGATGCGCTTAAACCGGCCGGATTTCCGCTGGCTCGCGACGTTTGCCTGCGACAGCCCGTTTTTCCCGCGCGACATGGTCGAGCAATTGGTACGCGGAGCCGAAGCGAAACACGCCTCCGTCGCGATCGCGGCGAGCGGCGATCGGCATCACCCGGTGTTCGCGATATGGAGCGCTGCATTGCCGGTGACTCTGGAAAATACGCTCGGCGCCGGGAGCTCGCGAAAGATGGACGATTTCGTCGCGCGCTTCCCCAACACGCGCGTTAAGTTTTCCTCCGACCCGATCGACCCCTTCTTCAATATCAACACACCGGACGATCTCGCCCGCGCGGAAACGTTTTTGGCGGTGACATGAGCGGTACTCGCGTCATCGGCCTTGCGGGTTGGAGCGGGTCTGGCAAAACCACGCTGCTCACGAAGCTGATCCCGCTCCTCACCGCCCGCGGCCTTAAGGTTGCGACGATCAAACATGCGCATCACGCCTTCGAAGTCGATCACCCGGGGAAAGACTCGCACGAGCATCGCAAGGCCGGCGCGAGCGAGGTCATCGTGTCCTCGTCGCGGCGCTGGGTGCAGATTCATGAAGTGACCGGAACCGCCGAGGCGACGCTGTCCGAGCTGCTCGGTCGCGTATCGCTCTGCGATCTCATCATCGTCGAAGGATACAAGCGCGCGGCTCATCCGAAGCTGGAGGTCTTTCGCGAAGCGGTTGGGAAGCCACCGCTTCATCCCGATGACGCCCGCGTCGTTGCGGTGGCGAGCGACAGAGATTTCCCCATGCCGGCGTGCCGGTAGCGCGCCTCGACGACGTCGCGCGGATCGCCGACATCGTGATCGAGCATGCCGAGCCATTGGATTCGGTGCTCGCCCGGCTTAAGAGTGACAAACAATGGTCCAGTTGAGTGATGATTGCTTCGCCGTCGGCCCGGCGTTGATTCCAGTCGAGGCGGCCGTCGCGCTGCTCAACGAACGCTTGCCCGTCGCGGCCGGAGTCGAAATCGTACCGCTTGCACGCGCGGACGGCCGCATCGCGGCAGAGGATTGTTTCGCGCCAAACGACGTGCCGCCCTTCACCAATTCCGCCGTCGACGGCTACGCGGTACGCCACGCCGACCTCGTTGCCACGCGCGAAACTATTCTTCGCGTACGCGGCAGACTTGCGGCGGGCGCGACGGCGACCATCGCCGCAGCCGGCGGCGCGGTCCGCATCTTCACCGGCGCACCGATGCCTCCCGATACTGACACCGTATTCATGCAGGAAGACGTCCAGCATGACGGCGATTTTGTCACGCTGCCGCCGGGACTGAAAAAAGGCGCCAATATGCGCCCTGCCGGCGAGGACATCGCTCGCGGCGGCCTCATCATTCGCGCCGGTCACCGGCTCCGGCCTCAGGATCTGGCGCTCGCCGCGGCCACCGGCTTGGACCGCATCGCCGTGCGCCAGCAGCTGCGGATCGCGATCTTCTCCACCGGTGATGAGCTCGCCGACTCCGGCAGTGCGCTGGCGCCCGGCGCCATCTATGAATCCAACAGGATCATGCTGATTACGTTTCTGACGCGGCTCGGTGCCAACGTCACCGATTTTGGAAACTTGCGCGACGATCCGGCTCAATTGTCGCAGCGGCTTGCAGAAGCGGCGCCGGACCATGATCTGATCGTCACTTCGGGCGGCGTCTCCACCGGCGAGGAAGACCACGTCAAGGCGGCGATCGAAGCATCCGGCCGGATGATGTTTTGGCGGCTTGCGGTCAAGCCCGGCCGGCCTCTCGCAATGGGAGTTGTCGGCGGTACGCCCATTGTCGGACTGCCCGGAAATCCGGCCGCGGTCTACGTGACGCTGGCGCTCTTCGTGCGTCCGCTGCTCGCGCGCCTCGGCGGTGCAATTTTCACACCGCTCGCCCCGCAATACGTGCGCTCGACCTTCAAAGCCAAGAAGCGGTCGGGCCGCCGGGAATATATCCGCGTCAGCGTCGTTCGCGCCGCCGATGGCGTATTGGGAGCGCGGAAATTCCCCAAAGAGGGCGCGGGGCTCTTAACCTCGCTCACCCAAAGCGACGGCCTCGCGGAGATCGCCGATGACGTGAAGAGCGTCGCGGTTGGCGACATGATCGCCTTCTATCCGCACGAGCTTCTCTGGACGTGAAACCTATTTAGCCGCGACGGGCGTCGAAACCAGCGGCGCTCCGAAGATCTACGAGTTCGGCGATACGCTGAATCTGGATATCGGGCAGACGCTGTTTTCAGCACTACGGCGCGAGGGCGTGAAGCTGCCGTTGAATCTCGAATACGAGGATCTGCACGTCCACCAGTCCGAGTATCAAAGCTCGTGCGCGACCGTGCTGATGCTGGATTGCAGCCACAGCATGATTCTATATGGCGAGGATCGCTTCACTCCCGCGAAAAAGGTCGCGCTGGCGCTGGCGCATTTGATTCGCACTCAATATCCAGGCGACACGCTGCGCTGCGTTCTGTTTCACGATG
>Ga0134122_10000676_pt1 | contig 23504 bp, 23 predicted proteins | sample KB302_FD_96461 | JGI IMG/M metagenome (GOLD analysis project Ga0134122, IMG submission 96461) | Terrestrial soil microbial communities without Nitrogen fertilizer from Kellogg Biological Station, Michigan, USA - KB3-0-2 | ecosystem: Environmental > Terrestrial > Soil > Unclassified ...
GCCATCTTCGTCAGCGTGTCGAAGCGCATGTCGATCTCGGTCTGGCCGCCGGTGGCCACCTCGTGGTGGTGCACCTCGACCCGCACCCCGACCGACTCCAGCGCCAGCACCATGTCCGAGCGGATGTCCTGGAACTGGTCCATCGGCGGGACCGGGAAGTAGCCCTGCTTGTAGCGCGGCTTGTAGCCGAGGTTCGGCTGCTCCGGCGTCCCTTCCTTGCCGCTGTTCCAGGCGCCCGCCACGGAGTCGATGAAGTAGTAGCCCGAGTGGTAGTTCTGGTCGAATCGGATGGAGTCGAAGAAGAAGAACTCCAGCTCGGGGCCGATGAAGATCGTGTCGGCGAGACCGGTTTTCTTGACGTAGGCCTCGGCCTTCTGGGCGATGTAGCGCGGGTCACGCGTGTAGGCCTTGCCGGTGACCGGGTCCTTGACGTTGCAGATCAGCACCAGCGTCGGCACCGCCGTGAACGGATCCATCTGCGCCGTCGACGGGTCGGGAATCAGCAGCATGTCCGACTCGTCGATCGTCTGGAAGCCGCGGATCGACGACCCGTCGAAGCCAAGGCCGTCCTCGAAGATGCCCTCGCTCAGCTCGGACATCGGGATCGAGAAATGCTGCCAGAGACCCGGCAGGTCGATGAAGCGGAGATCGACGATCCGGGCGCCTTTCTCCTTGGCCATCTTCAGCACGTCTTTGGCGGTCATGCAGAACTCCTTCTCCCTGTCGGTGGTGTTGGAATGAGCCCACGACGCCGAGGTGGCGCCGCGGGCCCGCCTACCTTAGTGAAATGTGACGATCAAATCAAGCGCCCCTCAGTGCGCCGGCCGAGGCTTGGCCTCGGTCGTGGGCCGCATGCTCTCGGTGAAGGCCCCGCCGCTCTGGGTGTACTCGCTGTAGGATCCGCCGCCGAACGCATAGGCGGTCTCCGAGTGCTGCGAGAGGTCGAGACCCGAGACTTCGTCCTCCTGCGTGACCCGCAGACCGACCAGGAGGTCGACGACCTTCAGGATGACGAAGGTGCCGACGATGGCCAGCACGTAGGTGGCGACCACCGCCACGACCTGAGTCCAGAGCTGCCCGGGGTTGCCCGCGAACAGGCCGTCGCCTCCCGCCTCGTTGATCGCCTTGGAGGCGAAGAGCCCGGTGGCCAGCGCGCCCCACGTCCCGCCCACGCCGTGCACGCCGACCACGTCGAGCGAGTCGTCGTAGCCCAGCTTCGACTTGAAGTTGCACGCGGCGTAGCAGAGCGCACCGGCCACCGCCCCGATGACCAGCGCGGCCACAGGCCCCACGTAGCCCGAGGCCGGCGTGATGGCGACCAGGCCGGCGACCGCGCCCGAGGCCGCGCCCAGCACGGTGGGCTTGCCGCGCGTCATCCACTCCGTGAACATCCAGCCAAGCGCGGCAGCAGCGGCGCCGGTATTGGTCGCCAGGAACGCGCTGGCGGCCAGGCCGTTGGCCTCGAGCGCGCTGCCGGCGTTGAACCCGAACCAGCCGAACCACAGCAGCCCCGCGCCCATGACGGTCATGGGCAGGTTGTGCGGCTGCATCGGCTGATGACCGTAGCCGCGACGCTTGCCGAGCACGATCGCGCAGACCAGCGCGGAGGCGCCCGAGGAGATGTGAACCACGGTGCCGCCGGCGAAGTCGAGCGCGCCGCGTCCCTTCAGCCAGCCGCCGTCGGCCCACACCCAGTGGGCGAGCGGATCGTAGATGAACGTCGCCCACAGCACGGTGAACAGCAGGAAGGCCGAGAACTTCTTGCGTTCGGCGAAGGCTCCCGTGATCAGCGCCGGCGTGATGATGGCGAACATCATCTGAAACAGCATGAAGACCTGGTGAGGGATGGTCTTCGAATACGTGTCGAAGGGTTCGACGCCGACGCCGCGCAGGCCGATCCACTCCAGCCCGCCGATGATCCCGCCCTTGTCCGGGCCGAAGGCCAGGCTGTAGCCCCACAACACCCACTGGATCGAGATCACCGCCATGATGATGAAGCTCTGCATCAGCGTGGCGAGCGCGTTCTTCTGCCGGACCATGCCGCCATAGAAGAGCGCCAGACCAGGCGCCGTCATCATCAACACCAGCGCCGTGGAGGTCAGCATCCAGGCCGTGTCCCCCCGGTCGATCTTTGACGGCGCCGGGGCTGCCGGCGCGGGAGCCGGGGCCGCGGGGGCGGCTGGCGTCACCGCCGCCGGAGCTGGCGCCGGAGCCGGAGTCTGCGCGTACACCACCGTCAGTGTGGCCAGCACCGCCAGCGCCGCCAGTACAAGGGTAAGCCGTTTCAAAGGTGTCCTCCTGGGGTCGAGCGATCTAGAGCGCGCTCTGATCCTTCTCGCCGGTCCTGATGCGGATGGCGGTCTCCACGTTCAGCACGAAAATCTTCCCGTCACCGATGTTCCCGGTCTTGGCCGCGGCGGCGACGACCTCCGCCACCTTATCGACCAGGTGGTCGGGGACGACGACCTCGACCTTGATCTTGGGCAGGAAATCGACCGTGTACTCGCCGCCCCGGTAGAGCTCGGTGTGGCCCTTCTGGCGCCCGAAGCCTCGCACCTCGGAGACCGTCATGCCGATGATCCCGATTCCGGTCAGGGCTTCCTTGACGTCGTCCAGCTTGAACGGCTTGATGATCGCCTCGACCTTTTTCATTCACTGCCCTCCCGAGGCCGGGCGCAGGGAGCAACGCGCATGCCGTACCTCCGTCAACGAAATCGTGGTTTTCCGCGAGGAGACTCACCCTCGCCTGCCGTTTTATTGGGCAGCCCCCGAAAGAATGCACGCGTTTCAAGCGCTCAGCCAGCGCTTCGTCAGATCCAGGTCAGCCGGTTGGCCAGATGGTGGGCGGGAGTCGCGCGGACGCAGGAGGCGTCCTAGATGTAGGAGGCGTCCTAAGTGACTCGTAGCGTGAGTCGTACCGAGTGGTACGTGAGTGGCACGTACTGTCGCCCACCCCTCCACCAACGGCTCTCGAGGGGCGGCACGGCCCCGCCCGGCCGCCCCGAGCGCGGGGGGGCATGGGGGGCCATTTCGTGGCCCCCCATGTAATCAAGGTCGGCGCTGCGGGATGTTGTGCTTGCGCATCTTCGAATAGAGCGTCGGGCGGCGCAGGCCCAGCAGCGCGGCCGCTGCCTGCTTGTTCCAGCGCGTGGAGTCCAGCGCCTTGAGGATCGAGGCGCGCTCGATCTCTTCGAGCGAGCCCGACGGCACCTCCGAGGGCGCGATCGAGCCGCCGAGCGCGCCCTCGCCGCCGCCGTGCTGCAGCGATTCCGGCAGATCGCCCAGGGTGAGCTCGCGTCCGCGCGCGACCAGCACCGCGCGCTCGAGCGCGTGCTGCAGCTCGCGCACGTTGCCCGGCCACGCGTACGCCATCATGCGACGGTAGGCCTCGGGCTCGATGCCCTCCACCGGGCGCTGGTGCTTGGCTCGATAGCGATCGAGGAACGAGCGCACCAGGACCGGCAGGTCCTCGCGCCGCTCGCGCAGTGGGGGCACCCCGATCGTCACCGTGTTGATGCGGAAGTAGAGGTCCTGGCGCAGCTGCCCGTCCTTCACCGCCTGCTCGGGAGACCGGTTCGTCGACGAGAGCAGCCGGAAATCGACCGGGATCGACTTGGCGCCGCCCAGGCGGCGGACCACACGCTCTTCCAGCACCCGCAGGAGCTTGGCCTGCAGATCCACCGGCATCTCGGTGATCTCGTCGAGCAGGAGCGAGCCCTTGTGCGCCTCCTCCAGCAGGCCGACCTTCTCGGTGGTGGCCCCGGTGAACGAGCCCTTGGTGTGGCCGAACAGCTCGGATTCGATCAGGTCCTTGGGCAGCGCGGCGCAGTTGATCTTGATCCACGGCCCGTCGCGCCGCGCGCTGCGCTCGTGCAGCGCGTTGGCGATCAGCTCCTTGCCGGTGCCGCTCTCGCCGATGATGAGGACGTTGGCGTCGGTGTCGGCCACCGAGGCGATGGTCTCCATCACCCGCTGGATGCCCGGCGCCGAGCCGAGAATCTCGCTGTCCGCGGTCTGCTCGACCAGCCGGCGCCGCAGCTCGGTGTTCTCGACCACCAGCTTGCGGTGCTCGAGCGCGTTCTTCACGAGGCCGAGGACCTCGTCGGGCTCGAACGGCTTCTCCACGATGTGGAAGGCACCGGCGCCCTTGGTCGCCTCCATGGCCTTGCGCACCGAGCCGTAGGCGGTGATCACGATCACCTCGAGGGCGGGGTCACGCGTCTTGAGATCACGGGTGAGCGAGAGACCGTCGCCGTCGGGCAGCATGAGGTCGACGATCGCCACGTGCGCCTCGGCCTGCGCGACCGCGCCCAGCGCCGTCCGCACCGAGCCCGCGATGCGTACCGAGTAGCCCTCGGCTTCGAGCGTCAGCCGCAGGCCGTCGGCGATCGAGGCTTCATCGTCGACCACCAGCACCGTGTGTCTCATGCGCGCGCTCCGTCGCGACCGTCGGCCGGCTCACCGTCGACCGGCAGCCGGATGGTGACCCGTGTGCCCTTGCCCACCGTGCTGTGAATGGCCAGATCTCCTCCGTGCAGGTCGACGACGGACCGGGCCAGTGCCATGCCCAGGCCGGTGCCTTGCGGTTTCGTGGTGAAGAACAAGTCGAACATACGTGACAGCGTCTCCTCGGTCATGCCGCAGCCCGTGTCCTCGATGATGACCGTGACGGTTCGGGTCTCGGCCGAGAAGCCGGTGCTGACGGTGAGCTTGCCACCCGGTCCCAGTGACTCCATCGCGTTCAGCACGAGGTTGAGCAGCGCCTTGCGCAGCTCGCGCGCGTCCAGCATCGCCTCCGGGCAGGAGGCATCGTAGGCGCGCACGACTTCCACGCCCGGCGTCTCGCACTTGGCCTCGGCGAAGGCCACGCACTCGTCGAGCAGGACCGGCAGGCGCGTGGGCACGCGGTGCAGCTCGGGCGGCCGGCCGAAGGCGGTGATCTCCTGCACCACCGCGGCCAGGTGATCGACCGTGGAGGTGATCTTCTGCGCCAGCTCGGAGCCCTCCCCGTCCCCGTTGCGCGTCAGCCGCTGCTCGAGGTGACGGGCATAGAGCCGGAGACCGGCCAGCGGATTCTTCAGCTCGTGCGCCACCTGGGTGGCCATGCGACCGAGCGCGGCCAGGGCTCCGGTGCGCAGGCGCTCCAGCTCGTGGGTGTTGCGCACCGCCACCGCGGCCTGCGACGAGAAGAGCGCCAGCAGCTCCAGGTCGTCCTCGTTGGGCTCGATCCCGGCGGCGGTCTCGATCACCAGCGCGCCGGCCGGTCCGCGCTGCACGACCAGCGGCGCCGCCACGATCGCCCCCGCCGCGCTGCCCGGGAAGGTCACCGGCACGCCCTTGGCCATGGCCTCGGCGGCCGCCGCCTCCAGCGCCGGCCACGACGGCGGCGGCGAGCCGGAGCTGGCCATCGGCACCAGCCGACCGTGCTCCTGCTGGAAGACGACGCAGCGCTCGGCCTCGGTCGTCTCCACCGCGCCCTGCGCCACTGCGTCGAGCACGCGCGCCATGATGCCGGACGAGGCCAGCGTCTGTCCGACGGCCAGCAGCCGCTCGCGGTCGCGGGCCCAGCGACGGCTGGCCAGAGCCCGGCCGATCTTGGCGCGCAGCTCGTCGCGCAGGAACGGCTTGGTCAGGTAGTCGAAGGCGCCGCGCTGCACGGCGTCGACGGCGGTCTCGATCGTGCCGTGCGCGGTCATGATCAGCACGGGCAGCCGGGGCTGGCGGGTGTGCACCGATTCCATGAGCGCGATGCCGTCGGTGGGGGCCATGCGCAGGTCGATCAGCGCCAGGTCAAAGCGGGTGCTCTCGACCGAGTTGAGCGCCTTCTCCGCGTCCGAGGTCGCGGTGACCTCGTAGCCCATCGCGACCAGCCGCATCTCGAGGACCTCGACGATTGCGAGGTCGTCGTCGACCACCAGGACTTTGCGCTTCATGGCCGCCGTCGCTCCAGTCTGAGGTCGATCTGCTTGAGACGTTCGAGGTCGGCCCGCAGCCGGTCGGCCTCGGCCTGCCGCGTGGCCAGTTCCTGGCGTGTGCGCACCAGGTCGCCCTCTCGACGCGTCTGGTCCTCGCGCGCCTGGGCCAGCTCCGCCCGCAGCTGCATGACTTCGGCGCGCAGGCGCGTCAGCTCCCCGCGCGCCACCAGCATCTCCGCCAGCGTGTCGCGACTCTGCAATGCTCGCGGCGCCGCCGAGGTGTCCGGGTACCGCGTCAGGTACTCGTCGTAGGTCGCGACGGCATCCTCCCAGGCGCCCTCGCGCGCCTGGTGATCGGCGCGGGCCAGCAGGGCCGCACCGGGGCCGCCCAGCGACCACGTCGCGCAGCCCGCGGTGGCGGCCATCAGCAGTAGCACGGCGGGCGCGCGATTCATCGGGCGATGCCCTCACGCGCCGTCATGCCGTCGCGAGGGAGCAGCACCGTGAACCGGCTGCCCTTCCCCTCGTGCGATTCCACCGTCACCCGCCCGCCGTGCGCCAGCACCAGCGCGCGCACGATGGCCAGGCCCAGGCCGGTGCCGCCGCGACCGGCGTGCGCCTGCCGGTAGGTCTCGAACACATGAGGAAGCTCGGCGGCCGGGATACCGATCCCCGTGTCCTCGACCTGCAGCTCGCACTCGGGACCGGCGTCGACCGTGCGCAGCACGACGTGCCCGCCGGTGGGCGTGAAGCGCACCGCGTTGGCCACGAGGTTGACGACCACCTGCAGCAGCCGCTCCTCGTCACCGATGACCATGAACGACGAGCCCACCCGCTCACGTCGCAGCGTGATGCCCGCCTCCTCGGCCTGCGGACGCAGCTCGTCGGCCGCGCGCACGACGACCCGCTCGAGGTCGACCGGCACCTGTCCGATGGGCAGCAAGCCGGCGCGCAGCCGCGAGACGTCGAGGATCTGATTGACCAGGCGGAGCAGGCGATCGCTCGAGCGTCCGATGATCTCCACCAGTCGCGCCTGCTTGGGGGTCAGCGGTCCCGGCACGCCGTCGGCCAGCAAGTGGGCGGCCTCGCGGACCGACGTCAGCGGCGAGCGCAGCTCGTGCGAGAAGATCGCGAAGAACTCCTCCTTCATCGCGTCCAGCTGGCGCAGCCGCGAGGCCATGGCGTTGAAGGCCCGGGCCAGCACGCCGAGCTCGTCGCGGCCGCCGATCGGAATCGGCTCGCGGAACGAGCCGGCGGCGACGGCCGCGGTGGCCTCCGACAGGCGCCGCACCGAGCGCGTGATCCGGAACGCTATGACGGCGGTGGCGGCCAGCGCCAGGACGACCGCGGTACTCAGCGCGATCAGGATCCCGGTCCAGGTCCGTCGCTCGAGACGAGCCACCTCGGCCTGCGTCCGGGCCACCCGCGCGTCCGTCGCCTCGCGCAACCGCTCGAGGTGCACCACCACCTTCTCGGCCAGCTCGCGCCCGGCCGGCGTCGACACACCACGCCGGTCGCCCTTGACCAGCGCGCTCTGCGCGGCGACCGCTTCGCGGTAACGGTCGAACGCCCGGGTGGCCTCGGCCAGATGCGTTTTCTCCGCCTCGGTGTGCACGAAGGCGCTCAGATGCTCCAGATCGTCGTGCACCCGCTCGGCCGACTCGCGCCAGAGTGCCGCGTAGCCCGGATCGCCCAGCACCACGTAGCGGGCCTCCAGGCGGGCCAAGCGCTGCACCGTCTCGCGCGCCCCCGCGTTCAGTCGAACGGAGGGCAGTGACTCCGCAGCGATCTCCCGGTTCATCGAGACGAGCCGGTTGACGGCGCGCAGACTGATGCCGCCCACCGCCGCCAGCACGACGATGACCAGCGAGAACCCTAGGAAGATTTTGGACGCGAGTCGCATGCCGTCTCGTTTGCCGCTCACCGACCCGCCGGGTCGGCAGACGCGGTTGCCACCGGATCTGCCGGTGCCAGAAGCGTTGCGGTGAGCCTGGCGATCAGCTGTCGCTGCTCGTCCGAGACCGGCCCGGCGACGACCAGAGTGGTCCGCCCACGGCGCACGATCTCCGCCTCAGCCACGAGAGTGCCCCGATTCGCGTTCCCGATCAAGTTTACAAATAGTTGCGTGGGTGGGTGGAAATTGACCGAGCCGGAACTACGCGGCAGGCTTGGACTCCCGGATGGGCACCGAACACCAGGCCGGCTATCCCGCGCCGGGCTCACGCCGGCTCCGTTCCGATCCGGGGACCCGATCGGCGACGAGTGAGGGCAGCGTGGATGTTGTGGCCGCGGGTCTCGTGCATGAGGAGGCTGAGCAGGGCGGCGGCCACCACGAACGCCGCACAGACGGCAAACCCGGTGCGGTAGGCATCCACCGGATAGCGTCGGACCCCCTCGACCAGCGCGCCGGTCCAGTGCGCGTCGAGCACGGCGCCCAGGGGCCCTTGCGTGAGGGCGGCGCCCAGGAACCCGCCAAAGTTCACGACCGCCACGGCGACGCCGTCGAGGTGCGGCGGGTTGACCTCGCGTCCGATCGGCCAGACGAGCACGAACGAGGCCCCGGCCAGACCCATGGCGAACAGCAGCGTGTAGAGCCCGGCCAGAGGCAGCGCCCCCAGCGTGAGGACGAACGCGGTCCACAGCACGACCTGCAGCGAGCTGAGCACGGCGTACAGCGCCTTGCGGCGGCCGAGCACGCGATCGGAGACCCAGCCGGTGAGCGGCCCTGCCACCAGCAGGGCCAGCGAGGTGGCCATCGCGTAGAACGCGGCCGGACGCGCATCGAGCGCGTAGACGTCGCGCAGGCACGGCACGATCCACAGCATCAGGTTGCCGGCCGCGGAGTAGAGACAGAAGAAGGCCAGGAACGGTGGCCACGTGTGGGGATTGCGCAGCACGTCGAGCGTGCCGACCAGCACCACCCGCAGCGTGGTGGCGCTCGGGGCCGCGACCCCGGAAGGCCGATCGCGCACGACGACCACGCACAGCACGGCGAGCGCCAGCGTGACCATCCCGACGCCGCCGAGCGCGCGACGCCAGCCGATCGTCGCGACCATCGCGGCCAGCGGCAGCGTGGACAGCAGCGCGCCCAGCATGCCGACCGTCGCGCTGAGCGCGGCGAGGAAACCGAAGCGGGTCGGCGGAAACCATGCGGCGGCGATCTTGAGCGTGCCGATGAACGTGGCGGCGGCGCCCAGCCCTACGAGGAAGCGCCCGGCGAAGAGTGGCATCGGGCTACCAGCCACGCTCATGAGGAGCGCGCCGCCGCCCATGATCGCGCCCCCGACGGCCATCACGATCCGCACCCCGAAGGCGTCGAGCAGCAGACCGGCCGGGATCATGAGCGCGGCGTAGGAATAGAAGTACGTCGCCGCGAGTGAACCGATACCGGCGCTGGTGACATCGAACGATTGCATGAGATCGCGCGCCATGACGCCCGGCGCGGCGCGGTGGAAGAAGCCGACGAGGAACAGCGACGCGGGGATCGTCCACATCACCCAACGTTGCCGCGGCCGAGCAGCGCCTCCCGCCGTTGTCGGCATGCCGCCCTAGCATACGCGGACGAGGGGCGAGGCAAGAAACGGCTTTGCGCCCCGGGCAATTGCAATGCCTGGACGCGTGGCCTACTATGAGCGGGCGTTACCGACCCGCTTTCATCGTTCCGGAGGGATTCGTGGAGTTCGGCGTAGCGCTTCCCGGCCGTGGCCCGATGGCCAGCCCCGACCAGGTGCTGAAGATCGCCGCGAAGGCCGACGCGCTCGGCTACGCTTCGATCTTCGTCACCGATCACGTCGTGCTTCCCGCCTCGATGGCCCGTTCCGTCTATCCGTACTCGACGACCGGGCAGTTGCCGGGCGGCGCCGCCCAGGATTACCTCGAGCCGATCGCAATGCTCGCGTGCCTGGCGCGCGTCACCACGCGCGCGCGGCTGGGCACCAGCGTGCTGGTCGTGCCCTACCGCCATCCGGTGCTCACCGCGAAGATGCTCGCCACCATCGATCAGCTCTCTCGGGGCCGCGTGCTGCTCGGCATCGGCGTCGGCTGGCTGCGCGAGGAGTTCGAGGCGCTCGGCACGCCGCCGTTCGAGGAGCGCGGGATCGTCACCGACGAGTACGTGCGGCTCATGCGCACGGCGTGGACCACCGATCCCGTCAGCTTCCGCGGACGCTACGTCAGCGTGGACGGGATCCACGTGCTGCCCAAGCCGGTCCAGCCCGGCGGCATCCCGGTGTGGATCGGCGGCCACACCGACGCCGCGCTCCGGCGCACCGCCACGCTGGGCGACGGCTGGCATCCGATCGGAATGCGGTCGTCGATTCGGCTGGCGCCTCCGGAGTACGCGGCGAGCGCGCGCCGCATTCAGACGCTGGCGCGCGAGGCGGGGCGCGATCCGAAGTCGATCACGCTGTCGCTGCGCGTGCCGATGGAGGTGCGGTCCCGGCAGGCGAAGGCGCCGGCGGGCGAGCGGCCGTTCTTCCAGGGCACCGCGGAGCAGGTCGCCGCCGACATCCGCGCCTATGCCGAAGTCGGCGTCACGCACTTCGTCTTCGACTCCACCCACCAGGACCTCGACGCGGTCCTCGCCAATCTGACCCGCTTCGCCAAGGACGTGGCGCCGGCGTTCCGCTCGCGCGGCAAGAAGACGGCGAGCCCGAAGGCCGCGAAGCAGGCCCGCCCCGCCACGCGTAAGGCCGCTCGGCCGGTCCGGCGCCAGCGATGATCACCCACGCGACGGCGTGCGAGCTGATCGAGGGCCCCAGCGAGGCGCTGCCCGAGCTGCTGGCGCGAGCCGGCGAGCTGCGCGACCGTGGACGCGGCCGTACCATCACCTTCTCGGCGAAGGTCTTCGTGCCGCTGACCACGCTGTGTCGCGACTACTGTGGCTACTGCACGTTCCGGCGCGATCCCGGCCAGCCCGGAGCGCGCACGCTGACGCCGGACGAGGTCGTGGCGCTCGCGCAGGCCGGCGCCCGCCTCGGCGCCAAGGAGGCGCTCTTCTCGCTGGGCGATCGGCCGGAGGCGCGCTTCCCCGAGCACCGCGAGTTCCTCCAGCGCCACGGACATCGCACCACGCTCGGCTACCTCCGCGCGATGTGCGAGCTCACGCTGAAGGAGTCGACGCTCCTGCCCCACGCCAATCCCGGGCTCATGGGCGAGCGCGATCTGGCCGCCCTGCGCGAGGTCAACGTCAGCATGGGCATCATGCTGGAGACGCTGTCCGAGCGCCTGCTCGCGCGGGGGCACGCGCACGACAACGCCCCCGACAAGATCCCGCTTCGGCGCCTGCGCACGATCGGCCTGGCCGGCAAGCTCGGCATCCCCTTCACCACCGGCATCCTGATCGGCATCGGCGAGACGCCGCGCGAGCGGGTCGACGCGCTGTTCGCCATCCGCGACCTGCACGAGCGCTGGGGTCACGTGCAGGAGGTCATCATCCAGAATTTCCGGGCCAAGCCCGGCATCCCCATGAAGGACGCGCCCGAGCCCACGCTCGACGAGCTGCTCCGCACGCTGGCGGTGGCCCGCCTGGTGCTGGGCCCCGACATGAACATCCAGGCGCCGCCGAACCTCAGTCCCGGCGTGTACGCGCGGCTGCTGGCCGCGGGCCTCAACGACTGGGGCGGCGTGTCGCCGTTGACGCCCGATCACATCAACCCCGAGAAGCCCTGGCCGGGCCTGCGCGCGCTGCGCGAGGCCACCGAGAGCGAGGGCTTCATCTTCCGCGAGCGGCTGGCCGTCTATCCGGAGTTCGCGACGCGCGCCGAGTTTGTCGACGAGCGTCTGCGGCCCCGGGTAGCTTCGCTGGTCGATGACGACGGTCTGGTGAGGACACCCCATGAACACTGGCGACGCTGGTAGCCTCGGTTCTCTCTTCGATCGGACTTCGCGCGAGGTGCGCGTCGCCCTGGATCGTGCACTCGACGGTGGTGAGGTCTCGGTGGCCGAGAGCGACGTGCTGGCCCGCGCCACCGGCCGCGACCTGGCCGCGCTCACGGTGGTGGCCGACGAGCTGCGTCGCCGCCAGGCCGGCGACACGGTCACCTACGTCGTCAACCGCAACATCAACTTCACCAACGTGTGCATCAAGCACTGTGGCTTCTGCGCCTTCAGCCGCGACCATCGTGAGGAAGAGGGCTACCTGCTGCCCATCGAGGAGGTCGTGCGTCGGGCTCGCGAGGCGTGGGACCTGGGGGCCAGCGAGGTGTGCATCCAGGCGGGCCTTCCGCCCAAGCTGGATGGCCGCTTCTACATCGATCTCACCCGCGCGCTCAAGGCCGAGCTGCCCGACCTGCACCTGCACGCCTTCTCGCGCGAGGAAGTGCTCTATGGCTCGGTGCGCTCGGGCTTGTCCATCAAGGACTACCTGAGGGAGCTCAAGGCCGCCGGCCTCGGCACGCTGCCGGGCACGTCCGCCGAGATCCTCGATCAGCCGATCCGCGATCTCATCGCCCGCGGTCGCATCACCGTCAACCAGTGGGTGGAGGTCATCACCACCGCGCACGCGCTGGGGATCCGCACGACCTCGACCATCATGTACGGTCACGTGGAGACCACCGAGCACTGGGTGCGTCACATGGCGCTGCTGCGCGACATCCAGAAGGACACTGGCGGATTCACGGAGTTCGTGCCGCTGTCGCTGATCCACAGCGAGGCGCCGATGTACTCCAAGCGTCTGGTGCCCAACGTTCGGCCCGGCGCCACCGGCGCCGACGTGATTCGCATGCACGCGCTCGCGCGGGTAATGCTGGGATCGGTCATTCCGAACATCCAGGCGTCGTGGGTCAAGGAAGGACCAAAGCTGTCGCAGGTGCTGCTGGACGCGGGCGCCAACGACCTCGGCGGCACGCTCATCAACGAGTCCATCTCCACCTCCGCGGGCGCGCAGTACGGTCAGCTGGTGGGGCCGGCCGAGCTGCGTCGCTGGATCCGCGACCTCGGACGCACACCGGCCCAGCGCGATACGCTCTACAACATCGTGCAGCGCTACGAGGAGGGCGACGAGCCCGTCTCGCCGCTCGACACGGTGGAGGATGCCGAGGCGCGCTTCGGTTCGTATCGTCGCCTGATCGCGTCCGGTGAATTTCGCTTCACGCCGCGGTAGCCGTGCTCATCCGGCTGTGGTATTAATGCACCTCGCTCCAACACCACCCCCATCACAGGAGGAATCACAGTGGCGAAGACCATGACGAAGTCCGCGACGCTGGCGCATCTCGCCGAGAAGACGAGTCTCTCGAAGAAACAGATCGAGGGTGTGCTCGACGAGACGCTGGCCCTCGCCTCGCGCGAGGCGAAGAAGAGCGGACAGTTCGTGCTTCCGGGATTCGGCAAGCTCGTGCTGGCGAATCGCAAGGCCCGCATCGGACGCAATCCCCAGACGGGCGAGCCCATCAAGATCCCGGCCAAGCGCGTGTGCAAGTTCCGTCTGGCGAAGAGCCTGAAGGACACCGTGCTTGGGAAGAAGTAGGAGCGGGAACAATCGGTCCGGGGGCCGTCGGCCCGCGACTCCGCGGGCCGCGCCGCCGACCGATGCCCCGGACGCCGGCGATGCGCCGGCGTCCACTGCTTCACTCGCGTCCGCGACGCTGCCTCGCGTCTTCAACGGCGTCGGGTACCGGCCACTCACCGATGCCGGACGCGCCCGGGCGCTGTTCGACTTCGCCGCGATCGCCTGGCCCGAGCCGCTGGCGCTGGCGTGGGGCGCCTTCGTGGCGCGGGCCGATGGTGAGCGGCTCGTCGGCGCGATCGTCGCCGAGCGCTACGCCGGCGCGGTGATGCTCCACGGCCCGGTCGTCGCGGCCGAGGACGGTCCCGACGACCCGCTGGAAACCGCCGCGCAGCTGGTGGCCGCGGCGATGGACCACGCCGGAGCACTCGGCGGCCTCACGATCTACACGCGACCCCAGGGCCTCGATCGCGTGTGGGTCCGCTTCGGCTTCATCCCCGTGCCCGAGGTCGCGCTACCGTCCACGCTGGTCGGCCGTCCGGGCGTGGGTCTCTACGCGTGGCGAGGCGGCAGCGCGCTCTGGACGTTGCGCGAAGCCGCCGAGGGCTGAGCCGCCTGCCGTGCGGGTCACCGCGCTCGCCGGCGGCACCGGCGCCGCCAAGCTGCTGCGCGGCCTCGCCGCCTGCATCGCCCCGCGTGAGCTGACGATCGTCGGCAACACCGGCGACGACACCGAGGTGTGGGGCCTCCACGTCTCGCCCGATCTCGACACGGTCACCTACGCGCTCGGCGGCGTGCTCGACGTGGCGCGCGGCTGGGGCCGCGCCGAGGAGACCTTCCGGTGTCGCGAGGTGATGGCCACGCTCGGCGCCCCCGCGTGGTTCAGCCTCGGCGATCGCGATCTGGCCGTGCACCTCACCCGCACCACCGCGCTGCGCGCCGGCGAGCCGCTGTCGGCGATCACCGCACGGCTTTCGGCGGCGTTCGGCGTCGAGTCCCGGTTGCTGCCGATGAGCGATCAGCCGGTACGCACGCGCGTGGTGACGACCGAGGGACCGCGTCTGTTCCAGGAGTACTTCGTGCGGGACCGCGCCGTGGGCGACGTCGTCCGCGTGGAGTACGACGGCGCGCCGGCGGCGCGGCCGGCCCCGGGCGTGCGGGAGGCGATCACCGGAGCGGATCTCGTCGTCGTGTGCCCCTCCAATCCCGTCACCTCCATCGGCCCGATCCTCGCCGTGCCCGGGATCGCCGAGGCGCTCGCGTCCACGCCGGCACCGGTCGTCGGTGTGAGCCCGATCATCGGGGGCGCGCCGGTCAGCGGACCGGCCGGTCGCCTGATGCAGGCGCGCGGGCTCGAGGTCTCCCCGCTGGGCGTGGCCGCCGCCTACGCGCCGTGGCTCCGTACCTTGCTGATCGACGACCAGGACCGCGCACTGACTGACGCGCTCGCCACGCGCGGCGTGCGTGCGGTGGTGACCGACGTGATGATGCCCGACCACGCTCGCGAGCTGGCGCTGGCCCGCCGGGTGCTCGATGCGATATGAAGGGCCCGGAGATGGCGTCGGCCCCCGCGCCGACGCGCCGCGATGGCGGTAAACTGCGTGCGTATGCTCAGGGGCCCCGCCGCATGATCGTCGCCGCCGTCCCGGTCAAGGACGTGGTGAACGCCAAGCAGCGCCTCATGCGCGTGCTGGACGGGCGTGAGCGACGCGAGCTGGCGCGCGCCATGCTCGTCGATGTCCTCAAGGCCCTCGGCGGTGCCGCGCTCGATCACGTCTGGGTGGTGACGCGCGAGCCCGAGGTGGCGGCGCTGGCGCGCTCGCTGGGCGCCGAGCCGCTGGCCGAGTCGGAGAACCGTGGCCACACCGCCGCGGTGGCCACCGCCCAGGCCGAAGCGATGCGTCGGGGCGCCACCGCGTTCCTCACCATCCCCGGCGACGTGCCGTGCGTGACCGCGTCCGAGATCCGCGCGCTGGTGGACGCGCTCCCGGCACCGCCCGCCGTCGTGCTCACGCCGTCGCGCTCGGGTCTCGGCACCAACGGCGTGGTGCTGGCGCCGCCGGCGGCGATGCGCCTGCGCTTCGGCGAGCCCTCGTTCGACGGTCACGTGGTGGCCGCCCGCGCGCTGCGCCTGGAGGTCGTCACGGTGCGGCTGCCGGGGCTCGGCCTCGACGTCGATGCGCCCGAGGATCTCGGCATGCTGCTGGCGGAGGGCGCGGCCACCGACAGTGGTCGACTGCTGGGAGGCTGGCAGATCACCGAGCGCCTGGTCGCCGCCGGCGCGGTCGTCCGTCACTGACGATGCCACCCCGCTACGAGGTTATCGGCATCGAAGGCATCGGCGAGGTCCGGCCCGGCGACGACGTCGCCCGCATCGTGGTGGAGGCCGCCGCCCGCCAGGGCACGCCGCTGGCCGCCGCCGACGTGCTCGTGCTGAGCCAGAAGATCGTGTCGAAGTCCGAGGGCCGGCTGCTTCGCCTGAGCGAGATCACGCCCTCGCTCATGGCCACGACCTTCGCCGCCGAGCTCGGGCGCGATCCCCGCCTGATCGAGGTCATCCTGCGCGAGTCGCGCCGCATCGTGCGCATGGACCGCGGCGTGCTGGTGACCGAGACGCGCCACGGCTGGGTGTGCGCCAACGCCGGCGTGGACCAGTCGAACGTGGACGCCGACATGGTCGCGCTGCTGCCGGAAGATTCCGATCGCTCCGCGCGCGGGATCCGCGAGACGCTGCGCACGCTGATCGGGGGCGACGTGTACGTGATCATCGCCGACACCTTCGGCCGCCCGTGGCGCGAGGGGCTGGTCAACATCGCCATCGGCGTGGCCGGCTTCGCTCCGATCAAGAGCTATCTCGGTGACCGTGATCCGGCCGGGCGCCCGCTGCAGGCGACGATCCTGGCCATCGCCGACGAGCTGGCCGGCGCGGCCGAGCCGGTGATGGGCAAGCTCGATCGCATCCCGGCGGCGCTGGTACGCGGCCTGCCGCTGGCGGCCAGCGAGGAGGGCTCCAAGGCTCTCCTGCGCGATCCTGCCCGCGACCTCTTCCGATAAGACTTCCCCCTACAGGAGACGACCGTCCGTGAACATCGCGATCCTCGGTGGCACTGGCAAGGAGGGCGCCGGGCTGGCCATGCGCTGGGCCCAGGCGGGACACTCGATCATCATCGGCTCGCGCGACGCCGAGCGCGCCCGCGGCAAGGCCGCCGAGATGTGCGCGGCGAGCAAGACCAAGGCGATCACCGGCGACGGTAACGCGGCGGCCGCGGCCCTGGGCGAGATCGTGGTGGTGGCGCTGCCGGCCACCGGCCTGGGCGCCACGCTGCCCGAGACGCGCGAGGGATGTCGAGGCAAGGTGGTCGTGAGCACGGTCGTGCCGCTGACCTTCGGGGGCCCGCGCCTGTTCACTCCGCCCGCGGTCGGCTCCAGCGCCGAAGAGGTGCAGTCGTTGCTGCCGGAGGCGCGCGTGGTGGCCGCGTTCCATCACATCGCGGCGCACGAGCTGGCCGACACCGAGCACCCGATCGAGTGCGACCTGCTCCTCTGCGGACAGGACGCCAAGGCCAAGGAGACCGTCGCCGAGCTCGGCCGCTCGCTCGGACTGCGGCCGATCGACGTGGGCGCGCTCACCAACGCCGGGCCGCTGGAGGGTATCACCGCGGTGCTGGCGACGATCAACCGGCGCTACAAGCTGAAGAACTCCGGCATCAAGATCACGGGACTCTAGGGGTCTGTCGGGTCAAGATTTCGCGTGGCCTTCGTACGCTTGCGAAGCGCCACGGCTTTGCCGGGGCGCGAAGCGCGGGGGGCTTGGGGGGCCCGTCTAGGCCCCCCATGTAGCTAGGCGCGCGAGACCGCGAGCCCGAGGTAGATCACCACGAGGGCGAGCACCAGCACGATGCGGTCGAGGCGCGCGATGGCGCGCAAGGCCGGCGCTGGGTCGCCGCCGGAGGCGACGGCGTGGTTGAGCAGCGTGACCTGGGCGAAGTCGCGCTGGCTGGCCAGGGCCACCGCGAGGATCACCAGCGTGAACTTGGCGGCCAGGAGCAGACCGGCGCCGCTCTGCATCACGCGCTCGAGCGACCCCAGCTGCGTCACGTTGTAGAAGCCCGACAGCATGACCAGCGCGATGGCCGTCCAGGTGACGGGCCGCGCGCGCCGGGCGGCCTCGGCGAAGAGCGCGGCGCCGCCGCGACGGGCCGCCGGCATCAGCACGTGCGCCTGGTAGGCCACGCCCCCCACCCACACCACGGCGGCGACCACGTGCACCCACAGAATGACGACGCGCACGGTCAGCGGCGGCCGGTGAGCGCGACGAGGGCGGCGGGCACGTCGGAGAAATCCGTGAAGAAGTGATCGGGCTCGCACGCGGTCAGGTCGGCGGCCGGATGAAAGCCGGTGGCCACCGCCACCGCCACCGCGCCGCACGCCCGCGCGCAGTCGACGTCGAGCGGCGTGTCACCGATGATCGTCACCTCGTCGAACGCGAAGGCCCGGCCGGTGTGGGCGCGGGCGCGCTCGCACGCCACCGCCGGCAGCCGGCGGCGATCCATGTCGTCGGAGCCGAAGGCGCCGATGGGGAACAGCGGCCACAGCCCGGTGGGGGTCAGCTTCACGCGCGCGCCGTCACGAATGTTGCCGGTCAGCAATCCGAGCACCGCGTCCTCACGCGTCGCCAGCGCGCGCACCAGGTCGGCGACGCCGGGCATCACGCGGACCCGCGCCCCATCGCCGATGACCTTCTCCAGCTCGGCGACGTAGGCGGCATAGCAGGCGGACAGGCCGGCGGCGATGCGCGCGTCGTCGAGCCCGGCGCCACGCATGAGATCCGAGACGATGCGCGGATCGGTCTTGCCGCGGAAGTCGTAGGCGTCGATGGGACCGGTGACGCCGTAGGTCGACACCAGCGCGTGGGAGAGCGCGGCGCGACCGGCGCCGGCCGCGGTGACCAGCGTGCCGTCGATGTCGAACAGGAACAGCCGGTGCGGGCGGGCGCTCACCGCGATGCGAGCCGGCGCAGGCGATTCACGACGCCGGGCAGCACCTCCAGCACCGCCTCCACCTCGGCCGGCGTGGTCCACCGGCCGAGCGTGAAGCACAGCGAGCCCTCGATCTCCTCCCGCGCGCACCCGATGGCGCGCAGCACGTGCGAGGGCTCACCGGTCGTCAGGTTGCAGGCCGAGCCGGACGAGGCGGCCACGCCGCGCAGGTCGAGCTCGAGGAGGACGGCGTCGGCCTTCACGCCGGGCACGATCACGCTGGCGTGGTGCGGCAGCCGTCGTGGGCCGCGCCCGCCGGTGAGCCGGGCGCCGCTCACGCGCTCGAGCACACCCTCCAGCAGCCGATCCCGCAGCGGCGACAGTCGCGCGACCTCCCCGGCGCGCTCGTTGCGCGCGAGGTCGGCGGCCACGCCCATGCCGACGATCGCCGGCAGGTTCTCGGTGCCCGAGCGCACGCCGCCCTCCTGCCCTCCGCCGAGCACGATCGGCGCCACGCGCGTCTGGGGCCGGACCCACAGCGCGCCGGCCCCGGGCGGCCCGTAGAGATCGTTCGACGACACCGTGAGCAGATCGATCGCGGCGTCGTCCACGGCCAGTGGCAGCCGCCCCACGGCGCCGACGCCGTCCACGTGAAACGGCACGCCGCGACCGCGCGTCACGCGACCGATCTCGCGCACCGGTTGCAGCGTGCCGATCTCGCCGTTGGCGGCCATGATCGAGACCAGCGCGGTGTCGGGCTTGAGCGCGCGTGCGACGGCGTCGGGATCGACGGCGCCGTCCCCGTCCACCGGCAGCCAGGTCACGCTCCATCCCTGCCGCTCCAGCTCGCGCAGGGGATTGCGAATCGAGACGTGCTCGACGGCGGAGGTGACCACGTGCCGACCGCTGGCCCGCGCCGTCACGCCGCGGACCGCCAGGTTGTTGGCCTCGGTTGCGCTGGCGGTGAACACGATGCCGGCGGCGGCGCCGCCGACGAGGCGGGCGACCTTGGCCCGGGCACCGTCCAGCGACGCCCGGGCTTCCAGCCCCAGGGAGTGCAGGGCGGCCGGGTTGCCCACCCCGCCCTCCAGGAACGGGCGCATGAACGCCACGACCCGGGGGTCGACAGGCGAGAACCCGGCGTAGTCGAGGTAGACACGCGCCGGCGGGCGGCCGGCGGCGGCCCTATCGAGTCTTTCGGACGATGAACCGGAAGACCGCGCCATTCCTCTCGATCTCCAGCAGCTCGTGCCCGGTACGGGCCGTCCAGCTTTTCATGTCGGCCTCGGAGGCCGGATCGTCGGAGAGCATCTCCAGGGTCTGGCCCACGGCCAGGCCCTTGATCGCGTCCCGGGTCTTGAGAATCGGCATGGGGCAGAAGAGCCCCACACAGTCGAGTTTCCGGTCGGCGGCGAGGCTCATAACCCTGCAAAAATGTTACATTGACACGTCTGAGCGGCAACTAGAATAATGTTTATCTATGCAGTCTGAAGGTGCGACTGACGTCGCTCGCGCAGGACAGCGTATCCGCAACAAGGTGCTGGTCGCGCTGACGCTCTCCTCCGTGGTGCCCATCCTGGTGCTCGCCTTCGTCGTCATGGTGCTCGTCTTCCCCTCGCTCGGCCCCGGCGAGGCGGTCAAGTTCGGCGGCCTGCAGCTGCTCGTGCTGTTCACGCTGATCGGCATGCTGGCCGGCGCCTACGTCATCTGGGATCTCGGCCGGATCTTCGCTCGCATGGGCGTGGCCATGGCCAGCGAGACGGTGATGTCCGGCTTCGACCGACGGCACGACGAGGTCGGCACGATCATCTCGTCCTTCAACAAGCGGCTGATGACGATCGAGCAGCAGGCCGGCGAGATCAACACGTTCTCCACCCGCCTGGACGCCGCCTACAAGGAGCTCGAGTCCACCAACGCGCGCCTCAAGGAAACCTCGTTCAAGGACGAGGTGACCGGCCTCTACAACCGGCGCTTCTTCACGCTGCGGCTGGAGGAGGAGCTGTCGCGCTATCGACGGTTCAACCACCCGCTGTCGGTCGTCCTGCTCGACCTCGACGGCTTCAAGGCCGTGAACGACGAGTTCGGCCACACCGTGGGCGACGAGACGCTGCGCGAGGTGGCCCAGATCCTCATGAAGCACTCGCGCGGCATCAACGTGGTGTCCCGCTACGGCGGAGACGAGTTCGCGGTCCTGCTGGTGGAAACCTCCAAGGCCGGCGCGCGGCTCTACGCCGACCGCATCCGGGAAGTGGTGGCCAAGCACCCCTTCCCACACGGAAAGGTGGTGACCGCCAGCTTCGGCGTGGCCAGCTTGCCGGACGACGAGACCGGCACCGCCGAGGATCTGTTCCGCGCGTCTGACGAAGCGCTGTACGCGGCCAAGAGGGCCGGCAAGAACCAAGTCGCGGCGACACCGTCCGCGCAGCGAGTGTCCTGACGTGGAGATCAGCCGAGACATCCTGATCGTCGACGACGACCGCCAGGTCCGCGAGGTCCTCCATCAGATCTTCCTGACCGCCGGCTACAAGTGCCGGCTGGCCCAGGACGGTCGCGACGGCGTGGCCAGCTTCAAGGCGGCCCGGCCGCCGCTCACCGTGACCGACCTCAAGATGCCCATCATGACCGGCATCGAGCTGCTGCAGCAGGTGCGCGAGGTGGACGGCGATGCCGCGGTGATCGTGCTCACCGGCGCGGCCGACGTGAAGACCGCCATCGAGAGCCTCAAGCTGGGCGCCTACGACTTCATCATGAAGCCGGTCAACGTGGACGAGCTGCTCATCGCGGCGGAGCGCGCGCTCGAGCGCCGGCAGCTCCTCATCGAGCGGCGGCAGTACCACGCCATGCTGGAGACGCGCGTGGAGCAGGCCACCCATCACCTGGCCGCCGCCTACCGCGAGCTGGAGTCGACCTACGGCGCGACGCTGGAAGCGCTGGGCTCGGCGCTCGACACCCGCGACGTCGGCACCGAGGCCCACTCCCGCCGCGTGCACGGCTACGCGCTGGCCACCGCGCGCGAGTACGGGATCCCCGAGGGCGAGCTGCGCGACCTCGCCCACGGCGTGCTCCTGCACGACATCGGCAAGATCGGCATCCCCGACGGTATTTTGTTGAAGCCGGGGCCACTCACGCCCGAGGAATGGAAGATCATGCGCACGCACCCGGAGATCGGCAAGCGCCTGATCGAGAACATCCCGTTCCTGCGCGGCGCGGTGCCCATCGTCTACTCGCACCACGAGAAGTGGGACGGCGGCGGCTACCCGCGCGGCCTGCACGGCGAGGACATCCCGGTGGGCGCGCGGATCTTCTCGGTGGTGGACGCCTTCGACGCCATGACCTTCGACCGTCCGTACTCGAAGGCCATCTCCTTCGACGCCGCCAAGGCCGAGCTCAAGCGGTGCGCCGGCTCCCACTTCGACCCCTCGGTGGTAGAGTCCTTCCTGCAGGTCCCCGAGCCGCTGCTGGAGGACATTCGCCGCCGCAGCACCGAGCCGATGGCGCCCTCGAACGGCGCGTGAAGATCACGGCCGTCCGCGCGGCCTGGCTCCGCGCGCCGATCCCTCCCGAGCGACAGCACCGCAGCGACTTCGGCATCAACGACTCCTTCAACACCTGCCTGGTCGAGATCGACACCGACAGCGGGCTCACCGGCCTGGGCGAAGCGAAGGTGGGCGTCGGCAACCTCGGCAACTACGCCGCGGTGGTGGCGCTCATCCAGCGTGAGCTGGCGCCGCTGTTGATCGATCGCGATCCCCGTGACGTCACGGCGATCTGGGAGGCCGTCTACAACGGCAGTCGCGCGCACTACGTCGCCCGCGAGGGCCGCACCTTCCCGGTGGTCGGCCGCCGCGGGATCACCATCGCCGCACTCTCAGGCATCGACATCGCGCTGTGGGACCTGCTGGGCAAGACGCTCGGCCAGCCCGTGTGGCGCCTGCTCGGCGGCCGCTTCCGCGCGCGCATCCCCGCCTACGCCTCCGGCGGCTGGGCGCCCGTCGGCGGCGTCGGCAAGCAGCTCCTGCAGTACGTGGAGCGCGGCCACCGCGCCGTGAAGATGCGCGTGGGACTACAAGATCGCAGCGTGAATGACTCCGCCGCCCGCGTGAGGGAAGCGCGCGAGACCCTGGGCCCCGATATCGCGCTCATGGTCGATGCCCACGGCACGTGGTCCGTACGCGACGCGCAGCGGTTCGCACGCAAGGTTGCCGATTGCGACCTGGCCTGGCTGGAAGAGCCGGTCTCTCCCGACAACGTCGCCGGTCAAGCCGAGGTCCGCGCCTCCACCGACATTCCCATCGCCGCCGGCGAAAGCGAACAGACGAGGTTCGCGTTCCGGGAGCTGATCGAAGCCCGCGCGGTCGACGTCCTGCAGCCCGACCCGGCGATCGCCGGCGGCCTCACCGAAACGCAGCGCATCTGCGCCCTCGCCGCCACCCACGGCCTGATCGTCGCCCCCCACCTCTGGGGCGGCGCCGTCCTCTTCGCCGCCGGACTCCATCTGGCCGTCGCCACCCCCTGCGTCACCACGCTCGAATTCACCCGCGGCGACAACCCCCTATTGAACGACCTCGTGGAGGATCCTTTCGACCTCGTCGACGGCCACCTCCTCGCCCCCGACCGCCCCGGCCTCGGCCTCACCCTCCGCCAAGACTTCGTCCGCTCGATCACCGTCTAGAAGAAAGTAGCGACGCCACTCGCGAGAGGGCTTCCGGCGTCGCTGTGCGTGGCGTGGGTTTGGGGGAGGCTCCGCTGAAACTCGTTCCCGTCACGTATCCCCGCGCGCCCCCCAGCCGGATGGAGCCCAGCCAAGGCCGCTTCGAATCGGCCTGCCGCCTCGTGGTTTCAGGGAGCCTCCCCCAAGCGCACGCCGCGCGCAGCGGCGCCGACGGTCAGTCGCGAGTACGCGTGATGCTATCGGCGAGACGTTGAGCGCGCGTGAACGCGCCGGCGAGCTCGTGACGGCTGAGGCCGGATTCCGTCGCGCTGCGAAGCGCCGTCCACAGCGCATCGCAGTGCAGCGCCGCCGCGTCGCGATCACCCGCCGCCGCGAGCTCGCGAACGGCGAGCGCCCGCACGTCCGCCATCCCTTCGAGCGCCCGCACGAGCAGCGCCCGCGTCTCCTCGAGGCGCGCCGGGCCGGCGTCGTACTCGAGCGCGTGAAAGAGCGGA
>Ga0134122_10000677_pt1 | contig 23500 bp, 20 predicted proteins | sample KB302_FD_96461 | JGI IMG/M metagenome (GOLD analysis project Ga0134122, IMG submission 96461) | Terrestrial soil microbial communities without Nitrogen fertilizer from Kellogg Biological Station, Michigan, USA - KB3-0-2 | ecosystem: Environmental > Terrestrial > Soil > Unclassified ...
GTGAAGGAAAAGACCGGGCGGAACGCCACGCGCATGCCGCGTGTTGAACCCAAATCACGACGTCCTGTCCAACGCCCGCGATCGGGTACCGGCTGGCAGGCGCCAGCCCCTCGGAAAGGAAACAGAAATCATCGCGGCGCGGCGGACGCCGCGATGATTCCTGGCTTGTCGTGTCTTAGTGCACCCAGAGCTCGGCGGGGGCTTCGCCGCCGGTCAGGGTCGGGATGTCCGGGGACGCGCTCAGGAGCTCCACCAGCACCTCGCGGTGCGATTCGGCGAGCTGCCTGGCGTCGGGCCCGTAGAACCCGGCCAGCGACTGTTCGTCGAGGGCAACCATCCAACCGCCATCGGGAGAGGAAACAACCCGGACATCATTAATCATGACCCACGTTTATGCAATTGCTGAGCCCTTCTCGTAATGTCGCCAATTCCTAGGAAAACCACGAGATGTCTTCCGGGCGCATGGAACACGAACGACATCGATGGATGTTTAGCGTCGAGATCGGTATCCCTGAGGTGACACCAGTCTGTATACGAACGTTCCACCACTGTAATTTTCCGTATACACCGTATCCAATGAGTATTACCGGGTGACATTCATCTGTCAGACTTACGCCTTCCGAACACGCCCTTTCCGGGTCCACCGGCCGTAAAGGCTGTCAGACGCGGGTTTCAGACGCGCCGTGCGCCGGGGGGCAGCGCCGCCTCACCGCGAGCTGCAGCCTCGACCGCCCTGACGATCGCGTCGATGTCGTACGGTTTCCCGACCACCTCGTATACATGCTCGGCGGTGCCGATGATGTCCTTCGCACGTTGCGCGTTCGTGCTGGTGATGACGAACCGGCGTCCGCGCATGCTGGGGGTGTCGCGCAGGTGCTCCAGGAACCGCCAGCTCCGGTCGTACGGCGGCACCAGGTCGTAGAGAATCGCCGCCGGGTTGTGCTCCTGCACGAAATCCGACAACCGCTGCTCGCCGCGGCGAACGGCGTCGATGTGGCCGGACACCACGACCATGCCGGCCTGCTCGAGGGCGACGCGCAACATCTCGACGACGTCCTCGTTGCCGTTGAAGACGGCGACGACGGGTGGGCTCATCCTTCCCTTTCGATCTCCGCGGGCGCCTCGCCAGGCAGCCGCAGCCGTGCATCGTCGCGGAACGGCAGCGTGAGCGACTCCGCGAGCGTGACGTCTGTGGCGTCCAGAAACCCCTCGACCCCTATAGTGATCGACTTCTGCGGCACGTTCAGCTTGAGGCTGCGGTGCAGGCGGTCCCACGCCGAGAGCAGGCTCGAGTAGTTGGCGTCGACTTCCTCGCCGCGGGTCGAGTGGTGAATGCCGTGCATCCGGGGCGTGACGATGATCTTCACGAGGCGCCGCTCGATTGCGATGGGCAGCTGGAGATTGCTGTGGTGAAACACCACCGAGAGCACCAGCAGCTGCTGCCAGGCGCGCAGGGTCGCACGATCGACACCAATCAGCAGTATTTGTGCCGCGCGGAACCACGCGGCGAGCGTCAGCTCACCGAAATGGAACCGCAGCCCGGTGGTGCTGTCGAGGTCGAGGTCGAGGTGATGGACGGCGTGAAACTTCCAGAGAAACGGCGCGCGATGATTCCAGCGGTGCCAGACATACAGCGTGTAATCGAGCAGCAGAAACCCGAGGATCGCGCGCAACGGGCGCGGCAGCGGCAGCCATCGCAGGAGCCCGAGCCGATTCCGTTCCGCGAGACGCTGCACCGGCGCGACGACCGGCCATTCGCTCGCGGCCGTCGTCGCACCGGCAAGGAGGCCGATCGCCAGGTTGCGTCCGACGCGCGCGGGCCCGGGCTCCTTACGCGACCGCAGCGGCCGCAGGCGCTCGACGACATACAGCGTCCCGACCGCGGCGCCGAAGAGCACCCACTGCCATCGCCAGCGCCCGGACATTCAGAGCGCCGGCACCATCCACGGCACCACGTACGCCTGCAGGAGCGCCACCACGCCCATTGCCGCCGTCAGGATCAGGCTGTGCACGATCACCTTGGCGAGAATCTCGCCCTCGCGCCCCACGGCGCCGACGCCCGCCGCGCCAACCGACAGGTTCTGCGGGCTGATCATCTTGCCCATCACGCCGGCGGAACTGTTGGTCGCCGCCATCAGCACCGGGTCGAGACCCGACAGCTTCGCCGTGGTCGCCTGCAGCGGACCGAAGAGCGTGTTGGACGAGGTGTCGCTGCCGGTGAGGAAGACGCCGATCATGCCGAGCCACGCGGCGAAGAACGGGAACGCGACGCCGGTCTTGGCCAGGGCGAGCGCCATCGACGAGGTCATCCCCGAATAGTTCATCACCGTGGCGATCGAGAGGATGAACGCGATCGTGATCACCGGCAGCCGCAGCTGGCGCGCGGTCTTCTTCAGCGTCGTCGCCAGCGCGCTCGCTGGCACGCCGTTGGCGGCCATCGGGATGAACGCGAGCAGCGAGGCGAGCAGCACCAGCGTCCCGGCTGCTGCCAGGAAGTCGAGACGATACGTCAGCGGATACGGGCTCGACGACGCCACGACCGGCGCCTCGCGCTGCACCAGCGCGGCCGGTTTGCCGCCGCTCATCTGATACGCGCCCGGCCAGTTGAACTCCCACACCGGGAACCGGAACCCCTGCGGATCGACCGTGGCGTTGGCGCCAACCCACGGCTCGGGGCACAGGCGGTTGCCGATCTGCCCGCATTTCAGCAGCGCGGTGACGTTCGCCGGCGGCTGAAGCGTCGACAGCCCGGCGAAGTTACCGATTTGCCCGATCAGCACCGTGACGATCAGGATTCCGTAGGTGGCGTAGGCGCGAAACACACGCTTCGAGGTATCGGGGGCGGGCACGGTCGTGGCGACGACAAGACGGTGGCCGTCGGCGGACATCACCGTCGGCGGCACGACAAGGTTCGCGCCTTCGGTGAATTCGTCCGCCGGCTGCCACACGCGCAGCAGGCAGGCGACGGCGGTGAGGGAGATCAGCGCCGACAACGCATCGGTCAACTCGGGGCCGACGAAATTCGAGACCGTGAACTGGCCGACCGCGAACGTGCCGCCGGCGACGAGGACGGCCGGCCACACTTCGACCATCCGCTTCCACCCGGCGTAGAGGACGACGAGGTAGGCGGGAATGATCAGCGAGAAGATCGGCAGCTGGCGCCCGACCATCGCCGAGAGCGCGCGCGTTGTCGTCTGCGCGTCGTGCCCCAGCATCGGGGCGAGGAGGCCGCCGAGCGTCGTCACCGGGATGCCGAGCGAGCCGAAGGCGACCGGGGCGGTGTTGGCAATCAGCGCCAGCGCCGCCGCCATGATCGGTTCGAACCCGAGACCCGCGAGCATGGAGGCGGTGATGGCCACCGGCGCGCCAAAACCGGCGATGCCTTCGATCAGCGCGCCGAAGCAGAACGCCACGAGCAGCAGCTGGATGCGCCGGTCGCCGGTCAGCCTGGCGAGCGAACGCCGGATGACGTCGAAGTCGCCGCTCTCCACCGACAGGTTGTAGAAGAAGACGGCGCTGACGACGATCCAGCAGATTGGCCACAAGCCAAACGCCATCCCGTGGGTCGCGGCCGCGATCGTCATCGACAGCGGCATGCCCCAGACCAGCCAGGCCAGGACGAACGCCGTCGCTGCTGCCGCCAGCGCGGCACGCCACGGCGCGACGCGCAGCACCGCGAGCAGCACCGCCAGCAGGAGCGGGGGAATCGACGCGGTCAGCGCCGACAGCAGCACGCTGCCGGCCACGGGCTCGTAAACCTGGTGGAATAATTCAGTCATGCGGGGCGACTCCGGATTCAGGTCAACTGTGCCCGCGAACAATAGAATGTTGCCGTCAAATGGTCAACGACGCTGATGCGGGCGTCCGGCTTGACGTCTGGCTGGACGTCGCCTGCCTGTTCCGGACGCGATCGGAAGCACAGAAGGCGTGCCGCGCCGGCAAGGTCGCGGTCAACGGTCAGCCGGCCAAGCCGAATCGCCACCTCCGCGTCGACGACGACATCGAAATCGGCCGGCCGCTCGGCCGAAAACAACGCGTCAAGGTACGCGCGCTGGCCGATCGCCACATCGCCAGGGCCGAGGCGCGGCTGCTCTACGAGGATCTGACGCCGCCGCCAAGCGCCGAAGAGATCGAGGCGCGCCGAATCGAGCGGATGTTTCGCGCGGCGAGGCCGCTGCGATCACCAGACAAGCGGCAGCGGCGTGAATTGCGGAAGATGAAGGGGAGAGAGTGAGAGAAAGAGACATTGCGGATTGCGGATTGCGGAATGCGGATTAATTGAATCAATAAATCCGCAATCCGCAATCCGCAATCCGCAATGTCGCAGGATTTACTCCGGCCGGTTGCCGATGTCGCCGCCCGTGTGGCCCGTGCCCTGGCGGTAGTTGCGCGTGCCGCCGGTTTCGGTGCCGAGCCCGCCGGTGACGCCTTCGGTGACGTCGCGCGAGCCGGAGTGCTCGGTTCGATCGTGCTGCGAGCCGCCTACCATCGATTCGTTGTCTTCCATGCCCGATGACTTGCCCGACTGCACCCGCTCTTCAGTACCTGGACGCGGATTGATATCCCCAAGAATGCCCGACTGTATTTTGTCCTTAGCCAAGGTTTCCTCCTGGCAGCGACAATCGCAAGCGTGATGCCAGCGGAAACGGATGACCCCGCGGTCGGCGGCGCCGCAAACGGCTCGATGCGCGCTACGCGCGCACGCCGTCCGAGAGCGTGCTGAGCACCGTCGGTGCCTGCTGTGAAAGCTTCACCCACACGCGTAACACCTCCGCGACGCTCCACGCCTGCGCAATACAGCCGCGCTGTGTGTAGGGCTCTTCCGCGTCGAAGACTTCGCTGATCGATCCGATCGCGCCATCGTCGAGGTGCGGGATGAACCCCGCGAGGGTGCGGCGCGCGCCGTCGAGATCGTTCGGGTAGACCTTCAGCCAGGCGTCGACGAACGGGCCGACGAGCCATCCCCAGACCGTTCCCTGGTGATACGCCGCGTCGCGGGCGCGGAGGTCGCCGAAGTAGCGCGCCTTGTAATCGGCGTCGCCGGGCGCGAGCGACCGCAGGCCGACCGGCGTGAGCAGGCGCTCGCGGACGACGCGCATCACCGCGGTCCAGCGCTCGCGCGCCAGCACCGCGTGCGGCAGCGCGATGGCGAACACCTGGTTCGGCCTGATCTTCGCGTCGGTGCGGCCCGGGAAGTTGTCGACGTCGACGATGTCGTAGAGGAATCCGAGATCGGCGTTCCAGAAGCGCTCGTTGAACGACCGGCGCGCGCGCTCGGCGCGCTCGGCGTACTCGGTGGTGACGTCGCCGTGCTCTTCAGCCCATCGCTCCATCAGCTTCAGCGCGTTGAACCAGAGCGCGTTGATCTCGACCGCCTTGCCGCGGCGCGGCGTCACCACCCAGTCGTCGACCTTCGCGTCCATCCAGGTGAGCTGATAGCCCTCGGCGCCCTGCGTCAGCAGGCCGTCGCGTTCGTCCATGCGGATGCCGAAGCGCGTGCCGCGCACGTGATTGGTGATGATGTCCTTGAGCGTCGGATAGAGCAGCGACAGCGTCAGCCGGTCGTGCGTGTGGTCGATGTAGCGCTGCACGGCGTGAAAGAACCACATCGTGGCGTCGGCAGTGTGATACAGCCCTTCTTTCTCGCGCTCCGGGAACATGTTCGGGATCAGGCCGTCGCGCACGTAGTGCGCGAAGGTGCGCAGGATGTAGCCGGCTTCGACGTGGCGCCCGGTCACCAGCGTGAGGCCTTCGAGGCTGATCATGGTGTCGCGGCCCCAGTCGGTGAACCAGTGATAGCCGGCGATCACCGTGCGGACCTCGTCGCCGTAGGCGTGGGCGCGCGCAGCCTCTTCGGTGCGTCCCGCCGGCGTGATGATGAACTGGTCGGCGGCGAGCACCAGTTCGGCGGCGACGCCGTCCTGCGCGTCGGAGGGCGCCTGCGCCAGCAGCCGCTGGCGGCGCCGGCGTTCGGCCTCCAGCGCGTTGGTCGGCTCCATCACGCACATCGTCTCGAACGATTCGGTCGAGGCGACCAGCGTCGCCGGGATGCCCGCGCGCAGCGTGAACCGGAAGACCCCCGGGCTCCAGAGATCGCCGCGCGCTTGATACCCGCGGCTCTCCTCCACCGGATACAGGACGTTGTCGATGCGGGTGCTTTTCAGCGTGAAGGTCGGATCGCCAGCCCACAGCCGGACGCGCAGCGGCGGCAGCGGGCTGCCGGCGAGCGAGATCTCGTACTGCTCGCCGATCGCGCGCACCTCGTAAGGCCAGCCGAGCGGCTCGCTCACTGGCGATTCCTGCGGCCGGAAGTTCACCGATGGTCGCAGCGCGAGCTCGACACGGTCCGCACCGGACACCAGCGTGTACATCAGGTGCACCGTGTTCTGCATGTGCGGCAGGAAGATCCGCTTTTCGATCACCAGGCCATCGACGTCGTAGCGCCACACCGGAAGCCCCGCCTCGAGCCGGAACTCGATGAGGTAGCCGGTGCCGTGCGCGTCGGGCGCGTCGCCCGAGCGCTCGCGGCCGCCGATCTCGATCAGCCGGCCGCCGGGCATCGTCAGCTGCTCGGCGACGTGGCTCAGCATGACCGTCCGGCCGAGCGGCGCGGCGAGCGCGGCGATGAGGATGCCGTGATACCGGCGCGTGATCACGCCGGGCACCGTCCCGGACGCGTATCCGCCGAGGGCGTTGGTCACGAGCCATTCGCGCGTCACGAGGTCCGACGGATCGTGCGCGTCGGGCGGGGGCCAGGGCAGCCGCCGAATCGGTTCTTTCATACAGGCTCTCGTTATGCGGTGCGCCGCGGCAGCGGCTGCCGCTTGCGGCGTGGACCGGGGCTCAGCACGAGCGCGCTCTCGCTCGGAACGTCCCAGCATCCATCCGGCCACAGTTCACGCACGCCCATGCCGCCGTAGGCCGTGTCTTCGCTCGACCAGCGGCACTGCCAGTCGGTGCCGGGCGGCGGCGCGAGCAGCGGCTCGGCGAACGACGGCCGCGACAGGTCGGCACCGAGGTTGACGACGAGCACGCGGTCGTCCGCGTGATCGGGCGTGAAGAACCGCAGCGCAAAGGCGGCGGGTCCGATCACGGCACCGTCGACGGCGCCGATCTCCTGGCGCACAAACGCCGACTCCTCGCGGCGCAGACGCATCAGATCGATGTGCAGCGCGTAGGCGCCGGCGTGGGTGCGGCGCTCGTTCAGATCGAGCTTGCAGCGCTCAAACGTCGCCTGATCGCCGGGGTCGGCCAGCACGCTGCGATCCGTCAATCCGGCAATGCTCGGGAATTGATTGAGAAACTCGCCGCGCCCGCGCTGTACTGCTCGGGCGAGCTCCGGCTCGAAGTCGGCGAAGTACAGGAACGGCGCCGAGGCCGCGAACTCCTGGCCCTGGAAAAGCATCGGCGTGCCCGGTGACAACAGCAACAATGCCGTCAGCGCGCGCCAGCGTCCAGGGCTGGTGAGCCGGTCGAGGCGAAATCCGCGCGCCGAGTTGGCCACCTGATCGTGATTCTGCAGGAAGGTGACGAACGCCGCCGGCGGCAGCCCCCACGCCGCCGTGCCGCGGCGGTTGCGCTGCCAGTGGTAGTACTGACCCTGGAAGAGATACCCGTATTTCGCCGCGGACACGAACTCCTGCGGCTCCCCGCGCGTGTCCGAGTAATACGCTTCGGCACGGCCGGTCGCCGCGACCATCGCGCTGTGATGAAAGTCGTCGTTCCACACCGCGTCGAGGCCATCGCCCCCGTCCTCGACCGGGCGCAACAGCTTCGTCTCCTGGGGCTCGTTCTCGGCGACGAGCACGATCGATCGGCGGCCCGCTGCCGTGCGCGCGCGCCGTCCTATCGCCGCGACGACGTATTCCGGGGAATCGTCGAAGATCTGCTGCGTCGCGTCGAGCCGTAACCCGTCCAGGTGAAACTCGTCGATCCAGTAGCCGGCGTTCTAGATGAAGAACTCGCGGACCGGCGCGGAATCGGGGCCGTCGAAGTTGAGCGCATCGCCCCACTCGTTCTCGTACTTGTCGGTGAAGTAGGCCGGTGAGAATTCGCGCAGGTAATTGCCCACCGGCCCGAGGTGGTTGTAGACGACGTCGAGGATCACTGCGACGCCGGCCCTGTGAGCGGCGTCGACGAACCGGCGCAGGTCGTCGGGCTCGCCATACAGATGCGTCGGCGCGTACAGCCCGACGCCGTCGTAACCCCAGCCGAAGCGTCCGTCGAATTCGGCGAGCGGCATCAGCTCGATCATCGTGATGCCGATCCGCGCCAGCTCCGGCAGTTCTCGCGCGGCCGCGGCGAGCGTGCCTTCGCGCGTGAACGTGCCGACGTGCAGCTCGTAGATGATCTGGCCGGCGATCTGCGCGCCGCGCCACGCCGCATCGCTCCAGGTGAACGTCCCTGGATCGATGACGGCTGACGGGCCGTGCGGGCCTTCGGGCTGAAAGCGCGACGCCGGATCGGGATACAGCTTCTCGCGGCCATCGAGTCTGAAGCGGTAGCGATCGCCGGCGGCCGCTTCGAAGAAACCGGCGAAGTAGCCGCCGCTCTCCTGTTCGAGAGCGTGACAGGCGCCGGAGTCGATTACGACCTCGACGCGCGACGCCGCCGGGGCCCACAGGCGCGCGTGTGCGCGGCGGTCGCCCGCCGGTTCGACGCCGATCGGCAGCCGACGGCGGAAGCCAGACGTGACGGGGGATTCGAGGGAGGCGGATGCGGCAGAGTCGGCCATGGGTTGTTCCGCAAAGAAGCAGGAACGGTACCGCGGCCACCTCAGCCGGAGACAGTCGTCGAGTCGAGCACGTGACGCACCTTGCGGGCGAACACTTCCGGCGTAAAGGGTTTCTGAAGGAACGCCGAACCGGGCGCGAGCTCGCGATGCATCAGCGCATGATCGGTGTATCCCGACATGAACAGCACCTTCATGTGCGGACGCACCGTGCTCAGCCGCTCGGCCAGCTCACGCCCGCTCATGTGCGGCATGACGACGTCGGTGACCATCAGATGAATCGTGTCGGGGTGTCGTTCGGCGATGCGTAAGGCGTCGACGCCGTGGCGTGCTTCGAGAACGATGTAGCCGTGCCGGCGGAGCACTTCTCGGGCAAGCGCCCGCACTGCGTCTTCATCCTCCACCAGCAGCACCGTTTCCCATCCGTGTGCCGACTCGCGCGGCCGCATTTCGCTCGGCCGCGGGATCGCGCGCGTCTTCGCCGGCGGCAGATACACCTTGAAGACCGTGCCATGACCGACTTCGCTGTAGACCCAGATGAAGCCGCCGCTCTGCTTGACGATGCCGTACACCGTTGCGAGTCCGAGGCCACTGCCTCTCCCCTGCTCTTTGGTGGTGAAGAACGGCTCGAACACCCGCGCCCTGGTGGCCGCGTCCATCCCGCGCCCGGTGTCGCCGATGGCCAGCATCACGTACGTCCCTGAATGCATGGCGACGTGCTTCAGCGCGTAGGCTTCGTCGATCTCGACGCTTTGCGTTTCGATCGTCAACCGTCCGCCCACCGGCATTGCGTCGCGCGCGTTCACCGCCAGGTTGACGAGGATCTGTTCGATCGACGCGGGATCGACCCGCACCGGCGGCAGATCGCCGGCGAGGGACGTCACCAGCTCGACATCCTCGCTGATCAGCCGGCGCAGCAGCTTTTCCAGCTGGCGGATGAGCGTGTTGATGTCGACCACCTGCGGCTGCAGCATCTGCCGCCGGCTGAACGCGAGCAGTTGCCGCGTCAGCGCCGCGGCGCGCTCGCCCGCGGCCTGAATCTCCATCAGGTCCGGGCGCAGCGGATCTTCCTGCGGCACTTCGTCGAGCATCAGGCTGCAGTAGCCGAGAATCGCGGTCAGCAGGTTGTTGAAGTCGTGCGCGACGCCGCCCGCCAGCTGGCCGACCGCTTCCATCTTCTGCGACTGCCGCAGCTGATCCTCCAGCCTGCGCCGGTCGGTCACGTCGCGGACGTTGACGACGATGGCGCCGACCGACGGATCGCCAAGGCGATTGACGCCGACCCCCTCCATGATCCGCCACTCGCCGTCGGCGTGCTGGAAGCGAACCTCCTGCGAGATCGGCCGCAGGGGATGCTCGATCGCCTCGGCCATCCGGTGCCCCACCAGATCGCGATCGTCCGGGTGGACGAAGTCGAAGATCGAGCGGTTGATCATCTGCTCGCGCTTCCAGCCGAGGTGACGTTCCGACGATGGCGTGAGATACGTGACCCGCCCCTCGACGTCGATCAGCAGCAGCGCGTCGGAGCTGTTCTCGACCAGCGCGCGGAAGCGCTCTTCGCTGGCGCGCAGCGCCGCCTCGGCTTGCCAGCGCTGCAGTTCCCCGGCGTGCAGCGCCAGCGCGTGGCGAATTGCGCTTTCGAGCGCTTCGACCGAGAGGTTGGCCTTACTGAGATAGTCGGCGGCGCCCGCCTTCATCGCCTCGACCGCCACTTCTTCGGCGCCGCGGCCGGTCAGGACGATCACCGGCGTGTGGATGCCACGCTGCCGGACCTCGCGCAGCAGGCTCACGCCGTCGCGGGCACCGAGCGAGTAGTCGAAGAACGCGACGTCGAAGCTGCGGCGGTCGAAGGCATCGAGCGCCAGCTCGTAGGAGACGGCGGTTTCCGCTTCCGCGTCGGGCCAGGCGTCGCCCGAACGGATGAACTCGACCACCATCTCCGCGTGCTCGATGGCATCGTCGACGACGAGCAGGCGTATCGGAGGTGACACGGTCTCAGCGGCGGAAGATCCCGGCGATCCTGCTTCCGAGCCCACGGAAGAACCCCTCGATGGCGCGCGTGGCCCGCTGCTTCAGGGTGCCGCGATGGATCGGGCACAGAGCAGACGGGACCGAGTCCCCTTCCTTGAAGTACTCGGTATAGGTCGGGCACCCTTCGACCGGTTGAAGGTACGAGATGCTGCACAGCTCTTCACCGTGCAGCCCTGACGCAACCTTGAACTCGTGCGCAGGCAACTGACGTGCCGACCGCTTCATGAAGTCGGCCCAAATCGGCAACGCCACGCGCGCGCCGTAGGCGTCGCGTCCGATCGACGCCGGCTGATCGAAGCCTACCCATACACCAACGACCGCCGATGTCGAAAAGCCGACAAACCATGCGTCACGATAGTCATCGGTGGTCCCCGTCTTCCCCGCGACCGGTCCTCGGACGCCGAGGGCGCGGGCTGAGGCGCCAGTGCCGCGGTCGATGACGTCGCGGAGCATCGAGGTCATCTGAAACGCAGTTTCCGGGCTGATCAGCTGCTCGCGCTCGACCGGCGCGTCGAAGACCTGCCGCCCGCCCGAATCGAAGACGGCCACCATCGCGCGAGGCCGGACGACGCGCCCGCCGCCGGGAAAAATCGTATAAGCCGCCGTCAAATCGAGCGGCGACACGAGCCCGGTGCCGAGCGCGAGCGAAGGGACGTCGGGCAAGTCGTGGAGTCCCGCATCACCCGCCAGGCGCAGAACGGCTCGCGATCCGACCCGCTGCTGCAGGCTTGCCGCCGCCGGGTTGTTCGATTCGAGAAGCGCGCCCCGAAGCGTCAACTCGTCGGGCTCCTCTCCTTCCGCGCTGTGCGGCCGCCATTCTGGATCGGTCGGCGCCGACACGTTGCGCAGGTTCGGGAGCACCGAGACCGGCGAAAAGCCGCGCTCGAGTGCAGTGGCGTAGACGAACGGCTTGAATGCCGAGCCCGGCTGGCGCCGGCTCCGAACGGCGCGGTTGAACGTGCTGCGCGTGAAGTCGGCGCCGCCGACCAGCGCGAGGATGTCGCCGCTCGCCGGATCGATCGCGACCAGCGCGGCCTCCAGGCCCGCGCGATGGATCCGATCGACGCCCGCGGCGACGGCGCGCTCGGCGGCGTCCTGCAGCGCCGGCACGAAGGTCGTGTTCACCCGCCAGTCCGGCGGGTTGTCACCGCCGAATTCGTTCCGGAACTGCTGCCGCAGATATTCCTTGGCCCATCCGCCGTGCGGATCGGTCGGCTGCCGGTATGGCTGCACGCGCGGCCTGACCGCCCGCGCCGCCTCCTCCTGCGCCGGCGTGATGAATCCTTCGTCGCGCATCCGTGCGAGCACGACCCGGCTGCGCTCGAGCGCGCCGTCGTAATTCGACCACGGGCTGAGAGCCGACGGCGCGCGGATGAGACCGGCAATGAACGCCGACTCGGCGAGCGACAGCGCGCTGGCCGGCTTCCGGAACAGGTGCTCCGACATCGTCTGCACGCCGTAGACGCCGGCGCTCAGGTAGACGCGGTTCAGATAGAACTCGAGGATCTCGGTCTTGGTGAGCTGCGCCTCGAGCAGGATGGCGATGCCCGCTTCCTTGATCTTGCGACCGTAGGTGCGCACGTTGGAGAGGAAGAGCGTGCGCGCAAGCTGCTGCGTCAGCGTGCTGCCGCCTTCCCGGCGGCCGCCGCCGCGCAGATCGCGGACGACGGCGCGGCCGATGCCAATCGGATCGATCCCGGGATGATGATAGAAACGATGATCTTCGATGGCGACGACCGCGTGCTGCAGGTCGGGCGCGATCTCGTTCAGCGAAACATCGTGGCGCTGGCCGTTCAGCCGGAACCACGGCTCGCCGTCGGCGCCGAAGAACACCGTGTCGCCGATGCCGCGCGTGAGGCGGTGCACCGCCACCGCGTAGCGCGACAGCCAGATGCCCGAGACGACGGTCGCCACCGCCAATGCGGCCACCAGCGCCAGCGCAATCCAGTCGGAGGCGCGGCGGGGCCGCACGACGTTCAGGCGCAACATCTTCAGGGCATCTTCTCCTTCGCTCGCTTCTCCTGGAGCATCGCGTAGATCAACGCGGCGCCGAAGATGAGGACGATCAGCCCGAGCGAGAGCCACTTCGGCACGACGAAGTCGATGTGGCCCTCATGGTGAAGGTACTCGATCAGGAGCTTGAAACCTACCCAGGCGATGATGACGAAGGCGCCGTCGACCAGCGTCGGGAAGCGCTCGACCAGCGCGAGCAGCTGGCCGATGACCAGCCGCATCATCACAATCCCCAGGATGCCGCCGGTCAGAATCACCCACGTCTTCGGCGACATCGCCACCGCGACGAGGATCGAGTCGATCGCAAAGACGATGTCCGTCAGTTCCACCTTCACCACCGTCGCCCAGAACGGCGCGAGGCCGAACCAGGCCTGCGCCTGCGGCGCGACGCGGCGATCGCCGTCGCCGTGACCGAAGAAATGGCGGTAGACGAGATAGAGCAGATAGCCCGCGCCGACCAGCTTCACCCAAGCAACGCGGATGAGCAGCGCCGCGAGCAGGATGGCAATCGTGCGGAAGACGAACGCCCCGATCATCCCGTACTGCAGAGCTTTCTTCTGATCAGCTTTGGGCAGACCGAGCACCAGAACCGCCAGCACCATCGCGTTGTCGGCGCTGAGCAGTCCCTCGAGAGCGATGAGAAGAGCGATTGTTAAGAAGTCCGACGCTTCGATCATTGCCGCCAGAATACTACTGCTGAAGTTGACTCGTCCCGTATCAGGGCCTATACTCGGATCGGCGCAAGGTTGAGAATGCAGCTCGATCACGACCTCTTCTTCATCAGCAGCGCGGCGCGCATGCTCGGCATGCATCCTCAGACGCTGCGGAAGTACGAACGCCTCGGGCTGATCCAGCCGACGCGGACGATCGGCAGCATGCGCCTGTACTCGAGGGGCGAGCTCGATCGGCTGAAACTAATCAAACGGTTGGTCGACGACGCCGGCATCAACCTCGCCGGCGTGCAGCGGCTGCTGTCGATTGCCGAGGTGATCCAGCGGCTGCGGCCGCTGATGCGCGACGACGCCTTAACGACGCGCGACGCGCGCCGCCGCGTGTCGCAGGAACTGGATGAATTGAGCCGGATGCTCGGCCTCGACTAAGCCTGGCGACTGGCTACTGGCTACTGGCTACTGACGACTGCCTACTGACGACGACTGGCTCGTGAAAATGGATTTCAAGGACTATTACTCGACGCTCGGCGTGGCCAAGACCGCGAGCCAGAAGGAGATCAAGCAGGCGTTCCGCAAGCTGGCCCGCAAGCATCACCCTGACGTCAATCCGGGCGACAAGGCCGCCGAGACGAAGTTCAAGGAGATCAACGAGGCCTACGAGGTCCTCGGCGACGCCGACAAGCGCAAGAAGTACGACGAGCTCGGCGCGAACTGGCGGCAGTACGAGCAGGCCGCGAGCCAGGGCTTCGATCCGCGCCAGGGCGCGGGCGGCTGGAACGTCAATTTCGGCGGTGGCGGCGGCGGCGGCGGCTACCGCACGATGACGCAGGAAGAAGTGAACGAGATGTTCGGGGGCGAGAACCCGTTCTCCGACTTCTTCCAGACCTTCTTCGGCGGCGCTGGTCCGGGCGCGGGCGAAACGCGAGGCCGCCAGGGCCGTGCGCGCACGCGCGCCCGCGCCGGCCGCGACGTCGAGCAGGAGATCGACCTCGGCCTCGAGGATCTCTACCACGGCGCAACACGCCGCTTCGCGATCCAGCACGATGGCCACCAGCGCACCGTCGACGTGCGGATTCCGGCCGGCCTGAACGACGGCGCCAGAGTGCGCGTCGCCGGCGAAGGCGAACAGGGAGCGGGCGGCGCCCAGGCAGGCGACCTCTATCTGCGCATCAGGCAGTCGCCGCACCCGCAGTTCGAGCGCAAGGGACGCGACCTCTACACGCGCGTGTCGATTCCGCTGACGACGGCGGTGCTCGGCGGCGAGGGCGAGGTGCGCACGCTGGCCGGCAAGTCGCTGCGGCTGAAGATCCCGGCGGGTACGCAGGTCGCGCAGGTCTTCCGCTTGAAGGGTCACGGCATGCCGGTGGCCAACCAGTCGGGGGAGCACGGCGACCTCTACGCCACCGTCGACGTGCAGTTGCCGAAGCACCTGACGCCGGAGGAACGGGGTCATTTCGAGGCGCTGCAGAAACTCCAGGCGGGAACGAAGAACTCCGCGGCCTGAGCGCCGGGAGCTGAATGCTGTCATGAACATCAACAAGTACACGGAAAAAGCGCGCGAAGCGGTGGCTGCGGCCATCGACCTCGCGCAGCAGAACAACAACCCCCAGCTCGAACCTGAGCATCTGCTGGTCGCGCTCGCCCAGCAGCGCGAGGGCATCGTCCCCGAGCTGCTGCGCAAGATGAATCAGGACCCGGCGGCGGTCGCGCGCCAGGCGCGCGAGCTCACCGGGAAATTGCCGCAGGCCTACGGCGGAGCGCAGCCCGGCCTGTCGCCGCGTTCGAAGCTGGTCACCGATCAGGCGCAGGCGGAAGCCGATCGCCTGAAGGACGAGTTCGTCAGCACCGAGCACCTCTTCATCGCGATCGCCGACGAAGGGGGGCGCTCGCCATCGGCGCAGCTCCTCAAGCAGCTTGGCGTCACGCGCGATTCGATTCTGCAGGGCCTCACGAGCGTGCGCGGGTCGCAGCGCGTCACCAACGAGAACCCGGAGGGCACGTACCAGGCGCTCGAGCGCTACGGCCGCGACCTCACCGAGCTGGCGCGCAAGGGCAAGCTCGATCCGGTGATCGGCCGCGACGAGGAGATTCGCCGCGTCATCCAGGTGCTGTCGCGGCGCACCAAGAACAACCCGGTGCTCATCGGCGAACCGGGCGTCGGCAAGACCGCGATCGTCGAGGGCCTCGCCAGCCGCATCATCCGCGGCGACGTCCCCGAAGGCCTCAAGAACAAGCGCATCGTCGCGCTCGACATGGGTGCGCTGGTCGCCGGCGCGAAATACCGCGGCGAGTTCGAGGAACGGCTCAAGGCGGTGCTCAAGGAGATCACCGACGCGCAGGGGCAGGTGGTGCTCTTCATCGACGAGCTGCATACGGTGGTCGGCGCCGGCGCATCCGAAGGGTCGATGGACGCGTCCAACATGCTGAAGCCGATGCTCGCCCGTGGCGAACTGCATACGGTCGGCGCGACGACGCTCGACGAGTACCGGAAGTACATCGAGAAGGATGCGGCGCTCGAACGCCGGTTCCAGACCGTGATGGTCGACGAGCCGACGGTCGAGGACACGATCAGCATCCTGCGCGGCCTGCGTGAGCGCTACGAGCTTCATCACGGCGTGAGGATCAAGGACGGCGCGCTCGTGGCCGCCGCCGTGCTCTCGCACCGCTATATTTCCGACCGCTTCCTGCCCGACAAGGCGATCGACCTGGTCGACGAGGCCGCGTCGCGGCTGCGGATGGAGATCGACTCGATGCCGGCGGAGCTCGACGAGCTCGAGCGCCGCATCATGCAGCTCGAGATCGAGCGCGAGGCGCTGCGCAAGGAGCGCGACAAGGCCTCGAAGGAGCGGCTGGAGAAGCTGGAGAAGGAGCTCGCCGATCTGAAGGAGCGGCGCGGCCAGCTGGCGGCGCACTGGCAGCAGGAGAAGCAGCTGATTGAGGAGTCGCGGACCTTCAAGGAACAGCAGGAGACGCTGCGCCTGGAGATCGAGCGCGCGCAGCGCAGCGGCGACTACCAGAAAGCGTCGGAGCTGCAGTACGGCAAGGTGCCGGAGCTCGAACGCAAGCTGAAGGAACAGGAAACCAAGCTGGCCGACCTGCAGAAGGGCCAGCGCATGCTGAAAGAGGATGTCGACGAGGAAGACATCGCCGAGGTCGTCAGCAAGTGGACGCACATTCCGGTCAGCCGGCTGATGGAGGGCGAAATCCAGAAGCTGATTCGGATGGAAGAGCGGCTGCACAAGCGCGTCATCGGCCAGGACGAGGCGATCCGGGCGGTCGCCAACGCGATCCGTCGCGCGCGCGCCGGTCTGCAGGATCCGAACCGGCCGCTCGGCAGCTTTCTCTTCCTCGGCCCGACCGGCGTCGGCAAGACCGAGCTGGCTCGCGCGCTCGCCGAGTTCCTGTTCGACGACGAGCATGCGATGGTGCGGATCGACATGTCCGAGTACCAGGAGAAGCACACCGTGTCGCGCATGATCGGCGCGCCTCCCGGCTACATCGGCTACGACGAAGCGGGACAGCTGACCGAGGCGGTGCGGCGGCGTCCCTACACGGTGGTGCTGTTCGACGAGATCGAGAAGGCGCACCCCGAGGTCTTGAACGTCATGCTGCAGCTGCTCGACGACGGGCGGCTCACCGACAGCAAGGGCCGGACGGTCGACTTCAAGAACACCGTCGTGATCATGACCTCGAACCTCGGCAGCGCCTCGATCACCGAGCGGTCGATGGCCGAAGGCGGCGAGATCGACGAAGGCACGCGGCGCATCGTCATGGACGCGCTGCGCGAGCACTTCCGGCCCGAGTTCCTCAACCGGATCGACGAGATCATCTTCTTCCACGCGCTCGGCCGCGAGCACATGAAGCAGATCATCGACATCCAGCTCGGTGGCCTGACGCGGCGGCTGGCGGAGCGAAAGATCAGCGTCGAGCTCAACGATGCGGCGCGCGACTACCTCGTACGGGAGGGGTATGATCCGGCGTATGGCGCGCGGCCGTTGAAGCGGGCGATCCAGCGCCTGGTGCTCGATCCGCTGGCGCTGCGCGTGCTGGAGGGTGATTTCCGCGAGGGCGACACCGTCGTCGTCGATGCGACGCAGGGCGGCCTCGTCTTCGACAAGAAGGAGACGGTGAGAGTCGGGTAGGTCGCGTCTTCGACCACCAGACTCAGTAGGCATGTCGAACCCGAAACCGACACCACGGTTCAACCCGCGCGGCGGCGATCGCCGCGGGCAGAAGGCGCTCGGCGCACGGCCGTCGTCGCCGCTGTGGTACGGGCTCGCCTTCCTCGCGGTGCTGGTGATCGCGCAGATGTACTACCTGGCGCCCGCCGGCCGCATGATTCCCTACTCCGAGTTCAAGTCACTGGTGAAGAACAATGAAGTCGCCGAGGTGTCGATTGGCGACCCGGTGATCCGCGGGATGCTCAAGTCGGACGTGCCCACCGGCAACGGCAAGACGAGCAAGCAGTTCACCGTCACGCGGGTCGAGGATCCGAAGCTCGTCGAGGAGCTCGAGGCGCACAGCGTCAAATACACCGGCGAGATCGTCAACCGCTGGCTGCCCGATCTGCTCGGATGGGTGATTCCGCTGCTCTTCCTCGTCGGCATCTGGGGCTTTTTCTTCCGCCGCATGTCGGGCGCCGAAGGCGGCGTGATGTCGTTCGCGCGCAGCCGCGCGAAGATCTACGCCGACGACGAGGTGAAGGTGCGGTTCACCGACGTCGCCGGGGTCGACGAGGCGAAGGAAGAACTGAAAGAGATTGTCGCCTTCCTGCAGAACCCGAAGAAGTACACCAACCTCGGCGGCCGGATTCCCAAGGGCGTGCTGCTCGTCGGCCCGCCCGGAACCGGCAAGACGCTGCTCGCGCGGGCGGTGGCGGGCGAAGCGCACGTGCCGTTCTTCAGCCTGAGCGGCTCGGAATTCGTCGAGATGTTCGTCGGCGTCGGCGCGGCGCGCATCCGCGATCTCTTCCAGCAGGCAGAGGCCAAGGCGCCGTGCATCGTCTTCATCGACGAGCTCGACGCGCTCGGCAAGGTGCGCGTGCAGAGCCCGCTCGGCAGCCACGAGGAGCGCGAGCAGACGCTCAACCAGCTGCTCGCCGAGATGGACGGGTTCGACTCGCGCAAGGGCGTGATCATCATGGGCGCGACCAACCGCCCCGAGGTGCTCGACCCGGCGCTGCTGCGCCCCGGGCGCTTCGACCGGCAGGTGCTGGTCGACAAGCCCGACGTCAAGGGGCGCGAGGAGATCCTGCGCATCCACGTCAAGGGCGTGAAGATCGGCCCCGACGTCGACCTGAAGGTGATCGCGCAGCGGACCGCCGGCTTCGCCGGGGCCGACCTCGCCAACCTGGTGAACGAAGCGGCGCTGCTCGCCGCGCGCAACGACAAGACGGCGGTCGACCGCCTCGACTTCGAGTCGGCGATCGATCGGCTGATTGCCGGGCTCGAGAAGAAGCGCGTGATGAGCACCAAGGAGCGGCAGATCGTCGCCTATCACGAGTCGGGGCACGCGATTGTCGCCACCGTCCTGCCCGGGCTCGACCCGGTCCACAAGATTTCGATCGTGCAGCGCGGCTTCGGCGCGCTCGGCTACACGATGCAGCTGCCGCTCGAGGATCGGTATCTGATGACCCGCACCGATCTGCACAGCCAGCTCGCGGTGCTGCTCGGCGGGCGGACGGCCGAGGAGATTGCGCTCGGCGAGATCTCCACCGGCGCACAGAACGACCTGCAGCGAGCGACCGATATCGCGCGGGCGATGGTCACCGAGTTCGGGATGAGCGACGAGCTCGGCGCGATCAACTACGACGGCAACAAGCGGCAGCGCTTCCTCGACATCCCGATGCCGCAGGAGCGCGGGCTCTACGGCGAAGACACGGCGCAGAAAATCGACGCCGAGATCAAGCGCATCCTCACCGACGCCCACAACAAGGCGCGGCAGATCCTGATCGACAACCGCGACAAGCTGGAGTCGGTGACCATCCGGCTGCTCGAGGTCGAAGTGATGGAGGGTGATGAGCTGCGGGGATTGATGGGCGCGCCGCCGCGTGAAGCGTCGCCGGAGAACGTGCCGCTGCCGCCGACGGCGCCGTAGCCCGTCCCTAGTCCCCGGTCCCGAGCCCCAACTCCGCGCTCGCCGCCGCAGGCGTCCACTGCGCGAACGCAAGCGCGACGCCGACCGCCTGGATGGCGAGGATCAGCAACACACATCCTGCCCATCCGCTCCTCGTCCACACCACCGCCGGCAGCACGGCGCCGGCGCTGCCGCCGGCATAGTAAAACGTCGAATACAGCCCGACGGCGAGCGCGCGGTCCTGCGTCGTCACGGCGCCGATGTAGCTGCTCGTCGTCCCCTGCGCGATGAAGACGCCGGTGGCGCACAGCGCGAGGCCGACGATGATCACCGCCAGCGACGGCGCCAGCGTGAGCAGCGATCCCGTCCCGCCGATGCCCATCGCCAGCGCCAGCCCGGCGCGATGGCCGTAGCTGTCGATCCACATGCCGGAAAACGGCATCACGGCAGCGCCAAGGAGATAGACGACGAACAGCCAGCCGAGCGCCACCGTGCTCAGGCTGTAAGGCGGCGCGGCGACGTGGAACGTCACGTAGGTGAACATCGCGACCTGCGTGAACAGGATGCAGAAGCCCACGGCGCACGTCGCGACCAGGCGCCGATTGCGCAGCAACTGGCCGAGCGACCCGGCCGGCCTCAACTGCGGCGCGTGGTGACGCGCCGCAGGCGCGGGCTCCGGCGGCAGCCAGATCGAGAGCGCCGCGGCCACGCAAGCGGTCATCACGGCGAGTGCGGCAAACGACGCCTGCCAGCTGAAGTTCTGCGCCACCACGCCGCCCACGGCGCGGCCGGTGAAGCCGCCGAGCACCGTGCCGCTCATGTACGCGGCGGTGGCGCGCCCGGCGTGCGTCGGCGGCCACACCTCGTGGATGTAGGCGATCGCACTCGCGAAGATGCCGGGGGTGGCCAGGCCCTGCACGAACCGCCAGAAAATCAGCTGGCGCAGGCTGTTGGAGGTGGCGGCGAGCGCGGTGGCAATCATCAGCGCCCACACCGATCCGACAATCACCCGGCGCAGCCCTGCCCGGTCGGCGAGGCGGCCGATGAGCGGCGCGGTGAGGGCGATGGCGACGGTCGGCGCGGTAATCGTCAGGCCGACATCGAACGCGGTGGCGCCGAAGCGGCGCGACAGGAGCGGCAGCAGCGGCTGCGTCGCGTAGAGATTGAGGAACGCGGCCGCGCCGGCCAGGACCACGGGCGCGGTCGGCAGGCGGCGCGTCAATCCCAGGAGACGTCCTTCGCCAGCGGGCTGCTGCGGCGCACGAAGACGGCGTCGCCGATCCGCAGCCGCAGGTCGCGCGCACGGCTGGCGAGGGCGGCGAAGTCGAACAGCGCGAAGTCCCTGGCGTCGAGGAACGCGGCCACGTCGCCGAACTGCGGCCGGCCGTGCCGGTTGATGTCGAAGAAGCGAACCTCTGAGACGACGACCTCCACCCGGGTGAGCAGGTCGGCGGCGCCTTCGAGCGCGGGCAGCTCGTGCCCTTCGATGTCGAGCTTGAGCAGCGCGTGGTCGCCAGCGCCGACACGCGCAGCGAGGAGGGTGTCGAGTGTGGTCGCAATCGTCTGCAGATCGGCCGGGATCGCTTCACTCTCCGAGACGACGAACGCGCCGGTGCTTCCGTCGGAGCCGCCGCGCGCCAGCCCGACGTGAGTCCGGCCCGGCGCGCTGACCGCGGTCCTATGCAGGTGGGCCCGGCCGCGCGACGCACCGACCCGTGCCTCGAGCTCGCCCCAGCAGTAGTCCTGCGGCTCGATGAGGTGGAACTCGGCGCCGCTGAAGATTCGTGACGCGACGTCGAACCACTGGCCGCAGTTGGCGCCGCAATCGATCACCACGCGGGGGCTGTAACCGCTGCGGCGGAGCAGGCGCAGCGCGTCCTCCATCGCGTCGAACCGGTTGCCGGGCCACCGGTGCACGACGAAGCCGGCGCGGCGGAGCGTCGCCCGTCCCGCTTCCTTCCAGCCCATCGCCGGATAGTGTCGCACACGCTTCCCTGGTTTATAGTGTCGCCATGAAATCGAGACTGATAGCCGTTGTGTGTCTCGCCGCGCTGTGGCCGCTGGCCAACGCCGCTCAGCAGCCGGCATCGACGAAGGCGTTCACCGGCGCGCGCCTCGTCGACGGAACCGATCGCGCGCCGGTCGACAACGCGACCATCGTCGTCCGCGACGGCAAGATCGTCGCCGCCGGCCCGGCCGCGCGCGTCACGGTCCCGGGCGGCGCCGAGCGCGTCTCGCTCGCCGGCAAGACCGTGATTCCCGGCCTGGTCAACGCTCACGGCCACGTCGGCAACACCGTCGGCCTCGAGCAAGGGAAGTACTCGGCCGAGAACGTCCAGCGCGATCTGAAAACCTACGCCGCCTACGGCGTCACCACGGTGTTCTCGCTCGGCGACGACCAGGCGGCCGGCATCGCGGCGCGCGACAGCCAGAAGACGCCGTCGCTCAACCGCGCCCGGCTCTACGTCGCCGGCCCGGTGCTGGCGCCGTAGAGCGTCGAGGAGGCGGCGAAGCTGGTGAACGAGGTCGCGGCGATGAAGGTGGACATCGTCAAGATCCGCGTCGACGACAACCTCGGCACGACCCCGAAAATGGCGCCGGAGATCTACAAGGCGGTGATCGCCGAGGCGCACAAGAAGAACCTGCCGGTCGCCGTCCACCTCTTCTATCTCAGCGACGCCAAGGCGGTGCTCGACGCCGGCGCCGACTTCATCGCTCACAGCGTCCGCGACACCGACGTCGACGATGCAACCGTGGCGATGCTCAAGCGGCGGGATGTCTGCTACTGCCCGACGCTGATGCGCGAGGTCTCGACCTTCACCTACGAGAGCAAGCCGGCGTGGTTCTCCGATCCGCTGTTCCTGAAGCACGCCGATCAGAAGACGCTCGAGACGCTGCAGCAGCCGGCGCGGCAGGAGCAGATGCGCACCAGCAAGTCGGCGCAGGCCTACAAGGCCGGGCTGCAGGTGGCGAACCGCAACCTGAAGAAGCTGTCCGACTCGGGCGTGCGGATTGCGATGGGCACCGACACCGGCCCGCCGGCGCGGTTCCAGGGCTACTTCGAGCTGATGGAGCTGGAGATGATGGCGAAGGCGGGATTGAGCCCGCAGAAAGTGCTGGCGGCGGCGACGCGCGACGCCGCGCGCTGCATGAAGCTCGATCGCGAGATCGGCACGATCGAGGCGAACAAGTGGGCCGACTTCGTCGTGCTCGACGCCGACCCGCTCGCCGACATCTCGAACGTGAAGAAAATCAACGCGGTGTACGTGGCGGGCAACCGCGTCGCGGAGTAGCCCGCGAGAGGTCGCGCGGCTTCGCCGCGCGACCTCGCCGAAGGCGCGGCGCTACGTCGCCGGTTTTTCGGTGCTGCCCGGCACCGCGGCTTCGGCCGCCTGGAACCCGGCGCGCGAGTGAGTGCCGTCGCAGAACGGCTTGCTCGTCGACCCGCCGCACCGGCACAGCGCGAATGGCCGCTTCGCGATCTGATACGCGTTCCCGTTCCAGTCGACCACCGTCACATCGTCGCCTTCCACGAGGTACGGCCCGTTCTGCCTCACCTTGATCGTCGCCATTCGTCTCCCTCTGTGTCCTCTGTGTCCTCTGTAGCCTTTGTGTCCTCTGTGCGTAGCGGCGAAGCGAAGCCAGGCCGCTACGACATTTTCTGCATCGACGACAGGAAGTCGGCGTTCGTCTTCGTCTTCGACATCTTGTCGATCAACAGCTCCATCGCCTCCACCGGCGACAGCGGGTTGAGCACCTTACGCAGCACCCAGATGCGATTGAGATCGTCTTTCGGGATGAGCAGCTCCTCCTTGCGGGTGCCGCTCTTCTGGACGTCGATCGACGGGAAGACGCGCTTGTCGGTGAGCTTCCGGTCGAGATGGATCTCCATGTTGCCGGTGCCCTTGAACTCCTCGAAGATCACGTCGTCCATGCGGGAGCCGGTGTCGATGAGCGCCGTCGCCATGATGGTGAGCGA